>VFQO010000103.1_pt1 | contig 108302 bp, 103 predicted proteins | sample 3512331 | NCBI WGS metagenome assembly VFQO01 (sample SAMN10412371, study PRJNA504923) | tailings metagenome | isolation source: Replicate 3 from Balatoc abandoned mine | place: Philippines: Itogon, Benguet | collected 2017-08-28 | reverse complement strand
CGGCCAGCCACTGGCTGTTCACGCGGCGCATCCTGATCCCAGGAGCGCGCCGCCTACAGGACTGGGCTCGTGGCGCATTTGCGGCGGTGGAGGCGCAGATCCTCAGTGCAGTGAGTGCCGCCGTTCCACCGGCAGTGGCGCAGAAAGTGATCGACGCTGCATACAGCGCTCGGCCGGGCACCGACATGACGTGCCTGGAGTGGCTCAAGACCCCGTCCAAGCGTCACGGCCCCAGCACTCTCGCAGAGACCATCGACAAGGTCCGCTACCTCAAGGAGTTCGGTGCCCATGACTGGAACCTGAGTGCCGTGTCGTTGGCCAAGCAGCAGGCCTATGCCCGTCAGGTCCAGGCCAGGCGCCCCGTGAAGACGCGGGAGATCAAGCCAACGCGCCAACTGATCGAGTTGGTGTGCTTCCTGCGGGTGACGCTGCTCGAACTCACCGACGTCGCCCTCTTGCAAAGCAGCCGGCGCAGCCAGCAACTGCTCCGCGAGGCGGCCGACAAAGCACAGTCAAACCGTGTCCGGGGCACCACGGGCCTGATCCAGCAGGCGGCCAAGGCGAGGTCTGTCCTGCACGACGAATCCAAGACGTGGCAGGCGCGAGTCCTGGAAGCCAGAGACCTGCTCGCCGAGCTCGGAGAGGCTGCCAGCGGCAGCTTTGTGTCCCTGGTTCGCAAGGCGCTGGCGGAAGACAGCCAGCGCGTACACGCCTGCCTGGCGGCATTAAAGGATTTGGACTTCGGTGGCCGCCCCGGCGATCCGGGCTTCGAGCAGTGGAAGTCCTGGACGGATCTGCAGCGCCAGGGTGTGACCGAGCTGAAGGAGGGCGTCCCGCTGCCGGATGTAGGCGCGGCCTGGCACGGCCTGGTCCGCGATCTGGACCCTCGCTCAGGGTTTCGGGCGTACGAGGCCTGCACGATGATGTCGCTGCGAAAGAGCCTGCGCCGAGGCAGCGTCTGGCTGGACCACTCGCTGAGTTTTCGGGAGCGAGACCAGATGCTCATCCCGGCGGCGGATTGGGCCGTGCAGCGGGACGAGCAGGTCGAGTTGCTGGGCATGCCCAAGTCCGCAGCCGAGTTCCTGGAGCCCTTGCTGGCCAACCTGATGGCCGGCATGTCCGCGGTGGCAGAGGCCCAGCGGCGCGGCAAGGTCGAGATCGGCGCCGACGGCATGCTCCACCTGCCTGCGATCACGGCGTTGCCGGATCAGGCCGAGCCAGTGCGCACGCGCGAGACCATTTACACCCTCATCGGCAGCGTACAGTTCCCGGACATGCTGCTGGAGGTGGATGCCGCCACCGGGTACAGCGAAGCGCTGCTCGGCCACCGTGCGCAGTCCACTGACGAACTCGTGGCTCTGTACGGTGCCTTGCTGGCGCACGGCACCGATGCGGATGCCAAGGGCGTGGCGTCGATGATCCCTGGCCTGGAGCCGACACAAGTCACCGTGGCCATGCGCGCCCTGGAAGGCAGCGGCCGGCTGCGCCGGGCCAACGAGCGCGTGGCCGAGTTCCAGAGCCGGATCCCCATCGCGGCACTGTGGGGCAACGGGGACAAGGCATCAGCCGACATGATGTCGCTGGACGTTTCGCGCCACCTGTGGAACGCCCGTGTGGACCCACGCCGGCGCACCTACGCCGCAGGCCTCTACACCCATGTGCGCGACCGCTGGGGCATCGTCTACGACCAACCCATCGTGCTCAACGAACGACAGGCCGGCGTCGCCATCGAGGGCATCGAGCAGCACAACAGCGCCGCAGACAGGATTCGGATTTCGCTGTTAGCGGTCGATACCCATGGCTACACGAACCCGGCGATGGCCATCGCGAAGCTGCTGGGCTTTGATCTGTGCCCGCGGCTGCGGGACCTGGCCGAACGAAAGCTCTTCTTGCCGCGAGGCTTCAGCGTGCCAGATGGCTTGGAGGCAGTCACGGTCCGGCGCGTGTCCTTGGCCGCCATCGAACGCGGCTGGGACGAACTGCTGCGCCTGGCGGCATCGATCCGCTCCGGCCGAGTCTCCGCCACGCTGGCATTGCAACGTTTCGGGTCTGCCGCCCAGGGGGATCCGCTGCACCGGGCAGCGGAGCACCTGGGACGGCTCCTGCGAACCGTGTTCCTGTGCGACTACATCGCCATCGAGGACTTCCGGCGCGAGATCCACACCCTGCTGAACCGTGGCGAGTCGGTGCATCAGCTTCAACGCGCCGTGTACTCCGGCAAGGTGGCGCCCGAACGCGGCCGGCGGCGCGAAGAGATGAAGGCGATCTCCGGCTCGCACGCCCTGCTGACGAACATCGTGCTCGCCTGGAACACCTTCCGCATGCACGAGGTGGTCGAGAGGCTCAAGCGAGACGGGATCCCAGTCGAGGACGACTGGCTGCGCCGCATCGGCCCGGCGCACTTCTCGCACATCAACTTCCGCGGCACGATGAGATTCGGCGTCGAGAAGTTCGCCGCAGCGCTGATCCAGCGCGTTCCGGGCCAGGCAACTCGGATGGCTAAGTGACAAGACCTGCGGCCGCACTCATTGAGCTGGAAGGGTGCTGGCTGGCGGAGAGTTGACAACCGTTGTCAAACCGCCCAAGATGCCGACATGAGCCGCCAAACCATGAGTTTCGCCTTGCCCGAATCGATGCGCGAGTACATCGACAACCGGGTCGTCGCCGGCAACTATGGCAACACCAGCGAGTACATCCGCGACTTGGTCCGACGCGACCAGGAAGAGCAGGCCAAGAAGCGGCTTCGCGACCTCATCGAAGAAGGGCTGGCATCCGGGCCCGGCCGGCGTCGCACCAAGGCGGACGAGAAGGAACTGCTGGCGATCGCTCGCGGCGAGATCGATTGAAGCCGGCGGTTCTGCGCCCGCAGGCGCTGCGCGATCAGCAGGGCGAGGTCCGCTACTACCGCAAGGAAGGTGGCACCCGCGTGGCGGTGAAGCTGGCCAACGCCACGAACGCCGCGCTTGACCAGATCGAACTCGACCCAGGGATCGGCTCGCCGACGCTCGGAAAGCTTCTTGGCATTCCAGGGCTTCGGACCTGGCGGGTCGCCAAGTTCCCGCTGCTGTGGTGCTACTTCGAACGCGCAGATGACCTGGATGTCGTCCGGCTGCTGGGCGAGCGCCAGGACCTCGCCGCGATCTTGGGCGATGAGTTCGCCTCGAACTGATGGGATTCGAGTCGCGGCGGAAGTAGGGCCGGAGGCCAATGACCGGTCCACGGCATCCTGTTCGCCGAGTTGGCAGGCCGGAACCGACCCATCGCCGACCCCGGCGAGCCGGAGAACCGGTCACTCGGCCCTGACTGCCGGACGTCTCCAATCAGCCATCGCCAAGTTCCGGCCGATGCGAGGTATCCGTGCTCACTGGATCTGCGCGATTCGCAGCAGATTGGTGGTGCCGGACACACCGAACGGCATGCCAGCCGAGATGACGATGGTCTGACCCGGCTCGCCAAAGCCGGCGCGGCGCACGGTCACGCAAGCGAGGTCGGTGATCTCTGGCACGTCGGCCACGTCGTGGCACAGCTCGGCATGCACGCCCCACACGAGCGCCAAGCGGCGAGCCACCGCCAGTCGCGGCGTCATGCCGATGATCGGCGCGCCAGGGCGCTCACGAGCCATGCGCAAGGCCGAGTGCCCCGAACTGGTGTAGGCCACCGTCGCCGCAGCTTGCAGAAGATCCGTCACGTGACGCATCGCGAACCCGATGGCGTCCGACGCATTGGAGGACGGATTCGAGCGCGAATTGTCGATAGTCGCCCGGTAGTGCGGGTCGTCCTCGGTGTGCCTCACGATGCGAGTCATCATGCGCACCGCCTCGACGGGATAGCGCCCGCTCGCCGACTCGGCCGAGAGCATCACCGCGTCGACCCCCTCGTAGATCGCGGTGGCGACATCTGAGGCTTCGGCACGTGTCGGCACCGGTGCCTGGACCATGGACTCGAGCATCTGCGTGGCCACGATCACCGGCTTGCCGGCACGGCGGCACGCATCGACGATCCGCTTCTGGATCGCGGGCACGGCCTCGGGTGGCATCTCCACGCCCAGGTCACCTCGCGCGACCATGACGGCGTCGGTCTCCGCCACGATGGCGTCGAGCGCCGCGATGGCGGCGGGCTTTTCCAGCTTCGCGACGATCCCTGCCTTGCCCTGCACCAGCTCACGAAGCTCGACAACGTCCTGCGGCCGCTGCACGAAGGACAGCGCCACCCAGTCGACGCCCAGCTTCAGGCCGAACTGCAGATCCCTACGGTCCTTTTCGGTCAGCGCAGATAGCGGCAGGACCACGCCAGGCACGTTAACGCCCTTGCGATCCGACAGCCGCCCGCCATGGACGACTCGCGTGTCGGCAAAGTTGGGCCCGCACTGCTCGACGCAAAGGCGTACTCGGCCGTCATCCAGTAGCAACTCAGCCCCGGGCTGCAGCACCGCAAATATCTCCGGATGCGGCAGCATCACGCGGCTGCTGTCGCCCGAGATTGCGGCGTCCAGATCGAGGCGGAACGCCTGGCCCTCCTCCAACTGCACCGGCCCGCCGGGAAAGGTGCCGATGCGCAGCTTGGGACCCTGCAGGTCGATCAACACCCCGATGGGCCGCCCGCATTCCCGTTCCACGTCGCGGATGATCTCCAGGCGGCGCCGGTGATCCTCGTGCGTGCCGTGACTGAAGTTCAGGCGGAACACATCGGCGCCCGCCTCGAACAGCGCCTGGATGGTGGGCCGGTCATCGCTGGCCGGGCCGAGGGTGGCGACGATCTTGGCGTTCTTGCGTGTTCGCACTGTGTTGGATCCTTCGTGAGTCGCCGCCCAGCTTCCGGCCCCTGAAGACCCCAAGTGCATGTACTGGCGGCGACGGAGGTGCCGTTCAGAAGAGCCGGTACCAGAGTGCCAGCTGCGGGACGTAGGTGATCAGCGCCATGACCACCAGGCTCGCGACCAGGAACCACCCGAGATTGCGCAGCAGGTCGATGATGGGCACCTTGTTGGTCCGCGCTGCCACGTAGAGATTCGCGGCAAGCGGTGGCGTCAGCAGCCCGAGCTCGATGTTGGTCACCAAAATGATCGCGAAGTGGATCGGGTCGATGCCGTACTTCGCCGCGGTCGGTGCCAGCAGCGGCCCCATCAGCAGCGTCGCCGCGTTCGTCTCCATGAACATGCCGACGACCAGCAGGATCAGGTTGACCACCAGCAGGAAGACCATCGGGCTGTCGGTCACCGTGACGGCCCACGCCGCGATCGACTGCGGCACCTGCTCCAGCACCATCGCGCGGTTGAAGATGCTGGTGAAGCCGATGATGACCAGGATCGCCGCCGCGGAAAGCGCCGCGCTCAGGAAGATCTTCTCCAGGCCACGCAGGTCGACGGCCCGGCTGACCAGCGTGACCAGCAGCGCGTACAGCGCCGCAACGGCCGCCGCCTCAGTGGGCGTGAAGATGCCCGAGTAGATGCCGCCGAGCACCAGCACCGGCAGCATCAACGCGGGCACCGCCCGGATGAAGATGCTCGATCGAGGTGCTCCCGATGCAGTGGCTGCCGGCTCCGACGTTCCCGAAGCGTGGGCAGCGGGCTTCTCCTTGCCGCCCGGCAGGACACGACGCGCCAGCGCGGCGTGCACAAGCATGAAGGCCAGCATCATCACGACGCCAGGGCCGATCGAGGCCATGAACAATTGCGTGATCGAGACGCCGACGATCGAGCCGTAGAGAATCAAGGGGATGGACGGCGGGATCAGCACGCCCAGCAGGCCGGCCGAGGCGTTGAGCGCCGCCGTATAGCCTGGCGAGTAGCCGCGCTCGATCATCTCCTTGCCCACCGTACTGCCAATGGCTGCCACCGTGGCCACCGAGGAACCGGTGATGGCGCCCATCAGCGCGCTGGCCAGCACCATGACATGGCCGAGGTGGGCCTGCAGACGCCCGATGAGCGCGTCACACACGGCGGTGAGTTGGCGGATCAGTCCGCCGTGGCTCATCAACTGCCCGCCCAGCAGGAACAGCGGAATCGCCAGCAGCGGGAAGACAGTGATGGTGTCGTAGGTGATCGATGGCAGCACCGACCAGTCGATGTTCCACCGCTCGGCGTTGGCCATCACCAGCAGCGTGAAGGCCACGCCGACCGGCACGCCCAGCAGCAGTATCAGGATGAGAACGGGACCGATGATCACAGGACCTCCTCGCTGAGCGGCGGTTCATTTGCCGCAGCACGGATGAGTTCGGCGACGGCGTGCAGCACCACCAGCGCCATGCCGAGCGGAAAGAAGAAGGCGGGGATCGATACCGGCAAGCCAAGGTCGAGCCCACGTTCGCCGGAGCTGAGCGCGGCCCGGAAGAACGCCAGCGCAGTGTGGAAATACACGGCGCCGAAGACGATCATCGCCAGCGCGGTGGCCAAGCGGCCGATCCTGCGCACCCACGCGTTGCGTACCTGGTGGATCACGTCCACGGCGATGTGCGTCCCGGTGTAGGTGCACATCGCCGCGCCCACGAAGGTCAGCGGCGCCATCGCGAAGATCGCGATCTCGCCGGTGTCCGGCAGGTGGAGGTTGAAGTACCGCACGGCCACGCTGACGCAGATGCCCACCAGCATGGCGATGAGGGAGACGATGCAGATCCACTTCTCGACGCGGAACGCGTGGCGCTCCGCCGAGAAGAGCCACCTGCTGGCTTGAGCACTGGCGGACATGGGCTCTTCCCTTGCTTACTTGCGCGCCGCCGCGGCCTCTTGGCGCAGTGCGGCAATGCGTTCCGCGCCGTACGTGCCGGAGAGCTTCGTCCACACGGCCTGGCCCACCTTCTCGAACTCGGCCATGCTCTGCGCCGACGGGCGGACGATCTTGATGCCGCCGGCTTCGATCTTCTTCAGGAACTCCGCGTTCAGCTGCCGGTTCTTCTCGATCTGCCTCTTGGTCACCTCGGCCGCCGTGTCGGTCAGGATCTTCTTCTCGGCGTCGGATAGCGACGACCAGAACTTCGAGCTCGACGCCACCGTGCCCATCGCGTAGACGTGGTTGGTGAGCGTCATGTGTTTCTGGGTCTCGAACAGCCGCGACTCGTAGGTGATGCTGGCGCCGTTGTCCTGCCCGTCCACCGTCTTTTGCTGCAAGGCGGTGAACAGTTCAGGGAACGGCATCACGACGACCTGGGTGCCGGCCTCCTCGAAGAATCCCTTGATGGCGGCTGAGCCAGGAACGCGCAGCTTCAGGCCCTTCAGGTCCGCCGGCTTCTCGACCGCACGGCTGGAGTTGGTGACGGCGCGGAACTCGAGCTCGAAGAAGCCGAGCGTCTCGATGTTCTGCTTGGCGAGGGTCTCGCGCAGCGTGGTCTGCAGCACGCCCTTGGGGTTGTAGAAGATCGCGTCGACCTGCTTGAAGTCGGACGCAATGAAGGGCAGGTAGTGGATGTCCAGCAGCGGGTTCAGGCCGGCCAGCGAACCCGGGTTCAGCAGCGCCAGTTCGAGCGACCCGCGCGAGAGTTCGCGGGCCTGGGCCTGCTCGCCGCCGAGCTGATTGGCCGGGAAGACCGTGATGGCGATCTTGCCCTTGGTGCGCTCGCCGACCAGCTTCGCGAACTCCTGCGCCGCCTGGTCCATCGTGCTGTTGGCGGCGAAGACATGGCCCATGCGGGCCTTGATCTCCTGGGCCATCGCCGGAGCGGCGGCCAGGGTGGTGAGTGCGATCGCGGCGGCCGCGATGAAGTTGCGCTTGTTCATGTGTCTCCTCGGTGGGTGGATGAAGGTGAAGGGAAAGGAGTCAGATGCCCCTGGCGCCCGAGGCCAGGAAGCCGCCATCGACCGGCAGGGTCACGCCAGTCACGAATCCGGCGTCCTCGGACACCAGGTACATCACGGCCGCCGCAATCTCGCCGACGGTGCCGTAGCGGTTCATCGGGATGGCGTTCGAGTACTCACGGCGGAATTTCTCGGTGTGCAGGACTCGCGTCATCGGCGTGTCCACAGGGCCGGGCGCCACGGCGTTGGCCGTCACGCCGTGTTCCGCAAGTTCGACGGCCATCTGGCGCGTCAGCGCGATCACGGCGCCCTTGGACGTGCCGTATGCCGTGCGGCCGGTGCCGACGGCCCGCATGCCGGCGACGGAGGCGATGTTGACGATGCGCCCCCACTGGTTGCGCACCATCAGGCGCGCTGCACGCTGGCTGCACAGGAACGTGCCGTTCACGTTGACGGCCATCGTCGCCGCGAAGTTGTCGTCCGGGAACTCCAGGAACGGATAGACCTTCGCGATGCCCGCCGAGTTGACGAGGACATCGCAGCGGCCATGCCGCTGCTCGATGGCCGCGAAGGCGCGGTCGACCGACGCTGCGTCGCCGACATCGATGGCCTGGGCCTCGGCCTCGGCGCCGCCGGCGCGCAGTTCGGCGGCCGTCCTCTCGGCGGCGGGCTGGTCGCGATCGGCCACGACGACGACGAAGCCGGCTGCGCCGAGGCGGCGGCAGACTTCCCCGCCGATGCCCATCGCGCCGCCGGTGACGACGGCAACACGAGCCTGAGTCTGGTTGGTTTGCAAAGTGAGTCTCCTGGGTTGATGCGCGGTCGGTGTCAGCCGCTCACGCGGTCGCTGCATTGCCGCGCAGCGCACGGATGAAATAGTCGGGTGCGCCCATCTGTCCGCCCTTCAGGGCGAGTTCCATTCCGCTCAGGTGAGGCGCGGACGACAGCACGGTGCACAGTGGCGCGCCGGGCGCCAGGCGGGCACGGATCTGCAGTGCATCCGGGCCCAAGGCCTGCGTGATGCGGCTGGAGGTGTCGCCGCCCGAGAGCACGAGTCGACGCAGCCGGTGGCGGCGGACGATGGCGTCGACCACGTGGCCCAGTCGTTCGCTCACCAGGCGCCCGCTCTGGTGGCGGGCCTGCTCGGGGCTGGCCCCTTGGCTCCGCAGCGACTGGATCAGGCGGGCCACGCGTGGATCGTCCGTGCCGCGGGCCGTGTGCATCACGACGCTGGCCCCCGTCGCCAGCGCTTCGGCGACCTCGGTGACGAGACGGTCGCCCGCGGCGCCGGTCTCGGGACCCACCGTGAGCGCTTCAACGTCGATGGCCACCTCGCGGAACCCGCCATCGACGGCTGCCTGGATCTGCATGGCACTCAAGGTCGATGCACTGCCAGACACGACGAGGACCTGGTCCACGGCATTGAAGGTGCTGTAGCGCTCGGACGACGGCGCCTGCGCGTCGCCGGTCCAGAACTGCGTCAGCGCGTACTCGACGCCGGACGGACCGACCACGAAGAGTGGCGCTCCGCTTTCGGTCGCCATCCGATGCAGACATTTGCCGGTCGTCGTGAGGTGGGAAGGGGTCAGCCCGTCGAACACCACCGCCTGCCGACGAGCGGCCATGGCAGCGACGCGGGCCACCAAGTCCTCAGGCGCCAGGTTGTCGAGCCAGGTGAGCGGCACATGGCCGATGTCCAGTTGCGCCTGCTTCTGCAGGTGCAGGGCCATGTCGGACTCCTGCATCGGCGTCACCGGATGCACGCTCATGATCGGATGACGGTCGATCCGGTAGACCTCGCCGTCCGTGCCCGAGCGTGCGAAGAGATGGCCGAACACGCAGTAGCGGGCGAGCGCCGGCGTGGCGGCCACGATCGGCACGAGCGCCTGGGGGAAGGCTGCTCGCGACAGTTCGATCACCCGGCCGATGCTGCCGACGGTCGGCGCGCTGTCGAAGGTGGAGCAAACCTTGTAGTGCACGATCCGCGGCGACAAGGCGGCGAGCCCGCGCAGAACTCGGGGAAGCTCCGTGTCCATCTCGGCCGGCGACATCGCGCGGCTTGCACCTGCCACGCCGATCGCGTCGAAGGGACCGAGTTCGCGCAGCCTCCGCTCGTCGGGCACATCGAGGAACAGCGCGCAGTTCAGGCCGGCAAACGCCAGCACTTCGAGCGCGTCGGTCGACCCGGTGAAGTCGTCACCGTAGAAGGCGAGCTTCATGGTGGCCTCAGAGCTTGCCGAAGTGCACCAGCGCGCGCCGCAGCGCGGGGTGTGACTCGGCGTAGCTTTCGAGGCTCACGCCGGCCTTGGCCGCCTCCCATCCCTCTCGCATGCTCGCCATGCCGGCCGCGATGCCGTCGGGGTGCCCGATGATGCCGCCGCCCGCCAGGTGCATCACGTCGTCCGAGCCCAAGGCAGCAAACAGGTCGGGAGCCTGGCCAGCCCACTGGCCGGAGGAGGACACAGGCATGATCGCCTGGACACCGGCCCAGGGCGCCAGCAAGGACCGAGCGGACTCGATCACCGACGCATCGGACTCGCAGAACTTGCTGCGGATCCCGTTGACGTGGAGCTGGTCGACACCCGCCAGGCGCCACAGCTTCTGGTACGCCGTGAACGAGAAGCCCAGGCCGGGATGACGTGTGAAGGCACCCCACCCGTTGCGGTGGCCGTGGATCGGCAGTTGGGAATGACGGCGGAGATGCTCGACGGCGGCGAATCCGGCCCAGTTGATGCTGACCATCACGCTGGTGCCACCGGCCGCGAGCACCGCGTCGTGGCGCCGCAGCATCTCGTCGATCGTGCCGGAGATGTTGATGGCGTACATCGGCATGCGGCCCAGGCGGTCGGCATGGCGCTTCAGCACCGGCATGACAGCCTTCAGGCGTTGATCGAACGGCGCGTACGGCGGGTCGGCCATCAACTCGTCGTCCTTGATGAAGTCGATGTCTGCGGCGCAGAGCTTGTCCACCAGATCTGCTGTCTGCTCCGGCGAGAGGCCGATGCTCGGCTTGATGATGGTTCCGATGATCGGACGGCCCTGAACGCCGGCCAGGCGCCGCGTGCCGGCCACGCCGAAGGCCGGCCCGGCGAACTGGGCGGCGAGTTCGGCCGGCATGTCGAGGTCCAGCAGGCGGAGGCCAGTGACCTCGCCCAGTTCGTACAGATTGCCTGCGATGGTGGCGAGCAGCGTAGGCAGATTGGCGCCGACGTTGGCGACCGGGAAGGCGATCTCGATCTCCGCGCGGTGGAACACGCCCCCATGGGCGTGGCGTTCCACGTAGGCGCTGGGCAACGTCGGCTGCAGCACCGGGGCCAGCGGGTCGATGCGGACGACCCTGGCGCGCGAGCGCTCCTTCAGTTCGTCCGTCTCACCGGGCAGCGACAGAAAGGTGCCGCTCGACTGCTCACCGGCGATGACCTGCGCGATCTTCTCGGAGGCGACCGAGCTCTCGACGAAGTAGCGCGCGGTGAACTCGGGGCGGCTGGCGGGTGTGTTCATGGGTCTGTGAGCTTCTCTCTAGGCTGGTCGCAAGGTTAGAAGCCACATGCCTGGACGGCAAACGATATGATCTCGGCGTGCTGTGATGAAATCTCACATGACATTCGGGTTCACCCGGATCTGGAGCAGCTCGTGACCTCGCCCCTTCGCCTGTCGCTGAATGCCTTGCGCGCCTTCGAGGCAACCGCCCGTCTGCGCAGCTTCAGCGCGGCGGCCGAAGAGTTGTCGGTGACGCACGGCGCGGTGAGCCGGCACATCCGCATGCTCGAGGACTCGGTGGGATTGCCGCTGCTCAAACGCAGCGCGCAGGGCGCCTCGCCGACGGCCGAGGGACAGCGCCTTGCCGACGGGCTTTCCACTGCCTTCAGCCTGATCCAGTCGAGCGTCGAGCAGCTGAAACCGGGACCGCTGACCTTGGCCTGCTCCGAGTCGATCATGATGTACTGGCTGCTGCCGCGGCTGAACCGCTTCAAGGACGCGAACCCAGAGGTCGAGCTGCGATTCAACATGAGCCACGGGTCTGTCGACTTCGCCCGCGACAACGTCAGCGTGGCGATCCGGCTGTCGACGATCGAGGCGCCGAAGGAGGTCGTGAAGGACGATGTCGCGCCGGAGTGGGTGGGGCCGGTGTGCTCGCCCGCGTATTTGCGGCAGATGCGCATCGAGTCCGTGGACGACCTCGCGCGTGCTCGGCTCATGGTCTCGCGCACACGGACCGGCGCCTGGGACGATTGGGCGCGCTGCAGCGGCCAGACGGGCATGGAGTTGCGCGTCGACGAGGCCTTCGACCACTTCTACCTGCTGATCCAGGGAGCCCGCTGCGGCCTGGGTCTTGCCAACGTGCCGCGCATGCTCGTGCGCGACGACCTGACCAGCGGCACGCTGGTGGCGCCGCTGGGCTTCGTGCGCGGTCCGAACCGGCTGGTCATCTGGACCGCGCCCCACCTGAGCCGGCGGCCGGACGTCATCAAGCTGGTCGACTGGTTGCACGACGAGCTTCGTGCCACCGAGCCTTGACCCTGCCCGCCGGGTTCAGCGGTTCAGCAGGCGGCCGCCATCCACGACGATCTCCGAGCCGACCGTCCAGCGCGATTCGTCAGAGGCCAGGTACAGCACCGCCTTGGCCACTTCCTCGGGCGTGCCGAAGCGGCCGAACGGGATGCTCGCCGCGATGTCCTTGTTGACCTGCTCGCGGTAGGCGTCGGGGATGCCGAGCTTGTCGTAAAGCGGCGTCGCGATCGGACCGGGGCTCACCGCGTTGACACGGATGCCGCGCGCCAGCAGTTCGCCCGAGAGCGACTTCGTCATGCTCAGGAGGGCGGCCTTGGTCGCAGCGTAGACGGCGGAGTTCGGGGAACCGACGTGCGCGCTGACGGACGTGTTGAACACCACCGAGGCGGGCTCGGCGAACACCGGCAGCAAGGCCTGGAACAGGAAGTACGGACCCTTGACGTTGACGTCAAACGAGCGATCGAACATCTCTTCCGTCCACGTCTCGAGCGGCATCCAGACGGACACGCCGGCGTTGAGGAAAGCCACGTCGAGTTGGCCGTATTGATCCTTGACGGCCTGCGCGAGCTCTTTCTGCGCAGCCACGCTGGCCGAGTCGGCACGCAGGATCGGGACTTCGGATCCCAGTTCGCCCCGCGCCTTGGCGATCGAGTCCGGATTGACCCCCGTCACGATCACGCGGGCGCCTTCGGCCAGGAACTGCTTGGCGGTTTCCAGGCCAATGCCGCTGGTGCCGCCGGTGATGAGGGTACGTTTGCCTTGCAAGCGAGACATGAAGCTCTCCAGTCCATCTGTCATGGCCCACCAACCGCGGTGAGCCTACAGGGAAGAATGTGCATCCATGTACGAATGAACATAAGATACAACTCTCGGATATGTGTCATGCAAATGGAGCATGAATAAAGGAGGCTGCGTGGATCGACTTCTGCTGATGACCTGCTTCGCGCGCGCCGTGGAAACAGGCAGCTTCTCGGCGGCGGGGCGGGACCTGGGCCTGGGGCAACCCAACGTCAGTCGCTACGTGGCCGCGCTGGAGGATCACCTGCAGACCCGGCTGCTGCATCGATCCACGCGCAAGCTGTCGCTGACGCCGGAGGGCGAGCGCTACTACGCGGACGTCCGGCGCATCCTGGACGCGGTGGACGAATCCGAATCGTCGTTCAAGGACAACGTCGATCCATCAGGGCTCCTGCGCGTGGCCTGTCCGACCGCGCTCGCGCATGCCTTCGTGCTGCCCGAGGTGCCGAACTTCCTGGAGCGATATCCCCGGTTGACGCTTGATCTGCAGATCAACGATCGCTACGTCAACCTCGTCGATGAAGGAACCGAGCTCGCCATCCGCATCGGCCATCTGGAGGACAGTGCGCTGCGCGCCCGCCGCATCGGCTTGTTCGAGCGCGTGTGCGTCGCCAGCAAGGACTACCTCGCCAAGCGAGGGGTTCCGCGCACACCCGATGACCTGCGTGCGCATGACTGCGTCGTCTATACCCTGCTGTCATCCGGGGCGACATGGCGCTTTCGGGATACCGACATTCCGGTCGCTGGCAGGCTGAGGGTCAGCTCGCCTGAAGCAGCGCGGGCGGCCGTCGTGGCGGGCCTCGGTGTCGGGCTCGGGCCGCAGTGGCTCTTCGAGGAAGGGCTCAGGACAGGTCGCTTGCAGCTGTTGCTGACTGAGTATTCGGCACCCCTCGTGCCCATCCAGATCGTCTATGTTGCGAACAGGCTTCTCCCGCAGCGGGCGCTCGTGTTCATGGACTGCGTCTCCGATGTGTTCGCGCGAATCCCCGCCTTCAACCCCGGACGTGAATCATCCAGGGCGTGAGGCGCAAAGACGCCGCAAGCCCTTCGGGCCGTCGCCAAACATCGTCAGGTGTTGCCCAGTCGCGCACGCGCGGCAGCGGCAACGTCCTTCAGCCACGGCGAGCGTGCCCAATGCCGCCGGGCGAAGGCGGCGATCTGATCCTGGTAGGTCAGCGACAGGCCGATGCTGTCGAGCCCCTCCAGGAACATGCGCCTGTGGCGGGGCAGCAGCTCGAAGCTGGCGTGCACGCTGCGGCTGCGCAGGGTCTGCGCCCCGATGTCGATGGTCACGCCGTTGCCCGCCGGGTCGTCCGCGTCGTCCATCAGGCGCGCGATCTGCTCAGGCGTCAGTGTCACCAGCAGCAGCCGGTTGTTCATCGCGTTGGAGTGAAAGATCTCCGCATAGCTCGATGCAACGATGGCGCGAATGCCGAACTGCTGCAGCCCCCACACCGCGTGCTCCCGGCTCGAGCCGCAGCCGAAGTTGGAGCCGCCGATCAGGATCGACGCGTCTGCGTAGGCCGGACGGTTGAGCACGAAGTCAGGGCGCGGCTGGCCCTGCGCCTCGAACCGCAGGTCGTACAGCAGGCCCTCCTTCAGGCCGGACTTGTCGATGCCGCGCAGGAACTGCTTGGGCATGATCTGGTCGGTGTCGAGGTTCTCGAGGCGAAGCGCCGCGGCACGGCCTTCGATGACGACGGGTGCGGTCATTGCAGCGTCTCCAAGGTGCGGGCGTCGGTGATCCGACCGGTCACCGCGGCGGCGGCAGCCATCGCAGGGCTCATCAGGTGCGTGATCGCCCCCCGTCCCTGGCGCCCTTCGAAATTGCGATTGGTCGTCGAGGCGCAGCGGACGCCGTCGGCGAGCACGTCGTCGTTCATCGCAAGGCACATCGAACAACCCGGTTGGCGCCACTCGAAGCCGGCGTCGAGGAAGACCCGGTCCAGGCCCTCCGCTTCGGCAGCCGCCTTCACCGCCCCAGACCCGGGCACGACCATGGCGCGCACGCCTGCAGCAACGTGGCGGCCGCGTACGACAGATGCGGCCGCGCGGAGGTCCTCGATGCGGCCGTTGGTGCAGGAGCCGATAAAGACGTGCTGGACGGGCGTTCCTTCGATCGCCGTTCCTTCCTGCAGCCGGGTGTACTGCAGGGCGCGCTTGGCACTGCTGCGCACCGGCCCCACCGGCAGGTCCTGCAGCAAGGGCATGCGGCCGTTGATCGCCATCACCTGGTCGGGGCTCGTTCCCCAGGTGACGTGCGGAGCAATCTCAGTGGCGTCGAACCGGTGTTCGACATCAAACGAGGCACCTTCGTCCGAGCGGAGATCACGCCACGCCGCTAGCGCCGCATCCCGGTAAGTGGTCGCGAGGTCAGGCGCATGCGCCATGACGTAGTCGATCGCCTTCTGGTCGGGCGCGATCAATGCGCCGCGCGAGCCGGCCTCGACGGTCATGTTGCACAGGGTGAACCGTGCCTCGATAGACAGCGCGTCAATCGCCGTGCCGCAGAACTCGACGACGTAACCGCGGGCGCCCTGGGCGCCGATGCGGCCGATGATGGCGAGCACCAGGTCCTTGGAGGTTACGCCGACGGGCAGCACGCCATCGACGCGGATGCGCATGTCCTTTGCGGGGCGATATGCCAGCGTCTGCGTCGCCAGCACATGTTCCACCTCCGTCGTGCCGATGCCGAAGCCGAGCGCGCCGAGGGCACCGTAGGTCGTCGTGTGGCTGTCGCCGCAGATGATCACCATGCCGGGCCGGATCATCCCGTGCTCGGGCGCGACGACATGCTCGATGCCTTGCAGTGAGTCGTTGGTGTCGAACAGCGGGATGTCGAAGTGGTCGCAGTTCTTCCTGAGGTTGGTCGCCTGCAGTGCGGACGGCGGGTCGGCGATCACCCGGAACTTGGTCGGATGCGTCGGGATGATGTGGCTCACGACGGCCACGTTCTGCCCCGGCACCGGGACACCCCGGTGCTGCTCGTACAGCCCGGCGAAGGCCTGCGGGCTGGTGTACTCGTTCATCAGATGGAGGTCGCAGAACAGCAGCAGGTTCTGCTCGTCGAGCCGAGCGACCGTGTGCGAGTCGACCAGCTTGCGGTAGAGGGTCTTTGCAGTCATTGCCGTCTCAATCCGAGGTGATCCCGCGTTCCTTGACCAGCTTGGCCCACTTGGGCATCTCGGCCTGGAGACGCGCCGTCGCTTCGGCGGGCGTCGAAGGCGTCGCCTCGAAGCCTTCCTTCGCCATGCGCTCCTTGACGGTGGCCGACTGCAGCACGGTGGTGAGCGAGGCGTTCAGCTTGTCGAGGACCGGCTTCGGCGTCCCGGCAGGCGCAAAGACCATGAACCAGGTCTCGAAGGCGTAGCCGGGCACTCCGGCCTCGGCGATGGTGGGAACGTTGGGCATCAACGGCGAGCGCTTCGAACCCGTGACGCCAAGCGCGCGCAGTTTGCCGGCCTGCACGTGGCCTTGGGCCGCCGACAGGACCGGGAAGGACATGTCCACCTGCCCTGCGATGGTGTCGGTCAGGGCCGGGCCACCTCCCCGGTACGGAATGTGGACGATGGCCAGACCAACCATCGCCTTGAACAACTCGGCCGACATGTGGAAGGTGCTGCCGCCGCCGGCCGAGCCGTAGGTGAGCTTGCCGGGCTTGCTCTTCGCGAACGCGATCAGTTCCTTCAGGTCCCTGGCCTGCAGGTTGTTGTTGACGACGAGCACGTGCTGCGAGGCCGCGACCATGCCGATGGGCGCCAGGTCCTTCACCGTGTCGTACGGCATCTTCGGCGTCAGCGACGGATTGATGGCGAGCGAGACCGTCTGCAGGCCGATCGTGTAGCCGTCGGCCGGCGACTTCGCGACGGCATCCACGCCGAGGTTGCCGCCGGCGCCAGCCTTGTTCTCGATGAAGACGGACTTGCCGAGCGCCTTGCCCCACTCGTCGGAGATGAGCCGCGCCACGATGTCGGCGCTCCCGCCGGGCGCATACGGCACCACGAGCTTGACCGGGCGCTCGGGGTAGGTCTGGGCAAAGCCCGAAGTCGAGCCGGCGGCAAGGGCCAGGGCGAGCACAAGGTGTCGACGTTGCATGGTTGTCTCCTCGGTTGGACGCTGTCTGATGCATCGATCCTATGCGTGAATACAAGCAACATAATGTCGAATGAGGAAGTTCTTTCGATCGACTGAGTTATCAATGGACGGCTTCTCGGATCTCGCTTTCTTCTCTTTGCTGGTCAAGCAAGGCAGTTTGGCGGCGACCGCTCAGCAACTCGGACTGACGCCGCCCGCGGTGAGCAAGCGATTGGCCGCGATCGAGAGAAGGCTTGGCGTAATACTGCTGCAGCGGACCACCCGCCGAATCAGCCTGACGCCGGAGGGCGAGACCTACTTGGTCGATGGCGCGCGAGTGCTCGAAGAACTGGAGGCACTCGAGCGAACCGTGACGGGCAGCCGGGCTGTTCCCAAAGGGCTGCTGCGAGTGTGCGGAACGCTGGGCTTTGGGCGTCGACACATTGCGCCCGCGCTCTCGAAGTTCGCGCGCCACTACCCCGACGTCGAGCTACAGCTACACCTCACCGATCGCCCGGTGAACCTCGTCGAGCAGGGTTTCGATCTCCAGATCCGCTTCGGCGAACTGCCCGACGCCCGCCTGACGGCCCGACTGCTCGCACACAACCAGCGCGTGCTGTGTGCCTCTCCTGCGTACCTGAAGCGCGCCGGCGAACCGTCGTCGCCGCGAGACCTCGCACGACACGCTTGTCTGTTCATCCGCGAGAGCGACGAGACGTTCGGCAGCTGGCACCTGCAGATGGGTGGCAAGAACGAGACGGTCAAGGTGCGCGGGCCGCTCGCGTCGAACGACGGGGAATGCGTGCTGGGCTGGGCGCTCGACGGACACGGCATCCTGATGCGCTCGATCTGGGAGGCGGCACCCATGCTGCGGTCCGGGAAGCTGCGACTTGTCCTTCCGGAGTGGACTCTGCCGCCGGCCGACATCTATGCCGTGTTTCCTTCGCGCAGCCACCTGTCGGCCAAGACCCGGGCATTGGTCGACTTCCTGCTGTCCAACTTCGAGCCACACCGATCTAGAGAAGCGGGCGGCTGGTGACCAGGCAACCAAGGACCGCTCTTGGACTAACGCATGGTCGGCCGGTAGTGGCCGATGGCTGGTATCCGCGAGCGGCAGCTTACTGGAGCCTCAGTTGGAGCCGCACGCGCCTCCCGGGCAGCGAACTTGAGGTCCATCCCAACGACCTTGTCGTGCAACGGCACCCCGCGCTGAGTCTGCCGAGACTCTCACCGCGGTGAGAGTTCGCTGGCCAGGACGTTCATCAGCAGTGCTACCAAGATAAACAACATTAGCTTGGTAGCCATGCCGCCGATCTAAACTGGCGTGCATGGAAATCGCGCTGTCAGCGCCGTCGGGCTCGCCCACTGACCCATCCTGGCCGGACGAGGCTGCGCTGGCCGCCTTCCGCGCCTGGCTTCAAGGGGTGCCCAGTCGCGCCGCTGTGGACCGCTATCTGCCCGATCGCCGAGCCGTCGGCGCCTCGGCGCGCTCGGTGATCGGGCGGGTCAAGCGCCAGCTCGTGGCCTTCGCGACGAGCCGCGCTCAAACGGACCTGGCCGCCACTTTGACGGCGGCCAAACCATCCGACCGGAAACTCGCCAAGGCCGCAGCTGCCGCCATAGAGACGCTTCGAGGGATGCCGCCTCCGCAGCCGCTCATCGGCGACGCCGTCGAGCGCTGGCTCTCCGTACGGCTCGTCGGCGTGCTGCACGCCTCCGGTATCCGCACGCTGGCCGACTTGACCCTGCGCGTGCCGAGACGCCGGCGCTGGTGGGCTGCCGTCGGGGGCCTCGGGCTGGCCGGCGCCCGCCACATCGAAGCGCTCTTCGCCCAGCATCCCGCGTTGACTGAACGCGCTCGTGCGCTGGTGACTGTGACGCAGACACAGGAACTGGCCCCCTGGGAGCGGCTGGTCGTTCCGGAAGACGTCGATGGCTCGCGGGGCATGTTCCGGGCGCCGCGGGCCAGTTGCGCGCTCGACGCCAGCAACGACTACCAGGCCGTGAACGCCTGGCTGTCGCTGCACGAGTCGGCGGCAACCCAGCGCGCCTACCGCAAGGAGGCCGAACGGCTGATCCTGTGGGCGATCGTCGAGCGCGGGCGGGCGTTGTCGTCGCTGACCACCGAGGACGCCATCGCCTACCGCGCGTTCCTGCGTCATCCAGTTCCGCGCGCGCGCTGGGTCGGCGCACCGCAGCCGAGGTCGTCGCCGGCATGGCGTCCCTTCGCCGGCGACCTCTCGCCGCGCTCGGCCGCCTACGCGCTATCGGTGCTCAACGCCCTGTTCCGCTGGCTGATCGAGCAGCGCTACGTGCTGGCCAATCCGTTTGCCGGTGTCAAGGTTCGAGGCGGCCGGCCGGCGCAGCTCGACACGTCTCACGCCTTCACCGAGCACGAATGGAAGCTGGTGCGGGTGGTGGCCGACGGCCTGGAGTGGTCCTTCGGCTGGAGCGAGCCGGCGGCGCAGCGGCTGCGGTTCATGCTGGACTTCGCCTACGCCACGGGCCTTCGGATCAGCGAACTCGTTGGCGCGCAACTCGGCGCGATCGATGCCGATGTGCACGGCGACACCTGGATCCGGGTCGTCGGCAAGGGCCACAAGGCCGGCAAGGTTGTGCTGCCGCCGTTGGCCCGCGCTGCGCTGGATCGCTACCTCGTTCAACGGGGGCTACCCGTGACGCCCTCGAAGTGGCGTCCGTCGACCCCGCTGATTGGCAGCCTCGGCGATGATGGAAACCAGATCTCGTCATGGCGCCTGTGGCGAGTGATGAAGCGGTTCTTCAGCACTGCAGCCGACGTCGTGGAGAACGGCAACCCGGCGCTGGCCGAGAAGCTGCGCTTGGCCACGCCTCACTGGACAAGGCACACGCACGCCACCCACCTGCTCCAAGGCGGCGCCGAGCTGACCACGGTGCGCGACAACCTGCGTCACGCCTCGCTTGCCACGACCTCGATGTACCTGCACACCGACGATGCGCGGCGGGCCAAGCAGGTGGCCGATCGGTTCGCCGCTCCGCGGTCGTAGCCTACAGTCGTCTCGTCTTCACACACCCATGCAAACCATGCCGCCCATCACCTGTGATGCCTGCCATCAACCCGCGGACGATCACACTGTCGTGAACTACGGGTCGATGGAGACCGGCTACCGGCGGCTCTGCGGCCGATGCTTCAACGAGGCCGCCGCCACCCGACTCGGGCTGCAGGGGTTCGAGCACGTGGCGTTCGAGCCCATCCGCATGGTCGACGGGCGAGGCGCCGAGCACGAGTTCCGGTTTCGCAACTGGCTGTGCGGCACCGGATTGGCGATCGACGCGTTCGAGCTGCGCGAAGGCAGCCCGGCGGGGTATCGGTTTCAGGTGATCGGGGAGCCTGACGACGACCCGCTGGAACTGCTGGGCAAGCTGATCGGCAAGATGCGCCGGGCATTGGCTCTCACGCATCTGGAGGACACTGACCACGGGCCGCAGGTGAACGATGGCTTGGTGCTGCGGGGGATCGTCGACAGCGACCCCGACGCGGACCATCGTGCGCCGATGTTTGTCATCGATGGTCGCGAGATCTCCTGGGACGAGTTCGGACGAATGGTGGCGACCTTCGAGGGCTGGCAGTTCAGGCTGGAGTTTCGCGACCGGAGCGAAGCGGTCTGACCGGGCCGATCGCGTGAGACCGCGGGGTCTGGTTTCGCAGGGGGCTCCCGATACGAAGCGCACCAATCTGCACGAAAAGCCCGCCGCGCCCGGAACATCCGGAATCGTAAGTGCTTGTCGTGCAACGGGTTTTCAGCGCGAAGCGCACCAATCTGCACGAAAAGTACGACTACCCCTGCAGCCAGACGCTGCCGCGACGCAGGCTCTTGCGCAACGACACCATCGTGCAGGCCTCGTAGGCCCGGTAACCCGTGCGCGGGTCCTGGTCGCGAACCAGGCCATGCCAAGCCGCACCCACATCAGGGATCGGTAGGTCTTCCTTGAGCTCGCTCGCTCCCAGGCGCTGCAATTCGGCCCACGCCTTCCATTGCTCGAAGCCCGGATCACCATCCCGTCCACCGAAGTCCAGATCCTTCAGTGCCGCCAGGCAGGCGTGCACGCGCTGGCCGTCTTCGGTCAGAGCCTTGCGCACCTGCGATACGAAGCTGCCGCCTGCGGTCTCGGCCAGTTCAGCGAGGAGTTCCCTGGCCTCGATGACGCGGGATTGCCAGGTCTTGGATTCGTCGTGGAGAACGGCTCGCGCCTTGGCAGCTTGCTGCACGAGGCTCGTCGTGCTACGAGCACGGTTCGACTGGGCCTTTTCCGCTGCCTCGCGGAACAGTTGCTGGCTGCGCCGGCTGGACTGCAACAGCGCCACGTCGGTGAGCTCCAGCAGGGTCACCCGCAGGAAGCACACCAGCTCGATCAGCTGGCGTGATGGCTTGATCTCCCTCGTCTTCACGGGGCGCCGGGCCTGGACCTGCCGGGCGTAGGCCTGCTGCTTGGCCAGCGACACGGCACTCAGGTTCCAGTCGTGGGCACCCAGCGCCTTGAGGTAGCGGACCTTTTCGAGGGTCTCGGCAAGGGTGCTGGGGCCGTGACGCTTCGAAGGCGTCTTCAGCCACTTCAGGTGCGTGTTGTCACCGCCGGGGCGGGCGCTGTAGGCGGAGCCGATCACCCGGCTGGCAGCGGACGGCGGCACGGCGGCGTTCACTTCGATGAGGATCTGCGCCTCAACCGTCGCAAACGCTCCTCTGGCCCAATCCTGAAGGCGGCGTGCGCCGGGGATCAGGATGCGGCGCGTGAACAGCCACTGGCAGGCTGATCGGATCAGGTCGTCGGAGTGGGAGGCATCGGCAGCCTGGGCCAACAGCGCGGCCGTCAGCGCGGCTTCGTCGTCGGGCTCAAGTTCGCGCAGGCCGAGGTAGGTCTTGGCCCAGAGCTGGTGCTTGGAGAGTGTCTGGCGCCGTTTGTAGATCGAGCGCAGGCTGGCGATGGACGGTGGAGATACCGCCAGCGCCTCGGCGGTCTTTCGCAGGAGGCTTCGAGGCAGCACGTTGAAGCCGTCCAGCGGTCGGCCGGCCACCCGCATGAAGAGCAGCATCAACGCGGCAGGTAGGCGATGGTCGCTGCGGAATTGCGCCCGGATCGCCGCAACGTCATCCGAGAGCAGCGTGAAGAACTGCTCCAGGTCGAACTCGCTCAGGCGAGCCGGTAAGGCCTCCTGGCCAACGAAGCGGAGGGCGAACGCGGGCATGGCATCGGGCGGCGACAGGTGGACGGTCAATGTACCCCGCGGCCGCCGTTGGCTCAGTTTGCCGGCCCTGCGGCGGAGCAATCACCGGCCGGAAGCACGCATGGATGCTGGGTTTCGAGCGAAAGCGCATCAATCCGCACGAAAAGTACGATCACCCCGGGCAGGCGTACTTCACCCGCTCGTGGCGGATCACGCGCACCTGCTGCGGGATGATGTCCAGCTGCTCGCTGAGCTCCACGCCGATCTCGGCCAGCGCCGTGCCGTCGTGCGGGCACACGCGCTCGCCTTCGGGCAGTTCGTGGCGCACGACCTCGCGCGGCAGCGCCGGGTCCAGCGGCTTGCGTCCGCGCTTGGCGCGCTTGTGCGCCGGTACATCGACTTGGTCGTCGCTGTCCTCGGCCAGCGGCTGCGCCCGGGCGCCTTCGGCCTCGGCTTCGTCGAAGAACAGATCCTTCTGGGGCGTGGCGCCGGCCGCCTCGCTCTTGGCGTCGAACAACTGGCGCTTGAAGCGGTTGAGCTGCTCCTGCAGCAGGTCGCGCTCGGTGCGCAGCACGCGGAGCTCACCGCTGAGGGCTTCGTTGCTCTGCAGCGCCTGGGCCAGCGCCTTCTTCAGCGCTTCGATCTCTTGGGCGTCGGGCATGTCGACCATCGGCGCGCATTCTGATCATCACGCACGCCGACGTGGCGCCGATCTTCGCATCGGGCCGTAACGCCGGGAACCTGGCGCAACCAACCCGTACAGTGGTGCTACGTTCAGGCCACGCGCTCGTACAGCCGGCGCGGGTGGCGCTGCACGACGGCGATGTCGATGCCCTCGAGCAGCCAGTGCAGCTGCTCGACCGTCAGCGTGGGCATCGCCTCGGCGCTCGGCCAGATGAAGCGGTCCTGCTCCAGGCGCTTGAGCAACAGCCAGAAGCCGTTGCGATCCCAGCCGAGGATCTTCACGCGGCTGCGCCGCCGGTTGCTGAACACGTACACGCACGGCGCGAACGGATCGAGACCCAGCGCCTTGTCCACCAGCAGCGCCAGGCCGTTGATGTTCAGCCGGAAGTCGATGGGCTCGCGATGCAGGTAGACCCTCAGCGCTTCGTCGAGACGGAACACCGCACCCTCCCGAGCGCTTCGATGACCTCGGCAGCTTGGTGCAGGTCGCACTCACGCAGGTCGACCACCACGCCGTTGGGCAGGCGCGCCTGCAGGCCCAGCCGCACGGCCGCCGGCTCGTCCACGGTCGCCACCGGCATCGGCAGCGGCGCTTCGACGGGCACTGCCACGAAGGCCGGGCGCGCCGCCGCTGGAACCGTCAACGAGCGCTGCAGGCGCTGGCTATGCTCGCGGACCCAACGACTCAGTTGGTTGGCGTTGATCCCGCACTCGCGCGCCAGACGCGACACCGACGCGCCGGGCTTGCCGCATGCAGCCACCAACTCGGCCTTGGCCGACTCGTCGTAAACACTGCGGCCGTCGCGCTTGTGGCCAACGACAAGCCGCTGCGCCAACTCTTCCATCGCGTCTGACATCACGTTCCCACGTTCATCTACGTGGGAACGTAGGCTGTCAGGCAGCGCTCGGCGCCGCAAGGGCGGGGTCTATTGAGCGCTTACCGTCGAGCGCGAAGTGGCCGCTGCCGACAGCCAGGCCCGACTCGACATGCGAAGGCGACGATCACGGCCGGTGGCCGATGCGTTGCACCAGTGGATGCGGCAGCAACGGCAGAAGATCCCGGACGGCTCGGCTACCGCCCGGGCGATCGACTACAGCCTCAACCGCTGGCAGGCGCTGGTGCGCTTCATCGACGACGGCGATCTGCCGATCGACAACAACTGGGTGGAGAACCGGATCCGACCCATCGCGATCGGGCGGCAGAACTGGCTCTTCGCCGGATCGTTGCGCGCAGGTAAGCGCGCCGCCGCCGTCATGAGTCTAATCCACTCGGCCAAGCTCAATGGGCTCGACCCCTACGCCTACATGCGCGACGTCCTTGAGCGGCTGCCAACACAACCGGCCAGCCGGATCACCGAACTCCTGCCGCATCACTGGCAGCCCATCACCTCGGCCTGAGCTCAGTGCCCATCGTCAAGATGGGTTCGCCGGACGTACATGGACGCCCCCGGTTTGCCAAGCTTCCAGTTCGCTGCCGCACTGAGGAAAAGATTGCACCCGTACATTCGGACTTCAGATGCGAGACGAACTCGCTGTCCCTGATGGGTTCTGCTGGTCGGCGCCCAATCGCTTACACGCACTCGAAGTGCCTCGTCCGGCGCGGGCTGTGCCAACCACGGTCTGACCTGTCGTGCCATCAACTTGCTGGTTGCCTGAGCAATCGGCGGTAGGGATCTCCTTTGCTGTCGCTGTAGTCGGTGCTGCTTCAGGCCGCGGCGTATCCCTGCTTGAACTCCCGGCCGTGAGCCAGGAGCGCCCAGACCGTTCTCGCCGTCTTGTTCGCCATGGCGACTGCCGCGATGTTCTTGTTACGGCGCGTCGTGAGCTTCACCAGCCAGCTGTCGGCATCGGCGCGCTGGGTGGCCCGGTAGATGACTGAACGCGCGCCGTGGATCAGCATCGTGCGCAAGTAGGCATCACCGCGCTTGCTCATGCCCAGCAACGTCGGCTTGCCGCCGCTGGAGTGCTGTCGTGGCACCACGCCCAGCCATGCGGCGAACTGGCGCCCGTTGTCGAAGTTCTTCGCATCGCCGACGCTGGCGACAAGCACCGTGGCAGTCAACGGCCCAATGCCAGGCACCTTCTCCAGACGCTGGCTCGCCTCGCTGGCCCGGTGCCACGCCTTGATCTGCAGCTCGATCTCGTCGACCTGCTTCTGCAAAATCTTCAAATGCTCGAGCAGTCGCTGGATGAGCAGCCGGAAGGTGCCAGGAAGTTCGTTCTCTGCATCTTCGATCAGCGCCGGCACGCGTTCAGCGATGTAGCCAATCCCCTGCGGCACTACCAGGCCGTACTCGCCGAGCAGGCCCCGGATCTGGTTGGCCTGCGCGGTGCGTGCCTTGACGAAGCCCTGACGGACGCGGTGCAGTGAGAGCACCGACTGCTGCTCGATGTTCTTGACTGGCACGAAGCGCATCGAGGGCCGGCTAACCGCCTCACAGATCGCCTCTGCATCAGCGGCATCGTTCTTGTTGCTCTTGACGTACGGCTTGACGAACTGCGGCGCCATCAGCCGAACCGTGTGGCCGAACGACTGCAGCTTGCGGGCCCAATGATGAGCGCTGGCACAGGCCTCGATGCCGATCAGGCAAGGCGGCAGGTTCGCGAAAAAGGGAGCTACCTGGTCGCGCTTCAACTGCTTGCGCAGCACCGACCTGCCGCGCTCGTTGACCCCGTGGACCTGGAACACGTTCTTGGCCAGATCAAGGCCGATCGTCGTAATCTCCATGGCGGACGCTCCTTCCGATCGAGTGGTTGCTGACACATCCACTGTGGCACTTCGATGCCGTCGTCAGGTGGGGGCGTCCATCCCATTGCTTACGATACTCGGAATCAGCAGCGGCTCGAACCTGAAGATTCAGGTCGAAGGGCTGAACGGCAGCGCTGAGCAGGTGAGGCGTGGCTGTATCGCGCCTACAGCAAGGATCCCGAGCTGTTCCGCCTTGAGGCGTCCGTCGCGCGCAGGTGTCAGATCAGTCCCAATGCGATTGCGCGGGCTACCGTCTGAGTGCGGCTGCTCGTTTGCAGCTTGGCGCTCGCGTTGCGAACGTGGAAGTTCACGGTGTGCTCGCTCAAGCCGAGGATTCGCGCGATGTCCCACGTGGACTTGCCCTGCATCGACCACTTCAGGATCTCGGCCTCGCGCGGGGTGAGTTTCGGGCGATCCTCGTCCTCGGGCACTTGTGGTAGCAGCAACTTGAGGGCAGCGCCCTGAGCATGGGCCGCAAGCAGCTGAAGGTCAGCCATGACGCGGGTGAGTGCCGAGTCATCCTTCGGAAGAGGCCTGTCGCTATCGACTCCCAGCAGGAAGTGGCGGCCTTCTGGGAGGTGAAGGGCCATGGCAATGCCGGCGTGGTAGCCGAATGGAGCCTGGAGATCCCACAGGTCTCCTGCGCCGGCCTCTGCATACATCGCCTGGTCGTAGGCGAAGGGAATGCTGAGGCGCTTCAAGCGCATGAGAACTGGGTCACGAAGGCTGCTGTCAAGGTTCTTGTGCGCTTCGACGAAACCTTGAGGCGTATTGCCGAAATTGATGAAGTGGCTCTTGAGCCCCTGCTCGACGACGAGAGAACCGGAGATGATGCCGAAACCCAGTTCCTGCGCGAATCCGATAAGTCGCTTCTCGAACGTATCGATGTCTTGCGCAGCGCTGACCTCGAGATAGTCTTGGTAGTTCAACTGCGTCCCTCGTCAGCTAGTAGTTCTGGCGGGTTGCTTGAGTACTGCGAGTTGACCAGACTAGTTGGATCGTAAATCCATCCGCTTGCGAAGTGAAGGAGACCGAGATGATTCATCCGTGGATGATTAGCACGTTGCCGCGTGTGAACTTTGGCGCTGTCGACGTCGGAGAGATTGCCGAGCTGATGTCGCATGGCGCCACTCAGGTGAGCATGCGAGATGATGAGCCACGATTGCACTGTGGGTCGACGATCTGGCTGTCCGCGAAAAAGGACGGCACGCCCATCGCCATTGCGTGGGACTGGGTGGAGATCAGATCGAACGTAGTAGCCATGGTTGATCCTATGGCAATCATCAGCAACCTCGAGTGCGCGGAGTATGTGGGCGGAGTTGCCGTGAAGGACTACAAAGTTTTGTCACTCAACCAGATTGTGTACCACCTTGAGTGGCAGCAGCGGGTGTGCAAGGCGATCCGCGCGCCACACGTGGACGCCGACGACGTCGAGGCTCTGCAGCCGTGGTTGGGGATGGGCCAGGAGGCGTGTAGCCTGGCCGCGTGAGCGTGCCTGCCGCCGAGTTACACGCGTGCAACAAGATCACCTGTCCTAGGGGGCGCAGCGCTAGCCGTTCTGACGGGACCACGTAAGATTGGCAGCACAGGATGTCCGGCTGGGGCCTGCGGACGGGGTTTGAACATGTCAGTGAGCAGCATCAACGATCTGGTAGATCTCAGCTGTGCGCGAGACCTTGACGAGTTCAAGCAGCGCATGGCGCGTCTTGCCCACGATCTGGAATTCGGGATCTGCCACGCAACGCTAGTGACCGCTGTGCCTGGGCAGAAGGTCGACATTCGATCGTGCGCGATCTGTCGGCCGGATTGGAACCCGCTCGTCGACGAAGCGCAATTGCGCCGTGACCCGGTGGTGCAGAAGATGAAGAAGGCCACGATCCCCTTCATCTACGACGCAGACATGTACGGTGCCGCAGGTGCCCACGACCTTTGGGAAGAGCAGGCGCCATTCGGATACAAGACGGGCGTGGTTGTGGCGTTGCACATGCCCGGGTTCAAGCACTTCGTCCTGGGTCTGGATCGCGATGCGGCGCTCCCGAAGGGTGATCGCGAACTGGCGCGGCTTTTCGCAGACGCCCAACTTTTCGCAGTTCATGCTGAAGTTGCCGGACGAAGAGTTCTGGCGCCTTCGTTGCCTAGCGATGTGGCCATGCTGACGCCGCGTGAACTTGAGGTGCTTCGCATGGCGAGCGACGGCAAGTCGGCATGGATCACGAGCCAGCTTCTCTCGATCAGCGAACGCACTGTGAAAGCTCACCTCGAGCGGATCTACGAGAAGCTGGGTGTGGCCTCCAAGACCCAGGCGATTCTGAAGGCGCATGAAACCGGGCTGATCTAGCCATATCAATCTGGGCGACGTTTGTCAACCCACGACAGTGATTAGGTTACGCTTAACCTAGGGATGGCAAGAGAATTTCCTCACGCGACGAGATGGTCGCGGGAACCACAGGAGATTCGCCATGTCGCTCTTCATCGAGATCCTCTCTGACGTTCTCTGCATCCCGCGAGGCGGCGGCTGGGCTTGAGCGGAAGCGCGAGGCGAGATCAGCCTCGGAGCCACGGACTTCCCGCAATGAGTTGGTGACCGGCGGTCGCAGCCGGTGACAACGCCGAACGCCGCCAGAGTAGACTGCCCACGTGGCGATCCATTTTGGTGGTTGAATGAGCGAGACACTCATCGCCCAGGTCGAAGGTGACCGGGAAGTGTGGAAAGACATCCCTGGGTTCAAGGGTGTCTATCAGGTTTCGAACCTGGGCCTGATCAAGAGCCTGAAACGCACTTGCGGCGAAGGAAAGCGAAAGCGGACCGTCCCCGAGCGCATCATCGCAATCACCCCGCACGTGCGGCATGGAAGGGTTGAGTTCGCTTCTGTGAGGCTGAACAACCCCAAGGGTGGCGGCAAGCAGGTCTCAATCGGCCGCCTCGTGCTGAGTGTCTTCAAGGGGCGTGCGCCGCGCGGCGCGATCGCCATGACCCGCGACGGCAACCCGATGAACGCTCGGTTGAGCAACCTGTTCTGGGGAACGTTCACGAAGGCTGCGGAAGCGAGCCGGGTCAGACAGCAGGATGGAAGCCTCAGGAGCACGCAGTCGCTGAGCAAGGAAGACGCACGCTCGGCGTTGGCGCAGGAAGCCCAGAAAGCCTATCGGGTGGAGCTCGGCTTGGACGTGGCCATCACGTACCAAGGAGGCTGGTATCAGGTGACCAGCCCGAGCGGCGACGTCATACAGAGGGCGCGAAAGGTACAGCTTGAAAGGCGTTTAGCCAGTTTGAGGGCAGCTGCATAACGGGAGTCCAGCCCGAAGACTGGTATCTCTATGCAGACAGAAGAGTGAGCTGCTGAGTGCTGAGATTCGTAGTGGCTGCCAGCCCTCGAAGGTCGCCACCATGCGGCCGAGTTCGTGATCTCGCGACCATCGATGACAACCATCGGCACTCGGTGCTCCCTGTCGTGATCGCTGTCGCGAGATTTCTGAGAGTCAAGGAACTGCGTATCTTGAGGGTTGGCCTAGATTCAGGAAGTTTCCTCCAAAAAGTGACATAAGTCACTGTCGCGCAATGGCTTTCTGGCATCGAAAGTCTTGCCCGTATCGGCCTCACTCCGGTCCAGCTCACGCAGCGGCCTTCCTCCTTGTGCCTTTGGGTCGGGATGCCGTCGCCGCAAGGCGATTTACCAAGTCCTGCACCGTCTGAGCTTCAGCACGGTAGCGCGTCGCCTCCTGCTGACTTGCCAGCAGCCGTTCCCGCACGCCACTGAGTTCCTGTTCGAGCGCCTGGCGCGCCTGCAGTGCCACCCCCTCCGCGTCCAGCGCGGCTTTGAGCCTTGCCTGCAGCCGCGCGACCACTTCGGCATGATCGAGCGCTGCCTGCCGATCGCGCTTCTCGTTCGCCACGAGATGCGCAAGATGACTTGGCCGGACGGATACACGGCGATGGTGCATAGCAGAACAGCACTTGAGATGTCAAGTGGACCGGTGACCACTGTCGCCGTGACGGGGTGTTGATGGACATTCGGGTCTCAATACGAGCCCGTACGCCATCATGAACGCATTCATCCGAACACTCATAGAGGAGCAATCGGCGCTGCACAGTTTGTCGCGGCGAGAGAACTGCGTGTGTCAACCTCAACGCGTTGCGTTGGTGGACGACGATGAAGTCTTTGGCGTGTCGTTCTCAGAAGGGCTTCGTCAATTGGGATTTGAGGCGGCGCACTTCTTGACGGCGGCTGACGGAATCGGCTGCCTGAGGCAACAAGAGTTCGATGTCATGGTGGTTGACTGGCAGATCGGGCCGGAAACGAGTGAAGCCTTGATCCGAGAGTGGGCCAAGGAAGAGCGCGATGCCACCAACCTGCGCCTCATTGTCATGTCCGGGCATATCGAGCCGAGCGGACACTGCCTCGACGGCAATCTACAGGTCCTGATCGACCGCTATGGCCTCGAATGGCGGGCCAAGCCGTACTCGATTCGAGCGCTTGCGAGGGAACTACGCGGCATGTGCCGGGACAACGCAACGAAGTGACGCTTGAACGCCGCTCACAGCTGTTGCGCAGCAGGCCGAAACGGGAGTTGGACGAAGAAGGTAGTTGTGTCGGAGGCGGCTTCTTCGCTCAAGCCGATCTCCCAGTCGACTTGGCCAGCCAACAGCTTGACGACCACCAGGCCAAGGCCCATTCCGCGCTCTTCGCCAGATGCAACGTTTCCGCGCTCGAACGGACGCCAGTCCAAAGGGTCGCTTCTCGGCCCATTGAACCGTCCAGAATTGGTGACCTCAATACGCAATAGGCTCTGATTGCACCTGGCGACTATCCGCACAAGAGGACCTGTCCCGTGTCTGACCGCATTGAGCACATAGTTGCTCAGGATGTGCTTAAGTCGATCACGATCAACCTCGATTTTTCCGGCCAACTGCTCGTCAAGGATTGTCTCGATGACGGGACCATCGGGATAGGAGTCGCGCGCTTCATCAGCGGCAGAGAGGACTATTTCGGGAAGAACGACTGTCTCGAGATGCTCGGCGAACATACCCGCAGAAGCACGATGGAAGCGAGCGATGCTACTGAGGGTTCGAGCAAGCTCACAGGCTGACCTGTCCAGCCGCTGAATCGCCTTGTGCGCGTCGGGGGGCAAATCCATGAGCGCCAGCAGATCGACAGTAGCGACGATCTTCTGGACGGGGGAACGAAGCTCGTGGCACACGAAGCTGAGAATCTGCGCTTCGCTGTTGTGATCTGTAGAGGAAGCTTTCATCTGCGTGCAGCGGGCGGAGCGCCTCATAGAGGAAGCAAGCCACCAACGTCCTCTAAAGGGATGCTCACCTTTTAGTGTACGGGAAGCATGGGCGCTGATGACGAGCGTGTGAGTCGCAAGGGGCTGGAAGTCGACGCAAGAGTAGTGCTCGGATCACCCGCGCGCTCCTGTTTGTCACGGCAGCATTGTTGTAGCCACGCCGCGTGATGAGTTGCTCAAGACACCTGCTCCGCGCATCTGTCTTGCCGGCGGCGTGACGCAAGACAGCCCGGGCCCTGTGGGTCACCCGCCCAGAGTGCCGAACTCGACCGTCCGATGCTATTGCCATGTTTCGTGCACTTTCGACGTCACTCTCCTTTGATCGTCGGCGGCCGCATGCCCAAGCCCTGCAAGACCGTACTAACGCCTTGGCGCTTGTTTCCTCCTGTGCATGACTTGGCGGGCCGCAGGCCTGTGGGGTTGACTAGCTCCAAGGCGTTAGTACGCTATCTCATGGCCTACACCTCCGACCTCTTCCCTGCCGAGCTTGGCGTCGTCGGCGCGTTCGATCGCGCCTTCTCGTCCTGGGAGTCGGCCGCCGTCGCGGCCGATCGCCTGCAGCGCGCCTCGACCAGGTCCGTCTACCGCGACATGTGGGGCGCGTTCAGAGACTGGTGCGTCGAGCAATCACCTCGGGTCACGCTGGAGTCGCTCACCGAAGAGGACATCCAAGCGTTCCTCTCGTCTCGCTCGAACGACGACAAGCGCCAGCGCGAGCTCAGCGTCCGCTACACGTGGCGCCTGTTGAGCCTCATCGACCGAGTCCTCACTCGACACGCCCTCGACAGCGGCCAGACCAAGAACGAGTCCGCCGCCGCCTACATCAAGCGCAGCGATGACATCCGCCGTGCCAACATCAGCGAACGGCCGGCGCTCGACTATCTCGACGCCGAACAAGCCCGCCGCCTGGTGACCTACCTCTCGTCGGTACGTCCTGGCGCCACTGAGCGCCGCGTCGTCGCGACCTGGCAGGAGCTTCGAGCCGTCGCGGCCGTCGCCTTGCACTTGGGCGCGGGTCTGACCCCGGTCGACCTTCGAGAGCTCACGCTCGCCTCACCGGTCGTCGCCGGCGGGCGTTGGAAAGACGTTCCGTGGAAGCTGAAGGTCCCTGGCAACGGCAACCGACCCGCGCGCGAAACGCCCGTAGCTCCCTGGGCTGGCCAGCTGCTGCGCCAGTGGATCACCACGCGCACCGAGATTGGCCTGCCGTCATCGCCGCATCTCGACCCCAAGGGCGAGCCCCAAGGCCCATTCCTGTTTCCCGGCCGCGGCGGCCAGCCCTGGGCCAAGATGAGCCACTACGAGGCCGTCAAGCAGGTGATGGAGGCCTCGGGCGTCGACGACCCGCAATCGGCCTCAGGAGGCGCCTTCCGGCTTCGCCACACCTTCGCCCTTCGGCAGCTTCGACGCAAGCGCAGCGTCGAGGAAGTCGCCCGCTGGATGGGCATCGCCAATCTCGAGGAGATGGACCGCTACCGCGGCGTGCTCGATGCCTACGAGGAAGCGGTTTGACAGTCGGCTCTGCACTCTGGTTGCTCACGCTGGCTAGGAAGCGATGAACGACCTGGTGGCGATCGTCACCGTTCGGCGCCTGCTGCTCGAGCTTGGCTACGCGCTCGCGCCCGAGGACATCAACGGGCGCATCGGCCCCTTGTCGCTCTGGATCTCAGAGCCTCGGCCGGATCTCGACGGCCACAGCCCGATGAGTGCCCTTGCTCAGCCCGGCGGAGAGGACTTGCTGCGCCAATGCCTCGCGCGCCTCGTGGCCGATCGTCACGGGCCGTCTTCCGCCACGCCGGCGTCAGGTTCGACCAGCTCGGACTAAGCGGCTGCCTCGACGGCAGCCGGTTCGACAGGTGCCGATTCCTCCTGCGTCGCTTCTCGCGGTTGCGCCGCGGGCTCCTCGGTCTTGGCCGACTCCGCGACCTGCAGCGCACCGGCGGCTTCATCTTGCGGGGCCGCCGCGGCGTCGGCCTGCTTGGCTGCGGCAGCCGGACGGCTCGGGGTCTTCGGCTTCGCCGCTTCCGCCAGCACCCTCGCATCATGCTCGTTCATGCGCCGGCGTACGCCGGTCCAGAAGTTGCGCGCCTTGGTCGAGATTGCCAGCACGATGCGCTTGTGGCGCGAGCGTCTCATCTCGTGCTCGCGCTCGCTGATCACCTCCTCGATGGCGAGCGTCTCCATCATCGGCATGATGATGTCCAGCTTGTGCATCAGGTCGAAGTAGCGTCGACCGAACGAAGACGTGATGCCGATCTCTTCCAGGAGGGGCTTCGTGTCGTAGCTCGCCAGCGTCTCGATCTGGTGGTGCTTCAGCAGCACTTCCGCTTGGTCGATCGCCTCGTTGATCTCCTTGGTGCCCGCCTCCAGCGCGGCTTTCACGTCTTCTTCGATACGCTCGATGATGGCGTGGTCCAGCTTCGTGCGGCCGAGCTGGCTTATGAAATACATCGACGCCTGGAACGAGTAGAAGCACCGCGCGAACATGCGCTTCGCTTCGGGGCTGGCCAGCTGCGTCTTGCGTTTCAGAGACGCACCTTCGACCTTGCGGAAGTCCGCCCGGTACTCTTCCTTGTTCAGGATGCGCTCGTTGGCTTCGCCTTGGTCGATGACCGCCAAGCGGGTGTGGGTCAGTGTCATGCTCCGGTCTCCAGACGAGATTCACGCTCGTCCGATGATCCCGAGCCGTTCCGATCGGCGCCAACGGAAAGGCGGGCTCTACGACCCCCGGAAAGTGCCGGTCGAATTCGAGATGTTCCGACCAAATACTGTCGTGAACAGGCCATCAGAGACGTGAACACGGCTCGGCCGGTCCGGCGGTTGTTGCCATAGGTTGGCCCGCCGGGTTGTCAGCGTTTGGCTCCGGGGCGCGGAGGGCGGCTGAAGGAAGGGAAGCCGTCATCGCGGGCCCGTCCTTGGGCGGCGCCGGACGACCCATTGCTGAAGTACGGTCGCTTGAAGAGCGGTCATCCACAGCAGGTGGAACGAGCCTCGATAATGTTTATGTCAACTTTGGTTGGCGAGTGTGGATTCGCCAGCCGTGGCTCGCGTATCGCTTGTGGCGACTGTTCCCGAGCCACAGCTAGTTTCAGAGCCGGGAGCGGCACCAATCACAAAGCCCGCGCGTCCGCATTGCAGTTACTTGCTCGATCGATCGCCGGCTCGATCATCCACGGCGCCGCCCCGCTTGCCTGGTTTGCACTGCCCGAAGGTAGATTGCGTCGAGCCGCCCGGACTCGCCGCTTGCAGCCGCATTTGCTTCGAGCGCGCTGAGCACGCCCTCGACAACGCTGGGCAGGTGAAGTTGCATCGCGCATTCCAGCGCAGATCCGAGGAGGCGATCAAGTCGCGCAGTCGAATACCTGCAGCGAAACCGTAGACGAGAGCGCATGACTGCAAGGTACACCTTGCCCCCGTGACAAGGTCAAGGCCGGTGCCCTCCCGCGCCCGCTCAGGGGGCGACCGGGTTCATTGACACAAACAGAGAGAACCAGATCGACCACAGGCCGAGCAGCACGAGCAGCCCACCCGTCCAGCGCGGCATTCGCCGCGACAGCGCGGAGATGCGATCGAGCAGCGCCCGCGTCGGAGCAAACAACACCGCCACCACCAACGGCAACGACAGGGCGAGCCCGAAGACCGCCAAGGAAACGAATCCTCCGCCGAGATCCGCTGCGGTAGCGCCACTGGCGGCGGCAAGACCCAGCAGCGCCAGGATGAGGGGAGCCGCACATGCGGGAATGTTCAGCCCGAACAGCAGCCCCAGCGCGAACGCTCCACGCGTGCCCCGCAGGCGGTCGAGCCGAGGGCCGAATGAACGCATCAGGCGGCCGGCCTGCCCACTCAAGTAGGCTGCACCCAGGGCCACGTAGAACACACCCAGGACGAACCATGCCGCCCTTTGAATGCCCAGAAAGGCGGATCCCGCCAGGGCTGCTGCGAGGCCAAGGACTCCGATCAGCAGCGCCCGCGTGGCGGCGAAGACCAACATCTGCACAATGCGACGACGCGCAACCTGCCCTTCGACCTGCTTGACCAGCAGCACGGTCGTGCCGATCGAGCAGGGTTCAAAGAACCCGAAGATCCCGAGAAGCAGCGGCAAGGCGAACAGATGCTCGAAGGGGATCTCAGTCATGTGACGGTCGCATCAGAATCGAAAGCGCTGCACGTGACCTCCGGCTCATCCCGCACAACAAGAGAGCTGCGACACGTCCTTGGTGAAGGCCTGCGCCGCGAGCTTCAGGCCCTCGACCATCGTCAGGTAGGGGAACAATTGGTCTGAGAGGTCCTGCACGGTCATCCGGGCGCGAATTGCGAGCGCCGCTGCCTGGATCAGTTCGCCAGCCTGTGGCGCCACCGCTTGCACGCCCAGCAGTCGGCCGCTCGAGTCCTCGGCGACCAGCTTGATGAAGCCCCGTGTATCGAAGTTGGCCATCGCGCGAGGCACGTGCTCCAGCGCCAGTGTCCGGCCACGTACGTCAATGCCGCGGCGCTTCGCTTCGGCCTCGTCCAGACCCACCGTGGCGACCTGCGGATCGGTGAAGACCACCATCGGCATGGTCGACAGATCGAGAGTCGCCGCACCGCCCATCATGTTGATCGCCGCCTTGGTGCCGGCAGCCGCAGCCACGTAGACAAACTGCGGCTGGTCGGTGCAGTCGCCGGCGGCGTAGATGTGCCCGGCACTGGTGCGCATGCCGCTGTCGATCACAATGCGTTGCCGCGAATCCACGTTCACGCCAGCAGCCCCCAGGTTCAGCTCGGCGGTGTTCGGCGCGCGCCCGGTGGCGACAAGCAGGGCATCCGCCAAGCGATCGCCCTGCGCCAGACTCAGCCTGAATTCGCGCTTCGTGAACTGCACCGCGCCGGCCTGCACGTGCTCCAGCACCTCGATCCCTTCGGCGCGGAATGCACCTGCCAACGCTTTGCCGATCGCCGGATCTTCGGCGGACATCAGACCGTGGCGCGAGAGGACCGTCACGCGGCTGCCCAATCGTGCAAAGGCCTGCGCCAGTTCCAGCGCCACCGCCGAGGATCCGATAACAGCCAGACGATCCGGCATCGTGTCGCAGGCCAGTGCCTCGGTCGAGGTCCAGAACGGCGTCTGGGCCAACCCGTCGATTGCCGGTATGACCGCGCGGGCGCCGGTGGCGATCAGGCAGCGGTCGAACGACACCTGCTGCGCCTCAGTCGCCCCATCGTCGACCACGATCCGCCGTGCATCGACGAACCGGGCCCGCCCGCGGAGAACCTCGATCCCCGTTGCCCGGCGCAGAATGGACTCGTACTTGGCCTCGCGCAGTTCGTTCACACGGTGCTGCTGCTGCGCCAGCAACTGCCCCCGGTCGATCATCGGCGACGCCGCGCCCAGGCCCGCGTCGAAGGGACTGTGGCGACGCAGGTGGGCCACATGCGCGACCTGGATGAAGATTTTCGAAGGCACGCACCCGACATTGACGCAGGTACCCCCGATGACGCCGCGCTCGATCAAGGTCACCGCCGCGCCCTGCTCGGACGCCTTCAGTGCCGCCGCCAACGCGGCACCGCCGCTGCCGATGATGGCCACCCGCATCCGGGACGATCGCGCGACAAGCGCGCCCTCGCTGTTCGGAGAGTCCGGCATGTCCCGGCTGCGGTCGTTCATCGACTACCGGACGACCGTCGACGGATAGCCGGCGTCGGTGGTTGCCTTGATCAGCGCGTCGGTGCTGGTCTGCGCATCGTCGAAGCTGACCACAGCCTGGCGCCTGTCGAAATTCACTTCCGCCTTGCTGACCCCGGGTACCCGCGTCAACGCCTTCTTCACGGTGATCGGACACACCGGGCAGTCCATGGTCGGCAAGGACAGGGTCACAGTGCGTGTGGCGGCCCACGCCGGAGTGGCCAGAACCAGCGCCGCCACGGCGGCCATCAATGACTTGTGCATGTGGACTTCCTTTCAGTAGAACCAGGGGGCGATCCATGGGAAGACCAGCCCGACGATCACCAGTGCCGCGACAAGCCAGAACACGATCTTGCGGGCTGTGCGTACCGGTGCAGCGGCGCAGACCTCGCCCGGCTTGCATTCGGCCGCGGGTCTGAAGATGCGGCGACCCGCAATGAAGAGTGCCATGAGTGCCACGCCGACGAAGGCCGGTCGATAGGGTTCAAGTGCCGTCAGGTTGGCGATCCAGGCGCCGCTGAAACCCAGCGACAGCAGCACCAGTGGCCCGAGGCAGCAGGTCGAGGCCAGAATCGCGGCGAGGCCTCCCGCGGCCAGTGCGCCACGGCTGTTGCGCGCCTCGTCATTCGATGACACGGTCCGGGGAGCATTCATGGCGGTTAAGCTTAGAACCGTACCGTGGTACGGAGTCAAGGGCATGGACAAGCGAACAGAGCACCTCACGATCGGCGCCTTGGCGGCCTCGGCAGACGTCGGGGTCGAAACGATCCGCTTCTACCAGCGCAAGGGTCTGTTGGCCGAACCCGATCGGCCGTCGGGTGGCGTACGGCGCTATGGCGCGGACGACGCGGCTCGAGTGCGCTTCATCAAGTCGTCGCAGCGTCTGGGTTTCAGCCTCGAGGAAGTGGCCGCCTTGCTTGTGCTCGAGGACGGCACGCACTGCCAAGAAGCGCGCGGGCTCGCGCAAGACAAGCTCGCCGATGTGCGCGACAAGCTGCGCAACCTGCGTCGCATCGAACGCGCCTTGAAGGGTCTGATCGATCGCTGCGGCAAGCACCGGGGCAACATCTGCTGTCCGATCATCGCGGCGCTGCAGAAGGGCCAGAATCCCTGACCACTTGAGCTCCATCCGGTAGTCCGATCGATCATCCAGGGCTTGCCTTCTCCCCGGCGGACAAACCACGGCGCCTTATCTCGTCGATCATCGGCACGAGCTTGCTGCGCACAAAGTCCTCTGTCATCGGGCCGATGTGCTTGTAGGCGATGCGCCCCTGCGGATCGATGACGAAGGTCTCCGGAACACCGTAGACGCCCCAGTCGATGCCGACCCGCCCGTCGATGTCCGCACCGGTGCGTGTGTAAGGATCGCCCCAGCGGTCCAGCCAGGCCGCCGCGTCATCGGGCTTGTCTTTGTAGTTCAGACCGTGGATCGGAACGAGATTGCGGCGCGCCAGCGCGACCAGCACCGGGTGCTCCTCCCGACAGGCCACGCACCATGAAGCGAAGACATTGACCAGCGAGACTTCGCCCCTCAGGTTGCGCGTCGCGAGACCTTGCGCTCGGCCCTTGACCGCCGGCAACTCGAACTGCGGCGCAGGTTTGCCGATCAGCGGCGAGGGCACCTCGCGCGGATCGCGCGATAGGCCGACGCCCAGCACCAGCGCGAGCACGCCGAAAGCCAGCAGCGGAACGAGAAACGCCCAGCGAATCCGTCGCAGCTTGCCGGGCGCTCGATCGCTGTCCGACTGCACGTGGCGGGCTTCGGCGGGGGATGGCGGTTTTTTCATGAGATTCCGTTCACCAGGGGTGCGGCAGCGCGTCCGATGCCGACAACCAAACCGCCAGCAGGACCATGGTGGCTCCGACCGCCAGCGGGACGATGGCCGATCGGCCACGCGGCCAGCCAATCCTGTCCGGCAACTGGCCTGCCATGGGCGACGGCGGGCCCCGGCACAGCCAACAGCAGCGGCGCCAAGCTCGATGCCGCGGCCAGCCGCGGTGCCGTGCAGCAGGGCTTCAGTTGCGGCTCCCCACGCGAGCCGGCCGGCGTTGCCGGAGCAGCCACAGGTAGGTCGCCGCCAACGCCAGATAGTTCAGCACCATGAAGAGCGGCGTGTTCCAGGCCACGCCGTCGAAGCCCTGGCGCGTGATCGGCCAGAGCACCGGCGACGGGTAGTAGTCGACCGAATGCGTGAAAACATCGATGACGACGTGCGACCACCAGCCGAGCAACGGAACCCACAAAGACCGCAGCCAGATCCAGAGCAGCAAGGTGGCCACTGCCGCCACGATGGCGCTGTGCGTGACGCAGTGCAGGTTGTGCGAGAGCCAATCGACCCCGGGCGGGACCGCGGGCTCTTGTCCCGGCACGGCGATCGCATAACCCTTGACAGTCGCAGCGTTGCCCGCGCCGAATACCGACCAGCCCAGGATGGGCAGCAGGTGCGGGATGTCCGGCGCCACCGCGAGCGCGACGGTTACCGCCGCGGTTCGCGGCGTGAAGGCCCAGCGGCGTCGTGCGAGCAACACACCGGCGCCGGCCCACAGGGCATGAGCCAAGACATCCATCCCGGTTTCCTTCTAGGGCGCCGCTCGCGGCGGGTCGGCGCGATCGAGCGAGGCGAGGAACTGTTCGGGCGGCTGGAACCCGATCACCCGGAATGCCACCTCGCGGCCACCGCGGTCGAAGAACACGATGCCCGGCGGGCCGAAGAGGCCGAAACGGCGCAACAGTGCCTGGTCGTCGGCGTTGTTGGCCGTGACATCGGCGCGCAGCAGCAGCGTCTCCTTCAACCGCGACTGGACGCGCGTGTCGCTGAAGGTGAACTGGTCCATTTCCTTGCACGACACGCACCACTCGGCCCAGAAGTCCAGCATCACGGGGCGACCGCGGGCGGCCCGAAGGCGCGCGTCCAGATCGGCCACGCTGGTGACGGGCTGGAAGGCCAGTTCGCGCCGCTCGGTCCGTTCGCCTCCTCGCAGCCCCGCCAGCGGCTGCAGGATCTCGCGATGCCCCGACAGAGCTCCCAGCAGCATGGCCGCGCCGACCAGCAAGGACAGCACGCCGACTCCCTTGAACAGACGCCGGTGGCCGGGCGCGTCGGCCGGCAGCGGATCGAGCGCGTGCAGGTAGATCGCGGGAACGATCAGCAGCGCCGCCCAGAGCAGTTGCTGGGCAACCACCGGAATCACCGGCGACACGGTGTAGACCGCCATCGCGAGCATGGTCACGCCAAAGACGCGCTTGATCGCCTCGGTCCAGGGCCCAGCCTTGGGCAGCAGGGACCCCGCCGTCGCGCCGACGACCAGCAGGGGCACACCCATGCCTATCGCCATCGCAAATAGCGCCGTGCCACCGAGCACAACGTCGTGCGTCTGCCCGATGTAGAGCAAGGCCCCCGCCAACGGCGCGGCGACACAGGGTCCGACGATGAGCGCGGACAGCACGCCCATCAGGAAGGCGCCGATCGCCTTGCCGCCCCGGATCCGTCCGCTCGCGGCAGCAAGCCGGCTCTGGAGCGTTGCCGGCAGTTGCAGCTCGTACAGCCCGAACATCGACAGCGCCAGCAGCACGAAGATCGCTGCGAAGCTGCCGAGCACCCACGGGTTCTGCAGGTAGGCCGACAGCAGCGTGCCGGCGAGCCCGGCTGCCACGCCGGCCAGCGCGTACGTGACGGCCATCGCCAGCACGTAGACGGCCGACAGGCCAATCGCATGGCGCCGGGTCAGGCGCTGCCCGTGGCCGACGATGATGCCGGACAGGATGGGGATCATCGGCAGCATGCAGGGCGTGAAGGCCAGCAGCAGACCGAAGCCGAAGAACGCCGCCACCACCGCCCAGCGGCCGGCGTGCGCGAACAGTTGCCGAACAGCGTGGGCGTCCGAGCCGTCGGTGGCGGGGGCGGCGGATGACTGTGCAGTGGCTGTCGACGGCGACGCAGTGGCGCCGACGGTGCTGGACATGGCCACCGTGACCGTTTTCTCGATCGGCGGGTAGCAGACCCCCAAGGGCTCGTTGCAGCCCTGGTAACTTGCGCGCAGTTCGATCCGGTCGGCAGGGTCCGCAGTCTGATGAAGGGTGACGGTGGCCTCGAACGGCCGGTGATAGACCTGAACCGTACCGAACGTCGGGTCGGCCTTGGGCTCGCCCGGCGGCAGCGCCACCCCGGCCACGGAAACGCCCGCCGGTGCAACGACGCTGAAGCTGATGCGGTCGCGGTACAGGTAGTAGTCGCGAGCCGGCGTCAACTCGACGCTCAGCGTGTTCGCGTCCTTTGCCCGCGCCGCGATCTGAAAGGCTTGGTCCGGCGGCAACAGTTCAGGCTGGCCGGTGTCGCCCTTCAGCCAGCTGCGCACCGTCTCCAGCGCGCCGGTTGCCGCTGGCACGGCCGTGGCCTGTGGCACCGGGCTCGGGCCCGCCGCGCCGGGCTGCGCGAGCACGCCGGTCGACGCCACCAGGCACAGCCAGACCAGCCGGCGCCAGGCGATCCACGCGCTCATCGGTTCGGCCCCCAATGCACGTCGACGGCGGCCTGGATATGCGCCGCATCGGTGATGCCCTTGCGCGTCATGTCGTAGGCAATCTCGGCGGTGCCCAGGCAGACCTCGCAGTCCTCGGCCATCCCGTCCTCGAAGCACTGCAGGTTCGATCGGTGCACGCCGCGGTTCTCGCAGCCGCACCAGCAGTAGAGCTTGTTCAGTACGGCCGGGATCTGCGCGGCGACCCAGTAGCCGTGCCGGACGTCGGACCTGGAGAACTGCTCGGCGTCGAGCACCTTCGATGCGTCGTCGCTTCCGGTCACGATGATGCGCAGGCCGTCGGGCCGCAGCATGCCCACCTTCCAGGCCGACCCCTCCGCCGGCGCAGCGCTGCGCGCCGCTGCGTCCGCGCGCGCGGCCTTCGGGACCGGTGCAAGCCAGATCGCCAACACGACGGCGCAAGCCAGGGTCAACGCGCCAATCAGAAGGACCGTCGGGAACGGCCGCTTCTTCGACTCGACCGCTCCGGTCTTGCCGGCGCTGACGCGGTGCCCGGTCCGTTGCTTCTTCATCGCCCTGCTCCCCTCGTGCCTGCGCGTGCCGGCCGCGCTGATCGCTGCAGTTCACTCTCCAGCGTCGCGCGCGGTACGGCCCCGACCAGGCGGCGCCCGTCGGCCAGCACGATGGTCGGTGTGCCGTTGATCCGGTGCTGCCTGGCGAACACCGCGATGTCGTCGATCGGGTTGGCACAGTCAGCCGGCCCCGTGGGCACCGCGCCGCTGTGCATGATCTCGCCCCATGCCTTGGCCCGGTCGGGGGCGCACCAGACCGCGCGCGACTTGGCGGCGGCCTGCGGATGCAACTGGTCGATCGGGAACAGGAAGATGTGGATGGTCAGGTTGTCGACCTCCTGCAGGGTCTTCTCGAGTGCCTTGCAGTAGGGGCAGTCCGGGTCCTCGAAGATCGCGATGCGGCGCTCGCCCCTACCCTTGACCAGCTTGATCGACCAGTCCAGCGTGAGCTTGTCGAAGGGTATGGCGTTGACCTGTGCGAGCCGATCCTCGGTGAGGTTGCGGTTCGCCGTGACGTCGACCAGGGGACCGCCCAGGATGTAGCGTCCGTCCTCGCTGACGTAGAACACCTGACCGTCGATCGCGGCCTCGACCAGGCCCCCGACGGGTGCCTTGCGCAGTTCAGGAACTGCGTTCGGGAACGTGCGCTGCAGCGTCGCGCGCACGGCCGCTTCGTCGGCATGCGCCGCGGTTGCGACGAGCATCGCGGCGGCCCAGCACTGGAATGCGGCTTTCATGGCTAGGCCAGCACGCGGTAGTTGCGCATCAGGCCGGAGTCTTCATGCTCCAGCATGTGGCAGTGGTAGAGGAAGAGGCCGGGGTAGTCGGCGAAGCGCAGCAGGATGCGCACACGCTCGCCCGGCATCACCAGCACGGTGTCCTTCCAGCCCTCGTCGAGGAGGCCGGCCTTGATGCTCTCGTAGTCGTCGGCGAACTTGCGCGATACCGAACGCTCGATGACGCGAAACTGCAGGCCGTGCACATGCATCGAGTGCGGCATGACCATGCCCATCATCGATCCGCGCCCGTCGTTGCGGAACTCCCAAATCTCCTGCGTGCCGAGTTTGACGGTCTCGAGTTCGGTCGCGCCGAGCATGTCGAAGCCCGCGCCGTTGATTCCCCATACCATCATGCCCATGGTCAATTCGAAGACCTTGGGGCGGGCAAAGTTGACCGCCGAGCGCGGTTCGGCGGACGGGATGGCCGTCAAGCGCGCGGGTAAGGTCGAGGCCTTTGCGGTGCCCTCGCCGATCCTGAAGCGGTGTACGACGAACGCCGCCCCGTCGGCCAGCGCCGTGCCGCCGCCCATCATCCCGCCCATGTCGATGCCGCCTTCGAAGCCCAGGCTGCGCAGCGCCAGCTCGGACCCGGCCGCCCAGCGGCCGAAGTCGACCCACAGATCGACGCGCTCGGCCGGCGCCAGCATCACGTAGTCGCGCTGCAGCGGCGCGGCCAGCAGACCGCCATCCGTGCCGATCACGGTCAGCGGCGTTCCATCGTGCCAGGCCAGCTTGTAGCTGCGCGTGTTCGATGCGTTGAGCAGACGCAGGCGGTAGGCGCGGCGCTCGACGGTTCGGCCAGCCTGCAGGCTGCCGTTGATCAACATCCTGTCGCCGAGCACGCCCATCATGGCGGCCATCATCGAGCCCATACCGCCACCCATCATCCGGCCGCCCATCATGCCGCCGCCCATGCGGCCACCCATCATTCCCCCGCCCATCATCCCGCGACCTGGGCGCTGAGGCTCGGCCGCGTCGCCCGCGCCGATCGCGCCGTCCAGGTAGACGAACTGGTTGTCGGCATCGAGATTGCGATCCTGGATCACGAGCGGGAGGTCCTGCGCGCCGCTGGGCAGGCCGAGCGCGCCCTCCTCGTCGTCGCTGACCAGGAACAGGCCGGCGAGTCCCGCGTACACCTGCCTGCCGGTGCGGCCATGCGGATGCGGGTGGAACCAGTAGCTGCCGGCGCGGTTGACGACCACGAAGTCGTAGACGTAGCGCTCGCCGGGCGCGACCGCGAAGCGCGGGTGACCGTCCATGGCCTCGGGCACATGCAGGCCATGCCAATGGATGATGGTCGACTCGGGCAGGCCGTTGATCAGGTCGATGCGGACGCGCTGGCCGCGACGCACGCGGATGACGGGCGCCAGCATCGACGTATCCAGCACGCCGGCGTTGCCGCGCAGCAAGCGTGACTTGTAGCGCCAGACGCGAGTCGGCGCGCCGGCACGCAGCTCGATCCGGTCGGGAGCGGCGTGCAGTTCAATGTGAATGTCGGCTTCGTCTTGGACGGTCGCAGCGAAAGTGGGCACTGCGAGCGCGACCGCTGCGCCGGCAGTGCCGATCACGAGCTGGCGTCGATCGATGTTCATGGGTTTCTCCTTGCGCGCGGGCACCCGCTCACTCGAGGGCCGCCCCGTCCCGGGCGATGGCGGTCCAGTTGCGGCCGCCATCCTTGCTGACGAAGACGCTGCGCTTGAAGGTGGCGATGGCCAGTTCACTGCGCCGCGCCGGGTTCTGCGCGATGTAGGCCACGGCGTCCTCGGTCAGTGCGGGGATCGAGACCGTCTCGGGTGTCGCGCCCGGATCGAGGGCGATGCGCATCAGCGACGCCTTGCCGGCATAGGCGCTGAACCACAGGTGCCGGCCGTCGAGGTCGAAGGTCTCGGCCAGCACTTGCGCACCACTGTAGATCCGCTCGAACTGCCCGGCTGCGTCTCGCGACAAATACAAGCCGTCATCGGTGCCGGCGGCGACCAGCTTGGCATCGTTCGGATGCACTGCCAGGCTCTTCAACGCAGCGCTCAGGCCGCGCGCGGCCGCTCGCGTCCAGCGCAGGCCGTCGTTCATCGTCGAGTAGATGCCGGGCTGGCTCATGCGCGAGTTCGCGCCATGGTTGACGACGTAGACGGCGTTCGTGCCGTAGCTCGTCGCCAAAAGGTGAAAGTCGGACTCGCCGTCGAGGCCGAGTTTCTTCCAGCTCTGGCCGCCATCGGTGCTCTTGATCAGGCCGAAGGGATTGGTCAGGCCCGAACCCGGCGCCGGGTGGCCGCTGCTGTACAGCGCGTCGCGCGTGCCCGAAAAGCCCATGTAGTCGTGCTGCGGCCCTGCCGCCTTGGACCATTTGCCGCCGCCGTAGACGGCCAGGCCGTCGTGGCTCGGGATCATCAAGCGGGCGCCGTCGGAGCTGTACGACAGGCCGTGCACATGGGTCAGCGTGACAGCCCGTGCCGCGCCGGCCGAAGTCGCCGCCACGAGGGCGCTGAGTCCTGCGATCAGCAGCGTGCGTGCGAAGTGTTTCCTGGATTTCATCTTGGTCCTTCGGGTTGGAAAATGGGAGGCGTTCTGTGCTTCGGTCACGAGCCGAGCAAACGTTTGACGTCGGCAGCCATCTCGTCGACGGTGGACCCCGGGCGCAGCATGAGCCGCAGCCGACCCTGCGCATCGAAGACGAACACGCCGCCGCTGTGGTCGACAGTGTATCATGCAGCCCGACCTCAAGAACTCTTCGAAGGCTTCTTCCTGGCTTGCTGTCAGATCCAGGCTCAGGATGTTGTCGTGCAGCACGCCGGCGCCCACAGGATTCGACGGCGCAACCGTCAGGCCCGCCTTGATCAGCGACTCGAACGCCCGCACCGAGCGAGAGCCACCACGCCGGCCGTTGAACAGGCTGTGCAGCACGTCAGCGTCGTTGACCTCCCGCCCGGCACCGTCGAGCAGCCGCTCGCCGTCCCATCTCAGCCCGAGTTTCTCCGCCTGCATCGCCACGGTCTCGTCCTTACCCGGGTCCTCGTAGCTGAACAGGCCCTCTTCCGAATACCGGGACACCTGGCACCCACACCGCGGGCATTGCGGCGCCCGATAGGTCTCCGTCCAGAAGCTGGTACCACCTGCCGCCGCGCAGGACGTGAGCTGAAATCGATGAACCCGGGTCGTGAGCTCCGCCTTCCCGTGCGTCACGACTCTTCCGCTCGGCGTCGCCTTCACTTGATCGCGCCATGCGTCAGATCGGCACACCACACGCTTCCACCCCGGCGGGTCCGGCAACCTGTCCAACTCGAGCGTCGCCCTGACCGTCTTCGGCATGCCCCTGTAGTCCAGGATCTCCGGGTGACGCTGCAGCAGAGAGTGCAGTGCCGGCAGCGACACGTATGTGATGGGCGCCGCGGACCCGCGCCGGGCGCGTGCCCTGCTCGTGAGCCAGCCGCGCTCAATGAACTCGTGCCACTGGCGGTGGTCGATCTTCGTCAGTTCCTCGAGCGACCTGATCGTGAGTTCGTCGCCGTCATACCGCGTCACGCCGATTCGCTTCCGGCGCAGGTTCACGGACTCGAAGGTTCTGCCCAGAGCGCGCGCGATCTCGTCGCCGGGCAGCCGGTGCCAGTTCCTACGCAGGAACTCGTCCTCGGCCGGGTCATCCCAGGGCTTTCGATTCCCGCGAGGCGTGTAGCCACCCCGCCGGGCCGCCTGCATGAGGTTGCGCCGTGTCACTCCGACGCGCAGGCTCGCCCACTTCTCCACGAGTGCGTCCAACGACTCCGTCGAGCCGTCGTACTCGCCCGCGATGTTCTTGCAGTCAGCTCTCGAATAGATGCTTCTGCGGCTCGGCCTGTCCGCCATGTGGCATTCCTTGAAGGTGATGCCACATCGTCACGCTCAGCTGTGCCTCTTCAAGGCCCTTCCCACGACGGCCTCAACCATGCCGCTCGCTATGCGGTCGAAGTCGTACCCACTTGAGAAGTCGCCTCGGGGTCGATCCTTGGACCCGCCCGCGTCCTGATACGCCCACGCCGTTGATGCTCAAGCACTCGCCGGCGTCATTGCTCTTCCGGCACCCGATGAGACCGCTGTCGTTCACCTGAAGCTGTACCTTGGGCGCGCGACATCGCTCGCTGCGGGAGATCCGGCATCGGGCGATCTGTGTGCCACGCCCACGCCTCCTCTCCTGCCGCCCGGATCGCCTTCTCCTTGGCGCTCTGCTCCTTCGGGTCCAAGAAGGCACTGATCACGTGCAGTGGGAACGGCCCGCCTTCGGTGTCCAGCAGCAGCGCATTCGGGAAGCAGGCGCCGCTCTTCGAGTCGAAGCGCAGCGGCTTCAAGAACGAGCGGCCGTGCTCTTGCAACGCCTCGATCAGCGGCAGTTCGTGCAGCCCTTCCAGCGGAATCCACTGGTCTGAGACCAGCATCATCGAAAGCGAGTCGATCTGGTAGATATGTTCGCGCTTGGCGTAGATCAGCGCCGCCAACACCACCATCGGCTTGTGATCGACGTCAGCGTCCCGCGCCTGCAGGGTGGTGGCATAGGCGCGCTCCGCTCGCTCCCAGGCCTTGTTCTCCATGTAGAGCGGCACGTCCGGCATGTGCTTGACCATCAGCTTGCGACCGTAGGCCGTTTGCTCCACACCGTTGAACTGCCCGATGACGATGGCCATCTTGTAGGCCACGTCGTCCCCCGGCGACAGGAGCATCGAAAGTTTCCTCCGGCGACGCTCGCCGATCTCGTCCTTCTCCGCGACGCGGAACGGCTCGGGCACATACAGGCGCTTGTCCAGGGTCTCCCCCTTGAGCGACACCCCGGCCGCCGCGATCTCGAGGTACTTCTTGATCACGCCCTGCGACCGCTTGCCCTCCATCGCCGGATACCACCGGTTCAGACCTGCACGGTGGTAGAGGAAGTGCAGCACCGCTCGCAGGCTCATCTTCTTTCGCGTCGCGTTGATCGCCGGCGGCTCACCGTTCGCCTCGCCGCGCGGAAGAGGCTTGCCCGACACGCGCGAGAACGGGAAGTCGGTCCGGATCTCGACTAGGTCGGGCGTGTGCTCCACGATGGCTTCACCAACCAGCTCGCCGAGCCCCGACACCCCCGCCTCGGGCTCGAAGGACTGGCACGTCGGGTGGTGCATGTCGCCCGTGCCGGGCATCCGCTTGACGACGAATTCGCCATGCTTGGCGACGTACATCTCGACGCCGCCTTGGACGCACATGCAGCGCGGCCGTTCAGACGTCTGGTACACGCGCCCAAGAGCGTCTTGCAGGTTTGCATCCGTTGCCAGAAGCGTTCTGCCCTTGATGAAGTACTTCGCCACGTCCATCGCTACCTCCTTGGCGCCTCCGGCGGCGCCGCGCCGCATCTACTCCGAGGGAACCAGCTGCGAATCCGCGGGAGCGGGCAAGGTCGAGGTCAAGCGCTTAACCGACCTCTTTGCCTTCAACCCGAGCATTTCCTGCACCTCACCCCGCGTTGCCCCTTGTTGATTCATCGCGACCGCTACGTGCCTCCGCAACCTGCGGGCCGTCATGCCAGGCCACCCCGCGCGCGCGAAGGCTTGTCGAAGCGTCGCCTGCAGGTACTTGCACGCCGGCCGTGGGTCGCTCGGTGAGCGCGCCGTGATCAGGAACGGCTGCCCCGAATCCGTGAGGAACAGGCGGCTTTGTGGATCCAGACCTCGATACCGCGCCGGCTCGCCCAGGCCTTGCATGCGCCTGGCACGTTCGACAAGGTAGGCGTCGATGCTTTCGACCACGAGTTGCGAGTTGAAATGCAGAGGCCGCTCCACGCCGTTGACAGCCACCGTGGCGCGAAGGTTCGACACGGCGCGCACCGAACCGTCCTCGGCCAAGTAGTCGGCCACCTCCAGTCGCGCGAGCTCGATCGTCTTCATGCCCGTGTCGAAGAGCACGCAGATGAGCGCTGCATCGCGATGACCGGCACCGCCCTTCTCGCGCAGCCGCGTCGCCGCTTGGGCCAGTTCCGACTGCCCCGGCACTGCGGCAATGCCTCCAGCCACCGCCCCCCTGAATGCGCGCGCCGCAGCCAATATTGCTTCTCGCTCCCGCCGCAGCGTGGCAATGTCGTCGATCCACTCCTCTCGGAACGAACCTAGCAGTCCTGCGGTGAAAAGGCGCCGCACCAGGCCCTTGACCCGCCGCTCGATCGTGGACCGAACCACTCCAAGTTCCGAGGCAGCCGAGCGGTAGGTCCGTCGTCCATCGAGAACCGCCTGCACGAGCTCGAGCAGGTCTTCGTCACAGGCTTTCATAGGGCATCCGACTTGCGCGACCATATCGGCCAGCCCGGCTCATGCCGGCAGAGGCCGTTCGCCCGATCCTGAGTCACGTTGTCGTGGGTCGCCACTCGAAATGCCGGCGCTGCGCCCCCCCGGAAGTGCCGCTCGACCACGTTCGTCTGCCGCCCGCCGCGCCCCACTTCCGACGCGCCAAGCCCCCGTCAAGCCAGCCCCTTCCCACCCTTGGCGCGTTGGTCCATACTTCAGATGCTTCTGGCGCAACTGCCAAGCCGCCTTCGCAGGCGATCCGGCCCAGCCGGCGTTAGCGGTCGTGACCCGCACGTGTATCCCCCCGCTCCCGCGGGCAGCAGGTTCCTGACGGCGCAAGCCGGGAACTGCGAAATTCCCATCGTTCGTTCGCGAGCGTCCAGGCCCAGGCTTACTGCCAGGCCCTTGGCTCTGCCCGCTACATCCCCAACCCGAGCTCGGGCGACACCCGAGACGGGGTTCGCTCGTGCTCATGCGCTTGAAAGGAAAGCGTCATGTCCCACAGCACCATCCCTCTCAATCTGGCCGACGACAACCAGGCCAGCGACACGGCCTCCACCGTGTCCGGCATCACTGCCACGCTCGTGCCCGACAGCCGACGCCTCGACTTCCTCCCGCGCCACTTCGGCGAGCGAGCGATGCTCAAGGTCGAGAACGCCGTGTACGACTGGATGGGCAACCTCTGCACGTCGTACAACGGCGGCTACTGGAACTACATGGAACTGTCCAACGGCGGTGCCTTCATGTTTCCCGCCGACGTCGACAAGTTCGAGATGAAGGTCGAGGGCAACGGCTTCGACGACACCGTCGGCGCCGAGGTCGCCGGCATCATTGCGACGGCCTTCGCCCTGAACGGCATGCTCTGGCGCGGCTTTGACAGCCTGACCGAGAAGTACGAGCAGCTGCTGGAGTTCATCTCCCAGCACCCCGAAGCCGCGACGATCCGCCGCGCGCTTGACTAGGGGGAGTTCGCCATGCTCACCCATCGGCTCAACAGGCTCCTGGTCCTGTCGACGGGGTTGCGCAAGTACAGCACCCAGCAGTTGGTCGCCGTTCTCCAAGAACGTCGCTACCCGCCGCTGCTGCGTCTTGCCGCCCTGCGTTGGCTCATCTACTGGGCTCCGCTGGACGTGACCAAGGGTGCACCCTACCTGGCCAAGCGCCGCCTCGTCCGGCTTCACTACGGCGTGTAGCGAATCTGAATCCAACCCCGAGGGGCCGACCTTGCCCCACGGGCATCGTCGGCCCCTTGCACATCAAGGTGTCAACGATGACCAAGTGCATTCCCAGCGTCGGCCCCATCGGCGACGCGACGCGCGAAGACCTCGAGGCCCTGGCATCCGACTTCGCGTGGACCCTTCGCCGGCTCTCGTCAGGCGATCGCGACAGCGACCGCCGCCGCGCCGCGAGCGAGGCGCTCTCGCTCCTCGAACGCGCCGGCGACGACACGACCTCGCTCGAAGACTTCATCGAGAGCGCCGGTCGCGAAGCGCTCGAGCGCTATTGCGCGCCGTACATGGGCTTCCACGAAGACGTCGAAGGTCACTTCGGCTTCTGGCCCGACATCTCCATGCTCGACGAGGACGCGCGATGCCGCAACGGCGTCGTGAAAGTCAACGCAGGCGACCCTTGGCCACCGCTGTGGCCGCCGCACGGCGACGGCATCGAGTTCGTCATGGAAGTCAACGACCACGGCAACGTGACGCTGTTCAACCGGCGCCGCCGCGAGATCTGGAGCTGCGTGTAACTCGCCCCCCTCGAGCTGCTTCGCATTTCATCCCTTGCACGGGCCTCAGGGCCTGTGCACATCCACTCAAGGAACATCCTCATGGATCTTCAACTCACCACAGCCACCTCGGTGGCCGCGCCGACGCCTCCCACACAAGATGGCCTTCGGCAGATCGTGGTGTCGAACCGAGACGGCGCCTCGCGCGCCGTGTTCGACTTCAACAAGCACTCCCTCGCGTCTTCGATGCGCCAGCTCGGTGCCTCCTCGGTCGTCGTCGCGTACAGCGGCGGAGGAGACGAAGGCCGCATCGACGATGTCTGCTTCTTCCCGGCCGAGGTCTCCGTCGGAGAATCCACGGCCTGCGTCGCACTCATTCGTTACCACTGGGACGTAGAAGCCCACTGCGGCGCAACGGAACTTGCTTTCGACGACATGGCTCTGCAGGACATCGCAGAAGCCCTCTGCGATGCCGCACTCTCGTCGACCGGTCACAACGGCTACGAGAACGGCGAAGGAGGCAGCGGCACATTCACGCTCCAAGCTGCCGATGCCTCCGCGGAGCTCGAGCACTCTGACTACTACACCGAGTCTGATACCTCGATGCATTCGCTATGAGCCCGCAGGTCAGGATCTCCCTGGCCTGCTGGCCTGGCATGACTCACCTCGCGGCCGTTCAGGCCGCCATGCATTGCGTCTCGGAGCCTCAGGTCGGCACCTTGCTGACGGATCACCTCCAGCTCGTGCCCCAGTCCGCCGATGTGCTTGACGCCGGCATGGCTGAGGTGCTGGTCAACACCTGGCCAGCAACCTCCTTCCGGCTGCATGCCAACGTGCGTGTTCTGCCGCGGCGCCGTTTGGCCGACCTGTGCACCTTCGATCGCGACCTCGACTGGTTCGAGGCCGCCGCGCGGGTGCATCGAGTCCTCGGCGCATCCGTGTACTCGGCTCACGCCGGGTTGCGACGCGACGCCACGCTCGACGAGATGTTCGACAACACGCAGCGGTGCTCGGAACTGTTTGGCTGCCCCGTCGCGATCGAAGGTCAATACCCGGTCGCCGGGGACGATCCCCACAAATTCCTCGTGAGCTCGTGGCTCGAATACCGAGAGTTGCTCGACAGCGGGATCCCGTACGCGCTTGATCTGTCGCACCTCAACATCCTGGCGCATCGCACAGGACAACGCGACGACACGCTCGTTGCCGAGATGTTGGCCAGCCCGGCCTGCCTCGAGGTTCACGTCAGCGACAACGATGGCCGCATAGACACCCATCAGGTTCTCCACCGAGAGCCTTGGTGGTGGCAGCTGCTCCGCCACATCCAACCCTGCGCGGTGGTCTTCTCGGAAGGCAACCACTGCCGCCACAACACCGAAAGGCATCACCATGAATCCACATGACATCAGCGGCCTGCTGCAAAGCCTCGCCGATGCCGACTATCTGGCCGCAGAGGGCGACGTTGGCACGAACCGCGAGGCCCACGAGCTCATCAAGTTGCGTCAGGCATTGCGCCCCCACGAGGACAGGCTCGACATCGCCTGGTGCGGCGCAACCATCGCCCGCATGTTCCTCCAGCATCCCTGGCTGCAGCGCTTCCAGCTCGAGCTGTGGTCAGAGTCGGTCTACAACGACGAAGGCGGCAGCTTCATGTCGCACTACGTGCGATTTCACGACGTTGAAGCGGCTCCGGACGTGCACCTTCCAGAGGAAGTCCAAGATGCCGAAGGCACCTTCGACCCTGATGCGGCCGCTGATCTGCTCGACTCTGAGCACGAGGACGACGAGTACGACCTTTGCCGTCCGTTCATCGCTCAAGGCAACGCGGACTCGTGTACCTTGACTCTCGATCGGTACGTCCTGGCATCGCTTCTTGTCAGCGGTACGGTCAGTGGCCTCGCCGTCGCGCGCTTGCTCTGGCCAGACCACGAGTCGGTGCGCGCTTGCGCGCCACGGCCGAGCGGCTCGTCGCGCCACTTCGCCACTTCTGAATGCAGTAGCGCCTGATCGCCTCCGGTTTTCAGACAACCTTCAAGGGCTCTCATCCACAAGGATCGAGGGCCCTTTTTCCATTTGCGCCGCCGCAGTTTCGTACCTCTTGCTGTGCAGCCCCCACCGCTCGCTGACGTCCTACAGGGTCACGCCCATCGTCTACCGTGCTCACAGGCGAGACGTCCTCACGCCTTCTTCCCGCACTCGCCCGGTTCTGAGCTCCCGAGATGCGATGACCCCCCTTTGGTGGAATACTGTACGCCCATACAGTTATCACCAATCCGGCCACCCTGCTTAGCCGCCATGTTTGCGAGGATTCATCTTCTGCGTTCCATGGGCGCGATCGTCGCCGGCCCACCGCCGCCCGATTCGGATTGGGCGGTGGGCCTCTTCGAGTTCAGCCGCGCGGGTGCCGAACGCGACGTTAGGCGGCTGGTGCTGCGTGCCGCACATGCGAACCCCGACAAGGGCGTGATGTACGAGCTGTACCAGCCGCAGCTCGTCGACGTGCGCGCCGAGGGCTACTTGCGCTTTCGGGGAATCGAGCCGATCAGCCTGTCGGGAACGAAGGCCGCGATGGTGCAGGAGTGGCTGGTGAGGTTCAAGGTCTGAGCGCGCCCCGAGGCTCACTGTCCACACTGCCGCTATCCCGCGTTGCCCTCCCACCCAGGACAATCGACGCTGCAATGAACGACGAGTTCGGTGACACCTTCCCCGACGGTGCGCGCGTACGCGCCAATCGCGACAGCGAAACCCAGCGGCCGCGTGAGCCGTCCGCCTCGTCCGGCTTCGGCTCGCCGGGCTCGGACTTCACTGTCAAGCGTATCGACCTCAACGACGCGCTGATCCGCCACCCGCAGGCCACCTTCGTGATGCGCGCCGCCGGCGACGCCATGGTCGAGGCCGGCGTCTGGGACGACGACGTGCTGATCGTCGACCGCGCCATCACCGCGGCGCACGGCCACCTGGTGGTCGCGCGGCTTGACGGCGAGCTGGTGTGCCGGCGCCTCGTGATGGTCGATGGCATCGTGGCGCTGGAGAGCGCTGAGGCCGTACCGGTACGCGTCGTCTGCAACGAGGAGCGGCCGCTCGAGGTCTGGGGCGTGGTGACCTACGTCATCAAGCCGATGCGGATCTGAAGGATCAGCCGTGTTCGCCCTCGTCGACGTCAACAACATGTACGTCTCCTGCGAGCGGGTTTTTAACCCGCAGCTCGCCGGCAAGCCGCTCGTGGTCCTCTCATCCAACGACGGCGCGTGCATCGCGCGCTCGAACGAGGCCAAGGACCTCGGCATCCAGATGGCGCAGCCGTGGTTTCAGGTGCGCCATCTGGTGAAGGCAAAGGGTCTCGTGGCCCTCTCCGCCAACTTCGAGCTCTACGCGGATATGTCCAGCCGCATGATGGCCATCACCGCACGCTACACGCCGGTGGCGATCCCCTACTCGATCGACGAGGCCTTCCTCGACTTCGACGGCATCCCGGGCGACCTGACGGCGATCTGCCGCCAACTGCGCGCCACGGTGCTTAAGGAACTTGGCCTGCCGACCTCGGTGGGTCTGGCCAACACGAAGACACTGGCCAAGCTCGCCAACCACATTGCCAAGACCTGCGATCGCAAGCCGGCCGTCTACGGTGCGGAGATCTCCACGCGGCTCGCGCAGGTGTGCAACTTCGCCGAACTGAGTACGACGGATCTCGAGACGCTGATGGGCAAGACCGATGTCGGCGACGTCTGGGGCGTCGGCCGCAAGATCGGCGAGAAGCTGCGCGCCGGTGGCGTGAAGACGGTGCTCGACTTGTTGCGCGCGGACGTGGCCACTCTGCGCCGCGAATTCAGCGTCGTCTTCGAGAAGACGGTGCTCGAGCTGCGCGGCCAGCCCTGCATGGGCGTCGAGGAAGCGCCGGCGGCCAAGCAGCAGGTCCTAGTCTCGCGCTCGTTCGGCAAGCCCGTGACACACCTCGATGGCATCGAGGAGGCAGTCAGCGAGTTCGCCTCGCGTGCCGCCGAGAAGCTCCGGCTGCAGGACTCGGTGGCCGGCGCTATCCAGGTCTTCATCACGACGAGCCCGTTCCGGGCCAATGACCGCCAGCACAGCCCGAGCATGACGGTGCCGGTGCGGCCGACCGCCGACTCACGTCACCTGGTGGGCGCCGCTGTGCGCGCCGCGCGCGAGATGTTCCGGCATGGTTTCAACTACACCAAGGCTGGCTGCATGCTGCTCGACCTGCAGGACAAGCAGGCCGCGACGCAGCAGGGCGAACTGGATCTCTTCGCCGAGCCGGAGCCCGAGAGCCCGGCGGCAGGTCAGGCCAAGGACCGCAGCGCGCTGATGGATGCGATGGACAGCCTGAACCGTCGGTTTGGACGCGGCGCCGTGCGTATGGGCAGCGCAACCACAGCGGTTGCCAATGACACCGGCGCTGCGAGCTGGTCTGTGAAGCAGGATCGCCGGACACCGCGCTACACGACGCGGTGGGACGAGATGCCGAGGGTTAGGTGCTAGACCCGCCCTCGCCTCAGTCGCGACAGATGAACATGCGCCTCCCTCTTCGCACGCCTTTTCTGCGTGCCGGGCTTGCGTCATACTCGGCTCGCTCCTTGGCCTAGCGCCATAGCCGCCATCACTGGCGTTCCGGCCTAGCCGGCGTTCGCAGTCGTGACCTGCACGTAGATCCTGCCAGGCAACTTCTGGCTAGTGCCGTCTCCTCGACGGCGACTCCCTTTGCGCGCACGTTCGCGCCCTCCCCCGCATCTTGTCGGCCCCAGCGCCTGCCTGTAGGCAGTGCGTTGCACCGACCCACGACCGCACGCCGCACTCCGGCCAGCGGACCAACCTCCCACCGGGAGCACACGCTCCCCTGGGGGACGTGTGCTCTCTCCACATCAACGGAGAACGCATGTCCTCATCCCGCGAGGGTGGCTACACCCTTTCCTTGCCGGGCTTCGACGAAGAGGCCCCCGCATACCCCGACCTGTTCGCAGAGTCTTCGCCGGCAGCCGCCGCCGAAACACAAGCGCCCAAGATCGCGCTCGAGCGCATCCCGATGGCCTGGCGTCCCGCCTTGCCCGTCGCCGACCACATCCCCGCTGCCGTCCAATGGCCAGCGTGGGACGACGACTGCCTGAACCACATTGAAGGCCAGGCGACCAAGTTCGACGCGAACATCGCCGCGATTGCGGCCCTGCGCGCGATCGAAAGCGAAACCCGCTCCCCGACCGCTGACGAACGCGCCGCCCTGCTGCGCTACACCGGCTGGGGCGGCATCCCTGCCAGCTTCAACGAAGACGGCCGGGACCCCGCATGGGTGCAGCGCGCCGCGCGCCTGCGAGAGTTGCTGGCCGCCGAGGACCACGAGTCCGCTCGTGCCTCGGTGAACAACAGCCACTACACCGATCCGGTTGTCATTCACTGGATTTGGGCGGTTCTGCGTCGCCTGGGGTTCCGCGGTGGCTCCATCCTCGAGCCGAGCGCGGGCATCGGACACTTCCTCGGCTGCATGCCGGCCGACGTTGCTCAGCGCAGCCGCATCACAGCCCTCGAGATCGACCGACTGTCAGGCCGCATCCTGCGCGCCCTCTACGGCCCTCACGGCGTCGACGTGCGCATCAGCGGCTTCGAGTCCGCTGCGTTGGCCGACGGGTCCTATGACCTCGTCGTGTCGAACGTGCCATTCGGCCGCTACGGCGTGCTCGACAACCGCAACCGCCCGTACAGCCGGGCAAGCATCCACAACTGGTTCGTCGGGCGTGCGCTCGACCTGCTCCGTCCGGGAGGGCTGGTGTGTTTCATCACGTCGACCTACTTCATGGACGGAACGGACGTCGGCATCCGCGCCCACGTTGCGTCGGAGGCCGACCTGGTTTCAGCGTTCCGGCTGCCTGCCGGGACGTTCGAGCGCATCGCTTCCACCAAGGTGCAGGCCGACCTCGTCGTGCTTCGCAAGCGCGCGGCTGGCGAGGCACCCGCGGCACCGGACTGGCTCGACCTGGACTTCGTGCCCAGGTCGATGCTCAAGGCCGGCTGCTACGAGCAGTACCTTCGCATCAATCGCTGGCTGGTCCGCAACCCGGACCACGTGCTCGGTCGCATCGACAAGGTGGCCAACGGCTACGAAGCTGTGCCTACGGCCGTGCTCGAGGGTGACCTCGAGACTGCCCTGCTGAACGCGCAGGCACTCGTCCCGAAGGACGTCTACACGGCGCTGCCGGACTCACCTGAACCGGCCCCGGCGACGCGCGAACCCGTGTCTGCACCCGCCGGCACGCGCCCCGGCTCTTTCGTGGTGCACGATGGCCGCATCGGCGTTGTCGAGGGCGAGCATGTCACCGACATGCACGACCGCTTGAACGCGACGGCCCGCCAGCGCATCGCCGGCATGGTCGACATTCGCGATCGGGCCCGCACGCTCCTGAGCGCTCAGCTCGGCTCTGCATCGGATGCCGAACTCGGCGAACTTCGTCGAAAGCTCAACCAGAGCTACGACTGGTTCGTCAACAAGCACGGCTACCTCTCATGCCGTGCGAACGCCCTCGCCTTCCGGCGAGATCCCGACTATCCCTTGCTCCTCTCACTGGAGCACTACGACGAAGAGGAGGAATCCGCCACCAAGGCAGCCATCTTCTCTCGGCGCACCGTGTCCCCCGTGAGGGAGGCCACTTCCGCCGAACATCCCGACGAGGCGCTCGCGCTCTCGATGCAGTGGAAAGGCCGCGTCGATCCCGACTACATGGCCCGCCTGCTGCGCTCCACCTCCTACGACGTCCTCGCGGACCTCAAGGCGCGGGGCATGATCTACCTGAACCCCGAGGGCAACCGCTGGGAGCCCGCGGACGAATACCTCTCCGGCAACGTAAAGCGCAAGCTGAGCGTTGCGCTCGCCGCCGGCGAAGCCTGGCAGGCCAACGTCGCGGCGCTGGAGAAGGTGATCCCCGAGGATCTGCCGCCCGGCGACATCGCATTGCGCCTCGGTGCCGTGTGGGTGCCCGCCGACGTGGTTGAGGCCTTCATCACCGAGGTCCTGCAGGTCCAGGACGCCGCAGTCCGCTACATGGCGGTTGCCGGCACCTGGTCGGTCACCTACAACGAGTGGTCAGTGCGGCAGAACGTCGCCTGCATCCAGGAGTTCGGCACCAGGCGCATGCACGCCATCGAGCTCATCCAGCACGCGCTGAACGTGCAGACCCCGACGGTGCGAGATCCGCACCCGGAGAAGGACGGCGTCTACGTCGTCAACAAGGAAGAGACGCTGGCGGCGCGCGAGAAGCTCGGGATCATCCGGGATCGGTTTGCCGCCTGGGGCTACGAAGACGCTCCGCGACGCGAGCGGCTGTGCAGGATCTACAACGACCTGTTCAACTGCATCCGCCAGCGGGAGTTCGACGGTTCGCATCTCACCCTGCCGGGTTTCTCGCACTGCTTCGAGCTCCACAAGAGCCAGCGCAATGCGATCTGGCGCATCGTGCAGTCCGGCAACACCGGACTGTTCCACGCGGTCGGCGCCGGCAAGACGGCGATCATGGCGGCCGCGAGCATGGAGTTGCGGCGCCTCAGCCTGGCCAACAAGCCGGCCCACGTCGTGCCGAACCACTGCCTCGAGCAATACACCGCCGAGATGGTGCGCCTGTACCCTTCTGCCGCCGTCCTGATGGCAACGAAGGAGGACCTCGCCGGCGACCGTCGGCGCGAGTTCGTGGCTCGCGTGGCCACCGGGGACTGGGATGCGATCGTGATGACGCATTCCACCTTCGAGTTGCTCGCGATGTCGGCCGAGTTCACCGAGTCCTTCATCAAGGACATCATCCGCGACATCGAGATGGCGGTGCGTGCATGCAACAGCGACAGCCGCTCCAACCGCATCGTCAAGCAGCTCGAGCGCATGAAGAAGACCTGGAAGATCCGGCTCGAACGGCTGGAGAACCAGGACCGCAAGGACGACTTCCTCTGCTGGGAAGCACTTGGAATCGACTGGGTCGCCTATGACGAAGGGCACCTGGCAAAGAACCTCTTCCGTCACACGAAGATGGCGCGCATCGCAGGCCTGCCGCTGAGCAACTCCCAGCGCGCGTTCGACCTGTTCCTGAAGACGCGCTACACGATGAGCCTCTACCGGGGCGAGCACCGTGGCGTCGTACTGGCCACGGCAACCCCGGTGGCCAACAGCATGGCCGAGGTGCACACGTTCCAGCGCTTTCTGCAGCCCAACACGCTGCGTGCGCTGGGTCTGGAGCAGTTCGACGCCTGGGCCGCCACCTTCGGGGAAACGGTCACGGCGCTCGAGATCGCGCCGGACGGCAGCGGGTACCGCCTCAACACGAGGTTCGCTCGCTTCATCAACGTGCCGGACCTGATGACGGTGTTCTGCGACGTGTCGGACATCCGCACGCGCGAGATGCTGAAGTTGCCTGTGCCGACCCTGAAGGGCGACAAGCCCAGAACGGTGACATGCAAGCCGAGTCAGGAACTGCGCGCCTTCGTGCGATCACTCGTGAAGCGCGCCGAGAAGCTGAAGACCGAGCGTGTCGACCCCAAGAAGGACAACATGCTTCTCATCGCCGGCGAAGGCCGCATGGCCGCGTTGGACATGCGACTCATCAACAGCCGCCTGCCAGCCGACCCCGGCGGGAAGGTGGCGCAATGTGCACGCGAAGTGCATAGCATCTGGCAGGCCACTGCAAGCCTCAAGAGGGCCCAGCTGGTGTTCTGCGACCTCTCCACTCCGAAAAGTGGAGCAGCGTTCAGCGTCTACACGGCGCTGCGCGACGAGCTGATCGGGCAAGGCATACCCGCCGAGCAGATCGCTTTCATCCACGATGCCGAGACCGACTCGCAGAAGGCCAAGCTCTTCCGCCAGGTGCGCGAGGGCAAGGTCCGAGTGCTGCTCGGTTCGACCCCGAAGATGGGCGTCGGCACGAACGTACAGCGGCGCCTGGTGGCGCTGCACGAACTCGACTGCCCGTGGCGTCCCTGTGACGTCGAGCAGCGCGAGGGACGCATCCTGCGCCAAGGCAACGAGTGCGACGAGGTGGAAATCATCCGCTACGTCACCGAGGGAAGCTTCGACGCGTACAGCTGGCAGACCGTCTTGACCAAGGCGAAGTTCATCGCGCAAGTGATGAGCGGCGACAAGGGCATCCGGTCCGTCGAAGACGTGGAGTTGGCAACCCTCACCTACGCTGAGGTGAAAGCACTGGCGTCAGGCAATCCGAAGATCATCGAGAAGGCCGGCGTCGACGCGGAAATCGCGAAGTACGCCTCCCTGCTGTCCGTGTGGCGCAACCAGCGATACAGCAACGAGATGGAGGTGGCCAACCTTCCGATGCGGATCGAGAGCAACGTGCGTCTGCTTGCAGCGCTCGAAGCCGATGCACAGCGCTCCAGCGCTGCGATCGCCGGCGACATTTCCGTCAACGTGCATGGCCGCACCTACCGCGGCCGCGACGCCATCGGAGAGGTTCTTCGCAACGTGGTTCGCAGCGCTCGCGCTGGCGTTTCGCGTTCCGCGAGGGACGAGACTGTCGGATCGGTTGGCGACTTCGAACTCTGCGTGTTCATCGGACGCGACGAGGACGAAGTGCATCTGTTCTTGAGGGGCGCGAGCTCCCACGACTGCCGTGCCTGCCAGACCGGCCCGGCGCTGTTCGATGCGCTGCTCAGGACCCTGGAGGGCATCAGGCCTCACCGCGACGAATGCGCTGATCGAGTGTTGCGGATGCGCCAGAAGCTCGATGGCCTCAAGGCCGAGCTGCAGCGCCCGTTCGAGCATGAAGAGCGCCTTGCCAATCTGGTCGTGCGACAGCGCGAACTGGAAACCGAGCTCGACCTCGGCAAGGACGAAGTCGGCAGCGACGCTGTCGACGACGTCCCGGAGAAGATTGCAGCCTGATGGCTGACCCTGAGCCCCATCGCGAAAGCGGTGGGGCTCTTCCTTTTTGTGAGACCTCAGTATCCTTGACTGATGGGCTGGCTGTCCGACCTTGCGCTGTTCTTCATCTTTGGGTACGTGGCACTCGAGATCGTTGTCTGGATCGACACTCTTCGGTCTCGTAGAACTCGCTACCAGCCCGGACTCATCGCCTCTGTTCGCAATGCCCTTCGGCGGTGGCGAGACCGGTGACCGCGCCTCGATCACCTCTACTGCTCTCCACTACGAAGCGGCCGAGATCGCTTAGAACCAGATCGCGCAGCAACCGGATATCGACATCCACGAGCGTCTCAGAGCAGGCTGACCTGCGGCAGTTGTGGCGCATGCTTCTCCACAAGCCTCCCGATCTGTGCATAGACAGCCTCGACTGCCGCTTCCGCGGCTATCGCGCCATCGAACTCCTTCGTCCACTGAATGCCTGTCGAGTCGCCCGCGAAGCCCTTCCCGAGCAGGAATGCTCGAAGCTCCTCGTCGAACCCCGGATGCTTGGAATCGACCGGGCCGATCGTCACTCGCTTTGCCACTTTGCTTCTCCCCTCTTGACGCAATTACCTGACTGGTCCGCAACTGCGCGCTATGCGCCGAGGCAGTCCCTGGAAACCAGCGTCTCCGCATTCGGGAACTTCGGCGGTACACCGGGCGGCGTCACCTTCTTTTCAGCAGCGATCAGGCCAGCGACCTCCGCATTCAAGTCGAGCACTTGCCCCAGCAAGTCTTTCTTGGCAGAGAACCCATAGGCCGCCATCACCGCTTCGTCGAGCGCGGCCTGCGCGTCCTTGAGAGGGTTCTGCCCAGGCAGTTCCATCGTTCGATAGAGCGCGCGCAGCCCGCCCTTCATGTTCTGCAACGCCTTCTCTCGTACCTTGCGCACTTCGCGGCTCGCCGCAACTACTGCGTTCACATCCCTTACCGCAGGCGACTGGGGCCACGCGAATGTGTCGAAGACCGACTCCGCGCTGTACCGGAAGTCCGACTTCAGCTTTCCGCACTTCGTGATGAACCAATGCCAATGGATGTTCGACTGCAAAACCCCGAAGCTGTAGTCATCCGCGAAGCCGAAGACCTGGATGAGGTTGCTAGGCCGCACCTTCGACGAAACGAAGACGAAGATCGGTCGCTTCGTCACGTACGCACACGCAAGGTAGCGTGGCAGCGGCTTGATCACTGACAGCATCTCCGGACGTCCGAACGACAGCTGCCACCAGCGCGCCAGGAACGCCTTGTGATGCGGCCTCAGATTCCCGTCCTTGTCCTTGCCCTTCTCGGCCTTTGACATCCGATCTGCGAGCACGTGGTTCTTGACCCACTCGAACGCACCCGGGAAGGCCGCGGCTTGCAGCTGGTCCATCGTCTCGAAGTCCAGCACGTAGCGATCGAGCGCAACGTCCGTCAGTGCATCGACTCCGTTCAGGTACGGGTGGATCACCTTCGCCGACGCCGGATCCTTCCTCACGATCGCCGCGCGTTGGGCCTCATCGAGCAGGAATGCCGCGTGGCCAAGCATCTGGCCGTTGAAGCACCGCTGCGGCCTGGTGTTGCATTCGAGCGGAACAGCAGTGCTCACGTCGGTCTGATCCGAAAGAGCGGAGTTGATGTGCTGCACCTGTCGCATGTCGAGCTCGTACTGCTTCGACGCTGGCCCGCCGCCCCTCGGGCGTTTCTTCGCCCCCGGCGTTGGCTCGACCTTGAACCATAGACGCCTCACGCTCGGCAGGAGCTTCTTGTCCCGGGTCTTCGCCCAGTTTGCGATCGAGACATGTACGTTGGCCTCGCCCGACCACGGTTGGTTGTCCACCGCTTCGATGATCGTTCCGGAGGTCGCGATGTGGTCGAGACCACCGACCCGCGATGCGTTGTTCCGGATGTTCTGTGTTCCAACCAGGCCTGCCCTCCCTGCCACAGGGTCCTGCGTGGTGCACTGCTTCAGTTCGTCGTGCGCCCGCCTGAACCAGTAGACGCAGAAGTCCGCCATCCCCGGTACATCCGGGTAGGCGTTGCGTACCGCGTTCACGTAGTCCGCGCCTAGCGCCGGCTTCATCAGCTTCGCCCCGAGGAACGGCGGGTTGCCGATGATGACGTCTGCTTGAAACCAATCGGCCCGACTCCCATCCGGATTGATCAGCGCATCCGCAGCCCGGAAATTGGCATCCAGGTTGTCCAGCGGCAGCGCCGACTCGTTGATGTGCAGTTCGTCGATCGCAAGCTGGTGCGCGAGCATCATGGTGACCTTCGCGATGTCGACGGCGAATGGGTTCACATCCATCCCGTAGAAGTTCGCCGTCGACACGAAGCCGAATGGTCGCTGGTTCGCGTCGACGCTCTTGTACTCCGACGCCATGCGCTCGTAGATGCGCGCTTCGAGTCGCTTCAGCTCCCGGTACGAGATGTAGAGGAAATTGCCGCTGCCGCAGGCGGGGTCAAGCACCTTGTAGCTTTCGATTCGTGCCAGCAGTTTCCGCAACCCCTCGAGCGTGTTTGTCGTCTCGATCAACTTCGTCCAAGGCTCGACGATCGTCGGCCCCACCACCTTCATGATGTCGACCGCGCTTGTGAAGTGCGCTCCTGTGGCGTGGCGCTGCTCCTTTCCGAGTGAGTGCTCGAACAACGTTCCGAAGATCTCGGGCCTCACCTTTGACCAGTCGAACTGGGAGGCGTCCTTGAGGAGCGTCCTCTCATCCGCCACGAGTTCCACATGTGCTGGGTCTGCGAATAGACCTCCGTTGAAGTACGGCACTCCCTTGAACCGCCCGCCCCTCACCCCGCCTTTCGTGTTCATCGCAGTGAACAGTCCACCCAGGAGATCATGCGTGTCTTGGGGGCTCTTGCACTCGTCGAGCACCTTTGTCACGAGGTACTTGTCGAGCAGGCCTATGTCTTCCGAAAACAAGGCCATGAGCATCTGCAGCGTGAACCTCTGCGCCAGATCTCTCTCGACCCCGCGCTTGACCATCGAGTTGAAGCACGCTGCCAGCTTGTCGGCCGCCTGGCGCGTCACTGACTCCTGGTGGTTCCCGAAGACTGGCGCCTCGTCGCCAGGGAACATGAAATTCAGCGGCCCGTACCGCGTCGGCAGGTCTGCTAGTTTCACCACATCCACTGGCGTGTCGAGCTGCGTCTCGAAGTCGTACAGCCAGAACTCGTCGAAGTTGCAGAGCACCGCATACCGCGGACGGTTGGGCACCAATCGGGTCCAGTATGTGAACGCCTGGCTGTAGTGCTTGCCTAGGTCTGCTCCTCTCTTCTTCATCTCTATCACGACCACCGGCTTCCACACCAGATCGGCGAACGACGTGCCCCCAGTCGTGTTCTTCACGCGGAGTTCGCACGTCGCGCCTGCCTCCTTGAGCCCCTTCCAGCCGAAGGCTTGGAATAGCCGATCAAGGTAGACCTGCGCCTCTCCCTTTTCGTCGCCGCTGATGTGCTGAGCCACCCACTGCGTGAATGCCTGCAGCTTTGCCTTCTTCTCGCTTGGTGCCGTCATGCCGGTCCTTCTTCTTCGATTCGGCTTGGGGTGCTTCACACCCCGCCATCCCTCCGGTTCAGCCCAGGTCGATGTGCAGCTCTCGCTTCAGCACATCGAGCAGCGCTAGCCGTCGCTTCGGATCCTGCAGGTTGACCTCCAGCAGCACCCTTCCGTGGTCCCAGTCCTTCAGGATGCCGATCTCCGCTTCGCCTTCGTGGATGCGGTACTGGCGGCTGTTGACCTTCGGCTTCCTGGGCCTTTTCGGTACGTCTGCTCGAGCGACTTCCGCCTCGAGTTGCCGCGTCGTCACGCGATCCTCGATCACCCCCTCTACGAGCCCGAGCAGCGCGCTTTCGTCCGCGGTCTGCGCGAGTTGAGCCAGCAACTGGCCCGCCGTCGCGCCGAACTTTCTCGGGTGCTCGCGCACACGCGCAAGTGCTGCCTCGGGCAGCTTGTTGAACGCCAGCGTCTTGCTCAGCAGACTCTTCGAGATTCCCAGCCTTTCCGCGAGTTCGTCGTACGTCTTGACGTGGCCCGCCTCGAGCAGCTTGGACCAGGATCTGGCGTTGTCGTAAGCCGTCTCGCGGGTGTGAGTGTTGTAGGCCAACGAGAGCTTGTAGCGCTCGATTCCTTCGACGTACTGCGTCGGTATGAGTCGGATGACCCGCTTGCCCGCGCGCATGAGCGAGCGCTTACGCTTGTGCCCGGAAAGTAGGATCCACCGCCCCTCGGCTCCGGGATTCGGCATCGCATGCGCCGGCTCCAACTGACCCTGTTGCCTGATGAGTTCGGCCAGTTCGCCGATCTCGTCCTCCGGGTAAGAGTCGCGGCTGTTCTCCGGGTTGTCGTCCACCAAGTCGATCGCGACCTCGATCCAGCCAACGGCCCCCCCCGGCTTCGCACTCTCTGCGCCTTCCGTCGCGTGGCTTCCGAGGCGCCCTCCATCCTCCCCGTGTCGCAACAGGTTCCCGCCAGTTTGGGCCAGCGTCTGCTCTGCTGCACGAAACCGCTGATCCACCGCCGACGATTCGCTCGCCAACGAGGTTTTCAGCGATCCGCTCAGCATTGACGCCCGATCCTTCTTGCTCATGGCTGATCCCTTCACTTCAATTCGTTGAGCAACTCGTCGACGAGCGCTTCGACTTCGGCAACCGCTGCACCGGCCCGCGGCACCGCGTGCACCGTCCCACCCATCACTTGGCATTCGCGATAGGCACTTCGCAAGCCGAGTTGCGACTTGAGGACCGGGACCCCGTCATCTTCGGCCATGACGTCGAGCGCGCCCTTGGCCATGGCGGTTCGCTGCACCATGTTGAACACCACCACGGCCTTGAGATCAGGATTGGTGGCCTGTGCCTGCGCGGCCAGTTTCTTGGCGGCGACAGCTGCCCACAGGTCGGCCGGCGAAGGCACCACGGGGATGACGGCAAGGTCGGAGACCAGCAGCGCTGATCCGGCGATCGGAGAATCCACGGAAGGTGGGCAATCAACGACGATGTAATCGAAATTTTCAAGGTCAGCCTTGATCTCTCGATGCAGCGCGGCACCCAACCCACTCAGATTGGAGATTCGCGCCGGAAACGGTGCCTCATCCTTAGCTTGGGCGTGCCACCGCGTCGCGGTGTTCTGTGGGTCGGCGTCGATGATCTTGACCTTCTTCTTGCGTCGCCCAAGCGCTCCGCCGAGGTGCATCGCAATATTCGTCTTGCCACACCCGCCCTTTTGATTGAAGACGGTAATGATCTTCGCCGTCATTGGCTTGCTCCTTCCATTCGGCCCAGGTTTCCGCGCGGAAACGATACGGGCCGACTGTCGTTGTCGTCGAACCATTCGTCAATAGTCTTGAAATGAAAATCTGGCCGCGCACACGCAATCGTTGCAAAGAAGCATCGAGCGCAGCCATGCCGTTTCCGCGCGGAAACAAGGGCTCCGATCGCCGCTTGCCGTCGCAGACTCTTTTTCGCCAAGAGTCGTTGATGTACTAAGAGGCGCCTCTAGACGAACATCGTGGCTACTGAACGGGCCCATTACGGCGCCCGTTGCTTCTGCCACTGGCCCCGGTGTTTTCATTGCGCTCTTGCTCCCGTCTCGTTTCCGCGCGGAAACGTGACGTCCAGTACCCCACGGCAGGGGAGGGCGATTCCTCCGTCCTATAGGCCTCTCTCGACCCGAGAACTAAGAAGATTCGGATCTTATTAGGTGCCGGATGCTCGGACCACGAACTTCTCCATTGCCGCCATAAGGGCCTCCTCATGTTCCGTGACGTAGGTCGATGTGGTCGTCAACGACGCGTGACCGAGAAGCCGCTGCACGGCGTTCAAGGGCACGCCGTCCTTCAGAGCCAACGTTGCGCACGTGTGGCGCAGCCAGTGAGTAGACGCCTCCCTGAACTTGCTCGCCGCCACCGGATCGGTGAGCGCAAGGGCGTTCCCGCGCTTGACCAAGTGCTCCTTCAGCGACTCGTACAGCGCGGTGTATCGCAGCGGCTGAGCTGGGGCGGGCCCGCCAGCTCGCCGGCGGCCACGGCGGCTTCGCAGCAGCGGCGCCCAGCGAGCCTTGTCATCCTTCGGGGCCCGAGCTACACGCACGACCTCGTCCGGCGGCACACCAACGCTCTGCAGGTAGGCCAATAACATGTCGCGGACAGGGGAGGGCAGGGGGACGTTTCGCGCCTTATCCCCCTTGCCAATCACCTTCAGTCGCCACACCTCACCCAGGATGATGCTTCCCAGCGTCAACGACAGCATTTCGGAAGCTCGAAGGCCACAGGCGAACCCCAGCCAGAGCACGAGTACCAGCCGCCGTTCCAGGTCCGAGCAGCCCTCGACACCCAGCCCGTCGACGACGTGGTGCCATTCGGTCATGGTGAAACTCCGCCCGGTGAACTGATCGGTGAGTTCGTCCACGGCCGGTCGCGACGTAGCGCGTTTTCCGAGCAGCTTGAAGGGGTTGATTTGGACCACCCTCCCGTCAACCAGGAACTCGAAGAGCGACCGCACGGTGAGGAGATCCTGAGCGACTGATCCTTCGGACAGTGCCCCGTCGAAAGGACGCCACTCGGCGCTGTGCCGCTTCGCACCTCGTGGCCCGATCCATGCCTCGGCAGGCAGCTTCCAACCCGCCCCTGACCATTCCTCCGGGCTCTTGCGGCCCAGGTCGTTGAGCCAGGCGCGGTAGTGGATTGCGTCTTCAGCGGTCAGCTCCGGGAAGGTCGCCTGACGCTCGAAGTAGCACCACAGCAGAAGCCGCTCGGCGTTCTTCCGGTATGAGCGCAGCGTATTCGGATTGGTCGCCTTGGCCGCCAGCCACAGCTCTATGGCGTGCTTGTCGTCCAGGGCGCCCAGGGCGTTCCCGCCGGGCAGGTAAGGGGAGGGAGGTGCTTGCAGCGCCGCCGACGCCGAGCGCATGACGGGCTCCCGCGGCGGGCTGAAACGCTCCAGCGGAACGAGCTGGCTGGCCACTGGAAGGATTGCAGGCGGGGCAGGGGGCTTGGCCTCGACGGCGTGCTCGACCATCCACTGCTGCAGGCGATCGCCCCAGACCTCGCCCACGCCAGGCACATCCTTCCAGCGAGGCGTTTTCCGGGCCGCCAGTGCGTCGCGCACGGCACCCAAGGTGCCCAGGCCAGCCTCTGCGAGCTTGGTCGCCAGGTTGGGGGCCAACCACGTTGCGACAGAGTCTGAACGCTTGGGCTGCCGCCGCGACGCCCGCTCCAGCAGCTGCAGCGCCTGGCGAAGACGCTTGCTGAGCCGTTCGCGGCGCGCCTCGGCGCGATCCGAGCCGCCGAACTCTTCCTTCCACATCTCGGTGAGCTCGGCTTCGGAGAAGTCGCCGGCGTCAGCGAAGCGCGACGCAAACTCCGTCAGAGTCGGCTTGGCGCTGGTCTTAACCCGCCACGGCTCGCGGCGGAACAGACCGATGAGCGAGGGTTGGCCGGTGGCCAGCGCCTCCTGGATCAGCGCCTGACGCACCCAGTGCATCGTGGCCTTGGCCAGCGTGTCCGTGTAGTCGCCCTCGAGCTGCAGGTACAGCTCCCAGGCCTTGGACAGTTCGACGCCGTCCATGGCCGCCCGGTAGAACGTGATGTGCGCTCGCGATAGCTCGCGCCGGCCGGCCGGCAGCAGCTCACGCGTCATCGCCGCGCACCTAAGTCGTTGTCGGCGCTCAACTTGGGGTCGTTTCCTGTTGCCAAGCGGCTGAAACTCCAAACTGGCTGTAATCGATGATAATAGCAGTTATCATCGGTTATAGCCCCCTCGGAGTCCCAAAATGCGAAAGCCCGAGGTTCGCTCGGGCTCTCCGTCGTCTTGCGGCTGCCTAGTGGCGAGCGCCTGCGCGCTGCCTTCTGCTCACCCCAAACCGGCCCGTTCCCCGAGCCGCTGCACCTCTGGCTCTTCGATCTGCTCCTCGAACTGCACCAGAAGGTCGATCGCAGCCTCGAATTCCGGCGACCCAACCGGGTCCAGCATGATGGCAGGGTCTTCATAGATACCGCTGTCCGTGACCACCGGCCCGAACTCCAGGGGCACATCGTCCTCGGATCGGTGCTCGATCGCGCGTGCCGTCACGGCATCCAGAAGCCTACGTGCAGAGGAACGGCTACCCATCAGCTTGCGCACCAAACGCGCAACCGACGGCATGCCCTCGCGCAGCGTTTCCTCCACGGCCGGCCCCTCGACGTCGCGCAGCGCTTCGGCGAGAACCTGATCATCGAGACGACTGGACAACTCAGCCATAGGCTCACTCTAGTTTGTTCAGCGCCTAGGGTCAAATCGCTGGCAGAACGCCGCCGCCTGGCTCGCATCGAAGTGAAAGTACTCGTCCGTGTTTCCGCGCCGGAACACAAGCGTCACTGGAGGTCCGTTCGGAGGCAGCTGAGTCATCCGGCAGCTCACCCGGTAAAAGTCCTTGAGTCGATCACCCCCGCTCGGGTCCGCGTGCAGCAGGAAGCTTCCATCTTGCCCAGAATCCTTGCTCGCCTGGATGCCACAGTCCAGCAGTGCTGAAGCCACCTCGCGAACCTTTGGGCACTTGAGAACCCCGACATAGGTCTCCGAAGGCGCATCAGCAAGAAACCACCCGAAGCCTCTGTCGCGCTGCAACCCCAGGGCGTTCGTGTGCAACCGCGGCACCATCGTCAGCATGCCGATCGGAAACCAGCCAGTTGCACCCGTGTCCACCACCATCGCAAGCGCCACCGAGGGCCCCGATCTCGGTTGCGCGAACGACCCAGCCGCGTAGATCTTCGAGAGTGAGAAGATGAGCCGCCAGTCCCAACCAACATCTGCACGAGTCCGCTGGCCCGTCGGCGAGGCAGACGCAGTGGTGTAGTGTCGGTTGATCAGCGGTTGCACGGTCCGATGCCAGCGCAAGGCCAGGTCGATCGTCATGTAGACGATCTTCACCTTGATGTTCATGTCACCGTTCAATGCCGCAGTAGCGAAAGGCATCGACTTGACCGGCGTGTTCAGAGCGGCTTGAACCACGATCTCACGATCTCCATGCGTTGTTTGCTCGTGCCAGTATGTCGGGGTTTGCGCGCTGGTCGTGCTGCTTGAACTGATTCCGCCCCGACTTCTCCGAGGCCATCATCCCATGTGCTATTCCGCCCGCATCGCTGCCGACTATCGAAAGTACGTTCGCATGTTCGGCGCGAGTCTGTCTGTGAACGACTTCGTCGACCTCTTCTGGAAACGCAAGGACGACGCCGGCGTGCGCATTCCCAAGGCGATGGAGACACCGTTCGCAGACGCGACGTCCGGTCAAGAAGGACGGATCCGTGCTCTTATCGACGAGTACATCTCCGACCAGAAGGTCCGCTATGAGCAGGAGGTGTTCAAGCAACGTACCCGCCTTGCCGATGCCGAGCGAAAGCTAGCTTCGAAGCCTACCAAGTCAGCAGCTGAGAGCCAGCGCATCGCATCGTCCAAGATCGACTGGGCGATGAGCAAGCTCGCCGATCTCCGTCGCACCGATGTCCTCGATCGCGACTCCCGCATCTTCCCTGGCTGGTATGCCCCAGTCATGATCGAAGAAAACGGAGAGCGCATCATCAAGCCGATGCGCTACCAGTGCCGCCCCAGCGGCAAGCCCGCCTTCTACGACACCAAGTACCCCGGCACCTACAACGCAATGGGAGCGTTGCTAACAGTTAAGACGGCTTAAATCATTCAGCATCAATAGCTTAGGGGCGTTAACGACGTTCCGCTGTGGCGATCGGCTGGGGGGCGAACTCACCAACAGCCGGAAATCGTTCACCGGGCCCACTTGGGATACCGCCGTCGGACAGCCGCTTTGTGGTGGGGGCGGCCAGTCGGGGTTGGTCTGCGAATTCACGGACCCGCCAGGAAGAGACGGTCGTCCTTGCGCTCCATAGCTGTCGTTCGGACCCAAGCAGTTGGCGATGTCGGCTGTGCAGCCGATAGAACGGAAGGCAGCGCTTCTCGAACACGGGCCAAAAGATACAAGGCGGCACGCAGTCGCCCCACTAGCGACGAACCACATCAGGTCGATACCTACGCGCATCCTAGGCCGCTTATCTTTCGAAGACCCGAGGGCATCAACCAGCTTCGTGGCCTCCACTCAAGTCAGTTGACACGGCTCGAGGACGGCCTGAAGCAGGCGAGCGAGCGCCGAAACCACACATTCAAGGTCGTTGATGCCGCGGTTTGCTTACGCAACAAGCCGGCTCTGCGAGATTCCTCACCCGGCGCGTCATCGGCATCCTTACTACTGATGATGTGCGTCGTGCGGATAGGGCAGAGAGTCGGGGCTGCGCTGCTCACCTCTCTAAGTCACTCCGAGTGGAGGAATGGTGATCTTGGACGCATTGCTCTGGACAACTGTCGTCTTTCTTCTTCCGCCCACGATTGCGTTCGCGTTCGTACGCAGTATTCGCAAAGCGGAATAGTGGCGAGACAGGGCGCCTGGCGGGACACGTTCAAGCAGCCACCGCTGACCGGCGTCGACATACCGGCGCTTGACTTTCCCGCTGTGGCAAGGTTTAGAGTTCCGGCCGTGCGGCTACGAGAGCGTGGCGGGCGAGGCCGCTTCGATGACGGAGATGCCTGGTTGCGACCAGCCGGACCCGGTGCAACCGGCCCTTTGCCACGCTCACTGTCTGGATGGCAAGACCTCGCTGGACAAGCCCGAAGCGCCGACCGTTTCGCCGGCGGTCGTCATCGCCTTCGCGACCCTGATCCAGCCGCAACCGCTGCTCGCCGTGGCCCAACTGGGGTTCGAGCAGCCATCCTTCCTGCACCGCACCACAGCGCCGCCGATCTCGATCCGGCACTGCTGCTTCCGCATTTGATCTCCTGACGACGGGTGCTGACGGCCCGATGGCCGCTCACGCACACCGGTCGTGCCTCATTGCCGTCGCGTGCTCTTTCGCGAACGGATCGCAGGCCGGCCATCGCTCGTCACTTGGAGATCTCATGCACGCTCCTAACAAGCAAATCGCTCGTTCGCGAGGTCACGCACGGCGTCCCGCAATCGCGCTCGCCGGCGCTCTTGTGGACGGCACCGATGCGACGGATGAACATGTCGGCCACGTCGTCACGAACGCGGATGCGCATCTGGCGGATCAAGGCCAGGATCAACGCATGGCGTTTGGCCGGTCGCAGATCCTTCATGTCCCCCGCGTCCAGCGCTGCGGCCATCTCTGCCATGTGCTTGAGCTTGGTGGTTGGAACGTCGCCCAGCATCACCTCCGTGTCCGGCAAGCTGTCCAGCCAGTTCAACTGGTCCAGAAGCAGGTCCAGGTGACCGCGCGAAGCCTTCTTCGCTGAGCGCTTGATCTGGTTGTACTACGTGCGCCGCACCGGTAGTTCCGCCTCGACCAGCCGGTCCAGCCACTCGCGCTGGGGGGCGCTCAGGCGCTGCGCAATGCGCAGGTGCACCTCCGCCTGACCATGTGCGTGCGCCTGCTCGGCGATGTCATCGAGGGTGCGAAATACCGGCAGCTCGTGGCCGAGCCGCACCAGTTCCTCGATGACGATGTTGATGATGTCGGCGCGGGTCTCGACGACTGCCGCGGCCGCGTTGGCCAGGCGGATCGCCAGCTTGCGGGTGTGGGCGTCGGTGTAGGGCCGCACGCCCAGCAGCTCGCGCACGGCCTTGTGGTCGCGGTACAGCGCGTTGTGTGCGGCCGGGTACTGCAGCACCTGCCTGCTCGGCACGCCGAGAGTGGCGGCGACATGCTCGACGACCGCAGGCGGGATCGCCTCGACGGCCGGGAAGTAGCGCAGGAACTGGAAGCACTTGAGCTGCACCAAGAGGCCAAGCCGCCGCATTGGCCGGCGCGCGCTGCGGCAAGCCCACTCGATCTCGTCGGTGCGCGGCGTGAACGAGGTCTGCAGGTCCTTCAGGGTAGCGTTCGTGGGAACCGCGGATAGGCGGTGCGTTCGATGCTGGCCATGTGCAGTCCTCCCTGGCGATTGTTGGCGCTGGGGCCGCAGCCTATCGCAAGTGCCGGTGCGAAGGTCCGATGGACCGAGGGTTACCGGGGCTGTTTTTTCTCCAGCAACTCCGCTTCGCTTGTGGCTTTGCCCGAAGCCTCGATGACGTTCGGATGCCCGGCTGGATGCAACCGGGGCTCAAAGGCGTTGTGGATCATCAGTCCCACCGCTGCACCGGCCAGTTGCGCCAGCACGAAGCCCGGCGCGCTGGCCGGCGCGATGCCGGCACGCCGAGCTTCGGCGATTTCGGGCCGACCGCTACCTGTTTCTTTCCCGAGGAGAACGGTTGCTGGCGCGCATTGTGCTGCGAATGCTGCGCCGGCGGCAGCCCGTCGGTTGACGCTCGGTGAGGCAGCTCGTCGCGCCCGCTGGGTCCACAAAGAGATAGGCCTGCTCCACGGACCGAGCCGCCTCTGGCGCGGTCCGGGACAGGGTCTCAAGGGCGGCCAGCAAGTGGTCGGCGACATCCCATCGCTGCTCGGCAAGCGCCCGTTTGCACAGGGACAGCAAGTCCTGCTCCAGATCCATTGGGTGCCTCCATGGTGAGCACCATCCCACCTTAAGCTCTGCCACGGGGACAAGGTCAAGCCTGCGGGAACCCTTGACCTTCGTCTGCACACCAAGGTTTATCCTGTCCAAACGGCATACGTGATGACGATGGAAAAGCGCCTGACGATTGGAAAGCTGGCCGAGCTGGCCGACGTGTCGGCTAACGCCGTGCGCTTCTACGAGCGCGAGGGCCTGATGCAGGTGCCGGCCAAAACCGACAGCGGCTACCGGCTGTATGACTCGCAAGCGGTCCAGCGGCTGCGCTTCATCAAGCAAGCGCAGCACTGCGGTTTCACCCTCGCTGAAATCCAGACGCTGCTGAAGCTGCGCGACGAGGCCTCCTCCTGCTGCAACGACGTGCGCAACAAGGTGATTGAGAAGAAGCTGGAGTTGGAGGCGCAGATCAAGGCTATGAAGGCCATGTCCAAGTCGCTGGACGAGTTGATCGCCGACTGCAGCAATGGCGATCGCCCGACCGAGGACTGCACGATCTTGGCCGCGCTGTCCGAGTCCGAAAGACCACTGCCACCGCCAACGCCGTCGAAAGGGTCCGAGCAATGAAGGTTGAAGTGCTGCACGCCAGCGGGTGCGCTTCATGCCACCGAGAACTGGCGACGCTGCGGCAGGCGGCAATGAACGTCGACCCTGCTGTCGACTGGCACGAACTCGACATTCTCCAAGCCATCGACTATGCCGTTGAGCTGGGCGTGCTCAAGCCGCCGGCGGTCGCCATCGACGGTGAGCTGGTCTTTCCCAAGTTGCCGCAGCCGGAGCAGCTGGCCGCGGCGATGAGAGCGCGCCGGGAACGCTGACGTGGACATCAACGGTCTTCAGCAGGCGGTTGAGAATGCCGGCCTCGCGGCGCTGGTGGTCAGCTTCCTCACCGGGTTTTTCTTCAGCTTCAACCCCGTCGCGCTCGCCGCAATCCCCGTGTCGCTGGCCTATGTCACCAAAGCTCGTGCGCCTGGCCAGGCGCTGTTGTTCGGCGGCATGTTCATCGCCGGCCTGGTGCTCACCCATGTGGTGCTCGGTGCAGCCGCAGGCCTGGGCGGGCAGGGCGTGCAGTCCCTGATCGGACGCTACTGGGGGCTGCTGCTGGGGCCCTGGCTGATCCTGATGGGCTTGATGTGGCTCGGCTGGGTGCGCCTGCCCCTACAGGGCCTGTCGTTCCGCGTTAAACGGGCTTCCGGCTCGTGGGGCGCGTTCGCGCTCGGCGTGCCGTTCGCCATCGCGATCTGCCCCGCCTGCACGCCGGCATTGATCGCCTTGCTCGGCGTGGCGGCGGGCATCGGGTCACCGGCATGGGGTGTGTTGCTGCTGCTGGCCTTCGCGCTCGGGCGCGCCGTGCCGATCGCCCTCGGTGCCGGCGCGATCGGCTGGCTGGAACAGCTGCGCTCGCTGTCGCGCTACCAGCGGGCGTTTGACATCGTCGGGGGTGTCACGCTCATCCTGATGGGCTTGTACATGCTCAACGCCTACTTCTTTGTGGTGCCGGCACTGGCCGGTTGAGGCCAGCCTACCCCACCGTGCGGCAGCAAGCCGGGTCGCTGATTTCTCTCCTGCCCGCATTGCCCTCTTCAAGCGAGTGGCATCCCCATTGAGCGCTTGACCTTCGCCCTAGGACCGCCGTCGATCCTTCGTCTCGCCGGCGCGGCCGCCGCGTGTCCACCGAAGGTGCAACACGAGGGACCTGTGGGCTTGCCCTGAACTGGGACGCGGCGTTGAAGCAGCCCAGCAGTCAGCAATTGCCGCGCTTGAGGCAAGGCGGCGCCTGCAAACCCGGCGCCGGTCAACTCTGACGAAGGAGCCTTCGCATGACAAACCTATCCCGAACCAGCAACGACCCGTCCGCCGCTTTGCTCGACTGCATGCGGCTGTGTCTGCGGTGCGCCAACGAGTGCTTAGACCAGGCCAGCAAGGACATGGTGGACTGCATCAAGCTCTGCCAGATCTGCGCCGACACCTGTGCCTTGTGCCTGAAGTGCATGTCCAGTGGCGTTTCGGTCAACCGCGCGATCTGTACCGCCTGCGCGGAGGTGTGCGAGGCGTGCGCCGCCGAGTGCGCCAGCGGTGGGGCCGGCACCATGCAGCAATGCGCTGACGCGTGCCGCCGCTGCGCGGCCGAATGCCGTGCCATGGCCTCGACCTGAGCCAGAGGAGTTTGCTTGGACGCCGCGGAAGTCAACTTCTGCGGCCTCGCACGGTGCGACGCACAAACCCCTTGACCTTCGCCTTAGGTTCAAGCCCTACGCTTCTCTCCAAGGCTTGCGGCACGGCAAGGTGGACGCTGAAACAAAGGTGGAGTGGGACTTGAAGATCGTCTCTTGGCGGATCGAAGGCATGCAGTGCAGCGCCTGCGCGCGCACTATCCAGGCCCGTCTTGCGCGCGAGGCGGGCGTCCGTCACGCCGAGGTAACGTACCCCACCGGCATCGCACGTCTGCTGTTGGACAACCCCAACCTGCGTCTAGACCATGTGGTTGCGCTTCTCGAGCAGGCCGGCTATCGGGTGGACCGCAGCGACGAGGGGGAGGCACCTGAATGAGCGCCGTGGCCCGAGGTTGCCGCAATCCCTTTCGCAACGGCTTCCGCAGTGCAGTCGTCATCATGCTGCTGTCGCTGGTGATCGGCTTGTTCGCGGTGCTCGTTCAAGGAGCGCTGGCGACCAAAGAGAAGCTGGAAAGCCTGCAGGCGGGCGTGCGCACCGTGGTCGAGTTGCGCGAGGCAGGCGCCTTCGGCACCGGTGGCTTCGGCGGTGACAAGCCGGTGGGCGAGCTCGATTTCTCCGTCGCTCGCCTGGAAGAAATCAAGCGCATCCCGAACGCGCGCCATGTCAAGAAAGTCGAGGAGTACATCCACTCCCCGCAAGTCGACCCGTCGGTGCCCAACGCCTACGCGATGGTCATTGGGCTGCGGCCCGGCGCGCCAATGCGGGCGATCGGCGAGGTGGACTATGAAAACGCGCGCATCGTCGCTGGACGGGCGTTGACTCCAGCCGATGAGGGCCGCGACGTGGCCGTCGTTGGAAAGCTCTACGCCCGCGAGCGGCTTCGGATCTCCGATCCCGCAGCGTTCGAAGGCAAGACCTTGGTGCTCAAAGGCCAGCCCTTGCAGGTCGTAGGCGTCTACGCCACCGGCAATGACTTCGGCGACAACCATGTGTTCGCGCCGATCGAGACCTTCCGCCGCGTCCTGAAGCCCGGCGACAAGTTGTCGAAGATCCGCGTGACCGTCGACAGCGTCGATCACGTCGAGGCCGTGACCGCGGACCTGCAGCGCCTGAAGGGCGTGGACGCGGTCACCGCAAAGGAACAGGTGGCGACCGCGCGCGCCACCCTGGGCAGCATCTCGGCCGCCACCGTCTATGGATCGCTGCTGCTGTTCGCGATCGGCGGCGTGCTGGTGGTCTTCATCATGGTGCTGTCAACCCGGGAGCGCATCCGCGAGATCGGCACGCTGAAGGCGATCGGCGCGTCCAGCGCCGAGGTGGTGAAGCAGTTTCTCGCGGAGGTGTTCACGCTGACCGGGCTCGGTGCCGCGGGCGCACTGCTGGTCTCCGCCATTTCCGCGGCGGTGCTCCGCTCCACGCTGGATGTCGAGTTGCAGATCGGGCCGACCACGTTTGTGCTGATCGCGCTCGGCGGCCTGGCATTCGGCGCGTTGGGCTCGCTGTACCCGATCGTCAGAGGGATACGCCTGAGTCCGATCCAAGCCATGAAGAACACATGAGGAAATGCCGATGAGCATGGTCACCCTAGGCGTGCGCAATCTGATGCGCAGCAAGCCACGCCTGCTGCTGACGGCCGTCCTGATTGGCGTGCCGTTCTTCCTGCTGCTCGCCATGCAGTCGATCGGGCAAGCGATCCAGAAGCAGACCGAGCTGCTGACGCGCGAAGTCAACACCGTCGTGCAACTGCGCGCCCGCGGATCGATGGGCCACGTGAACATGACCGACCAGGACCGCATCCTGCCTCAGGAGGTGCTGGACAAGGTCCGCGCCATCGAGCACGTCGCCCAGGTCGAGCCCTACCTGCTCGCGATGGCGCCCATCACGCCGCCCAACTTCGTGATGCACGTCGGCCTGGCGCCGACGGCCATGAAGCGGCTGGAGTCACATGGCGAGGCCGGCAACCCCCGCATCATTGCCGGCCGGGACTTCACGCCGGCCGATGCCGGTCAGGACGTCGCCATCATGGGCCAGGCCTACGCCAAGTGGGCGGGCATCAAGCCGGAGGATCTCGGCAAGGCGGTGTTGACGATCGACCCGACGCGCACCCATCCGGTCATCTACGCGATGGACCGGCCGAAGCGTGACCTGCGCGTCGTCGGCATGTATGCCAGCGGCTATGTGTTCGGCGACCAGCAGCTCTTCATGCCGATCGACACCTTCCGGTCGATCTACGGCATCGACAAAGGCATTTCCTGGCTGTTCGTGCGCGTCGACGACGTGGCGAACGTGGCTGCGGTGACCCAGCGCCTGAAGGAAACGGTGGGCGAGGTGGCCGATGTGCTGGCCCCCGAGAGCGCGGCCGTCTTCACCTCGACGACCAGCCGGAACGTGACCCGGCTGGCCTCCGTCGGCGGCCTGCTCGCCGTCGTGCTGATGGTGGTGGTCGTCTTCTTCGTGCAGTTGATGCAGGTGCGGGAACGCGCGCGGGAAATCGGCACGCTGAAGGCCATCGGCGCGAGCAACCGGGGCGTGAGCGCGCAGTTCCTGGCCGAGGCGATCGGGCTCACCCTGCTCGGAGGCGTGTTCGGCCTGGCGCTGTTCAAGCTCGCGGGCGAGGCGCTGACCGGGCGACTGTTCGCGATCGGCATCGGCCCGTTCCTGCCGAGCCACTACAAGCCGCTCTTCGACAGCCTGACGGTGGGCAGCGACATCTCCGTGCCGCTCGTCGGCCTGGTGATCGTCACCGCCGTCATCGCGGCCGTCCTGGGCAGCGCCTACGGCGTGTGGCAGGCGACCCGGCTTTCTCCGCTGGAGGCAATGAAACATGAGTAGCAAGCAAGCCGTGGTACCGGCGATCCGGCTGGTCGGTGTCTCCAAGTCGTACCGCAAGGGCGGCGAGTTGGTGAACGCGCTGTCCAATGTGTCGCTGGACATCGGCGAGCGTGGCATGGTGGCCATCGTCGGACCGAGCGGCAGCGGCAAGTCCACGCTGCTGCACATGGTGGGCGGCATGGATGAGCCCACGGCAGGCGACGTCATCGTCGCAGGACAGACCGTCAATCGCCTGTCACAGCAGCAGCTGACAGCCTTCCGGCGTCAGGCGGTCGGTTTCGTCTTCCAGACCTTCAACCTGATCCCGAACCTGACGGCGCTGGAGAACGTTGCGCTGCCGATGGAGTTCAACGGCGTGCCGAAAGCCGCGCGTGCGGAGCGTGCCGCGCAGCTGCTGCAGCGATTCAATCTCGGCCCGCGGCTGAAACACCGCCCGCGCGAGCTGTCGGGTGGCGAGATGCAGCGCGTGGCGATCGCACGCGCGGTCGCGAACGAGCCGCGGCTCGTTCTCGCCGACGAGCCCACCGGCAACCTTGACTCCCGCTCGGGGCAGATCGTCTACGAGCTGCTGCTCGAGATCGCGCGCGAGCGCACCGTTGTCGTCGTGACGCACTCGGAGGAACTGGCACGGCTGGCCGATCGGGTCATTCACATACGTGACGGTGAGCTTCTGGACGGCAGCGGCGTGTCGCCGCCCGTGTCCCTGGTCAGCACCCGATCGTGAACACACCAGCCCAAGAGAAGGAATACGCATGAAGTCCGTCACCCTGAAGGTCGAAGGCATGAGCTGCAACGGCTGTGCCGAGCGAGTCCGTTCCACCGTCGCTGCACAACCCGGCGTGCAGACCGCCGTCGTCTCGTTTGACGAGGGCCAAGCCCGGGTTCTATACGACCCGCAAGCTGTCGACGAGACCCGCCTGGTCGACGCTGTTCAAAAGCTTGGTTTTCGGGTCGTGGACCGGGCGACGCCGTAACCTCAAAGGAGATTGCCATGACAGCTGCTGCTGCCCTGGACGCCAAGAGCCACCTCTGGAGCGAGGAACCCGCGAGCCGTCCCGACCGGGCGCGCATTCGCGCGCGCATCGGCGGTTTGCACTGCTCGCTGTGCACCGGCACGATCGAAAAGGCCTTGGGCAACCAGCCAGGCGTCGACAAGGTGGCCGTGAGCCTGACGCACGAACAGGCCCTCGTCGAGTACGACCCGAGAGTCGTGCGACCGGAAGATCTGCTCGGCACACTGCGAGACATCGGCTACACCGTCTCCGACCCGAGCAAGGTACGGCCTTTCGAGGAGGACGAACGCGACTTGGTCAGCGAAGGACGGCGGTTCCTGATGGCTACGGCCTTGAGCATCGTCTCCATCGCGCTGATCGCGCACCCCACAGGCATCGGCGCCTGGCTGCTGCACGGCGTGGTGCTCACCAGCCTGCTGGCTTTCGTCTTCCTCGTGCTGCGCGCTCGGGGGATGGTCGCTGCGATCGGCGGCTGCGCGGCACTGACCGCCGTGGCGCTCGCCTTGGTCCCGCTCAAGGGACAGCCATCGTTCGAAGCCGCAGTGCCGTGGCTCGTCGCCTCGATGGCCTTCGGCTTGGTGTTCGGGATCGGACGGCACATCTTCGTCATGGCGTTCCAGGCCCTGAAGCGCGGCATCTTGAACCAGCATGTATTGCTGGAGATCGGCGCGTTCGCCGGCATCGTCGGCGGGGTGATCGGCTTCGCGCTGGACACGCCCGGGTATCCGACCGCAGCGTTCTTCGCAGTCACCGTGATGGTGCTGACCTACCACATCTTCTCGGAGTGGCTGTCGCTGATCGTCAAGACGCGTAGCTCCCAGGCTGTCAAGCGCCTGCTCGATCTGCAGCCCGACACCGCGCTTGTCTTGCGAGAGGGCCGAGAACTGGAGCTGCCCATCGAGCAGGTCGCGTTGGGTGATGTGGTCCGCGTTCGCCCAGGCCAGCGAGTGCCGGTGGACGGTCTTGTCCTCGACGGCCATTCCGCGGTCGACCAGTCGCTGGTCACCGGAGAACCGATGCCGGTGGAGCGGCGCCAGAACGACCCGGTGATCGGCGGATCGATCAATGGCACCGGAACATTGCTGCTGAAGGTCACCGCGGTGGGCGACAGCAGCTTCCTGCAGCGGGTCATCCGTGAGGTGGAGGACGCGCGAGCGCTCAAGCCTGGGCTGCTGCACCTGGTAGACCGTGTGCTGCGCGTCTACACCCCCACCGTGCTGATCGTCGCGGCCTTGTCGTTCGTGGGTTGGCTGGTCGGCTCATGGCTGTTCGCCGGTCAGATCGACGTGCAGCGCGCGGTGTTTGCTGGCTTGAGCGTGCTGGTGATGGGCTACCCGTGCGCCGTGGGCATCTCGGCACCGCTGTCGATCGTGCGCGGCGGCGGCGAGGCTGCCGAGAACGGCATCCTGATGCGCACAGGCGAAGCCTTCCAGGGCTACCGGCTTGTCGACACGGTGGTGCTGGACAAGACCGGTACCCTGACCGAGGGACGCCCCACGGTGCGCGAAGTCGAGGCGCTTGACGGCAGGGTAGCGGAGCTGCTGGCGATTGCGGCCGCTGCGGAGTCGTCGTCCGAACACCCGCTGGCGCAAGCAGTGGTGAAGGCAGCGTTCGAGCGAGGCGCGGTGCCGCCGGATGTCATCTCCTTCGAAGCGCTCCCCGGGAAGGGTGTCGTGGCCCGAACCGCCCTTGGCGAGGTGCTGGTCGGCAGTCCCGGTTTCCTCACGGGCCGCGGCATCGTGTTGGAGCAGGCGGTCGAACGCATCCGTACCCTGGAAGAAGCTGGGCGCACCGTGATCGCCGTGGCCCGGGAAGGCCATGCCCTGGGCATCGTCGCGCTTGGCGATGCCTTGAGATCCGATGCCCGCGAGGCGATCGCCGCGCTGCGCAATGCCGGTCTTAAGACGGTTTTGCTGACGGGCGACAACGAACGCGCGGCACAGCGTGTCGCTCGCGAAGTCGGCATCGACGAGGTTCACGCCGGGGTCCTGCCACAAGGCAAGGCAGAGGTAGTGCGCGATTTGCAGGCCAAGGCACGAAGAGTGGCGATGGTCGGCGACGGTATCAACGACGCGCCAGCACTGATGCAAGCCGACGTGGGCATCGCGATGGGAGGCGGCACCGACATCGCGATCGAGTCGGCCGACATCATCATCCTTTCGAACCGACTCGCGGCGCTGCCGCTCGCCCGAGAGATCAGCCGGCGCAGCTACGCCAAGATGCTGCAGAACGTGACACTCGCCTTCATGTTCAACGGCATCGGCATCCCGCTGGCCGCAACCGGTCTGATCTATCCGGTGTGGGCGATGGTAGCCATGGCGGTCAGCGTCACCGCGATCTTCTTCAACTCGTTGTGGGACCGCCCGTCGCTGTTCATCAACGCGATCTTAAGTGTCGGCAAGGCGCCTGCCACCGCACCTGCGACGCGGCCTGCATGACCGCACTCACACCACTGCCACAAAGAGGAACGTTATGCTCGCTAAGCTCAGGAACTCCGTAACGGTGATCGGTTTTGCCGCTGCCGCAGGACTGCTACTGCCGGGATGCAGCAAGTCCGAAGAGTCGGGTGCCAGGTTCACGCCCATCGGGGAAGAGAAAGAGGTCCGAGGAAAGGTGGCCGAGGCGAAGCTGACCGTGTGCGGGACGACTCCGAACAAGCCGGGAACGTGCGAGGGCACACTACTGGTCGAGCCACCCGGTTCAGGCGCGGCGGGTCGTGTCCCGGTCGAGGTCACGCGCGACGTCGTGTTGAAAGTGAGCGGTCAAACGGTGTTCCTGCCGCAGCTGCGCGACAGCCAAGTGACGGTCAAGTACCGGGCCAGCAAGGAAGGGCCGAATGTGGCAACGTCCGTCTTGGCCCAATGAACTACAGTGTCAAGCTAGTAGGGCTTTGGCCTGCTTCTTCGTCGGCTGTCGATAACGGCGCAAGGAGGGGCCACGATGACGTTGTTGCTGCGGGAGAAAGCGGCGGACGCGAGGCGCCCGCGTCAGCGCCTTTAGCCGAGAAAGGGCAAGCGGGTTGCCCGCAAGGTAGCCGGCTTCATGGCCGGCGCTGTGGTGCTGGTGCTGTCCGGCCTGTACATGCTCAACGCATACTTTTTCGTGATCCCTGCCCTGGCGGCCTGAGGTCGTGTTCCGATCTTTCAACAAGCGGTCTGCCCCCGGCGCTTGACCTTCCCATCGGGGGAAGGTCCATGCTCGATCGCAATCACGGTGCGCCCTAGTGCTGCCCGGACTGACGGTCGTGTAGCCACCCGTATTCCATTGTTTCACCTCAACGGAGAACTGAATTGGCCCCCGATGTAGCCCACGCCGTGTCTGCTGACGAGCGCGAGCGTCTGCTTCGCATGCTTGCTTGCACCACGTTTATCATCTTCTTTCAGGCCTACATGGTCGCACCGATCATACCGGCGCTGGCGCGTGTTTTCGGCGTGGCGGAGCAGACCGCGGGCCTGATTGTGCCGGCCTATCTGATTCCGTACGGCATCGCGACGCTAGTCTACGGGGTGCTCGCCGATCGGCTCGGCATTCATCGGGTCATGTTCTTGTCGCTGGCCGCGTTTGCCATACTGACCGCGCTGACGGCTAGTGCGACGTCGATCGAGCAGATCGCATTGTGGCGGATCGCGACGGGGCTTGGCGCCAGTGGCGTCGTACCGCTTGGCCTAGCGCTGGTCGGTCGCCTGTTTCCCTACGAACAACGTGGACGTCCGCTTGGCTGGCTGTTTGGCGCGATGGCCGGCGGCATGGCCTTCGGCTCGCCATTGGGCGCGCTGCTGGTTCCGATGATCGGCTGGCGAGGATTGTTCCTGGTCGTCGGGGCGGCCGGCGCCGGCATCTTGCTGCTCCTGCTGTCCTATCGTCGCGTAATGGCGGCGGCGACCCAACCGGTGGCCGGAACTCTGGGCGATTTGTTTCGCGGCTACAAGACTCTGCTCGGGACGCCGCGCGGGCAGCGCACCTATGGCTACGTTCTGGTCAATTCGATGTTCCACTCGGGTGTCTTCACCTGGCTAGCGGTGTATTTCGAGCGTCGCTACGGCATGGACGCCGCAGGAATTGGCCTAGCCTTGCTCGGCTATGGAGTGCCCGGTTTTCTTTTGGGACCGTACATCGGTCGCCTGGCAGACCGATGGGGCCGTGCTCGACTGCTTCCGGTCGGGCTCGCCGTCAGTGCCGCCGCAAGTGCGGTCCTGCTCACCGGATTCCCGGTGAAGTTCGCACCTGTTGTTGCCATGATGTTGTCGCTGGGCTATGACATGACCCAGCCGCTATTCGGTGGCATCGTCACATCGTTCGGTGGGGAGCGACCGGGGCAAGCAATGGGGCTGAACGTATTCACGCTGTTCGTTGGCTTTGGACTGGGAAGCCTGCTTTTCGGGGCGGTGCTTCGCTACGGCTTTGGCCCAGCATTGGGCACGTTTACATTGGTTGAGTCGATGGCTGCAGTATGCGCTCTGCGATTGTTTCGCTCTGAAATGCCAGCCGCGTCGGCAGTCCTGTCATCTGGGAATCGGTAACGCTGCTGGTCCGGGATCGTAGCGACTACGTAACGGACCGGTACAGCGAGCGCAAGAAAGCCGCCGAGGTAAACGCCACCGCGCTTGCCACGGCGGTCGTGAGTAACGAACGCGATTCCCAAATCGGCGACACCGACAGTGCTGAAGTCGAATAACAAACAACGAAATGGTCATGGGACCAAGCAGTGGTGTGATTGCCAGGCTGGGAAATGCCCAGCCACTGGACCAGACTCGATCGCTCTACGAGCTGCGAGTCAGTGACCGAAGTTGCACCCAACTTCGGTCGTCAGCGAAAGCGTGCGCTGATGGCAGTGATGGGTCGTGAGCTGCCGACCATCAGACGCCGGCGAACGTCAGCTCCCAGTCCTCAAGCAGCCTCCCCAGGTGTGGTCAACCCAGACCAGTTTGCTCGTGAAATGATTGGCGGTCGCCGGCGCGCGTTGTCACGCTCGCACCGGCTCCTGAGACTTCGAGCTCAGATCCACGACGCGATGATCGGCGAGCTTGCCCCTCAGGACGGCGTTCTCGGCCAGCAACACCTCGTTGATCGAAGCAAGGCGATCAACATCGGCACGCAGTTGGTCAACGTCACGTCGCAGCGCACGTGTCTTTTCCCGCTCCGCCTTTAGCTGTTCATGCTTGGCATCGCGCTGTTGGCGGCTGCTTCGGCCCTGCGCCTGCCGGATGGCGTCGGCGATCACAGGGTAGTGGTTGTGAATCAAAGCCGGGGAAACGCCGGCTTCTCGGGCCACCGAAGCGATGCTGATCTGGGTCGCCTTGGTGTGCGAACGACCGCGCTCAATACGAAACATCGCCTGGCGTAGATCCCTCTCGCGAGCGCCTGCACTCTTTCGTTGCTGACTCATGCCGCACCGCCCTCGGGACCTGCCTGCCCCAGCGCCACCAGCACCCTACGGCAGCGATCCATGTCGCGTCGCACCACGTTCAACCCTCCTTCGCCGATGTCATCGCAATCACGCACTTCCTTCAGGTGGTCATACAGGCCCATGTACAGCGGCGCATGCTGCGGACCAATCACGGCGTTATTGCAGTCGCTGCAGCGGGTGCGCTCAATGTCGTTGCCGACGCAGAGGTTGTCGTCCGCCGTGCACCAGGCGTGGCCGTTGCTTCGAATGGCCGTGCTGTCTGCCAAGGCGCGAACCATCTGCCGGTGGTCCTTGAAGATCGTGACCGCCTGGGTTCGCCAGGACGTGATGTTGCGACCGTAGCCTCCGGCCAGCGCGACATCCGGATTCAGCCACGTGTCGACGGCGCCGGCCTTGATGTCGTCGAGCTCGCCCTGGATCTCGGCGTAGAGCACCGTCTCCTGTGCTTCGTTCAACGCATAGCCCAGCGTCATGTCCATGGACCAGTGCTTGAAATGCTCCCGAAGGTACCGGAGGTCGCCGAACTGGCTGCGCGCGGCATAGTTGGCGAACTTGCGGCGGAACTGGTGGCTGGCCAGGTCCCAGCTCAGGCCGCACTTCTTTGCGAAGGCCTTGAGCGCCACGTTCCACATCTGCCCGGACATCGTGCGGACCTGATTGCGCTTCTGCGGCGTGGCGGCCAGGAAGACGGCTCGCCGGTGGCGCTCGGCCTCAGCGATCTCGGGGTCCGAGGGATCGACCGATCGCCGCTGCGCGATCTCCGCGTCGATTAGAGCTTGGTAGGGACGCGCCCAGCGCTCCATGACCCGCAGCGCGGTGACGGCAGCTTCGGGAACCATCCACTGCGTGCGCCCTTCGCCGGTCTTGGTGGAGTGCGAACGCAACCACCAGCAGACCTTGGGTTCGTCGTCCGGCCCGTCCGACACGTCAGTGCTGTAGCAGGCGCCCGTCTCGACGAACGCAAGCTCGTGATTGCGGCAGCCCGACAGACTCGCGACCACGACGTAGCAGGCGGTGCGCAACTCGACCAGCGCCGCGCGGTATTCGCTCGTCCCTGCCCAGCCCCAGCGTCGGACGACTTGCCGCTCGGCGGGACTCGCCACCCCGCGCAGGTCCCGCCCCATGGCCTGCCTGACCGCGATCAACTCATCCCGAAGGTCGAGCAGCGCATCGGCATCCTCGATCAACGACCATGCCCGCTGGAACAGCCCGGTGAAGACCTCGTCCGGCATGAGCGGCGTCTGGCCACCCCGGTAGCCCGATCCTCGACCCGTCAGGCCGGCCAAGTGGGTCGCCGAGGTGCCGGACCAGGGATGCCGGGCCATCGCATCATCGGTGTGCTGACTGAGTTCATGCAGCGCCTCGACCGCAGTGAAGCGATGTCCCAGCGACGAGGCCTTCAGCGGCCGACCACCGGCTGGCTCGGGCTGGCGGTGGTTCCTGCAAGCGTCGGCATAGACCGCGCAGACCATGGGCGTCACATCGGCCAGCCTGTTGATGCCCAGATGATCGAGGTGCCGCAGAAACGGACACACGTCCCGGAACAACTTGACGACGGCGCGTGGCGACGGCCGCTTCTGACCCTCCCGGCCGCGACACAGGTAGCGGTACAGGATCGCCTTCATCGGCGCGCGCCACGCGTTCGAGATCACGCCGAAGTTCAGCGTCTGCTCCGCGGGCGACTTGTTCGTCGGTTGGCCAACCAGGTGCCACGGGTTGTCCGCGTATCGGCTCAGGACGATGCAACGGCCTTCGATCGTCCGGCTCGAGATGACCAAGGTGTCCCGCTCCTGTTGAGCGAGATCTCGCAGGTCACGGGGATGATCCGAGACGCGCATGGCGCTTGTGGACGCACCGCTCACGCCAACGCCTCCAGATCGCCGATGACCGTCGGGCTCGCCCAGAAGGGGTGGGGATCGCGGCGGGCGCGCTCACGCGCCGCATACACGTCGGCCGGCTTGAACGCCTTGCTGGCCAGGCCTGCTTCGATCACGTCACGCTCGATCAGTCGCGGGATGTGGCCGAGATGGCGCTGCCAGCGGCGCTTGTCGATGCGCGCGCGCTCGCGCAGCACTCGCCAGTAGAACGAATACAGCCGCCAGAGGTCGTCGCCGGTGACCACGTAGTTGCGGCACCGCATGCAGTTCAGGAAGCTGTGGCAGACGGCGCCGTTGCGCTTGGGTGCGTACTCGCCAGTTCTGTTGTCCGAGCAACGGCCCACCGGGGTGCGCTCGGTCGCGCCCAACGTTCGGGTCAGCAGTTCCTGCACGAGCGCTGTCCCGAGGAATCGCCAGTTCTTCTGCGCATCTTCGCCGGGCCGCAGGTAGTGCCTCGCTACGGTGGGTGGAGAGTTCCCCGCCGCCAACGCCGTGGCGACGATGTCCCCGTCGAGGATCTCGTGCACCCGGTTCACGAAGGTCTTGCGCAGCCGGCTCACATTGATGCGCATCGGCTTGCCGTCGTCGTCCCTGAGCTTGTAGGCGGTTACGAGCTTGCGGATGGCATCGCCGAGTGAGCCGAAGGTCAGCGACGTGACCCGGCCGTAGGAGGAGTCCGGGTATTGGGACCGGTACAGCCAGACCCTGTCGCGAATGTCGGCGGGCGCCTCGTTGCGCAGGGTGCTGGTGAGGTCGATCACGCGGCGGATGAGCTGAGCGACGGTCGGCCGCAGCGTGGGGGTGGACTCCACCACCCGGTCAACCGTGCTGTGCGCGCGCAGGGCCACCTTCGTGGTGGAGTGCCCACGGCGCTTGTACAGCACGAGGAACTCGGTGCCGTCCTTCGGATGCGGGCGCAGGCAGTCGGTCGGCATTTCCAGCAGCGGGGTGGTGTTGCGGCCGGTGTGAAGCGCCACCACCAGCAGCGCGTACGCCAGCAGCGGGCCCGATGGTTCCGCGTCGTCCGTGAACAGCGGCTGCACGGCCGTCTTCACTGCTACCGTGAAGGCCTTGCGTTGCGCGGTAGTCAGCGGCTGCTCGCCCCTGGGTTCACGGCTCACGTTGGGGAACGGGTTCCTGGGAAACGTGGCCTCATCCCCGCTGGGGATCAGCGTGATGAAGCCGCGTCGGCCGAGTGCCTGCAGGACGGACTTGGTGTAGCTGTAGAGGGTCCGCTGGCTGGCCGGTGAGTTGCCCTTGTCGCGCAGGAACAGCAGGTAGCCGTCGACCGTGGCTCGCGTGATGTCGGCCAGGCGCAGCGGGCGTCGCACTGCCTCGGCGAGCATGATGCAATAGTCCAGGAAGTGCTTGATGCCGCCGGCGCAGTAGCCTGCAATGGTGGAGACCTCGACATCGGAGTCCTGCTTGTCCAGGAAGCGCTCGATCTGGCGCTGGCAGGCGTAGGTGATTTCGTCGATACCGACGCCGTACCAGGGGGCGAAGTCGAAGCGCCGGTGCTTCATCGCGTGGCGGCCGAAGGCCACCACGGTCGTGGGCGGCGGCAGTGCCTCCAGGGGCACCTCGAGGTGCCCCGCGAGGTCCCGGACATGTTCGATCTGCGCCGTGGCCAGATCACTCTTGATGAAGATCTTCCGCTTGCCCATGCGCTGTCGTTGCCCAGTCGTCGAGTTCGTCGTCGTAGGCGAGCACCGCGTCGTCAGCCAGGTCCTGGACGAGATGCAGGTACACCATGGTGGTCTGTACCGAGGCATGCCCGAGCTGCCGCTGCACGAACACGACGGGCTCGATGCGGTTGCGGTCCCGAGTGCGCTGCAAGGCGGCCAGGGTGTGCGTGGCGTACGTGTGCCTCAGCAGGTGCGTCCAGGTCCGCACGCCGGCCCGCTCGCCGATCAGTCTGACGATGCGGTCCAGGCTCTTGCCGTCGGCGCTGAACGGCGTGCCCGACTGGTTGAGGAACAGCGATGGCTGCGGGTTGCGGCCGAGCGATGCGCGCAGTCCACGGTGGTGGACGGCGTAGTGGTTCAGATCCTTCATCAGCGCACGGCCGATGTAGATGTCGCGCGGCTTGTCGCCCTTCGTCTTCATGCCGTGGCCGTCGCGGGGGTCGAGGCGCACGCGGACGTTGCGTCCGGGGCGTCCGGCGAGATCCGGGTCGAACGCGTAGGCCCGGGGGAAGGTGGCCAGTTCCTCCTTGCGCAAACCGGTTCCCAGGGCGAGCCGGATGATCATGTGGTGGTGGGGATTCGTCGCCGCGGCCAGGACCGCCCGGATCTGGTCGCTGGACAGGTACTGCGGCAGGCTCTTGTGGAGTCGCGGCATCACATCGCGCACGGCCGCCTTGCCGCCGCTCGCGTCGGCATGAGCGAGAAAGCACCGGCCCTTCAACACCCTGCGTGTCTCGTAGCCGAAGGGCAGGTGGTCGATCCAACCTTGGCGCTGCGCAAAGGCATAGAACTCGCACAAGTAGAGCAGGCGGTTGCGCACGGTGCTACGCGCGAGCCCTGCGATCTCGAAGCAATAGTCGCGGTAGGCGGCGACCAGGGTCTTCTGCTCGCCACGGTCGACGTCGTCCCATTGAAGGTCGTGTGCCTGCAGGAAGCTGAAGTAGTCGTACAGCGCCCGCCCCGTGTTCGCCCATGACTTGCGCGAGCCGATGGCGCCGCGCAGCAGGTAGTGGCGCAGGAACCGGTTGACCGGGGTGCAACTCTCCATGCTGTCCCAGAGCACGATGGGGAAGCCCGGGTATGGATGGCCGCCCATCACCAGATCGCCGGTTGAGGTGATCAGGCGCATCAGAGCCGCCGGTCGTGCAGCACCTTCACGGCGTGCTTGAAGTCCACGGCGAGCAGGTGCATCACGAGATCGACAGCGCCACCACCGCCGTGGTTGGCACGGGTGTCGAGAAACCGAGGGCCCGTGCAGAGGACCTCGTAGTCGCGTCCGGCAACACTCGCGTGCCAGCGGGTCGTGTCGTGACTCTGTCGAGGCCGGAACTCGGCGTCCTGCTTCAGGTGGTCCGCGACGGCGCGCAGGACAACGACAGCGTCGAGGGTGCGCCACCGCGTCAGCGTCAAGTTATCCACAGGCCTGCCACGCACTTGCCCCTCCCCCGGACCCCCGCCCGCTACTCGCCTCAAAGAGGCTACCTGAATTCCTAACGATTGAGAGGTTCCGGAACAACGCCAGGCGCGACAACTTGACTGGCTTCTGGCGAGGCCAGTTCGGCTTTACCCACGGAGTCATGCTTGCGAGCGTTTTCTATGAGAACGTGGCGCGCCACAAGTCCGAACACCGCGAGCTCGCTCCGGGGGAAAAGGAAGAGAACCTCGTCCTCGAGTTCCGGCCACTCCCTGAACAGGAGATGCTGGTTGCCTGCCTGTGGTCTCGCTGGACCAGCCCCGGCCGACCGGATCTCCTGTCGTTTGCTGCTGTCACTGACGATCCTCCCGAAGAAGTTGCCGCCGCGGGACACGATCGCTGCATAGTTCCCATTCGGCGCGCTAACCTCGACGCTTGGCTGAAGCCCGACGCTCGAAATCTCGAGGCTCAGTTCGCCATCCTGGACGATCGTGAACGCCCGTACTACGAGCACCGCATGGTCGCTTGAATGGCCTTCAGCCCCGCCCCTCAGTGAATGCACCGAGGATCAAGCGTAGCCCCTGGCTCTCGTCCACCGTCGTCTATCTCACAATCGCTTCATGCCAAACATCGCTTCTGTCCTGAAGGCCGAAATCGTTCGCCTCGCTCGACGCGAGCTGCGTTCCGAGACCGAGACGCTCCGAAAGAACCTCGCCTCTGCTCGATCCGAGATCAGCGCTCTCAAGCGCAGAACTTCCGAGCTCGAACGCGCCTTGAAGAAGGTCTCTCGCCCATCCACCGCAGCTGATCGGCCTGCCCCCTCGAGTGATGCAACTTCATCGACACGCTTCCGAGCCGAAGGCATGGCCAGCAATCGCAAGCGCCTTGGCCTCTCCGCGGCCGACTTCGGTCTTCTTGTTGGCGCTACAGGTCAGAGCGTTTACGCCTGGGAGACCCGCAAGACCAAACCAAGCGCCAAGAGCTTAGAAGCTATTGCATCCCTGCGAGGACTTGGCAAGCGCGAAGTCGCGCGGCGCCTTGCCGCCATCAAGAAGACTTCATAGCCACGCGGCTGCCCGCGTCTCGTGTAGCGTCTACTCAGGCGCCCATTCCCGAAGCCGAAAAGCCTCGGATCGCACGCGCTCTTCGGGCTCACCCTCCCTCCGAAGGACGAAGCACAACCGGATCGATCGCCGATTTTCTTGCAGCGCGCCCGGATAGACTGAGCACACACGCTTGGCTCACAAGATCTACATGACGCCGCTTCCTCAGGAATCGATTGCCGGATTGCTAAACGACGGGCACAAGCCGATCTTTCTTCTCGGCGCCGGCGCCAGTGTTTCCTCCGGCGTTCCACTCGCCGGCCAGCTTGTCGAGTCCATTGCCAAGTTCGCCTACTGCAAGTCAACCGCCCGCGTGTTCGACGATCCGACATTGATGCGCTCGGACTGGTATCGCTGGCTTGAGCTTCGCACCTGGTTCGATCCCAATGTCTCTCCGGCGAACCTTTACCCTACGGCAGTCGAGGAGCTCCTGCAGCCTTCCTTCGTCCGAAAAGAGTTCTTCCTATCCATTCTTCGGCGCTCTCTAGAGCCAAGCGTCGGATACGAGCGATTGGTCAGTCTTATGGCCAAGCGCTCGCTCACCACCGTGCTAACAACGAACTTCGACGACCTCATCGCTCGAACCGTCAAAGGCGCGCGCTCCGTCGGGCATTGCGTTGAGATCAAGACTCCTTCTGACTACTCGATGTTTGACACAGCCTCAGGAGTCCCGCAGGTCATCTATCTCCACGGCTCCGTGGATCACTACACCGACAAGAATCTCGTCAACGAGACCCAGAAGCTTGACGATGACCTGGTCGAACTCCTTCGGCCCCTTTTGCGCGACCATCCTCTCGTTGTCGTCGGATATCGAGGTGCCGAGCCCTCTGTGATGCACCATCTGCTCCTCGAGCAGGCCGTCATCTGCAAGAACTATCGGCGTGGCATCTACTGGTGCTATCGCAGGGGCGGTGACCCGCTTGCCGATAGCCCCTTGCTTCGCGAGCTTCAGTCACAGATCCAGACCAATCTCCAGTTCGTCGAGATCGACGGCTTCGATGGTCTCCTGACGTCGATCGACAAACTCGTCAACGCGATCGCTGCCCGCCCCGTCAGCGCAGCTTCACCAGCACAACTCGAAAGACTTCCCTTCGACATGCGCCCGTCTCTGAGGTCCCTCGAGGATCTCAGCGACGCGCTGATCCGGTCTAAGCTGGTGTCATACGCCGAGGCGCTGCGCGAGGACTCACCTGCCCTCGACACGCCCGAGCGTCTCGTCGCGGCTATGGAATCGCACCATCTTGCCGTCCTCGACGCCTCCAATACCAAGGTCACCAACGGCGCAGTCCTTCTCTTCGCCAAGAAGCCCGACGCGCAGCTTGGCTTTGGGTGGATCGAGGTCGCGGTCAGTGGGCCGCCCCCTTGGGTAGCTGAAGTCCTGGATGCTGGCGAGTCCTCCGTTGGGGATAGTGAGACGATTCGCATCGAAGGCAATCTCTGGGAGCAGCTCGAGCAGGCGACAACACTCCTGTCCCGCGCCAATCGTCCATTCCGCATGAAGGGCGCCGTCTCCCATACGGCCTTTCCGTACCCGCCATTGGCGCTGAAGGAGCTACTCACCAACCTCATTGCCCACCGCAGCTACGTCGATGAGAAGCCTGCTCGTATCTCTCTCACACTCGAAGAGATCACCTTCGACAATCCCGGCGGCCTGGTGGATGTCGTCACACGTGAGCTTGAGGATGAGTCGCTGCAGGACGTCATAGGCGTCGGCTCCCGGCGACCCAAGGGCTACAGAAACCCCGTCCTTGCGGATTTCTTCTACTCCGCAGGCGACATGGACAAGGCCGGCTCCGGCCTTCCGGATGTGTTGCGCGAGGCCGCAAACAACCTGAACCGTGTCCGCTTCGGCCCCGCCGATGACAACAGCCGCTTCATCGCGACCATCTCATGCAGGCCTGAGGCCTTGCAGGTCGACGCGCAGACGCGTACCGCTAAGGCCTCCGCCGGCGACCATCGCTATGCCGCCAATCTTCTTCGCGTCACGGACTGGCCGCCCTCTGTCTGGCGCATCGGAACCATTGAAGACCTTCGCGAGGTCAACAAGCTGGACCGCGCTGGCGTCGATTCGTTTGGCTGCGCCAGAGGTTGGGTATGGACCTTCGCATCGAAGACAGCCCCGACGGCCAGACGCCTCTTCGACCTTGCAGTTGAAGACGAAGTCGAGCAGGTCACAACCGAGCGCCTTCTGACAGACCGCGACGCACCGAGCGTCGTTCCCGCCTTGCTGAACCGCGCGCTGTCGACCCGCCTTGAGAAACTCGGCCTGACTGTCCGCTTTGAGTCCGGGCGCATGCGCGCCTACTTCACTTCGCTCGACGGAACGCCTCGGGAGATCAGCTACCGCAGCACGTTCAAGCAGGCACGTCGAACCGTTGCCAAACCGATCGTTTCACGCTCGACGGGAAAGACGGTTTACTGGGAACACAAGGCCGTCTACCTTCGGTTCGAGCAGTTTGGCAGTGCCTGGGCCTTGACCCTACTGCCCGGCTACGTGTTCACGCTTGATGGAGAGACCAAGCCGATCGCCTCCGAGAAGATCGGCCCGCTTTCTACCCGACGCGCTGCTCGCGACTACAACCCCACGGTTTTGCATGACCTGGTCTTCTGGTCTCGCATGCTCTCCGATGGCAACGACGACTCGTTCTTCCGGCTCCATCTGACCCGTGACCCGACCGGTCCGTCCGCTCAGGTTGCCGCAACGATCCCGACATTCGTCTTCCAGGACTCACTCGAGATGTCCGCTTCTGACGCCGAAGAGATCGACTCACCTTCCGATCTCGGCCAGGAGGCCGATGATCTTCAAGAGCAGATTGAGAGGATCGTCGCCGAAGAGGCAACTGACGTTTCGCAAGATGAAGATTCAGATCGCTAGGCTCCCGATCCCCGAGCTTGAGTTCGGCGGCGCCGGCTTCTTTCAGGATCCGCGCTTGGGCTTGTCCGAGGCCGGTCCCTTCGATGCCCGCTTCGGCTCGGCGCACAAGAGCCAGATTCGAGTGTCCATTGTTGGCACGTCTGAGGGCATCGACCTGGCGTCGTCGTGGCTTCGACGCTGCAAGTCCTCCATTGACCCACGATCTCCAGAGGGCAGCCAGATCGCCTTCCCTGGCTTCGATGCCGTCTTCCGCTCCGAGCTCGTCGTGCACGAAGCCAGCAACGTGCTCCTAAATGAGCAGCAGCTCGAGGCGGCGCTGAGCCTCAAGCCATACGATGGCCTTGAAGCAATGGTTGGCGTCTTTGCTTCCGCCATCACGCGCGCCAAGGAGGACTTCCGCCCTGATGTCGTTGTGTGCGTCGTTCCAGAGCCCGTCGAGCGGAAGTTTTGGAGCGTTAGCCGGGCCCTCTCCAAGGCCGAGCGGGAAACGCTCAAGAAGGCGACTGCGTCCTCCACCACCCAACAGCTTCAGCTGCCGTTCGATTGGGACGTCGAGGAACACTCCGAGGACTTGCTCACTCGCGATTTCCGACGTGCCCTCAAGGCTCGATCAATGCAGATCGGCGTTCCTATCCAACTGCTGCGCAACAGCGGCATGTTGGATCTGAAAACCAACGAGGAGCCAGCTGCACGTGCCTGGAACCTTGGCGTCGGCCTTTACTACAAAGCCGGCGGCATCCCCTGGCGTGTGCGGAACCGCGGCCCTGAGACGTGCTTCGTAGGCATCACCTTCCACCACCTACGAACCACCAAGCGCGCACTCGTACATTCCGCTCTTGCCCAAGCGTTCTCCACGAATGGCGGAGGATTTGCACTGCGCGGCCAGTCCTTCGAGCCTGAACGCGATGCCACTACACGCACACCTCACCTGACGGAGGCCCAGGCTGAGGAGCTCGGGCGCTTGGTCGTCGACGAGTACACCGCTCGCAACGGCGAACTACCCAAGCGGATCGTCCTTCACAAGTCGTCGCGGTTCTGGAGGCAGGAGCAGGACGGCTTTCGCAAGGCGTTTCGTGACGTCCCTGTTGTGCAGCTCGTTGCCCTTGCCCCGTCCAGTGTCCGCTTCGTCACTCAGGGCACTTATCCGCCTGCTCGAGGCACGCTCGTCACGGTCGACGAGATGCGCCACTTCCTGTTCACCTCCGGCTTCGTCCCAGAGCTGGGAACCTATCCCGGCCCTCACATTCCGATCCCCGTGGAGCTGATAGTCCATGGCGACGCTGCCATGCATGACGTGCGCGAATGCGCCATGGATGCCCTAGGCCTTGGCCGTCTGAACTGGAACACCTCTGACCTTCGTAGCAGTCAGCCAGTCACCTTGGGCTTCGCCAGGCGCGTTGGCGGCATCATGGCGGAGTATGGCCAGCTGACCGACGCCAAACCAGATCCGAGCTATCGCTACTACATGTAGGGTGCTGTCCGTTCTTTGAGCCTCGGCGAAGCTCGCAGCCGTGTGCGCTTACCGCGTCTCGTCCCCTTCTGTCCCGGGTGCAAGCCTGCCCTGCATGGCTTCACCGTGATCTCGTGCGTGAGCCGACAGCAGCTGCCACTCGTCGTTTGAAAGGCTTCGACCCAGCAGCCGCTCGAACTGCGCCCTAACGGTCGTTACGGCTTCTTCCTGCTCGGGGCGCTCACCCATCATCGCGCCCAGCGCGATCGAGGCCCAGAGCCGATGCCACGTTCCCCTGAGCCCGTTCAAATGCAGGCTCAGTTCGTAGCCCATGTCGACTGGCTCACCTACGCCCGCGACGATCGACTCCATGGGCGGCGGCCGCCGGCGCCGCCGTTGAACCAGTGCAGCCGCCTCGTCCTTCATGCCGCTCAGCACTTCCGGATCCATGGGCGATCTGCATACCGACTCCCAGTGCCGCACCGCTGCGTCCACAGCTGCCTCAGTTCGCTCGCTCGGCGCGTCGAGCTGCTCGGCCAGCGCTTCGACCACCTGAGCCGCTGCCTTGGCCCCTGGCCGCATCGCTCCGTTCACCGCGGACATGAGCCGCAGCGAAGCCGGGTCGTCCGGATTCGCCACGAGTTTGCGCGCAAGGTCAACCCAGCCTTGGTCGATCTTCGGGCCGCCTTGACTGTTGCGCCCACCGAGAGACGGCTTTCTTGGCTTCTTGCTCATCGCCGCAGTCTAGGCCCGCCTATCACCCATCCGATACACGGTCAAACCGGAATGCCGCCTCTCAGGTGACTGTTTCTGGGAGCTCGAGGCGGCTTTCATCCCATAGACGGTCACCTTGGGCCTTTCGTACGCAGGACGCCCCCCGACAGAGCATGCCCCAAGTCCCATAGACGGTCACCTTGTCGAAGTCCCATAAAGAGTCACCTGAAAGTCGATTGCCCACCGCCACAACGCTTGGAGAAAGCTCAGGTTGTCCCCAGCCTGTCCCGAAGGCGCGTACCACATGCCGCGGAAGCGCAACGGTCCCACAGATGGTCACCTTCCGCCGATCCCATAGGTTGTCACCTGAATCCGCGCTCTGACCCTCCGATAGTTGTCCACAGGCACTGCGTCCCATAGGTTGTCACCTGCATCCCAAGTCCAGTAACCTGAACTCCCAAGGCGTGCCACCTACCTCCCAGATCCACACACCTGAACGCCCATGAATGGGCACCTGACCTCCCACAGCTGTCCACCTCATCGTCCGCAAACCCGCGCCAGTACTAGGTTTGCGAGGCCCTAAAGGTACTTAAAGGGAGCAAGTGTTCTTCAAAGAAGACACAACGGGCCGTCGTTCTTGTCGAACCAAAGGACGAAGAGAACTGGGCGCAACTTCGGTCGCCTGACGAGGATTGGCTCAGCTGCGATTCCCGCACCGCCGATCCCTGATCGACGGGAGATTGACTACGACTTTCGGAGGAGAAGGGGGCGGCGGCGGTCAGCGCGCAGACCCGTAGCTTGGCCACCTGCCCATAGGTTACTATGCCGAACCGATCGGTAACCTATGGCTCGAAGGCGCGCAATCCAGTCACCTGAAGGACAGATCTCCCTCTTCGCGAGCAAGGAGACGCCTGATGCGTTCCGCAAGGCCGTTCAGGTGCTGCACAGCAAGCCTAAGCAGCCACTTAGCCTTCTGCAGCGCAAGCTCGGGAACGCGTGGGCGAAGCATGCCATCGAAAACAGTCCCGATTCAAATGGCTGGTGGGTTCTGGGCATCAAGGACCTGGCCGAGGACGTCGGGTTCGACTCCAACAATCGCCAGTACCTCAAGGAGTCAGCGGAAGCGCTGATGCGCATCGTTTTCGAGTGGGACGTCATGTCGCCCACGAACAAACGACCCTGGAAGGCCTCGGTGATGTTCCCCGAGGTCGAGATCCATGCCGACGTCATCCGCTACCAGATCAGCTCCCAGCTGCGCGAGCTCATCGTCAAGCCGGAGATCTACGCCGTCATTGACATGAACGTGGTGCGTCGCTTTCGACGCGCTTCTTCCCTTGCCATCTGGGAGTTCTGCGTTCGCTTCGAGAAGATCGGTCGCACCACTGAGGTCCAGTGGGAGCAGTTCCGCGACATGATCCTCGGTGAGACGGCCGAGGCCCGCACCTATCAGGAGTACAAGTACTTCAAGGCTAAGGTGCTCAAACCGGCGATCGCTGAGGTCAACTCGGAGTCGAACCTCACCATCGATCTTGTCGAAGCAAAGATCGGCAAGCGCGTCACCTCGCTGCGCTTCGAGGTCCACAAGAAGATGATTGCCGAAGAGTTCGTAGAGGACGCGCGCGCGCTCGAAGTGATCAGCGAGCTCGTCAAGTTGGGACTGCTCCAGTCCGAAGCTCGCAAGGTTGTGCGCGACAACCCGCTCCAAGACGTCAAGGCGGCCATCGAGTACACGAAGCGGCGCATGGCCGACAAGCGCGCGGAGAAGCTGGACAAGCCGGCGGCGTACTTCCGCCACGCATTGCAGCACGGCTACGCCGCATCCGAAGACGCTGGCGAGACACCGAAGCGCAAGGCCTCCGCTCCCAAGGTCGACGTCAAGGAGGCTTACCTGCAATCGCAGCTCGCCGATGCCGAGCGCTACTTCCACGAGCTCGATCCGCCCGACCAGACGCAGCTCATCGACCGCTACAACCAACACGCGCTCCCTGCACTGCGGCTGAAGAAGAAGGCGTCTAAGGCCGCGGAGTCCGCGTTTCGGCGCTGGCTGGTGTCGGACACGTGGGGTGAGCCGAGCGCGGCTGAGTTGCTCGACTTCGCGCAGAGGATGCTCGCGGAGAAGACCTGAGCGTCATGCTCACCTAAGGTGCCATGAAAGTGGAGCGCAGAGCGAGCGCGCTGAAGGTGACCGCTTATGGGATTCCGCGCGCCAAATTGCTTCTCGCAGGGGTCTCCGGGCGTCATGCGCAGTGCTCTCTCATAGGTGAAGCACTTAAGCAGCCGTCTGCGACGTCTCGCGCAAGGTCGTCGGCCTCCCATAAGCGGTCACCTTGCGGCGACCGCACGGCGCGTCGATCGGCAGCTAGCTGATCCGTCGGCGCATAGCCTGGCCGAGTGCGAGGTGCCGGGTGCGTCGGTGGCCTGGCGATTTCACACGGCATCAACGCCAACATCGTGCACGGCTGGCGCAAGCTGGCGCGCGAGGCGGGTGCAATGACTGTGTCGCAGCAGTTCGTACCAGTGGCCGTGACGCCGACTGTGGAGCAGTCGGCCAACAAGCCGGCCATCGAAGTTGAGCTGCGTCGCGGTACCATCACGGTGAAGCTGAGCTGGCCAGTCAGTGCGGCGATGGATCTGTCGGGCTGGATGCGCGAGTTGCTTCGGTGATCAAGGTCGAAGCGGTTTGGCTGGCTGTGGAGCCACTGGACATGCGCGCTGGCACTGAAGCGGCGCTGGCCCGCGTGGTCACTGTGTTCGGCGCAGCCAGACCGCACCACGCCTACTTGTTCGCCAACCGGAGAGCGAACCGCATGAAGGTGCTCGTGCATGACGGCATCGGCGTGTGGCTGGCGGCCCGGCGCTTGAACAGTGGTCGGTTCGTCTGGCCCAAGGATGTCAGCGGCACGCTGACGCTGAGCCGCCCGCAGTTCGACGCGCTGGTACTCGGCCTGCCCTGGCAACGCATCGGAGAAGCTGGTGTGATCACGTTGCTGTAGCGCGTCCATTGCGGCATCTGCCGATGGCCTCGATGTGCCACGTGCGGCACGATCACGTTCCGTGGTCGCCGAAGACCTCGACATGCTGGGTCCGGAACAACTGCGCCAGGCATTGCGTGCCTCGCGCGCCGAGGTCGCGTTCAAGCAGGCGGTCATCGACAAGCTCACGCACGAGAACGCGATCCTCAAGCGGTTGAAGTTCGCCGCGAAGTCCGAGGCCTACAACGCCGAGCAGAAGAGCCTGCTGGAGGAAACACTGGACAGCGACCTGGCGGCGGTGGCTGCCGAGATCGAGGCGATGGATCCCTCGACCAAGGCCGCAGGCGAGAAGCAAGGCCCCAAGCGCGAGAGACTGCCAGCGAACCTGCCGCGCCGCGAGATCCGCCATGAGCCCGAGAACACCACCTGCGGATGCGGCACGCCGATGCAGCGCATCGGCGAGGACGTGGCCGAGAAGCTGGACTACCAGCCGGGCGTGTTCACGGTGGAGCGCCACATCCGCGGCAAGTGGGTGTGCAAGTGCTGCGAGACCATCACCCAGGCTCCGGTGGCGCCGCACGTCATCGACAAGGGACTTCCTACGGCGAGCCTGCTGGCGCAGGTACTGGTCGCCAAGTACCTCGATCACCTGCCGCTTACATGGTCGTCCCTAGGAGAGCAAGTCTCGGCGGCGTGACGGGTTCGAAGGGTTTGCAGTCTTACAGCCGGCCTACTTGTGCAGGCGTTGTCGTCCTGCTGGCCTTGATGGCGATCGCGAGCAAGGTTCCTATCTGTACCTCGGGCTCGTTGGCCCAGCGGCAAGTGCGGAATGCCCTCGCTCCGGTCTGACCTGTGACCCATCACATTGCTTCGTGCAGGCGCTCCTTCAAAACTGTGTTGTGGCCGCGAACATCAGGTGGCGGCCATCGCGTTGGGCGCCCACTTGAGGCCATCGAACGCTGAGCCTTTAGCCAGTACCGCCCAAGCTGTGCGAGCCATCTTGTTGGCCAGCGCGGCGACAGCGACGTTGAAATGGCGTCGCTGCTTCAATCGGCCGATCCAACTCTCGGCCACGCTGCGGCTGACGATCGATCGTGCCCCGTGGATCAGCAGACTGCGCACGTAAGCGTCTCCTCGCTTGGAGATCCCCAGTTGCTGTGTCTTGCCGCCGGTGCCGACCTGGCGCGGTGTCAGGCCCAGCCAGGCAGCGAATTGCCGACCTGATTTGAACGCCGTGATGTCCGTCGCTGTTGCGACCAACGCGGTGGCTGACAGTGGTCCGATGCCCGGGATCGCCTGCACTGCCGCCATTTGCTGGTTCTGCTTGACCATCGCGGCCAGTCGTCTGTCGAGTTGATCGATGTCCAGTTGCAGGGCGTCGATCCGATGAAGCTGCTCTTGAATGCTCACCACCAACACGTCGGGAACCTGGTGGAGCTGTTGAGCCTTTGCCAGCGCCTCGTGCACCGTCAGCAGCAGCTTCTTGTGCCCTTCTGGCAGCACGATGCCGAACTCGTACAGCAGTCCGCGCAAGGCGTTAGTCTGCATGATGCGTACCTTCATCAGTTGCGAACGAATGCGGTGCAGGCTCAGACAGGCCTGCTGCTGCTCGCTCTTGACGGGCACTTCCCGGATGTGCGGCTGGCGGGCGGCAACCCAGATCGCTTGCGCATCCAGCGCATCGGTCTTGTCGCGCAGCACGAACGCACGCACATGCTTCGGAGGCAACAGCTTTACCTGGTGCCCCAGCTGCTGAAGCACTCGAGCCCAATGATGCGCTCCGCCGCAGGCTTCCATCGCCACCATCAATGGCTGGCGATTGGCGAAGAACTCGGCCACCTTGGCGCGCCGGAGCTTGCGGCGCTCGATCTCTCCGGTCTCATCGTCGACGCTGTGGAGCTGGAACACGTTCTTGGCGATGTCCATGCCAATGACGGGCAGCTGCGAGGTGGCGTTCATTGCGTGACCTCCGGTCTCGAAGTGGTTGTACGAGGCTGACACTCTGGCATGGGTCCGAGTACGTGGACCGGCCTGCCGATCGACAGGCACTTGCTCGCATCGGGACGGCGCAGGGTTGTCCACGGCGGCGGGCGGTCGGCGCTTGCGACGAACCGACCGAACGCAGCGGTGGGCAACCCGTGTTCACGGGGTCCGGCTGAGTGTGCGAGCAAGCATTGACGGCGAAGAGGCGGGACGACCATGCCATCTGTACCGCCAGGAAGCGATCTTCGAGCGTGCCGGGCACCTGATCGCTCGCTCGACCCTGGCGCAGTGGGTGGGCGAGTGCGGCGTGCAGCTGCTGCCGCTGGTGGACGCCCTCGCAGCCGAGTTGCTGCGCCAGCCGGTGCTGCATGCCGATGAGACACCGGTGGCAATGCTCAAGCCAGGCCATGGCAAGACGCACCGGGCGTACATGTGGAGCTACTGCACGACGAGCTTCAACCCGATCAGGGCTGTCGTCTTCGACTTCGCCGACAGCCGCGGCGGGCAGCATGTGCGCGACTTCCTCGGGCTGCCCGGCACCCAGGACAAGCCCGGCTGGCAGGGCAAGCTCGTCACCGACGACTTCAGCGGCTACAAGGCCTGCTTCGAGCTCGGGGTGACCGAGGTCGGCTGCATGGCGCACGCGCGGCGCAAGTTGGGGTAATCGTATTTTTCCTGCAGATTGACACGGTCCGCTCAAGAATCGCTAGGCGCGACAAGCACTTGCAAAACCGCCCCTTCCAAGCGTCTTGTGCTTTCGGTGCAAGTTGACACGCTTCGGCCTGCCGCAGCCTTTCACGCCGCCGGGGCCTCGAACGCCCCACCGATCTGCTTCGCTCGGCGAACGTCGTCCGAGTGCAGGTACATCGAAGTCGTGGAGAGCGACGCGTGCCGCAGGTTGTCCCGCACGGTTGTGAGTTCGGCGCCGCGCTGCAGCGCGTGGGTCGCGTGCGTGTGCCGCGTCCAGTGCGGTGTTGCCCGCCTCAGCTTCTCGGCCAGCGCGGGGTTCGCCTCCGCGAGGACACCGGCAGCGGTGGCGAAGAACCTCTTCACGATCGCCCACAGCCGCTTGGATGTGATGCCCGCCTCGCCATCGAGGCTGCCGAGCAACGGCGTGGCGGGGTCCCACTTCGCTGGCGTCACCGGAAAGCCTCGCTGAGCCAGCTGCCGGTCAAGCACCCCACGGGCCATCCCCGGCAACACGACCTTGCCGGACTTGCTGCCTTTGCCAACCACGTGCAGCCAGTGATCGCCATGCGCATCGACTTCGATGGATCCCAGCGTCGCGCGAACGAGCTCGCCGGCGCGCAGTCCAGTGCAATAGCTGAAGTCGATCACAAAGCGAAGCCGTTGAGCAGCGCCAGGCTGCCAGCCGTACGACCACTCCAAACCGTCGGCGACCGTCCTCAGGAGCTTCCACTCGCCTTCGGAAAACACCCTCGTCGTATCCAAGGTCGCTTGCTTGGCACCGCGCACCTTGATGCCGGCGAATGGGTTGGCCAGGACATATCGCCGCTCGATCAGCCATCTGAACATCGAGCTGAGGACGGATAGCGCATAGCCCCTCCTGATTAGCGATGAAGTTCAGCAACCCTGATTCCGCGCTCTGGGCGCTGCGGTGCGCGGAGCAGCGCGGTGAGCAGGCTGGCCAGGATGGCGCGCAAGTCGTAGCGCCGGTTGAACCGGAACTGCACCTCGGCCAGATAGCGGTAGGCGTACTTGGCGAACTTGACGGCGTGGTACGTCCCGGTGAGCGCAGTCTTGACGTTGCCGATGAGGGTGTTGACCGCTTTGAACTTCTCGTTGAGCACGCTGGCCTTGCCGCCGCCGGTGATCTCGCGGTCGTGTACGGCGCCCGCGCTGGTGGCGACCTGGAAGCAGTTCAGGCCGTCGGAGACCAGGGTCAGCGGAAGCGCCATGTGCCGGCCCATGAAGTCCTCCATCGCAGCGTTGGTGAACGGCCGCGGCGACAGGCACGCCAGATGGGGCATTCCGTCCTCGGTGGTCTGCACCGCAGCGACGAACGGAACCTTGTTCTCCGAGCCCCGGCCGGCCTTGCCGCCGCTGCGCTCGCCGCCCAGGTAGGCGTCGTCGATCTCAACTCTGCCGGTGAGCTGGCGGTCGGCCTCGGCCAGCCGCATGCCTTCCAGGATCTTGTGCTTGACCAGCCAGGCGGTGCGGTAGCAGACGCCCAGGTGCCGCTTGAGCTCCAGGGCCGAGACGTTGGTCTTGGACTGGGTCAGCAACTGCATCGCCAGGAACCAGCTCGTCAGGGGCAGCTTGCTGGCCTCGAAGATCGTGCCGCTGAGCACGCTGCATTGGTACTGGCAGCCGGCGCACTGCCAGTAGCGCCGCCCCTGCCGCTGGAAACTCGTGCGGGCCTCGCAGACGCCGCAGCGCGGGCACTCGAAGCCACGAGGCCAGCGCCTGGCGATCAGCGCCGCCTCGCAAAGCTCCTCGGTTCCGTACAGGCTCAGGAACTCCCGCATCGAAAGGCCGGGTTGGAACTGCACTCGGTTCATCGGCATGGCGCATCTCCTTGGTGGATGCAGCCATCCTCGGGCCTCACTGGCTCATAGCGTGAGCCTGCTGAACTTCGTCGCTAATCAGGTAGCCCCTTGAGCGCGTGGACAAGCAACCCGCGAACGGCCGCCACTCGGCAGCGGTGCGAGGTGATGCCGGCCCCACCCAACGCTGCCTCGGTGAGGGTTGCCGCAAAAACGCCCGATAGGCCACGGCATCCTCTGTGGCCAGCGATGACAGTGCGACCCCGCGCTCGACGATTGCCCACAGCATCAACCGCTCCGCTTCCTTGCGATAGGCCCGCAGCGTCGCGGGCGCCTCATGCAGCGACAGCCACGCCTGGACTGCTTCGTAATCGTTGTTCGCTCGCAGGACGCACGACGCCCGCGGCGCGCGATGCAGGCCCATGGTGCCGTCGACCTCATGCGGCACGACGATCTTCTCCCATGGGACCACGTCGTCTGGTGCAGTGGTCACCACCAGCGCGCGAGCGCGATCGGAAAGGTCCGGATGCGCGGCGAAGAAGGCTTCGATCTGGCGAGCGCCAGAAACACCGAGTCCGGCGATGCCCACCCACCAGCGCCGGCGGCGCGGCACTCGAAGCGTGAGATCGGCCAGTGTCCTGATGCCGGCCGCCCGCAGGGCCGTGACGACCCGCGGTGCAAGCCAGCGATCGACGCCATCGCCGATCAGCGGGACTGGAACGGCAGCAGTGCGCAGCAACTCGAGGGCGGTCGCCACCGCGCGCGCCGCACCTGGACCCTTGCGGGCGGGCCCGGTGAAGTGATTGGCAAGATCGTCTCGATGGCGGGACCTGGCGAAGGCCGCGATGCGTCGACGGATCGCCCCGACGATGCCGCGCGAGGACTGGCCGGCCAACCGGGTTTCGCCCAGGTACCGCGCGACTGCCTCTCTCGACGACAGACCCTCGTGCCAGGCCCGCAGTGCTGACAGGGCCGCAGCATCCGGGAGCGACAGCGGGGTTGCGGTTACAGACCGGCCGGTTTTCACGCTTGTCAGTTTAACTCTCTGGCGTTGCTACACCGTTAAGGTTAGTTATCGGCATAGCAGCGACTAGAGTCCACTTGTTCAAGGCATGCTCCGCCGGCTTCGGGCTCGGCTCGCCCGTTGTCAGCACCAGCAGCGAACTGCCGCGGCGGTCACCTGTCAGCGGCGGCGCCTAACTCCATTTGCTGCATTTGCTTGGTTGTCGGGATTTGCTTAGAATCCGCCTATGAGCACCGATCTCAGCACTCCCGTCCTGCTGCGCCGCATCGCGCAGCTTGAGGCCACCGTTGGGCGTCTCAGCGAAGACCTGGGCAACTTGCGCTCGGCCGTCAGCAAGCAAGGTATGCAACTGCCAAGGACGCGGGGTGTTCGAGCCCGAGTGGCGCACGCCCAGTCCCCTGCCGCGGACTACCAGCACTCTCAGGCCACTGGCGGCCTGGCTGGTGCGGCCGTGCGCGGCGAGGCAGCGCGTGTCCAGTGGGTCAAGGATGGCCTCGTCGTGCCCGGCGAGCAACTCGCGCAGGCCTGGGGGCTGACGCGCCAAGCGTTGGCGCCGGCCGCAGACCGTGGCGAAGTCTTTGCAGTGAAGGTCGGCAACCGGCTTTACTACCCGCAGGCATTCCTGGGGATGGATCGCGAGGCCGTGGCAGCCATCTGCCGCGCGCTCGGTGACCTCGGCGCCAGCGAGAAGCTGATGTTCTGGCTGCGCGAGCACGGCGCCCTAGCAGGAAAGAGCGTTGCCGCCGCTCTGGAGGCGGGGACTGCTTTGGCCAAGGTGGAGCGCCTGGCCGCGGCATGGGCGCGCGAGAGAGGCGCCTCGCGTGTCACTGCGGCTGCCTGAGCCCGGCTCCTTCGAGGATCTGCTTCGACCGACCAGGATCGAAGTCGCGTCGCTCGTGCGCTTGAGCCGGCATCCGGCCACCGAGCCGTACTGGTCGGCCGGCGTCTACCGCTTTGATGATCCAGATCCTGGCGGTGCCGACGCCTTCGGCACCTGCTACACCGCCAGCACCATCGAGGTAGCCTTCGCAGAGAGCGTCATTCATGAGTGCGGGCGGTTCCTCGGCGGCAGCCACGAGGTGCCGACCGCCGAACTGACCGAACGTTCGGTCGTGCGGTTTGCTTGCGAACGGCGCAAGACGCTGGTGCTGGCTGACCTGACCGGGGCGGCGCTCAAGGCCCTGGGTCTGAACAACGACATCAGTGCATCCGCCGACTACACGGCGAGCCAGGCCTGGGCACGGGCGATCCACGGTGCGTGTCCGCGTTGGGATGGAATCAGGTACGTTTCGCGGCAGATGAACAAGGGGTTCGCCTACGCCATATTCGAGCGCAGCGGGCTCCGCAAGCTGCGCGCCGAGAAGCTCAAGGCACGGCAGGTGGATGACCTCTGCGATCGGTTCAACGTCACCGCGGTCTGACAGCGCCGCGGTCCGAACCCGAAGGTCGGCAACCTGATGTACACCGGCCGTTCGCCGGCGAAAACCGGTCGGCTCCACTCGGCCATTATGAGAAGACCCCGGTTATGAAAAGTCATGAGCCGGCGGGCTCTCGCTGCGCTCGCGACTTCGCGCGTTGAGGCCCAGTCCGGCTTCTCATAATCAAAGGCCCTTGAGGAACTCCAGCAACGAGTCCGAGGCGCGGAAGCGCCGGCCGGCAGCGTCGGGTTCCTGCATCCGAGCCAGCGCCTTCTCCTTCATCGCCAAGTTCGCCTGCGTGTACTGGTGCGTGGAGGTCGGGCTCTCGTGACCGAGCCACAGCGCGATGCCGTCGATCGGCTCGCCAGACTGCAGCAGGTGCATCGCCGTCGTGTGGCGGATGGTGTGTGGGGAGACGCGGCGATCTCGCAGGCTCGGCATGGCCGGTGTGGCGGCCGCCACTGCCAGTGCCAGCCGCTGGGCGACGTTGGTCCGGGTCATGGGGCCGCCGTCCCGGTTGGGCAACAAGGCCGAGGTTGGCAGCAACTCTGGGTTGAACCGCAACCAGTTCCGGATCGCCTTCACCGTCGAACGCCACAGCGGCATCGTTCGCTGCTTGCGACCCTTGCCGCGCAGGTGCACGCTGGCCACGCCGTCGAGCACCACGTCGGCCAGGCGGACAGCAACGATCTCGGACACGCGGGCCCCGGTGTTGTAGAGCATGTGCAGCAGCAGATGATCGCGTTGGCTGGTCCAACTGGCTCCCGGCTTGCCGATGACGGCCAACATCTCCTCGCGCGTGAGGAAGCCCAGGACTGGCCGCTCGAAGCGCTTCATCGGCACTCCCAGCGCCTGCTCGACGACATGCAGCGCGTCGACATCGCGGTGGCCGGCGAACTTCAGGAACGCGCGCAGCGCCGCCAGCCGCGCATTGCGGGTGCGCACCGCATTGCCGCGGTCCTGCTCCAGATGATCGAGGAAGGCCAGGATCAGGGCCGGCGTGATGTCCTCGAGCTTCATTGCCGTCGGCTGCTTGTGCAGCCGGGCGGTGGCGAAGTCCAGGAACAGCACGAAGCCGTCGCGGTACGTGGCCACCGTGCGTGGGCTCATCGCACGTTGCTGCGTGAGGTGCTCGGTGAAGAACGACTGCGCCAGCGCCGCGAAGCTCGGCGGCGAACGAGGAACCGACGGCCTACTCATCGTCGTCCTCCCACGGGCTGGCGTAGCGCTCGAACGCCTGGCCCAGCAAGCCCATCAACTCGGGCACGCCCGTGAGGTACCAGTACGTGCTGGAGACCTTGACGTGCCCCATGTAGGTCGACAACGCCAGCATGCGCTGGTTGATGTCCTCGCCCTGTTCGTGCCACAGCACCAGCCGGCGTACGGCGAAGCTGTGCCGCAGGTCGTGGATGCGCGGCGTTCCGTGGCTGCCCCGGTCGACCCAGCCCAGTTGGTGGCGCAGGTCACAGAAGATGCGGTGGGCCTGGCGGTCGCCGACGGGTTGCCCCAGCAACTGCCCGCGGGTGGAGACGAAGAACGGCAGATCCGGCGTCGCGCCGACGTGGCGGGCGCGTTGCGCCCGGTAGCGCGCCAGAACCTGGACGGTGCTCGGATGCAGCGGCACCAGCCGCGTCTTGCCGAACTTGCTCTGCCGGATCGTCATGACCCCGGCCACCAGGTCGACGTCGGCGTCGAGCAGGTTCAGCGCCTCGGAGATGCGCAGCCCCGTGCACGCCACCAGGCCGAATAGCGTCTCCATCACCGCTGGCCGCAAGCCGCCCTTGGGACCCAACTGCCTTGCAGCGGCGAGCAGTTCGACGATCTCGGCCTCGCGGTAGACGTGGGGCGTCGTCCGACCCGGCACGCGTCCGAAGACAGCTTCGTCGGGCACCGGGGTGGCGGGCTCGAACTGCCGCAACCAAGCGGTGAAGGGCCGCAGCGCCTTGAGCCGTCGCGCCAAGGTCGAGCGGTCGCCTCGACCCGCCTTGGTCTGGCGTGCCCAGTCCGCCATCAGATCGACCGTCAGCGGCCCCTGGTGGCCAACGTCCGCGACATACCGGGCGAAGCTGAGCAGCCGTGGCTCCATGCTTCGCAGCGCGAAGCCCAACCGCCGCCGCTCGGCCACGTATTGCTCCACGCGGGCCCGCAAGCCAGCGCGGGCGCTCACAGCGAACTCCCTGGCCAAGGCAGCGCGACGCCCGACAGCGCGCCGTGATCGACCTTGGCATAGATCATCGAGGTGTTTAGCGACCGGTGCCGAAGCACGTCGGCCACCTCCTTGATCGATCCGCCTTGGTTGACGATGCGGTTGGCGACCGTGTGCCGCAACGCGTGGCTGCGGCCGTGGGGAATGCCGACCCGCCGGAAAGCATCGCGCACGATGCGGCGGATGGCATCCACGCCGATGGGTTCGTCGTGCGGCGCCTGACGGCGCACGAACACTGCCGGATCGCTGGTCTTGGGACGCTCGTGGCGCAGGTAGGCTTCGAGGGCCCGGCCGGTGGCGACGGGCAGCGGCAGCATGTCCTGGCGGCGCGACTTCGTGCGCCTGAGCGTGACCGTGCCCAGCCGCCAGTCGATGTCGGCCAGCTGCAGTCGGCTGATCTCGATGCCCCGCAGACCCAGATCCAGTGCCAGGCGGACGACCGCGTAGCCGCGCTTGGGCGACGGCAGCGCGTCGGTGAACGAACTCAGCAGCCGATCCACCTCCTCGGGCTTGAGGCCCCGAGGCAGCGTGGCCATGCTCCAGTGCGCCGGCGAGGAGATCGTGGCCAGCAGCGGCCCCACCGCGTCCCCGCAGGTGGCGCGATAGCGCAGGTACGCCCGCAGCGTCGACGCGATCGCGAAGGCGTTGCTGCTCGTGCCAAGCGCCAGCAGTTGATCGGCAATGAAGGGGTCTCCTCGTTTTCAGTGCAATAAGTGACGGTACGCAAAGCTAGCACTGGCG
>VFQO010000102.1_pt1 | contig 109555 bp, 108 predicted proteins | sample 3512331 | NCBI WGS metagenome assembly VFQO01 (sample SAMN10412371, study PRJNA504923) | tailings metagenome | isolation source: Replicate 3 from Balatoc abandoned mine | place: Philippines: Itogon, Benguet | collected 2017-08-28 | reverse complement strand
GAGCAATACACTTTTAATGTATGGGTCCTGGGTTCGAATCCCAGCGGGATCACAAGGCAATCAGAAATGATTGCCTTTTCTTTTTTACATTCAAAAAAATAGGTAAATCCAATAAAAAATGCCACTCTGTGCAGGAGTGGCATTTTCTTTTAGCTGACATACTCTCGTAGAGGTGAATCTTTTTCTTTGGCTAATTCACGAATGACCAGCCAATCGGTCAATCGGGGGAAAAGTTTATTCAACCAAACGGTGAGTATCCCCTCCGAGGTGAGAATCAACGTCCTTTTGCGTCGCGCAATTGCTTGGGCGATTCGATGGGCAACCTCTTCTGAAGACATCATCTTGCCCTCATCACGAACCGTAGATCCTGCCGCCTGGCCATGGGCATCTAAGGCTGAAAACCGGATATTCGATGCTGTAAAGCCCGGACAAGCGGTCAGTACATGAACACCTTGGGGGAGTAGTTCGGACCGAAGCGCCTCTAAAAACCCATTTAAAGCAAACTTCGAGGCAGAATAACCTGTCCGTACCGGCAAACCTCTATATCCGGCAATGGAGGAAATACCAACAATGCTTCCTTTTGTCCTCTTGATGTGCGGTAGTGCCGCTTGAGTCATGTAAACGGTCCCCATGAAATTTACATCCATGAGCCGGCGAATGGTGGCGTCGACATCCGCATCCTCAAACATCGACCGCATGGTCAAACCTGCATTATTAATCAAAATGTCAACCCGACCAAACTTCTCTAACGTTTGTTGTACAACCTCATACGTCTGGGCTTGTACACTAACATCCGAGACAATAGCTAAAACTTGAATTCCTTCCTGTTGTAACTCATTGGCTGCGTCAAAAAGCTCTTTTTCTCTTCTTCCTGTAATCACTACCCGTGCTCCTTGTCGCCCCAACTCTTGCGCAAGTGCTTTTCCGATTCCGGAGGAGCCTCCCGTAATGATGACTACCTTTTGCTGGAACATACTGGTTCTGTGGTTTGAAAGTGCAAAAATACGATAACTCAATTGGTTAATCGCTGTCCTACCTATAACTTTGTAGATTAAATCATGTTCATGGGTAAACGTAAAAAAGTAAATATAAGTGCCATCGAGGTACTAGATTTCGCAGCTGAGGGTAAATGCATGACCAAAGTCGATGGTCAAGTGGTTTTTTTGAATGGAACTGAAGTCGCCCCAGGGGATGTAGTCGATATCGAAGTCGTCTTTTCCAAGAAAAAATTTGCAGAGGGTCGAGTCCTTCGTGTAGTCTCCAAAAGTGTAATCCGGCAGGAACCTTTTTGTGCCCACTTCGGCGTTTGTGGTGGTTGTAAATGGCAGCACATTCCCTACACCTTGCAAAAAGACCAAAAAACTCGCCAAGTACATGATCAACTGGTCCGAATTGGCCATCTCCCCGTTACCGAAATACAACCCATTGTTGGTTCCGAAAAAACCACTTTCTACCGAAATAAACTCGAATTTACGTTTTCAGCTAGCCGTTGGCTCACTCCGGAGGAGGTTAATTCCGAGACCGAATACAACCAAAATGTACTCGGTTTTCACGTACCTCGGCGATTTGACAAAGTGTTTCCTATTGAACACTGTCATTTACAACCCGACCCCTCCAATGCAATCCGCCTTTTTTTACGCGATTATGCCCATGCCTCTGAGTGGCCTTTTTATGATCATGTGGCTCATGAAGGATTTTTTCGAAATGTCATGATCCGGACCACCACCACGCAGCAAGTCATGGTGGTCATTCAATTTGCGCGCCCTATTCAAGATCAGATAGATTCCACATGCCAAGCTCTTTTGGACGCCTTCCCAAATATTACTTCATTAAATTACTTCGTAAATTCTAAGCGAAATGATTCCTATCAGGACCTTGAACCTATTTGTTTTCATGGTAAGCCTTATATTGAGGAAGTGATGGAGGGTTTGACGTTTCGAATTGGGGTAAAATCATTTTATCAAACGAATCCCGAACAAGCCTTTGAACTTTATAAAATTACCCGGGATTTAGCCGAAATCAAATCAACTGATCTGGTGTATGATTTGTACACTGGAACCGGTACAATCGCCAATTTTGTAGCCAAACAAGCCCGCCAGGTGATTGGTGTAGAGTACGTCCCCGAAGCCATCGAGGATGCCAAAATCAATTCTGAAATCAATCAAATCACCAATACACTCTTTTTTGCCGGGGATATGAAGAAAGTACTCGATACCGAATTCATCGAACGACATGGTCGCCCCGATGTACTGATTACAGATCCGCCAAGAGCAGGAATGGATAAAGAAGTTATTGAGGTCATTCGCCAAGCTCAACCTCATCGAATCGTCTATGTGAGTTGCAATGCCGCAACGCAGGCACGCGATCTGGCATTACTCATAGACGAATACCACATCGATACCGTGCAACCCGTCGACATGTTTCCTCATACTCACCATGTAGAAAATGTCGTTCGGTTAACCCGGAAATAAAATGGGAAATTTAAAATGGAAAATCCTCTTCTGGATTTCCATTTCCTTGAGCTGGGCGCTGATTGGCTTTTGAGGTGAATGTGACAGATCCACTGCCTCCCCGTTCAAAATCACTTATACCCGATGTGGATGGGAGTCGATTAAAACCTCCTGACGGAGCATCGGGTAATGGACGATAAAACCCATCCAGGTCCGTAAACTTCGTGAATTTGCCGATAAATCGAAGTCGAACTGTATCAACGGTTCCGCTTCGGTTTTTGGCGATGATCACTTCGCCAACACCCTCTGTCGGGTTGCCGTCCTCATCCTGGGTAATCTTATAATATTCTGGTCGATATAAAAACATGACCATGTCGGCATCTTGCTCGATAGAGCCTGATTCACGCAAATCGGATAACATTGGTCGTTTATCTCCTCCCCGGGTTTCTACCGCACGTGACAACTGCGAAAGAGCAATAACAGGAACATCCAATTCTTTGGCTAGGTTTTTCAAAGCCCTGGAAATTGAGGCAATTTCTTGTTCGCGGTTTCCTCCACCTTTTTGGGAAGAATCCCCCGACATGAGCTGAAGGTAATCGATGATGACGAGTTGAATGTCGTGCTGTGCTTTTAATCGCCGACATTTGGCCCGTAGCTCCAAAACAGATAGGGCAGGGGTGTCATCTATAAAAATAGGGGCTTTTGAAAGTCGATCAATGCGATGATGCATCTGCTCCCATTCTGCCTTTTCCAAAGTTCCTTTTCGAAGTTTCTCTGAATCTATTTCCGCTTCAGCCGAAATCATCCGAAGCATCAACTGATTGGCGGACATCTCCAAAGAGAAAATGGCTACGGGCATATTGAATTCAATCGCTGCATTCCGCATGGCTGAAACCACAAACGCAGTTTTTCCCATTGCGGGACGAGCCGCAATGATCACTAATTCGGTTTTTTGCCAGCCACCCGTTAGCCGGTCCAAGGCGGTAAAGCCACTGGCAACACCGGTTAATCCATCCTTATTATTCTTTTTTGCCTCCAATTCAACGATGGTAGACCGCATGATGGAGCTAGCATCTAAATAATTTTTACGAATATTTCGCTCTGAAATTTCAAAAAACGATTGCTCAGTTTTATCTAATAATTGAAAAACATCCGAGGTTTCTTCAAAGGCATCCCGCAAGATATTGGAGGCAACCTGAATCATGTCGCGCTTGATAGCGGCTTGGGCAATGATCCGAGCATGAAACTCAATGTTGGAGGCAGAATGTACCTTACTGGTTAAGGTAGCAATATAGGAAGCCCCACCCACCATCTCCAATTCTCCATTTTGCCGAAGTTGTTGAGTAACTGTCAGGATATCAATAGGTTCAGATTTTGCAAAAAGTTGAAGTATGGCTTGGTAAATCTTTTGGTGGCTGTCCTTGTAAAAAGTATCCGCCCGTAAAATATCAACCACTTCGGTCAATGCCTCCTTTTCAAGCATAAGTGCACCCAAAACAGCCTCTTCCAAGTCAATTGCTTGGGGAGGCAATTTGCCCGGCTGGGCGGCATCAAGCCAAGCATTCCGATTAATGGCTTGATTTCGAATCGTACGATTGGGGGTTAGGCTGTTCTTTTCCATAGGTCAATTCTGGATGCAATGTTACGGATTTTTTATTAGAGTCCCATTTCCCCAAGAATTGATTTTTATACGAACACTTTCCTTTCTGACCTGTTTTATATTTCTTTACTGCATTAAATCCATTTAAACACACAAAACGTTTTGGTTGAAAAAAGAATTGTTTTAGATGATGTATCCCTTGTGGATTTCGTAGGTGTGCAAAATCGTCACATTCGTATTATTTCGGAGGCTTTCCCACAAACTATTATCGTGGCACGCGGGGAAGAATTGGTAGTTCGGGGTAATCAGCAAGAAATTGAACAAATTGAAGGGATTGTTGATTCCATGAAATCTCATTTGGCCAAATACGGGCAAATCAAAGAGCAACAGGTAATTCAGTATGCCCGGAATAATCCAACCGAAGCTTTGGCCCAAGCTACCGAAGACTCAGATGTAATTTTATTTGGTAACAAAGGACAAATCATCAAACCGAGATCGGTCAACCAGAAAAAAATGATGGAGGCCGTTTTATCTCACGATATAGTTTTTGCCATTGGTCCGGCCGGAACCGGGAAAACCTACACGGCAGTCGCTATGGCTGTTCAAGCTTTAAAAAACAAACAGGTTAAAAAGTTAATCATCACACGACCTGCCGTGGAAGCTGGAGAGAATTTAGGTTTTTTACCAGGTGATCTAAAGGAGAAAATTGATCCTTATCTTCGCCCTATCTACGATGCCTTGGAGGATATGATCCATGCCGAAAAGCTGAAGGGGTACATTGAAAAGAATACAATTGAAATTGCTCCCTTGGCCTATATGCGTGGAAGAACGCTAAATAATGCCTTTATTCTGTTGGACGAAGCGCAAAACACGACACCTATGCAGCTAAAAATGTTTCTGACTCGCATGGGCCCTCAGTCCAAAATGATCATTACGGGAGATAAAACTCAAGTAGACTTGCCCAAAAAGCAAAAATCGGGTCTTGTAGATGCTGAAGAAAAGTTAGCCAAAGTAAAAGGTATTGAATTCATTCATTTAGATGGAATGGATGTCGTTCGTCATCCCTTAGTTCGAGAAATATTAAAAGCATATGAGGAGGATGAGTCGTAATTCAAGTTGGATTTTGGTCCTTTTCTTGTCCCTTTATCCGACGTGGACTTTCAGCCAATTGCTGCGACGTTGTGCTGTGGGACATGGAAGTTCCTGGCTGGATAGGTACCAACAACTTGAATTACAAAAACAGTCCGTTCCCAATGCTAAAGTCGGACAAACGGTGCTGCGAATCCCTGTGGTTGTGCATGTTGTTCATTCCGAACCTTCTCTTCTTACAGGCTTGCCAGGTAGTGGAAATATTTCGGATGAGCAAATTTTTTCACAGATCGCTGCACTGAACGAGGATTATCGTGGGCAACCGGCCACATTTGGTCGAAATATCATCCGAAATTCCACTGACCTCGGAATTGAGTTTTTTTTAGCGACGGTTGATCCGCAAGGATTACCCACTTCGGGTATCGTCCGTGTCCGAGGACCTAAAAAGTCATATGATGTGTTCGACGATAATTTCATACTTTCCTCTCTTAGTTATTGGGATTCTAATCGATACCTAAATATCTGGGTAACCTCGCTGAACGATAACTTTTTAGGAATTGGTGAATTTCCAGGCGGAGATTTCGATGGTTTGGATACCGGTGTACCCGAGGAGGTGGATGGTATCATCATTGATCATACCGTTTTTGGCCGAAAAACAGGAACAGCCAAAGATCAATTTTACGGGTATGGTCGAACTTTAACTCATGAGGTAGGGCACTGGTTGGGTTTGATCCACACGTGGGGAGATCAATTTTGCGGAACTGATTTTGTAGAGGACACACCTCCTACCGAGTCCCCCAATCAATCATTAAGTTGTAATCCTCGATTCTCCTCTTGTGGGGGGGTACGAACTCGAAATCAGATTGAAAATTTCATGGATTATACCATTGATACCTGCATGCAATACTTTACCTCGGGTCAATCGGTCCGGATTCGCGAGGTTTTGGAAATAGCGCCGCGAAGAAAACGACTGATCGAATACACTCAATTTCAATTTCCAATCGTAGAAGATCCGCAATGGGTGATCTATAATAATCCTGGTACGTCCAGAGAATTCGCTTTGCAGTTTTTAGTGCCTGGTTTTCAGGACTTTACCTTGGATATTTATACATCAGATGGGCGTCATATTTACACGGAGGCGTTTATCCAAACGCCAAGTACGATTTGGAGACCCCAAGGGAAAGGGATTGGAAACCTCGAGAGTGGCTTGTATCTTTGCCGATGGACCATCGGCGGCCGTGTCTTGACACGACGTGTCTGGTTTTATTCCTCTTAATCAATATGCGAAAAAAGCCACACTTTGACGATATTTTTATGGAGTTAGCTGAAAATTTAGCACTCCGTTCCCATTGTGTTCGAGCCCAAGTAGGGGCTGTTTTGACCAATGAGACCCGAATTATTTCCATCGGGTACAACGGTCCACCAGCCGGAACCCACAATTGTGATGAAGAGTTTGGGGACGATGGTTGTCCCAAAGATGCCAAAGGCTCTTGTTCATTGGCTTTGCACGCTGAGCAAAACGCCATCCTTTATGCAGTAAAAAATGGCAGTAAGGTAGAAGGCTCTACGCTGTATGTCACTCTTTCACCGTGTATTGCTTGTGCACGCGTTATTTACACCATGAAGATTAAAAAAGTGGTTTTCCTTCGTTCTTACGCAGCCTATAAAGGGATTCCTGAAGATGAAGGTGTAGCATTTTTGAGGAAATTTGGGGTAGAAGTGGTGCAATATCTTCCTCAGGTCTCATGAATTACCTAGCTCATTTGGTTTTATCAGGGCCCGACCCTGAGGTGCGAATGGGCAATTTAATGGGTGACTTTTGTGTGGGCCGGCTTGAACATCCGCGTTTTCAGAAATATTCAGCCCATGTACGTCTCGGTCTTGCCCTACATCGATGGATTGACGAAAAAACCGATCAAGAAATTTCTTTTGGACCTGTCTTGGATTATTTGCGCCCCTATTATGGGAAGTGGTCTCCCGCCATTTTAGATATCTTGGGCGATTATTGCGTCGTCGTTGCTTGGGAACAGTGGGGATTGGGAGAGTTCAAGGCCTTTGAGGATCAAATTTACACTGATCTTTCCGACCAATTTGACCTAGCTCCCGAGAATATGAAGCCCATGCTGGTGTCATTGCTAAAACATCGGTGGTTGGGGGGGTACGGGACTTGGGAAGGAATGGAGCGTGCCATCGGGAGTGTTTCCCAAAGGATCAACCAGCCATTTTCTTTGGAACCCATCCGACATTTAGTAGTGGTGGAACCTGATCGTTTGTTGTCTGTTCATTTTCCGTTTTTTTTACACATGATCCAGCGATCTGACGCGTTCAGGTCCTCTCAGTTAGCTCGTTTCTTATGAAATTTGGTGATTTGCTCAAATCGATAAAAAAAAATCAACTGGCTCCTGTTTATTTTTTACATGGATCAGAAAGTTATTTCTTGGATACCATCGCGCAGAAAGTGATTGATTTGGCTCTCCCTGCGGCAGATCGGGGGTTTAACGAATGGTTTTTGCATGGGACAACCTCTCAGGTGGGGCAGGTAATTCAGCAATGCAGGCAATTTCCCATGATGGCGGATAAGCAATTGGTGGTGGTTCGAGAAGCCCAACAATTGCAAGACATCGGTCAAAAAGCTTCCACAGATTTACTTGAAAAGTATTTTCTTCAACCACAGCCTTCCACCATTTTGGTTTTGCTATTTTCTAAAACCCAAGATGAGCGAAAGGGGTGGGTCAAAGCAGCTGGAAAACAAGGGGTGCTCTTTCAAGCCAAACCATTGTATGAGCGAGATCTTCCTCCATTCATTTTGGGGTACTGTGATGAAAAAGGTGTCGGTGTAAATCAAGAAGCGGTCAGACTGCTTGTAGACCACATCGGAACGGATTTAAAAAAACTGACCAATGAAATTGACAAGGCCTTAGTGAATTTGCCAGTGGGTGCTTCACTTACCGGTGAGGTGGTCGAAAAGTACATTGGTATTTCAAGGGAATTTAATTACTTCGAATTACAAAAAGCCTTGGCCGAAAAAAAGATAGGTCCGGTTTTTCGAATTATTGAAGCATTTACCGCAGATCCTAAGAATTTCCCGATTCAACCCTTTCTTGTGCTTTTGTATCAATTTTTTAGTCGACTTATTTTGCTTCTTCGATCTCCAGGAGGAGGGGATGCAGAATTGGCGAGTCTTTTAGGGGTTTCCCCATTTTTTGTAAAAGATTACCGGCAAGCGGCTCGTTTTTACACGCTGGAATCCGCTTTTCACGCCATTCATGTAATTCGAGACATCGATGCCAAATCGAAAGGCGTGGATGCCCACCAAGTCAGCGACAAAGAATTATACCAAATGTTGGCTTGGCGGTTGATTCAGGTAAAATAAAAAAGGCCAATTCTTTCGAATTGACCTTTTTGTAGCGGGGACGGGAATCGAACCCGTGACCTCCGGGTTATGAATCCGACGCTCTAACCATCTGAGCTACCCCGCCGTGTCCCTTAGGGAATGCAAAAGTAGAAACTAGATTTTTTTTTCGCAAACTTTTTCTATACTTTTTTCATCTGCTTAAAAAAAATAAAAAAGGCGGTTGGAATATTGGTTCTTAATCTGTAATTAGTGCAAAAGTAAATGGTATCGAGTATGGCGAAATACAAATTCACACGGGAATATTCTTTTAAAAATTCACCTAAAGTTCTTTATTCCTATTTAAGCTCACCGGGCGGATTGGAACAATGGTTTTGTTCGAAAGTCTCCGTGGATTCTTCTCATACCTATAATTTTGTTTGGGATAACCAGCCCCATTTGGCCAAAATGACCTCCTCGAGGCTGAATAAATCGGCTCGGTTCGATTTTATTTCGGGAGAGGTGGAAGGAAATTACGTCGAGTTTAAGTTAGAATCCAGTGAATTGGATAGTTCGACGTATTTAAAGGTGATCGATTATTCTAATAATTCAGATGAGGATGAATTGATCGATCTATGGGACGATTTAATTGATCAATTAAAGCATATTGTAGGGGGGTAAATGGGTTTTGTGTAGTTTTGTCTTCTAGTTGATGATATTTAGTTTAGATGAAACGACTCGATTTCCTTTTAATACGATCTTTCGTTGGACCTTTCGTCCTGACCACCTTGGTGGTCGTATTTATTTTTTTGATGCGATTTCTCATGATGTATTTTGATGAAATCGTTGGAAAAGAAATCGAATTGCCCATCTATGGTCAACTTTTTGGCTATTTCGCATTGATGACCATTCCCATCGCGTTACCACTTTCCACTCTTTTAGCCTCTCTGATGACTTTTGGGAATTTGGGCGAACACGTGGAGTTAACGGCCATGAAAGCCGCTGGCATTCCCCTTACCCGCATCATTCGTCCAGTAGCAATTCTGGCTTTTGGGATTACTCTGTTTGCTTTCTGGTTTTCCAATTCTATGGCTCCCTGGGCCAACTTAAAAGGGTTTAGTTTATTATATGATATTAAAACAGCTAAAATTAGTGTAAACTTAACGGAAGGTCAGTTTTATAACGAGATTCCAGGCTATTCGATCAAAGTTTCTGAGAAGTCCGCTGATGGAAAAACACTTCGGAATGTATTGATCTATGATCATACCAAAAATACAGGAAATGTCAATGTGACAGTAGCAGACAGCGGGTATATGTATACCGTGGATCAAAATAACTTTTTAGTGTTTGAGCTCTTTCATGGAATTAATTATGTGGAGCAATTGGACGCCGCCCAGGGTGGAGGAAACCGGGAACTTCAATTGTTGAAGAATGGATTCAAATACAATAAAATTCTTTTTTCTTTATCGAGCTTTGGTATGAAGCGGACCGATGAAAATCAGTTCAAGTACCACGAGCTAATGAAAAATATCACAGAGCTAGATCAACAAGCCGATTCTACCCGCAAGGAAATAAGAAAGACGGCAGAAAACCAGGTTAGTATTCTCAAGAATTACGCTTCCTACCAATTTAAATTACCACCTAAAGGGGATTCCACTCGAAAGACTATTCGACCTGGCGCTTGGATTGACTCCAAATGGAAGGAAACTCAAAAAGGGTATGCCCAAGAACTAACGTATGAAAACGCCCATGCTCAGGCTCAAAGTATCGTTTCCCAGTTGGAACTAGGAAGCACCATGCGGTACAATGCCCAAAAATTGGTGGCTCGGGCGGAGGTCGAAAAATGGCACAAGTTTACCCTTTCTCTCTCCTGTTTTATCTTATTTATTATTGGAGCCTCGTTGGGAGCTATAATCAAAAAAGGTGGATTCGGTATGCCTGTGCTACTGTCCATTTCCTTTTTCATATTTATGTATGTCCTAATGCAAATTGGAGATAAATATGCCAAGGAAGGTGTGTGGATGGTAGAATTTGGTGTTTGGATGCCGGATGTCGTGCTCGGCCTCATTAGTCTTTTCCTCTTGCAACGGGCTACCCTAGACGCTCGTCTATTTGAACTTGATTTTTACCTTGTTTGGTGGGAACAATGGAAACGAAAAAAAACCAGACAATCTGTTCAAACTACTTGAAAATGTATTAACTTTGCCTTTTGAATTAATTTTTAATTATCTAAGTTAACATCACATGTATTTAACTAAGGAGAAGAAAGAGCAAATCTTTCAAGAGAAGGGTTTTCAGAAGAAAACCACTGACACAGGTTCACCAGAATCTCAAATTGCTCTTTTCACTTACCGGATTGCCCATTTGACGGACCATTTGAAGACACACAAGCATGATTATGCGACCCGTCTTGGCTTATTGAAACTTGTAGGTAAGCGTCGTCGTTTGTTGGACTACTTGTACAAGAACGATATTCAAAGATACCGTGCGATCATTGCCGAATTAGGTATTCGTAAGTAAAAAAACAAAGGGAATCCAAGTGATTCCCTTTTGTCATTGTCTCTATTTTATTTTTTATACATCCCCGCGGTAAAGAGAGAGGATTTTCCGAGTGGGTCAAAAGCGGAAACCCATTCATCAAATTTATATCGATGTTTACTATTCACGAACAAAAAATCCAGATGCCTGATGGTAAGATTATTACCTTAGAAACAGGCAAGATGGCTCGTCAGGCAGACGGTGCTGTTTTATTGAAGCATGAAAACTTAATGTTGTTGGCTACCGTTGTGGCGGCTAAAAAACATAAAGAAGGTACTGATTTTTTACCCCTCTCGGTAGATTATCAAGAGAAATTTGCGAGTGCGGGCCGAATCCCGGGTAGTTTTCAGCGCCGGGAAGGCCGTTTATCGGACAACGAAATTTTAATTTCTCGTCTTATTGACCGCGCCCTTCGCCCCATATTCCCTGAGGATTACCATGCAGACGTTCAAGTTATGGTGACTCTTTACTCAGCGGATTCCAATATTTTACCCGATTCATTTGCCGCATTAGCTGCCTCTGCTGCGATTGCTGTATCCGATATTCCATTCAACGGTCCTATTTCTGAGGTTCGTGTGGCCCAAATCAACGGTTCATTCGTCATTAATCCTACCATTGAGCAATTGAAGTCAGCTCGCATCGACCTAATCGTCGCGGGTACTGCTGATAATATTATCATGGTGGAAGGAGAAGGGGATGAATTCTCCGAAGTTGAAATGATCGAAGCGCTTCGCGTCGCTCATGAAGCCATCCGAGTGCAAGTTGCCGCCCAAAAAGAATTAGAGGCAAAAGTAGGGTCAACGACCAAGCGGGAATACAACCATGAAGTGCATGACACTGAATTGAAAGAACGGATGTACACCGATCTGTTTGATAAAGCCTATGCCGTGGGTGCTGAGGGCAATGCCAATAAACATGTTCGGAGTGAGAAATACCAAGCCATCCTGGATGAGTTTGTGGCTGGACTACCCGAAGACCACACGTATTCAGAGGCCTTGATCAAAGCCTATTACGGTGAAATCAAATATGACACCTCACGTAAATTAGTTTTAGAGGAACGCAAGCGGTTGGATGGTCGCCAATTAACCGAGATACGCCCCATTCAATGTGAAGTAGATTACTTGCCATCCGCTCATGGTTCTGCTTTGTTTACCCGGGGAGAAACTCAATCACTTTCAACCACTACCTTGGGAACGAAATTGGATGAAATGTTGGTCGATCAAGCCATGTCATTGGGTTATTCCAAATTTTACCTCCATTATAATTTCCCAGGTTTCTCCACTGGAGAAGTAAAGCCGAACCGCGGGGCCAGCCGTCGCGAAATTGGTCATGGGAATTTAGCCATGCGGTCGTTGAAAAAAGTACTACCAGCTGAAGACACCAATCCTTATACCATTCGAATCGTCTCGGATATCTTGGAGTCCAATGGGTCATCTTCCATGGCAACTGTTTGTGCAGGTTGTTTATCCTTAATGGATGCGGGTGTCTCCATCAAAGCGCCAGTATCCGGTATTGCCATGGGCCTAATCACCGATAATGAGTCTGGCAAATGGGCTGTTTTAAGTGATATCTTGGGTGATGAAGACCACCTAGGCGACATGGATTTTAAAGTGACAGGTACTTCACAAGGAATTGTGGCCTGCCAGATGGATATTAAAATCGGCGGTTTATCTTTCGAAATCCTGGAGCAAGCGCTCTTGCAAGCGAAGGAGGGTCGTCTTCATATCCTAGGAAAAATGGTCGAGGCATTGGATGCCCCACGTCCAGATTTGAAACCTCATGCTCCACGGGCTCATGTCATGATCATTGACCGTGAGTTCATTGGTGCAGTTATTGGACCTGGCGGAAAAATTGTTCAAGAAATCCAACGCGAGTCGGGTGCAACCATTACCATCGAGGAAAAAGACAACAAGGGGTATGTGTCCATTTTCGCCAAAGATGCCCACGCAATGGCCATGGCCAAAGGACGGATCAGCGGAATTGTAGCCATGCCAGAAGTCGACGAAGTGTATCCATCGGTTGTGAAATCCATTCAACCTTTTGGTGCTTTTGTTGAGTTCCTTCCAGGTAAAGAAGGTCTTCTCCATATCTCGGAGATCTCATGGGAAAGATTGCCTTCTATGGAGGGAGTACTTGAGGTCGGACAAAAATTGGATGTAAAACTGATTGAAATTGACAAAAAATCGGGAAAATACCGTTTATCAAGAAAAGCCCTTCTTCCTCGTCCTCCGCGGCCTGAAAAACCCAAGGATGGAGAACAATCCGCTTGAAATTTTTGTTGACATAGTTACTAACGCAGCCAATTTGCATCAAACCGTATGAGACAGCTTAAAATCAGTAAACAAATTACCAATCGGGAATCTCAATCCTTAGATAAATATTTACAGGAGATTGGTAAGGTGGATTTGCTAACGCCGGATGAGGAAGTAATCCTTGCTCAAAAAATCCGCGAAGGAGATCAGCGGTCCTTGGAAAGGTTGACAAAAGCCAATCTTCGGTTCGTCGTTTCGGTGGCCAAACAATATCAAAACCAAGGTTTATCTCTTGGTGATCTGATCAATGAGGGTAATCTAGGCCTTATTAAAGCGGCACAACGTTTCGACGAAACCCGTGGATTTAAATTTATATCCTATGCGGTATGGTGGATTCGTCAATCCATCTTGCAAGCTTTGGCTGAACAATCTCGTATCGTTCGCCTTCCTTTAAACCGAGTAGGTTCATTGAATAAGATTTCCAAAACCTACTCTGAGCTTGAACAAAAATACGAACGTGAGCCATCCCCTGAGGAACTTGCTGAAGTATTGGAAATTACGGCCAATGAAGTAGTCGATACCATGAAAATCTCGGGTCGACACGTTTCCGTGGATGCACCATTTGTTCAAGGCGAGGAAAACAGTTTGCTAGATGTACTAGAAAATGACATGGAAGAAAAACCGGACCAAGAGTTAATGAACGACTCTTTACGTCGGGAAGTTCTTCGTGCCCTAGACACGCTAACACCTCGAGAAAAAGAAGTGATTATGTTCTATTTCGGTCTAAATGGCACTCAAGCCATGACACTGGAAGAGATCGGAGAGCAGTTTAATTTAACTCGAGAGCGCGTTCGACAAATCAAAGAAAAAGCCATTCGTCGGTTACGTCAAACCAATCGGAGTAAAGCCTTGATCGCTTATTTAGGTTAACATGAAAAGAGACACTGAAAAGTGTCTCTTTGCTTTCCACGCTATGCCAATACCGAATCACATTCTTGCCATCCCACCCATTTGCGCAGCTTTGGGGGTGCGATATGCCGTGACTAGCCCCGGTTCCCGATCAGCGGCCTTGACGATATCCTTTGCTGAGTTTCCTGATATTCAAACGCTTAGTACACGGGATGAGCGTGTGGCCGGTTATATGGCCCTTGGTTTAGCTCAAATGTCGAAAACACCTGTAGTGCTTATTTGTACCTCAGGTACAGCTGCCTTGAATTTAGCACCAGCCATCGCTGAAGCTTACTTTCTTCAAGTTCCGTTGCTTGTTTTAACTGCTGATCGACCTCAAGAATGGATACACCAATACGACGGACAAACCATTTTTCAAGATCACCTGTTTGGTCGGCATGTTAAAAAATCGTATCAATGGTTGCCTGAAATTTCCCAAGAGCAATCTTGGTTTTCTCACCGAACCCTTTCTGAGTCCATTTGGTTAACCCAAACCTCTCCCGCAGGTCCTGTACATGTCAATGTGCCGATTCGCGAGCCATTTTATCCCGAGCCCTCCGATTATCCGTTGGCGTTCCCTTCCATCTCTCCAATTTTTGCCCAACAGGTTCAGCAGGTAGTCGCCACTGATTTTTGGTCACCTTGGTTGGATGCGATGTGGAAATCAAACCGACCTTTGTGGGTAGCTGGACAACAAGATAATTTTAAGTTTTCCAAGGCATTGGCTGAACTTGGAAGCTACATCCCCGTCGTTGGAGATTGCATCAGTCAGCTCGAAATAGCAAGTTCATTGCATTTTCAGGATGCCTGGAGTTCTTTTTTAACGACACAGGATGCACCTGATTGGTTTATTTCATCTGATAAGTCCATTTTATCCAAACCTCTGAAGACCTTTTTGCGAAATTGTTCGGCAGACTACCATATTCATGTTCAAATGAGCGATCAGTGGGTCGATCCTTTTCAATCCTTGAAGGAATGGTTGGCCATTGACCCTGTAGTTGTGGTTGAACGAATCCTTGATAAAATTAAAAAAGAGGGGGTACCTGAACAATGGACGAACTATAAAAAGCGATTTGACGATTTAGAGGCCAAGGTGTCTCAGTTTTTTTTGAGTTATTCTTCCTGGGGTAATACAGACGCTTCCTTCGTACAGGAATTTTTAATGCAATGTTCTGCTGATGTCATTTTGCACGGGGGTAATAGCATGCCCATCCGATACCTTAATTTATTCTATGGTAGCAGTGAGGGGCCTAAGGTATATTGCAATCGGGGCACGAGTGGGATCGATGGCAGCCTTTCCACAGCAGTTGGCTCAGCCATTGCAGACCCCACCCACCAGCACATTGCGCTTGTTGGAGATGTAAGTTTTTGGTATGATTCGAATGCCCTATGGCAAAATCAGCTGCCATTCAATTTGAAAGTGGTGCTGCTGAATAATCGGGGAGGTAATATTTTTCAAATGATTCCTGGACCGGTGTCACAACCCTCCTTCAAAACATTCTTTCAAACGGAGCAATCTTTAACCGCTGAGGGATTGAGCGCATCGTTCGGGTTTGCCTACAAAGGACAGTCTAGAGCTGAGATTAGTCCATTTGATTGGAACGAGTTTTGGACATGCGATCACTTTCTGGTATGGGAAATCTTTACTGATCCGTCTGAAAATCAACGAGTTATGAAAAAATGGCGGGAGGATCTAGCGGCACAAGGTTGACCATTGGTCTTTAAGCTGAAACCCTTTGGAAAAGTATTGGCATGACCTAGCCAGGTTCCCTTTCTTTTCCTCGGCTTTTCCTAACCAATAATATATTAACTCGGTGCCGGGATCAATCTTTTCCGCTTTTTCAAATAATAGTAAGGCATCTGGCGTACGGTTTTCAGATAAAGCACGAACGCCTTGTAATCGTAACCAATAAGGATTTGAGTCTTGTTCCAATTTGGATGCTTTTTCAAATGCCTTTTCTGATTCTTCCCGGTTTTCAAGTAAAAAACCATGGTATGCGTGGTTTGTCCAAAACATGGCCTCTTTTGGGTCAAGCTGGGTAGCTTTGGCAGAATGAGAAAAAGCTTGATCCCACTTTTTTTCAAGTGCAAATACAACACTTAGATTGTGATGGGCCATAGCAAAATTGGGATCCAACTGGATTGCCTTTTCAAAATAACGCTTGGCTTCAGGGTATTTTTTGTCTTGAAAATAAACAAATCCCATATCTGTCGCTAATTCAGGCATTCGGGGTGCTTGTTGCTCAGCTTTTGAAAACCAGGTGATGGCTTGGTCCGATTTATTCAGTCCGGCTGCATTTTTTCCTTGAATGTATTGATACAACAAAGAGTCTTGGTACGTTGAGGGTAAAGGCTCCAAATAATTTTGACTTTTTTGGTATTGCCCAAGTCGACTCAAAAAACCTGCATATTGTAAACGAGCCAACTCAAACGATGGGTCAAGTTCCAAAGCCTTGGCGAAGTCGGCGTCGGCTGCGTCGAGTTTTCCCATTTTCTCCCGTAAAATTCCTCGATTGAGGTAGGCATCCGCAAAATCAGGAATTTTTTCAATGGCCTCCGAATAAAAACCATCCGCTTTTTCGAAATCATTTTTACTTACATGGTAATTGGCGCGCTTAAAAAACTCGGCTGCCTCTTGTTTTCCGCTGGATTGGCAGGCCAGTACCCCTAGAATGAAAAATAAAATGGAATATTTCATGGAAAAATTGCAATATTAAAAGCTTAGTTGCGTTGTTTTGCTGTAAAAAGTCATAAATTTGCCCAAAATATCAACAACGTAACATGAGACTTGTTAAAGAAATTCCAAACGATTTTTGTAAGACCACTGTTTACTCCTTCAACAATAAATTTATCATCAAATTTGAGGCTGGAAACTACGAACAAACTTTTAAAGTAAGTGAACTTGATATTTCGAGTGTTGATGAAATCGAGGAAATGTTGGGGGATACCTTTTACAAACGAGTCATGGACCGTTTCCAAATGATGCACGAAGACTTTGAATCTGTCATCGATATGGTTGACTAAAAAAAAGTCCGGTTCGAAATCGAACCGGACTTTTTTTTATAAATGCATTAATCTTTTGTATACCTTTTCTTGATCGGGTGTTACTTTTTCTGTGCGTTGCATGGTGTAATTCACCGATTTATCTTGGGTCAAAACGACATCATAGGTCATTTTAACCCCGGCGCGCTGGAGTTCCACTTTCAAAATATCCCCGGCCTTTTTTCCAGCTAGGGCATCGGTCATTGAAGTGAAATCAGTACCATTTATTTTCAGTAGTTGGTCGTTTACATTGATTCCTGCTAAGTAGGCAGGGGAATCTCGGTCCACTCGGCTCACGGTTTTTCCTCGAGTTGCTACTCCAAAGGCCACCTGATTTTTGCCTTGATTTTGGTCCATTAATTTCACACCGGCATGGGCAAAGAATTCATTGTATGGAATGATGTCTGTTCCATATACATAACGAGTGAAGAAATTCTTCATGCTTTTTCCTGCAATGGTTTCTACTGCTTTTTGAAACTCGTCTTCAGAAAACCCTCGTTTGGCTTCTACATAATAGGTTTTCCATAGGTATTTGAATACATCGTCCAAGGATTTTTCCCCTCGGGTTGCTCCCAAAATTTCGAGGTTTAACAACAAACCTAAAACACCACCTTTGGTATAGTATGACACCGTGGTATTATTCGAATTTTCATTTGGGCGATAATATTTAATCCAAGCATCCCAACTTGACTCAGCGACCGACTGAATGCGTTGCCCGGGTTGGTTTTCAATTTGATTGATAGACGAAATTAAATCATCCCCAAATTCTTTCTCACTGATTATGTTGGATCTTCTCAAAATATCATTTTGATAAAACGAAGTAAAACCTTCAGATACCCATAAGAGCGTAGTGTAATTTTCGGTATCATAATTAAAGGGTCCTAGTTCGATGGGCCGAATGCGTTTGACATTCCATAAATGGAAATACTCGTGTGCAATTAAACTGAAGAATCGCTTGGTTGAGGTTGGGTTCTGGTAGACATTCGGAGATGTTTGACAGGTGGTGGAATACAAATGCTCCAATCCGCCGCCAATTCCGGGTAGGTGATGTACAATGAATAAATACCGATCGCATGGATGTTCTCCGACGACGGATTTGGCACCTTCGACCACCGCTTTGTATTTTTTTATCAAATCTTCTTTGTCATATACCAACGGTTCCAAAGAATACATGGCGATTTCGTGTGGAATACCCATTGCTTCAAACGGAATCACCACATGATTACCGATTTCGATAGGGCTATCCACCAATAAGTCATAATCAGGAACCTCATAGTGCCACTTTCCAATGGATTTCATGGCTGTGGACACCGTCGACCATTTTTCATACGGCTTGATACGAACCTCCATAGGTGTATTCACAAGTTGTGGGACATAAACAAAAACACTGGCTCCATTAACATATCCATGGCTATCATCAATGAAGGAGGTCCTTACAGATAATTCAAATGCATAGACATCGTACTCAATAACGACCTCATTTGATCCTTGTAAGGCTATTTGCCATGTATTTTTATTGGTTTTCCGTACGGGTAATACTCTCGTTCCTGATTTAGCCGTGAGTTGATCGACATTCTTAGCAAATTCCCGAACCAAGTAGGAACCAGGTGTCCAAACTGGCATCTTGAGAGTCAGTTGCTCTTTGTTTGGTAATAAGGCTGAGTTTTGAAGGTTTCGGACGGTCATCCGAACATGAAAATAATGGGTTTGAGGTTGGGGCATGCTTAGCTCGTAGGTCGTTTGGTAGTTTTGAGCCCAGCTAAGAGAAACTGTGGAGAACACACACAACCAAGTGAGTACCCAGTGCCAAGTTCGTTTTGGTGTCAACATGTGATGAACAATTATTTCGGTAAGAAATCGTTAAAAAACGTAAACTACAAAGGGTGAAGGGAAATAAAAAATCTACATTCCGTAATTTCGACATCTGGAACGGAAATGAATTTCATTTTCCCTCGTGGTTACTTTGTTTATCTTTGTCAAAAAGCAAATCAATTCGACATGCGCCACAAAAAATGGTTGTATTCCTTGGGCTTCGTGAGTGTCTCAACGGTCAGTATAGCCCAAAATACCCTACAATACCTTTCCAAGGAATCTATCTACCGCAACGGCTTGGAGTTATTTGAAAGTAAAGGGTTCGCTACGTCTCGAAAAGAGTTTTCTCATTACCTTACGTACACCCCTGAAAGTGAGCTAAGCCCCAATTTGTTTAATCAGGCCAATGCGCTGTATTATGCAGCAGTCGCAGGGTTAAAGACTGAGGCGCCTGATGCACCCATTGAGGTAGAAAGATTCATAAAAAATCATCCAAACCATCCAAAAGCGAAGTTAATTTACATTGATTTGGCGGATGATCTTTTTTCCTCGCAAAAGTTTGACCAGGCCATTCCCTACTATGAAAAGGCACTACAGAACCGATTATCCAATTTAGAGACCTACGATATTAGGTATCGTTTGGGGATTTCCTATTTCATGACCAAAAACTATGGCCCTGCTCTCAAGGCCTTTAATGAGGTGAAAAGGACAGCCTCCGAAAGTGCCGTCCATGCCGCCTATTACGCTGCCGTGATTGCATTTGAACAACAGGATTACGAATCCGCACTACAGGATTTGCGTCGTGTGGAAAATGTAAATCCTTACAAGTTAGAAGCTCCCAATTGGATTGCCGATATTTTGTATAAGCAAAAAAAGTTCGATGAATTGATAGCCTACACCGAACCAATTATCCAGAACCCGAATGGCCGAAAAATCGACGAAATTGCCTTGGTGACGGCCGAAGTATTTTTCTTCAAAGGAAATTTTTCGAAAGCATCCTTCTATTATGATCGGTATAAATCCTTACGAAGGGGGACGGTGTCACCACAGGTTACTTTCCGTCATGCGTATGCACTTTACAAAGTAGAAAAATATCCGGAGGCGGGTAAAATTTTTAAGTCCATTGCTTCCGGCACCACCGATATCGGCCAGCAAGCTGCTTATTATTTAGGTATCTGTTCATTAAATAGCCAGTCCATCCTCGAGGCCAAAGCTGCATTTGATGTGGCCCGTAAAGCTAAGTTTGATCCGCAAATTCAAGAAGAATCAGCCTACAACCTGGTCAAAATCCACATTGACTCCAAGGAAAATGCGGAGGCAATTCAACAACTTCAAACTTACTTGAAGGAATATCCATCTGGAAAGTACGTGGATGAGTCCAACGAGTTGCTGTCAGAGATTTTCTTTGAAACCAGCAATTATTCTGCGGCCATTCAATACATAGAGTCTTTGACGAGAAAGACACCTAAGATCAATCAGGCATACCAAAAACTTACCTATAATCAGGCCGTTTTGGATTACAATGCCGAACGTTATGTGCAATCGATTTCAAATTTAGACAAGTCGTTGTCACAAGGATTAGACGCAAGTCTGGCTTGGCAAGCGCGCTATTTAAAAGCGGAGAGTGCACATGCGCAAAAATTGATCGAAACCCCTAGTTTATACCAAGCTCTGTTGTCGAACTCTGCACCTTTGGCCATTCGATTAAAAGCCATGTACGGTTTAGGCTATTGGCACTTCAATAAGAAAGAGTATCCTCAAGCCCAGAAATACTTTGCTGACTTTAGGAGCCAGGGTAGAGATCAAGGTACTTTCTATGAAGACGCTCTCTTGCGGTTGTCGGATTGTTTTCTGGTACAAAAAAAGTATTTGGAAGCGCTGGAAGGGTATCGATTTGCGGCAGGGAATCATAAATCGGATCGAGATTATGCTTTGTTTTATCAAGGAGTAACCTTACAATACATGGATCGTGATGCCGAGGCCCAGCAGTTGTTAGAGGAATTTAGTCGGCGTTATCCCCAATCCAGATTGGTAGACGATGCGCTGTATCGGACCGGTATTTTAGCGATGGAAAAAGGGAATTACCAGCAAGCCATTACGGTTTTGACAGACATGTTACGACAAAAACCTGCGAGCCCGTTAGTCCCGAATGCGTTACTGAGACGAGCTACTTCGTTTAATAACCTGCAGAATTATGACCGAGCTATTTCGGATTACCGGTTGGTAGTTGAGAAATTCCCTAAATCGGAAGCCGCGGAGGAAGCCTTGATAGGACTGCGGGATGCCTACACACTTAGTGGTCGAACAGAGGAATTTTCTACGATTTTGGATGGGTATGCCAAGGCAAATCCAGCCAATCAATCGCTCACCGCACTTCAATTTGAAACCGCCAAGAATCTAGTTTTTGCTGAAAAATACACTCAAGCTATCCCGGCCCTAGAAAAATTCATACGCGAGAATCCCAAAGGAGCCGAGATATCAGAGGCCTATTACTTACTTGGTGAGGCATTTATGATGACCCAGTCGGTAGGTCGAGCACGATCAGCCTATCAAATGGTGCCGCCCGAGTCGACGTTCTATGCTCGCTCTGCGTACCGAATTGGGAAAAGCTTTTTTGCTGAAAAAAATTACCAAGAAGCCTATGAAGCGTATGGTCGTGTGATTTCCAACACCACCAACAAACGAGAATTGGTGACAGCTCAGGTGGATCGAATGATCGCTGCCTTTGAACTAAAAAGAGGCTCGGATGCAAAACGTATTGCTCAAGAAATTATCTCCGATGGTGGGCAAGTGGTTTTAGGGGCAGATAGTCAAGCGAAGTTGATTCTAGGTCGATTGGCACTTCTTGAGAATCGGTATGAATCGGCCCAAGTGGAATTTAAAGCAGTAGAATCAGCTGCCAACGATGTATACCGAGCAGAAGCCTTGTACTGGCAAGCGTATTCCTTAACACAACAAAAGAAATACGATGCTTCCATTGCCATGATTCAAGAAAAGGTGAATTCCTATGCCGAGTTTGCCCAATGGTATGATCAAACCATTTTATTGAATGTGGATAATTATCTAGGTAAAGAAGATGCGTTTATGGCCAAGGCAATCCTGAACTCCATCATTGATAATTCACCTAACTTGGCCACGGTTGAGGCAGCCAAATCAAAATTGAATAGCATTAAATGAAAAAAATCACAGGAATAGGACTACTCCTTGGGCTGACAGCTTCCGGATGGGGAGCTCAAGCCCAGGGGATTGGTGATCAAGAAATCATCATTGAAAAAGATCGGCAAGTGACGATTCCACCGGCCAATCGGGTGTTGGAGAAAATATCTCTCTTGCCCGCAGGGTCAAATCCGGTCAAAACAAATTACACGTTTTTTGATCGAAAACCGACCGGGCTCGAAACGGTTGAGTTTAAGCCGACCATCATTTCACCTTTCTTTGGAGATAAGAAAAAGGAGGTAGCTAGTTATTACAAAAATCAAGTAAAATTAGGCGCAGGTAATTTTGGTCGGACGTATGGGGAGTTGTTTATCAATTCTCCTCAAAATCAAAAATTGACCTTTGGATTATCCGCGCTACATAATGCGGCACGCCGTGGCCCGATTCAAAATGAAAATTCGGGGGCTAGTACCAATCGAATTTCTTTGGATGGGAAGTACGTGGCCAAGCAATTCAAATTGACAGGTGAAACCGGCTATGAACGTCAAGTAGCTCATTTTTATGGATATGATACTACTTTTGTCGATCTCTCCCAGGAAGAAATTCGTCAACGATTTCAAACCTTTCATGTCGGCGTCGGATTTGAAAACATCAAGGCATCGGCCCCGGTTGATTATTGGGTGAAAACCAGGTTGCATACATTTTCTGATTTTTATGATGCAAGAGAATTGGATTGGCAATCTTCTGGCCAATTCTTCTTCCCCTTGATTCCGGAAAAACTTTTAGCCAAAGTCCAAGGAGAGGCCTATCTTACCCAACGTACGGATAATTATTTGGATACGCCCACTCGCAAACGAAATCTATTTCGTGTGTATCCTTCCTTTAGTTGGAATCAAGCACAATGGGCGATTAGTTTGGGGTTAAAAGCAGTTAACGAATTTGATCAAATCAACCAGATCAGCCGAACTAAGGGATTTCCAACCGTGGATATTACCTATAAAACACCAGGTTTGCATTATTTTTCAGCCGGTTTAGATGGGGATATTGTACGAAACACCCTTCGGGGAATGATACAAGAAAATCCGTTCTTGATGCCTCAAGTTGATTTATTGAATACAGAAAAACCTTTGGACGTGTATCTATCGGCCAAAGGGGATTTGGCCACCGGATTAACCTATTTTGCCAAAGCTTCGTATGGAGCCTATCGAAACTTGTATTTTTTCCAGACTTCTGATTTAGCCAACGGACGTGGATTTCTTTTACGACCCTTTGAAATTACCTATGAAGCGGAGAAAATTCCGTTCTTCAGGTTCGAGACTCAATGGAATTATCAGCCGGTGGAATTATGGCGTACCAACCTGAAAGCCATGTACCAGTATTTTGGAGTAAAATCGTTTTCTCATGCCTTTCACCGACCGTCCGTCGATATCACTTGGGGAAATACATTGCTTGTATCCAATAAATTGATTGCCACCTTGGATCTGTATCATTTGGGTGGCCTATTTGCCCCCGATCCTTTTTCATTTAATGAAGTAAAAAAATTAGATCCGATTTACGATTTGAATGCTGAGGTGAATTATTTATTGAGCAAGCAATTCTCTGTTTTTGTTCGGTTGAATAATATTTTAGGGAAAAATTACCAGAGATTTCTTTATTATCCTCAGCAAGGGCTGAATTTTCTTGTAGGAGTGAATATTTCCTTATAACTTAGCTAGGTCTAATTAGCTAAGTCAATGAATTCAATTTTTCTTTACATAAAAGCACTGATATTTGAGCAAGATTATGTGAATTTGCCAAATTTCGGTGCTTTTATTTTACATTATCAGCCAGCTACCTGGACAAATGGGCAGTGGAGTCCACCTGCTCGAATTATATCATTCAATGAACTTTTACGTCAGGACGATGGAATTCTTACTTCTTACATAGCACGCCGAGAATCTATTTCCTCAGATGTGGCCAGAAAAAAAATTGAACAATTTGTTCAGGATTTAAAATTAGCACTACATCAAAATCAACAAGTTGATTTTCCTGGTGTGGGTCAATTTGAACGTCAATCCGATGGCGGAATTCGTTTTCTGCCGATTGCACAGCCTAACTTTTTGGGAGATAGTTTTGGTTTGGATTATTTTTCGACAACCTCGGCTTTCAGCGCCAAACCGTCTGTTTTTATTGATCAATACATCGCACCCGATTCGGAGGTTGTTTGGAAACCAATGCCTGCCCGCAAATCCAAAGCGATGCATTGGGCTCTGTATGTTTTTCCTTTTTTTATTTTACTGGGGTTGGCGGGTATTGCCAATGTAAATGATTGGGGAATGCTAGGTGTTGAGGAGGAGAAAAAAGCGTATTCTAGTTTAAATCCCATTGATTATTTGCCCAAAGCTACCGAAGTACCGGTAGATGATGACTTAAAGTTAGATGAAGTTGTGGTCTCAGAAGCGCCAACACATCGACTAATCTTAGGTTTGTTTTCGAAAGAGCAGAATGCTTTCAAATTAGAGGAGCTTCTTGATAAAAAAGGGTATAATGCCCAAGTGGAAGATTGGAAAACATTAAAACGTGTCTACATCCCAGCATTTAGTGAAGGGGAGGGCCAGGCAATTTCTTTGGAAATTCAGCAATTAATTGGCGAGCGTGGCGTTTTGGAAAAAACTACGAAGGAATGACAGAATCTCATATGACTAAGGACGGGGGTTTCAATCCCCAGGCCTTTCTAATAAGCCTCGTATCGTACGTGGCTTTTTTAGCTTTATTGTATTTTATGACCATCAGCTATCAACCACCTGAGGAGGAAATGGCTTTGAGAGTTGATTTAAATTATGGAGTTGATCTGGTTGGTACAGGTTCTGTTCAAACCTTAAATCAGGCGAGTGAATCCCCAGATGTACGGGAGATGGCACCACCCAAAGAAGCCATTAGTAAGCCTGTTGCCAGTGTTAGCAAACCATTAGCAAAGCCAATAACTGCGCCATCAAATACAAAATCTGTATCAAAAACACCTCCTGTGATTACTTCAGAAGCTGAAAACGCGCCTTCCATGTCGGATCAGCCAATCAAATCTGCGCCAACCAAAACGGTGGTCACCTCACCGGCACCTACTACACCTACTCGGCAAGTGGATGGAGGTTCATTATACAAAGGTGGAAGTAAGTCGGCTACTGGAGGCAATGGTACGGTGGGCACAGTGGCAGGAAAAGGGGGTAATAACAATGGAACGGGAGGAGGAGTAGGCGATATGGGAGATCCCCGTGGTACGGTTGATGGGAAGAGTTTGTATGGAAATCCGGGTGCGGGAGGAGGAAGTAAAGGCGCCACAGTGAGTATTTCTGGGTGGAGAAACAAAGCCATTTCGCTTCCCAAAGACAATTCTACGGAGACAGGTAAAATAGTTTTTCGAGTTACAGTAGATGATACCGGGGATGTGGTAGCCATCCAGGTAGTAGAAAGTTCTGTTAGTCCGTCGGTTGTAAGTTTTTACCGGAATTACCTTCAAACCCGATTGAGTTCTTTTCTCATTGCCGAGGGAAATCCACCTCCTAGGTCAACTGGAACGATAACAATTCAAATACGATCCGGAAATTGATTAAATTTGGCTTTCAATTCTGTTGAAAGCCTTTTTTATGACCTATTCAGAAACTATTGCGTATTTATACCAACAACTTCCGGCTTTTCATCGGGAAGGGAAAAAAGCCATTAAGCCAGGTTTGGGGAATATAATCAAATTATGTGCCCTCAATCAACATCCAGAGCAATCATTGCGCTGCATTCATATAGCAGGAACGAATGGAAAAGGGAGTACCTCCCATGTGGTGGCTGCTATGTTACAAGAGGCCGGTTATCGTGTCGGATTGTACACATCACCTCATTTAAAGGACTTTAGAGAGCGTATCAAGATCGATGGATCGTATGTTACTCAGGAATGGATTGTCGATTTTGTAAAAACCTACCAAAGTGCTGTGGAGGAAATTAATCCCTCCTTTTTTGAGTGGACAGTGTGGATGGCATTTACCTATTTTAAAGAGCAAAAAGTTGATTTTGCAGTCATTGAGGTAGGGTTGGGTGGACGATTGGATTCGACAAATGTGATCCAGCCTATGGTGAGTGCAATTACAAACATTGGTTGGGATCATATGGACGTATTGGGCTATACCTTACCTGATATCGCTCAGGAGAAAGCAGGAATCATCAAAGAGTCTGTTCCAGTTGTCCTCGGTGAACCCTCATTGGAGGTCTTGCCAGTATTTGAAAAAGTAGCAATGCAATCAAAATCGATGCTTTACAAGGTTCCGGATCGATACGAATGGACCTCCTGGGAGATGAAAGATCCTCCGATTCAAGCCGTAGGGAATCTTTTTGACAGGGTGCTAGGTGTTGAGTGGTCCATTGAAACTGATTTAGCGGGTTTATACCAAAAACATAATGTGGCACTCGCTTGGTATGTGGTTGAGGTATTAGGTCAAAATACAGAGTATTCTATCTCTCCGGAAGTCCGGATAGCCGCCCTAAAACATGTGAAAAAAATCACGAACTTTCATGGAAGGTGGGAGTGTTTAGGAGAAAAACCTCTTATTATTGCGGATACGGGTCATAATGAACATGCTTTTCAGCAACATGCCCACATGTTTCATACGTGGCCAGATGCTCATTTTTGTTTGGGATTTGTAGGAGATAAAGACGTCTCTTCGATCTTATCATGGCTCCCCAAGTCAGCGAAGTATTACTTTTGTCAAATACATTCTCCTCGGGCTATGTCATTGGCCCAGATGTCGGTTTTTGCAGAAAAAGAAGGATTAACTTACACGTTGCATGAGAATGTGAATGATTGTTTGTCTGAGTTGAAGAATACCTTACCTGCCGAGAGTCGGATTTTTGTAGGAGGTAGTACATTTTTGGTAGCGGAATTAAATCAAATTCAATAAAGTGAGTAGACGTAAATTACATCGGTTCGCACACAATGAGATGTCACCTCTCGTGGTGGAACGAGGAAAAGAATGGTACACGACCATTAAGGGCAAATGGAAACCTGATTTTTTTAAAAATGAGCACCCGCTTGTATTGGAATTAGCCTGTGGAAAAGGGGAGTACACGGTTGGACTAGGCCAAGTCTTTCCAAGTAAGAATTTTATAGGAATTGACATCAAAGGAGATCGGATTGCGCGTGGAAGCGTTCGAGCTTTGGAAATGGGACTTCAAAATGTGGCTTTTTTGAGAACGGGAATCCAGTTTTTGGAGGAGTTTTTTGAAGAGGATGAAGTGGATGAGATCTGGTTAGTTCATCCTGATCCGCAGCCGAGAGACAAAGAAGAGAAGCGGAGGTTGTCAAATGCCCATTTTTTGGGACTTTATGAAAAGATTTTAAAGTCGGGTAGCATTTTCCATTTAAAAACAGACAGTGCATTTTTGTATGAGTATACGCTTCAGGTTTTGAAGACGCTGCCACAATGGGAGGTGGAAATTCAGACGGATAATTTGTATGAATCGCCTGTGTATGCAGACCATTTTTCCATACGAACTTATTATGAAGATTACTTTGTCAAGCGAGGGCATCAGATTCATTATATTCGTTGTCGCCTAAGAAAATAAAAAAGGCCGGGTAGGATTCCTACTCGGCCTTTTTTACCGCTAGAAATGAATTAGATCAATTCAGCAAAGTATTTAACAGTCCGTACGAGTTGAGATACGTAAGACATTTCGTTATCGTACCAGGAAACTGTTCGTACCAATTGGGTATCACCAACTGTTTGAACACGAGTCTGTGTGGCATCAAACAACGAGCCGTAGGAGATTCCAATGATGTCACCAGAGACAATTTCATCTTCAGTGTATCCAAAGGATTCATTGGCGGCTGCCTTCATGGCGGCATTGATTTCGGCCACGGTTACGTTTTTACCAAGAACAGCGGTTAGTTCGGTTAGTGAACCTGTAAGAGTTGGTACACGTTGTGCTGAACCGTCTAATTTGCCTTTTAAAGAAGGTAGAACAAGTCCAATTGCTTTGGCGGCACCGGTGGAGTTAGGAACGATGTTTTGAGCGGCTGCACGAGCTCTCCGTAGATCACCTTTTGGATGCGGTGCATCTTGTGTATTTTGATCGTTGGTGTAAGCGTGTACAGTTGTCATCAAGCCATTGACAATTCCAAACTGTTCTTCTAGGACTTGAGCCATAGGTGCTAAACAGTTGGTGGTACAGGAAGCACAGCTGATGATGGTTTCTGAGCCATCTAGAATTTGGTGGTTTACATTGAAAACGATGGTTTTCAAGTCGCCAGTGGCAGGAGCGGAGATCACTACTTTTTTAGCGCCTGCGGTGAGGTGTGCTGCAGCTGACGTATCGGAAGTAAAGAATCCGGTACACTCAAGGACAACATCCACTTCATGAGATCCCCAAGGAATATCGGCTGGATTGCGTTGTGAGTAGATTTTGATTTCTTCACCATTCACGATGATGGAATTATCAGTTGAGGTAACTTGTTGTTCGAAGCGACCTTGGGCAGTATCGTATTTGAGTAGGTGGGCTAGGACCGAGGGACTGGTAAGATCATTAATTGCAACAACATCGATACCTTCCATGTTGTAGATCTGACGAAAAACTAGACGTCCGATACGTCCGAATCCGTTGATGGCAACTTTTACTTTTGACATTAGAATAAAAATATAGTGAATGAATGGACAAATATACAAGAAAGATAGAGAAGGATAAAACGATATTGAGTAGTAAAATAGAGATACTAATATTAGCAATTCGTTATACTAAAATTAGCATTTACTAATAAAATGATTAGCAATATTAGCATTTCGTTTAAATTACTAAAATAAATGGTATTATAATCGTAGTATTTTACCTAGTTTTTGGTTTATCGTTTGGTAAAGTTGACCGAATTTTGTATATTGTATAAAGGAGTCGGGTAGGGGAGCAAGGTATGTAATCATGCTCCGGGATAGATTGATCCTAATTTTCTTTGGCTTGGTAAAGTTAAAATTAAAGTGAAGTAAAAAGGAGTCATTTTTCGACCATTCAAATCGTTTATAATCAATATTTTAAAGTCATTTTTTTAAAGTTTTAGTTTATTTTTCAATTTCTAGTTTTATTTCAATGCAAAGTACGTTAAAACCCCTTATTGAAGCGGCCTGGGAAGACCGCACATTACTTCAAGAACCGGCAACTCGTTCGGCAATTGACCAAGTTATTCAGGCGGTCGACTTAGGTGAACTAAGAGTAGCTGAACCATTAGCTAATGGAGATTGGCAAGTCAATGAGTGGGTAAAGAAAGCCATCATTTTGTATTTCCCTTTGCGGTCGATGAAAGTAGAGGAGGTTGGCATTTTCCAATTCCATGACAAAATGGCATTGAAGTCCAACTATGAGGCCTTAGGAGTTCGGGTTGTCCCACCGGCAGTCGCTCGGTATGGTGCTTACATTGCCAAGGGGGCGATCTTAATGCCATCATATGTTAACATAGGCGCTTATGTCGGCCCTGGAACCATGGTGGATACCTGGGCCACAGTGGGATCGTGTGCCCAGATTGGTTCGGACGTCCATTTGTCCGGGGGAGTTGGAATTGGAGGGGTTTTGGAGCCTGCACAAGCGGCACCGGTTATTATAGAGGACGGCGCCTTCATTGGCTCTCGGTGTATCGTTGTCGAAGGCGCTAGAGTGGGTAAGAGAGCCGTTCTAGGTGCTGGAGTGACTATCACAGGTTCGTCAAAAATAATCGATGTAACGGGCTCAGAACCGATCGAATATACAGGATTTGTTCCCGAGAATTCGGTGGTAATCCCGGGGACTATTCAAAAGAACTTCCCAGCTGGAACCTATGGAGTACCCTGTGCATTAATCATTGGAAAAAGGAAGGAGAGTACGGACCTAAAGACCTCCTTGAATGCCGCATTGCGTGAAAACAATGTAACAGTTTAAGCTATACAATTGTATTTCATAACCTAGCCAAAGCCTGCTCTTCAAATCGAGGGCAGGCTTTTTTGATTTAATAAGCTGTAACAAAGGTTAATTTACATTTGTTTTTTATGCAAAGACAATCCGTTTAACAATTGTTATGTTGTTTTTGTTACATTTGTTATTTACATTTGCAAAATAAGAGAATAGTGTATTTCTTTTTGTTAATTAACATTTGTTTATGTCACTTATGGAAACGTATCCAAAGCCTTCTGAATTGAATCAGAAGATCATGCAATTGGTGGAGGCATTGAGTATCCCGTATGCTCAATTTGCGGACTTGGTGGACGTCAGTCGTCCTATTATATCCCATATAATTACAGGCCGTAACAAACCTAGCTTAGAGGTTATACAAAAGATCATGACTCGATTTCCTGAATTAGGATACAAGTGGCATTTGGATGGTGAAGTTCTTCCGATGGACCAAATTTCCAGGATTCAAGTCAACCGCATGGACTTGCAAGCATCAGAGGAAAAACAGCTTCCTTCTGGAACTCCGAGCCGTTCGAATTCTACTTCAAATGAGTCTGAAAAGAAGGTAGTCCGTATCTTGGTTTTCTATGATGACAACACCTTCTCTGAATTCAAACCTGCCTAAAAATATTTGTTATATAATTTATATTATGTTAAATAAAGTATTGGTGCTTTATGGAGCATTCCATTTCGAACTATTTCTTCTCCCTTCCCAAATCTTATCCTAAAAACAAATACCTTTCACTTTCTCCCTCCATCATTTCGGTGGATGATCATCCGCCAACTCGTTCACTCAACATGACCCAAACAAGTTGAGTGAACGTATGTAGTGGAATTCAAGTCCGACAAAACGTCAGGGAAATTTGAGGTCTATCCAAGGTCCCCACACCATTAGTATCCCATCTCGACCTAGCCTGACATCAGTTACCCGAGAGCCTCCAGGCCTCATTTTCCATAAGCTGCTAAATCAATCTTTCCCTCTCGTATCTCCTCCAGCCACATGCTACTTCCACCCACCACTCATTTGATTAGTATGGCTGAGCGGTTGGTTAACATAATGTATTCGATTCAATAAACTCTCCAACTCGATTTTTACTAACTATTTCAACTTACCAAGCCTAAAACCACAAAATCTGAAATCTTATCGATCAAGTTTACGAAGATTTGCAGGAAATTTTTATTAATCTCCCCTACTGCCCTCTTATTTTCAAATATACTTTTTGGCATTTCATACCCAAATAGGGCAAATTTATGTCTTTAAAATTGGTGTTTATACCGCTTGATAAAGAATCTCTATAATCCTTGGTACAATGAAAAGAAATTCTCTTATTGCCTAAACCTAATCATTTTTTACCAAAAAATCATGTCATGAGATTCCTAATTACATTAAAACCTGTCATTGACCGCCAACCTCTTCTTTTTAATTACCAATACCCTTTTATGTCTTGGATCTATGGGCGTTTACGGGATGCCGACCAAGAATATGCTCAATACTTACATCAAAACGGATATCCTGTCGCCAACTCATTAAAATCTTTTAAGCATTTTACCTTTTCAAATTTCATTATACCTAGGCATGTCATTCGAAAAATACAACCTGGTGATCATTGCATGTGGTTGACACCTGAGCCCATTCAAGTCATAGTTTCCTTTTTTATTGAAAAAGCCGCACAAAATTTTATCATTGGTTTGTTCAATGAACAACGCCTACGCCTCTTTAACCAACAATATCAGGCTGAATTTGTGGTAGAACGGGTGGAAACGTTACCAGAAATTACACTTGGGAACTCCATTCAACTAAAAACCCTCTCCCCTATGCTGATCGGAAAAACTCGTAGAGACGGCTCAACTGAGTACCTATCCCCCAAAGATCCTGATTTCGCTGCTTTTTTTGCTTTCAATCTTACGGAGAAGTACAAAAGCCTCTATCCCGACTCTATCAGCCTAGACCTGCACTCGTCCGCGCAATTGATTCATTTCAAGCTACTTCGCCAAGATAAAATGAAAAGTCGATTGATCCACATCAAAGAAGACAAAGAAAACGAAACGGAGGTACGCTCATTTACCGATTTTTCTTTTGAACTCTCCGGGCCAGAAGAAATGCTGCGGGTGGGATATTATGGTGGATTTGGGAAAAATTCGGCCAATGGATTGGGTTGCTGTGACATATTATCTTAATCAAATTACCTCATGAACACCTTTCATGACCATAGCCCAAAGAATAGACTGCTTCGCGTCTTACAAGACATATTGAGTCGGCCGTACCATTACACCAAAAAAATGCTGGCCACAAAATATGCGGTGAGCCAGGACTCCATCAGTGCGGATTTTGAGGAGCTTCGCAACGCAGATTTTATTCTACAATATGATGCGCGGTACCGGTATGCCATCGTTCCGAATCGCTCACAGGAATACCTAGAAGATGTCTTGTATTTTACTGAAAATGAAAAATCTATACTATTAATGCTCCTGGAGGCGCATCCCACCCAGGCTCCACAGCTGAAAAAATGGAAAGAAAAATTAGACACCGTTTATGATGTGTCTAGGCTCGGGCGAAGTATGTTTTCCAAGGCATTTCTGACCAAGGCCAATATGCTGGAGAAAGCCAAAAAAGAAAAGAAAAGCGTTCGGTTGATTCAATACCGATCCACCAACAGCAGCCAGGTTTCCGACCGATTGATTGAGCCTTATTGGGTCGGGATTAAGGAAGATATCATTCAGGCCTATGACCTATCCGCTGAAGCCATCCGTCATTTTCGCTTATCCAGGGTGGAGCGGGTAGAACTCCTCCCCGACCCTTGGCTTCATGAAACCAAACATCATGTGACAGCCACCGATCCATTTGGTATTGTGCATGATCATCAGGTGTTTGTTCATCTTCGGTTCAAAACCGGGGCTTATAACGAGTTAATCGAACGATTTCCCTTAACCCAGGCCTATGTACAACCTTGTGTGAGAGAGGAAAATATTTTCGAATTTGAGGGAAAAGTCAATGCTCGTTTTTATGGTATCACCAATTTTATTCTGGGCTATCATGAGCACATACTGGAGATAGTGGAACCGGAATCATTACGGGAGCATATCCGAGGGCACGCCGGCCGAATAAATTTTTAGCGTTTCGAAGGGGTTGGGTGGATAATACCCCAAGTGAGTAATAATATTTGAAAACGAAAAATAGAAATATATGAGGTTACATATTCAATTATCAGAAAATAAGGAGTTGGTTCCTTTTAACTATCAAGAAACACAAGTGAGTAAACTTCATTACTGGGTAGGTAAAAATGATTTACATGATGACCTGTCCTTATACTCTTTATCATGGTTACAGCATGGGAAAAAAGAAAATACCTTTGGCCTTAACTTCCAGAACGGCAGTAAATTCTTCATTAGTTGTTTTGACAATTCCATTTTGAAACGTCTAATTAAGGGGATTCAACTTGACAACGATTTTGGATGGGGAATGAAAGTAATTTCATTAAATATTGAGAAAGAACCAGACATTGAACACCGGCACAAATTCCAAGCTGCAAGTCCAATTTTTATTAAAAGGCCCAAAAAAGAAGCTCGTGGTTCTGACTTCTTCTATTTCGATAACCCAAATTCAGATCAGTATCTTACAGAAACATTGTCACGTAAACTAACAAAGGCAGGCCTACCTAATGCTGGGGTCCTTGTAAAATTTGACAGGGATTATCCTAATCCTAAATTAAAAGGAACTACCTACAAAGGTATCAAAAGTATCGGCTCAATTTGTCCAATAATTATCGAGGGAACTCCAGATCAGTTGAAATTTGCTTGGAATGTTGGTATCGGGAATTCAACAGGAATTGGCTTTGGTGCATTAATCTAAATTAGATATGGAAAAATACTACGTGGTAAAATATAGCGGAATGTTCGGTTTCATCAAACCCTGGACTGCTGTGCGGGATAGTGAAACCTTTTCACAACAATTTCTCACTCCTTCTATTATTGAAGGAATTGAGAAAAAACTTTTTCCTGAGTTGATTACCTCAATTGGAATCAATAAAATAGCTCGGCATAGGCTTAGGTATTCTCAAATTAATACACAACAAGAAGTTATACAAACAAGGGGTTGGAATTCCACTCGTCAAGGCAAACAGATTCTATTCGATAGACCAAAGGCTATATTATTAAGAGGAGTACTACTTGAACCTGACTTGTTTTTGGCATTCAATTCGAAAGAAGATGCCGAAAGAGCATTTTCACAACACATTTGCTTATGTAGAAACGAAGATTTGTTGCTACCAATATCTATTGAGGAAATACTAATCCACCAATTTGACGAGGATTCGGAGCAATTTTCAGGTTATGAGTTAATATTTGAGAAAAACGAAAAATCGTTTATTGTTGGCTATCACCGTGTTACAGATGAGCCTATGTATGGCTGGCTGAAAATAGTAGGAACACCCGTAAAGCAGTTCTAATGGAAAAACTATATGCCAAATCAGGTCCAGAATGGACAACCTTAGAGGACCACTTACATCATGTAGCCCTTGCTGCACAAAAATTTGCTAATCATTTGGGACTCGACCAAAATGTAGCGTATAAAGGTGCAATTCTTCACGATATAGGTAAAGCTCATCCTGCTTTTCAAGAACGTTTGTTAACCAAAGGGGTAAAAGGGAAAACCTATAGACACGAGATTGGTTCTCTTTTCTTTTTGTCTGTTTTTCCCATGTCTGAATGGGATGTATTAATTGAGATGGTGGTTGGGCATCATAAATCAATTAAAAATGATGTTGGGGAAAAGGGATTGCTTGATCTTGATAATGGTTATGATTATTTGGACCATCATTTGGGTGAATGGAACGACTGGAGTACTAGAGGAATTCAATTATTAAATCATTTTGGTCTTTTTGCAACCTCTATTTCAAAAGAGGAAGCTTTAGAAAATATTGAGTATGTTATCAAATATTGCAAAAAGAAAGTAAAGCACCGTGGTTATTCCGAATGGCGTGGGGTCTTAATGGGAGCAGACCATTTTGCATCTTCATTAATAAATAATACAGAAAAGAGCTTAATTAGTTTATTTAAGTCGCCAAACCTATCTTTTTTTCAGCGAGAAAGTGAGCTTTATCCATTATCTCAGATTAGAAATTTTACCTCTGACAAAAAACATACTATTGTTGTTGCTTGTACAGGTGCAGGGAAAACTGACTATCTTTTTAAGAGATGTAGAGGGCGCGTTTTTTATACCTTACCCTTTCAAGCATCTATCAATGCAATGTTTAAAAGAATAGCAAACTCTCTTGAAAAGACGAATCCAGATTTAGATATTAGGGTATTACATGCTACATCAAGTGTAGTAAAACGAGGAAAAAATGAGGAAGAAAGTGTTTTACAGTCGTTATTTGGCTCATCCGTAAAAATCTTGACTCCTCATCAATTAGCAGCAATTGCATTTGGCTTGAAAGGGTTTGAAGCAATTATTTTGGACTTAAAAGGATGTGATGTTATTCTCGATGAAATTCATACCTACTCCGGCGTCTCTCAAGCAATTGTTTTAAAACTTATTGAGGTATTAAATAAAATTGATTGCAGAATTCATGTAGGAACGGCTACAATGCCAACTATACTCTATACCAGAATCCTTCAGTTATTAGGAGACAATGTATTAAAAACAAACTTACCACCTGATGAATTAGATAAATTTGACCGTCATAGAGTTCACAAAGTAGAGTCATTTGATTCCACTAAACAATTGATTACCAATGCAGTGTCTAATAATGAAAAAGTTCTAATCGTTCTCAATACCGTTGATAAGGCCCAAGAAGTATATGCTTTAATTAAAGAGCTTTATCCTCAAACTCCAATGTTATTATTACATAGTAGATTTAGAAGAGGCGATAGAAATAGTAAGGAAAAAGAATTGTTAGGATTAGACGAAAAAGGTAATTCTTTAAATATTTTCAATACATCAAATAAAGCTTGTATCGTTGTTTCTACTCAGATAGTGGAAGTTAGTTTAGATATTAGCTTTGACATAATGGTAACGGAAACCGCTCCGTTAGATGCACTTGTTCAACGATTTGGTAGAATTAACCGAAAGAGAGCAAAAGACACAATTGGAAAGATTAAGAGTGTCTATGTGATAGCTCCGCCTGAAACAGAAAAAGAAGCTAAACCTTATGATTTGGAAACCCTTCAACGCACATTTGAAGTGCTTGAAGATAGAGAAATACTTAAAGAAAGGAACTTGCAAGCAAAAATAGACCAAGTTTTCACAGAAATCAATTTTATGAAAATTGAAGAACACGCCATATTTAAAGAAGATGGTAGAATTACTATTGATTGCCTTACCCATAATAGCAAATCAATTTTATTTGAATTACTTGATATTGATTCAGTTTCATGCATCCGGGAATCCGACCAAGAAGAATACGAAAACTCCAATTTTGAACGAAGACTCGAATTAGAGATTCCTGTACGGTATTTTTCAGTGTGCAAAATGAATCAGATTGAAAAAGGCAACCGTCCCTTTGTTATACCAGACAAAGCATACAGTGAAGAAATGGGGCTTTTTGTAAGAGAAATAAAGGAAGAAAACTTTAACTCTAAATATCAATTACTATGATAACAACAGTTGTTGGAAAGACATTTTTAGAGGCATATAATCAAAAATATAAAACCAGGATAACTCCAAAAGAATTTTTTGAAGAAGTCTATTTTGAATTGTTTTACAATCATTCAAAATATATGCAATGGGTTACAAATTCTCCATTTGTACAGATGAAAAATGGACAAAAACCTGAAACATTGACCTTTGCTGAAAGAAAGGAAAAACTTGAAAACTTATTCGAAAAGGTTGAAAATCATGAACCAGATGCAAGTTTTGCAATTGGCTTTCCTGCTTCAGAATCCAAGGAATTTGCAAGTACATCTGGTTTAGTTAGTGATTTAAACATCCCAACAACACCAGAAGATATTTATCTATCATGGATAGGTAGTGGCTTAGGCATTGGTGTTGCAGGAGGTTTTACTATATTATTTGATGATCCTACTATTACGTTACAAACATTTGAAGGCTGGAAGGTATATCGTAAATACCTTAAAGATGATGGGTTGGATAAATTACGAGGAAATCAAATAAATACGTGGAATGGACAGTGGCTAAGATACTCTCTTGACGAAGACTTATTTAGAGAAGATTTTGATTTTGCAGAACTGACCAACAATAAGATTTTTGAAGTTAGTTCTACATTGGTAGAAGTAAATACTGTGAATTGGTCGGAATTGTTTTTTAGTCTTTCTCAACTTTACCCAAAAGGCGAACTAACAGGATATGTTTATGGTTTGGGGCAGACAAACAAAACCATTGGGTTTATACCTTTTTATTTCAAATCAGGAACAAGAATTATAGAGATTTACCAACAGCTATTTGGATCTGTAAATACAGATAAAAAGAAGTTTGAGGCACTTTTTGGAATGCATATAAAACGTGCTTGTGAACTTGGAAGTATTGGTTTACAGGCACTTAGACCCGAAAGTATAATTAAATATATGGGGGATGATAAAAATTTATCCTTCAAGAAAGAAGAAGACACTTTTAATTATTTCGCATATAAAACTTGGCTTATCGCAATGCTATCTAAAAACAAGGAAGAAATCACAGATTATACTTTGGAATTGGCGGAGACCATTCTAAGGTATAGAAATGGGTCGAAAGGAATGGAAAGGCCGACACTAATTAACAAAGAACTTTTTGCATCAAAAACAAAAAGAAGTTTCATTGAAGCTCTTACAATAATGCTAAAAGATCTTGAATCAACTGATTTAGAAAAGATTAAAATTCTAAAAGATCATGTCCACCTTATGACCAATGAAGAGTTTGGATATTTCTGTACACTATTGAAATTTGATTATGCATTCATCGAAAAAAAATCTTAACCAATAAAACTTATTCAAAATGACAACAATTTATATCAGAACTTTAAAAAGAGCGGAGCATACTGTTTTTTGTGTATCAGATGGTCAAAAATATTATTATGACTCTCAATTTAAAAGGCGTATACCTTACTCGAGTGGGCAACAAATAAAAAGATCATTAATTGACTCACTTTGTACAATTATAAATCAAGTACCTTCACCAACCACTTTTTTATTCGATGTAACAAAGCAAAAAGAATTAAAAGAAGGTGAAGTCTATGCAACTTGTGATCCAACCTACGCAGATCAGCTATTTGGTGGATGGATGAAAGCAGCTAAAGGTGGAAAAGATAGAACTTTGAAAAGAAGAAGCCCTTTGTCAATTTCAGCCATGCGGGCACTACACCCATTATTAGCTGGTACTTACTCAGAAAATGCATCATTTGATAGAAGTGACAGACCAAACAATTTGGTAATCGTACGTGACGAGAAGGGAAATGAATTGGGAGAGGATGAAATTGTCGCATTTTTAGATGGTAAAGATAGGAGCTTAAGTCGTAAATGGATTCCTGATAATAAAAGAGCTTCTGGACTTTTTGTTACTGATATCGCAATTGATTTGAGAAGATTATTTTCAGTGACAATCAATTCATTTGAACCGGAAATGTCAGAATCTACTATTGAAAAGTTAAGATCCGAAGGGTGGATAGAATCTGAAAATGTGTTTGGGAAGTGCTTAGTTGCGCCAAAAACATTAAGAGACCAATGGATTAAAGGCTTAGCCAAAGCTATAATTGACTGGAGAATAACATCTAATCAATCAAGAACATTTAGTTTGATGGATACGCTGGCAATTTCATTTAGTGACAATGCCAACTTGATAGCTGGAAGTATACGGGCAAAACTTTCAGAAGAAGATTCAGAAAAAGCAGACCCTATAATTGATGAATCTTTAAAGGGTGTTAATACCTATATCACACTTCAGGCAGGAGGTTTTATACAAACTAAAGGTGAAACTTCTGATGCTCTCGAAAGAGCTGAAGAGCATTTAATCAAACTTCTCTCCAATTTCGATTACGAAAACCAGATTTAATAGTTCGATTTAAATTGCTCCCTTCTATTTTAAGAGGGAGCAATTTAATTTAATCACAATCGAATCCCATGCACCTCAACGCCACCCTGATCAACTATCTCTTGGTTTGTCCACGAAAACTTTGGTTGCATGCCCATGCGATTCGGATGGAGCACACGTCGGAAGTGGTGGCGGAAGGAAAGCTACTTGGGGAGACGAGTTATCCGCAGCGAGCTCAAAAAAACCAAGAATTAGAAATCTCCGCGGATGTACAAACCTCACAAGGCCAGGTTTCATTGACTGCCAAAATTGATTTTTTCGATGCCATTCGGGGTGTCGTTTATGAAACCAAAAAATCGGCGGCCAAAGAGCGAGCCCACATCGCTCAAGTTCAATTTTACCTATACCTCCTTCGCAAAAATAATATTGAGGCCCACCATGGCCAGATCGAATACCCCAAACTCCGTCAAATAGAACGTGTTGACCTGACCGAGGAAGACGAAAAAAATGTAGAAACATGGATTGAAAAAGCCACCGAAATTATCGCTAGGGAAGAATGCCCTCCCCTCCTGCCCAAATCCAAATGCAGTAAATGCTCCTATTATGATTTTTGTTGGAGCGGTGAAGCCTAAACACTATTGTCCCTTTCATGAAAAAAACTTACTATTTATTTAATCCAGGTCGACTGAGTCGTCAGGACAATACACTCAAATTTTCACCTACCGATGAAAATGGGAATGAGGGACAACCCCGGTATTTACCCGTTGAAACCATTGACAACATCTATTGCTTTGGCTCGTTGGATGCGAACTCGGCCATGTACAATTTTCTGGGGAAGCATCAGATCGCAGTTCATTTTTTTGATTATTACGAGCATTACACCGGCTCATTTATGCCCAAAGACTATTTGTTGGCCGGAAAAATGCAGGTGGAACAAACAAAATATTACCTATCGAACAAAAAACGAGTAGTGATTGCCCAAAAGTTTGTGTTGGGTGGTGCGGCCAATATGTTAAAAAATTTGCAGTATTACAGCAAACGAAAGAAAGAGGTTGATCATCAGATCACGGCCATGGAAACCTACATCGCCAAAGTAGAGGACACCCTTCAAATTGATGAGTTGATGGGCTTAGAAGGCAATATTCGTCAAACGTATTACGAGGCGTTCGATACGATCATCACGGATTTTGAGATGGGAAATCGAACCAAACAACCCCCGAGTAACGAGGTCAATGCATTAATTTCCTTTGGGAACATGATGTGTTATACAGTTTGTTTGGATCAAATTTATCATACCCAGTTAAATCCTACTATCAGCTTTTTGCATGAACCAGGCTACCGTAGGTATTCCTTGGCCTTGGATTTGGCCGAGATTTTCAAACCCATATTGGTTGATCGGACGGTATTTAGTGTTTTGAACAAACGGCAATTGCAGAAGAATGATTTCAGGCAAGAGCTCAACCGGTGCGTTTTGAAAGATAGTGCCCGAAAAACTTGCTGACGCTACACTTGAAATGGAAGAAAAGATCAAGTGCGTTTTGAAAGATAGTGCCCGAAAAACCTTTGCTCAGGCATTTGACGAAAAGTTAAAAGAGACATTTAAGCACCGAAGCTTGGGGCGAAATGTCAGTTACAAGCACCTAGTGAAGTTGGAATGTTATAAACTCCAAAAGCATTTATTGGGGATGGAGGAGTACAAACCCTTTAAAATGATGTGGTAAACCACGGATAAAAGTATGTATGTCATTTTAGTGTATGATATTTCAACCGAGGAAGGTGGGGGAAGAAGAGTCCAAAAAATGCTCAAACATTGCCGAAAATACTTAAATTGGATTCAAAATTCAGTTTTTGAGGGTGAGATCACCGAGGTCAAGTTGAAAGAAATGGTTATAAAAGCGCGGCTGATTATGAATGAAGATACGGACAGCATCATCATTTTTAAGAGTCGGGAAGAGAGATGGCTGGACAAAGAAGTTATTGGGGTGGAGCGCATGACGACGGACCCATTTTTGTAGCGGGTGTGTCGTCGATGTTTAAAAATAGGGACTCAGAGACGTTCTTTGACATGTTGAAAAACTGAAAATACAAGATAAAAGACTCATTATCAGAAGTTGTCGAACTTTGGGGGAAATCGTAGGATTGAGAGTCGACGACAAAATGACTTGATTTTGGGCGAAAAATCCCTGTTCTTTGTAACTGTAAGGCCGTTTTTAGAACGGCTTCCAATCGCACCATATAGGAATTGAAACGATTCTCGTCCAATGTGGCCGTTTTTCGGCCAGATCTTCCAATCGCACCATATAGGAATTGAAACTGAAAGCGGATCTTGTAGGGATATACGCCCGACTCCTTCCAATCGCACCATATAGGAATTGAAACAACTTCGGTCCCTGGAAGATGAAGAATACGTAGAACTTCCAATCGCACCATATAGGAATTGAAACTTGCAAATAATGCCCAGGCAGCTAATGTCTGCATTGTCTTCCAATCGCACCATATAGGAATTGAAACTACGCCTCGTGAAATCTAAACTCATGCTCAATACCGCTTCCAATCGCACCATATAGGAATTGAAACATCATATTGCCGTAACAAAATGGGAATATGCCGACCTTCCAATCGCACCATATAGGAATTGAAACTCGTAGTTGGTAATTGATTGTTTGATCATTGTATTAGCTTCCAATCGCACCATATAGGAATTGAAACGCCGTAGTTGTTACCGCAAGGTCATTACGATAATTACTTCCAATCGCACCATATAGGAATTGAAACAGGTTGTTGATGTTGATATCTAGCCCAGACGTATTCTTCCAATCGCACCATATAGGAATTGAAACACATCGAGTTTTCGGGTCAAAACGTGAATTCGAATCTTCCAATCGCACCATATAGGAATTGAAACAAGGGTTTTGCATTAATGACAATGTCAGGGCAACACCCTTCCAATCGCACCATATAGGAATTGAAACTTTTTTTTATCTATATTTGTTTTGGAAAACATTGACTTCCAATCGCACCATATAGGAATTGAAACTGCTTATAAAGGAAACTTGCTGAACCAAGTTGGCTACTTCCAATCGCACCATATAGGAATTGAAACGTATAACAGCACGACAAACACCTTCGATATGGTCCTTCCAATCGCACCATATAGGAATTGAAACTGGTTTTTCCATAGATGCGTGGGTCTGGCCGGAACTTCCAATCGCACCATATAGGAATTGAAACTCGTAGGGATGGGAGGGTTGTTTATTGCTACGGGTCTTCCAATCGCACCATATAGGAATTGAAACTACACGATCTCTGACGACATGCCAAGCATCGCTGCTTCCAATCGCACCATATAGGAATTGAAACATTGTTTTTGGTGATTTCAGTAAATACCTAGTCCGCTTCCAATCGCACCATATAGGAATTGAAACTATCTATTCTACTCGACCTCACAGGGACAATTAACTTCCAATCGCACCATATAGGAATTGAAACATGTTCCATTTGTCAAATACACACTGCTTTACATTACTTCCAATCGCACCATATAGGAATTGAAACAAAGTTTGTGAAAATCACGGACTTAACGGTTGAACCTTCCAATCGCACCATATAGGAATTGAAACTTTACCGGCAAAATGACAATCCGGAAGGGCAAAGCTTCCAATCGCACCATATAGGAATTGAAACAGGTAGAGTTAGAATCTTTAGGGTGGGAAGTTTCCACTTCCAATCGCACCATATAGGAATTGAAACGTTTTAATTGCGTGCGCAACCAAACTCTCCTTTGACCTTCCAATCGCACCATATAGGAATTGAAACGATCGATGCCTTGAAATCATCGAGGAAACTTTAGACTTCCAATCGCACCATATAGGAATTGAAACAGCTCAGGCATGAGAACTCTTAGGAAATCATTTATCTTCCAATCGCACCATATAGGAATTGAAACATGAACTCAAGAAGCTTCCTCAGTCCTACGGCGAAAAACTTCCAATCGCACCATATAGGAATTGAAACGGCGTTGAAATTCCTTCAAATCGAAGGAGCATAATCTTCCAATCGCACCATATAGGAATTGAAACAGCTGCATCTTTTAACCTCAAGCACAAAGACAACTTCCAATCGCACCATATAGGAATTGAAACAATTTAGGGCATACTATAAAATTGGAAACTTTTAAACTTCCAATCGCACCATATAGGAATTGAAACTCTAAGTCGTTTAAATTTGGCGGCGAGTATGCAACCTTCCAATCGCACCATATAGGAATTGAAACGGAATAAGAATATGCAAGCGAGGTACTGGTGGAATACTTCCAATCGCACCATATAGGAATTGAAACGTACCATAACGGGTACGGTGATTTGCGCCTGGCTCACTTCCAATCGCACCATATAGGAATTGAAACGTGGCGTCACGCTTGCTTTCCTTCCAGTCGCCCACCACTTCCAATCGCACCATATAGGAATTGAAACTGCCAAAACCTTCTACTGATGTACTGGAGCTCTGCTTCCAATCGCACCATATAGGAATTGAAACGAATATTGTCAAGTGGGTGTATCAACACATGAAACCTTCCAATCGCACCATATAGGAATTGAAACCTTTCTTGACATTGAATGTCCACACAAGCGATATAGCTTCCAATCGCACCATATAGGAATTGAAACTTCTTTGCCCTTTCGGATTGTCATTTTGCCGGTAAACTTCCAATCGCACCATATAGGAATTGAAACCAAGGGTATGATCATGATCTGTCAACGAATATGTTTCTTCCAATCGCACCATATAGGAATTGAAACTGCAAAACCTAGGCAATGGATGGTATAGATGCTCGGCTTCCAATCGCACCATATAGGAATTGAAACGGGAGACTTTTGGGATGGATTCAGAATTGAGGATCCCTTCCAATCGCACCATATAGGAATTGAAACTTGCTGACGCTACACTTGAAATGGAAGAAAAGATCCTTCCAATCGCACCATATAGGAATTGAAACGATGCTATCATTGATTCAATTTTGACGGCTTGAGGTCTTCCAATCGCACCATATAGGAATTGAAACTTCGTATGTCACGCGCCAGCAAAAGTATGCGCTTCTTCCAATCGCACCATATAGGAATTGAAACGGTACCGCAACCTGGGCAGGGTCTACTTCAGAATTGCTTCCAATCGCACCATATAGGAATTGAAACGATGGACAACGAAATCAAGTCGATTGAAAATCGAACTTCCAATCGCACCATATAGGAATTGAAACAACAACTGGCTAAGGAAATGAGAAATGCTGAGCGTCTTCCAATCGCACCATATAGGAATTGAAACGATGCTATCATTGATTCAATTTTGACGGCTTGAGGTCTTCCAATCGCACCATATAGGAATTGAAACATTTGTTCCAGTTGGGTGTAACATTTTGTAAAAAAATCTTCCAATCGCACCATATAGGAATTGAAACAAGAAGCTTTGAAGCTGGGACTGGTGGATAAAGTTGCTTCCAATCGCACCATATAGGAATTGAAACTCAGTACGTAATGACCAAGACTCAGACGGGATTCCTTCCAATCGCACCATATAGGAATTGAAACTGTTGAGTTCAGCAGAGCGCAGTAAGCGACCCTCACTTCCAATCGCACCATATAGGAATTGAAACGAGGTAAAATCGCAGATCAGCCAGTGAAGTGGATGCTTCCAATCGCACCATATAGGAATTGAAATAAGGGTTTTGCATTAATGACAATGGCAGGGCAACACTTCCAATCGCACCATATAGGAATTGAAACAATTTAGGGCATACTATAAAATTGGAAACTTTTAACTTCCAATCGCACCATATAGGAATTGAAACTATCTCATCGAAGGGGACATTCCAGACCTACAGGCCTTCCAATCGCACCATATAGGAATTGAAACCATGTAATATCCCACGTTCCCGAGATAGTTCTCGGACTTCCAATCGCACCATATAGGAATTGAAACTCCACAACCACCACCACCGGAGGAATCCCTCCTGTTACTTCCAATCGCACCATATAGGAATTGAAACATTTAAAATGAATTTATGCAAAGGATAAAAGTTAAACTTCCAATCGCACCATATAGGAATTGAAACTATTTGCAACATCAAGGGAGTACGTATTGAAAGAACTTCCAATCGCACCATATAGGAATTGAAACAATTTGGGCTCACTCCTAAAGCTCGCATGAAACTCTTCCAATCGCACCATATAGGAATTGAAACGTTCCAAAGGACCTTGGGAAAAAGGGCCGTGAAGTGCTTCCAATCGCACCATATAGGAATTGAAACCAACGGGCCGATTCAGCCTAGAAACGGAAACATCATACTTCCAATCGCACCATATAGGAATTGAAACTATCTATTCTACTCGACCTCACAGGGACAATTAATCTTCCAATCGCACCATATAGGAATTGAAACAATAATATTTATAGCTATAATTTCGTAACCGCAGCTTCCAATCGCACCATATAGGAATTGAAACTTGTCATTAATGCAAAACCCTTTGGGAACCGGGCTCTTCCAATCGCACCATATAGGAATTGAAACGTCCTTGCCACACTCGGACTTTTGGCCAACTCGGCTTCCAATCGCACCATATAGGAATTGAAACATTTAACACATGAAAAAATCATTCTTCAGGAGAAGCCTTCCAATCGCACCATATAGGAATTGAAACAAGCGATCATACGTTTCAAACTCGTTTAGGGTTTTCTTCCAATCGCACCATATAGGAATTGAAACAGCGGTGCTTGCAACCGGTGTTTTTTTCGTCCTTCTTCCAATCGCACCATATAGGAATTGAAACGCCAAACCATCCGTTGGTACAAAGCGGGCATTTTTCTTCCAATCGCACCATATAGGAATTGAAACAGCAAAGTATGGCTGGAGTAAGCAAGCCAGTTTTTCTTCCAATCGCACCATATAGGAATTGAAACGGTGGGAGATACGGCGCGTCGGGATTACATGATCACTTCCAATCGCACCATATAGGAATTGAAACCGAACATACCTTGGGGCTTTTTTCGCTCAATAACTGCTTCCAATCGCACCATATAGGAATTGAAACAGATGTATCTAATATGTTGCAGTTACAAAACTCCGGCTTCCAATCGCACCATATAGGAATTGAAACACAAAAGGATAATGACAACAGATGTATAAGCAATGTACTTCCAATCGCACCATATAGGAATTGAAACGGCGACTGGCGAAGCTTATCGAAAACAGGCTCTACACCTTCCAATCGCACCATATAGGAATTGAAACAAGAAGCTTTGAAGCTGGGACTGGTGGATAAAGTTGCTTCCAATCGCACCATATAGGAATTGAAACAAATGCGTAATAAAATTGGCGAATATGAGCAGAAACTTCCAATCGCACCATATAGGAATTGAAACTGGTTTTTCCATAGATGCGTGGGTCTGGCCGGAACTTCCAATCGCACCATATAGGAATTGAAACAAAGATGCGGAGGTACTTGCCTCTAAGGAGGTCAGCTTCCAATCGCACCATATAGGAATTGAAACGACAACGAAGTAGTCAACCGTGTCGCTCAAGTGACTTCCAATCGCACCATATAGGAATTGAAACATTCGATTTTCAATCGACTTGATTTCGTTGTCCATCCTTCCAATCGCACCATATAGGAATTGAAACTTACGTACTGATGGGCAAAAATAATGACCTCGTAATCTTCCAATCGCACCATATAGGAATTGAAACACAAATGTATTTCCTAATTCAGGCAAAAGAGAGAGCTTCCAATCGCACCATATAGGAATTGAAACCAATATGGCAAGATTAACCTTGCTTTGAAAGAGTCTCTTCCAATCGCACCATATAGGAATTGAAACGAAGTTGTTTGGCTTTACAACAATTACAAGGAGACCTTCCAATCGCACCATATAGGAATTGAAACCTTGGTGTAGCTGCTGCAAGTTTGGCCGTTGTAGCTTCCAATCGCACCATATAGGAATTGAAACCAAGAGGATTGGCGAATAGTTGCGCGCAAACGACTCTTCCAATCGCACCATATAGGAATTGAAACTCCTTATAAAGGAAACTTGCTGAACCAAGTTGGCTACTTCCAATCGCACCATATAGGAATTGAAACGTGAATGATTTACGAAATATTTGTCTTTAAAATACTCTTCCAATCGCACCATATAGGAATTGAAACATGCAAAATTTGATATTTTGATCGATAAAATTTCGCTTCCAATCGCACCATATAGGAATTGAAACTGGTGGACATTCGCTTTTTTGGAATGGCGCGGGTGCTTCCAATCGCACCATATAGGAATTGAAACGTTGAAGGGAAATGTTACGCCTTCAAAAACAGCGGTCTTCCAATCGCACCATATAGGAATTGAAACATTGAATCTTGGGTTGAATCGAATTTAGGCCAATCTTCCAATCGCACCATATAGGAATTGAAACAGGGAGACTTTACAAGCGAAATTGAAGCGGCCATCCTTCCAATCGCACCATATAGGAATTGAAACTTTTAAGATGAAAAAGTCAAGGGAAGAAAAAGCCTTCAACTTCCAATCGCACCATATAGGAATTGAAACGCTGGTGACGTATATCGGTCGGGCAGAAAACGAATACTTCCAATCGCACCATATAGGAATTGAAACCTGATTAGGTTTCAAGCGAATTCCAGTAAAGTGGTACTTCCAATCGCACCATATAGGAATTGAAACTCTCCTCTTTTGAACCCACCTTAATAAACGTGATGGCTTCCAATCGCACCATATAGGAATTGAAACGTTTGAGAATTTTACATCTGGGTCGCCAAGTGGGCCTTCCAATCGCACCATATAGGAATTGAAACACAAAAAATGTTGGATGATTCGATTGAGCTGACTGCTTCCAATCGCACCATATAGGAATTGAAACGTTTCTTTTCAAATCTGATTCTGGATGGTTTGTGTCTTCCAATCGCACCATATAGGAATTGAAACAAATCAGCGTTGCAAAGAATGTCGTATCCTCCACGCTTCCAATCGCACCATATAGGAATTGAAACGGTCATGGCAGACATAGGATCATCCTTCATGCTTTCTTCCAATCGCACCATATAGGAATTGAAACGGATAAACTTGTTTTGCAAAATACCGTACAAAGTCCTTCCAATCGCACCATATAGGAATTGAAACAGATGTATCTAATATCTTGCAGTTACAAAACTCCGGCTTCCAATCGCACCATATAGGAATTGAAACTAACTTCTTAGCTCCCCCAGGGTTTGATGTACCTTCTTCCAATCGCACCATATAGGAATTGAAACGTTGGAAGATCAGATTATGACTGAGGAACGAAAACTTCCAATCGCACCATATAGGAATTGAAACATTTTGGCTGAGTTAATTGCTGAGCGCGTCCAAAGCTTCCAATCGCACCATATAGGAATTGAAACAAACTTTTGCCGTAACCAATCCAGGATAAACTTGTTCTTCCAATCGCACCATATAGGAATTGAAACAAACTTTTAAGAGTAGTACACTCAAGGTTTCAGTTCTTCCAATCGCACCATATAGGAATTGAAACAGAACTTGCCGAGCTGGAATTTAGGCTAATTGACACTTCCAATCGCACCATATAGGAATTGAAACAGTTACAATTAAGTTTGAGGACTCTTCCGCACCCCTTCCAATCGCACCATATAGGAATTGAAACAGGCAATTCTTCTTACGGTGGGAAATATTCAACGAACTTCCAATCGCACCATATAGGAATTGAAACAGTTGGCTATCCATGTAGGATTTGACTTGAGTTGGAGTCTTCCAATCGCACCATATAGGAATTGAAACAAGTATTTGATTTCAGCTTTTTCGGCTTCCTCTTCTTCCAATCGCACCATATAGGAATTGAAACGAATTTGAGTCAGGCCGTTATTGCGGCTGGAGCTGCCTTCCAATCGCACCATATAGGAATTGAAACTTTTACGGAATATGGGGCATTTAATAAGGCGGCAGCTTCCAATCGCACCATATAGGAATTGAAACAAAAATGGGCTCCTTACAAGAAACTCCTGTGTGTCTTCCAATCGCACCATATAGGAATTGAAACCTTATAACCACGGGCTTTGCAGCACTTGCTGGACCACTTCCAATCGCACCATATAGGAATTGAAACGACTTACAGGCGGTCTCTCAAAAGGGCAGAAACTCTTCCAATCGCACCATATAGGAATTGAAACTTTGATGCCACATGGGAAGCGGAGGACTTCTTTGCTTCCAATCGCACCATATAGGAATTGAAACTGTAGGACTTAACTTGAGTTGGAGTGAGTTGCGGATCTTCCAATCGCACCATATAGGAATTGAAACGGAATCAATTGCTTCACAAACGCGTGCATGTGCACTTCCAATCGCACCATATAGGAATTGAAACAAAGCTTCAGCTGGAAGCGTTGCAAGAAAGGTGGTCTTCCAATCGCACCATATAGGAATTGAAACTATTTTCCCGATTTTTCCCGATTTTTTCCTAGTAACTTCCAATCGCACCATATAGGAATTGAAACGGGGGTGGGAAAAAGTTATTTATTTGTTCAGTCGATCTTCCAATCGCACCATATAGGAATTGAAACATTTAACGCATGAAAAAATCATTCTTCAGGAAAAGCCTTCCAATCGCACCATATAGGAATTGAAACTGCGTACGGACGTGATTGATTATGATCTTCGTGTCTTCCAATCGCACCATATAGGAATTGAAACCATTTTGCGTGGCTCTAAACAATGCACATACGCCGGTCTTCCAATCGCACCATATAGGAATTGAAACAGGTTTGAGTTTGACCCTATCACTGGACAAGCTTTACTTCCAATCGCACCATATAGGAATTGAAACAACAAGAGCTGGAAAGTTTAGGATGGGAAGTTTCCATCTTCCAATCGCACCATATAGGAATTGAAACTAAGTTTTGCCAGTAAAAACTTCACTTGATTTAAGCTTCCAATCGCACCATATAGGAATTGAAACTCTAGGGACACCGGCATACGTCATATTGATCAAATACTTCCAATCGCACCATATAGGAATTGAAACTTTCCGATGGAATGTTTTTCGGCGTGGTACGGCACTTCCAATCGCACCATATAGGAATTGAAACGGGATCCGCATTGAGCATGGAGCACATAGCCCCAACTTCCAATCGCACCATATAGGAATTGAAACGCTTTTCCTGAAGAATGATTTTTTCATGCGTTAAATCTTCCAATCGCACCATATAGGAATTGAAACAGTGAAACTAAAGTTCCTCTTTCATCGCCGTATCCTTCCAATCGCACCATATAGGAATTGAAACTGTTTTTTCGATCCGCTACTTTAAAAAAGACGGAACCTTCCAATCGCACCATATAGGAATTGAAACGGGAGACTTAATACTAAGTATGAGCCGGATTTCAACTTCCAATCGCACCATATAGGAATTGAAACTGAGCTCCTTCAGCTCGTTATCCTGAGTAGAAAAAGCTTCCAATCGCACCATATAGGAATTGAAACAGATTGAGTATTCTGAGGTACTTCGATTGAAAGACCTTCCAATCGCACCATATAGGAATTGAAACAGCCGAAATGACGGCTTTGGCGGATTTGGCTGCATCTTCCAATCGCACCATATAGGAATTGAAACAATCTGACCTTTTAGCGGATCTGAAAAAGAATCATTCTTCCAATCGCACCATATAGGAATTGAAACGAAGAAGCTGAAGTAATTGGTGAGACTGATACAAGCTTCCAATCGCACCATATAGGAATTGAAACTCGACATTTTTTCAAATTGTTCGGCTTGCGAAATCAACTTCCAATCGCACCATATAGGAATTGAAACGTGATCAATATTGGAGCATCTGAATCGGCCTCAACTTCCAATCGCACCATATAGGAATTGAAACTGGTCTTCCCTTCTTTGTTGTTCGAGATGAAGACGCTTCCAATCGCACCATATAGGAATTGAAACTGATGGCATCTGGCACACTACAAACCGCATGAAGGCTTCCAATCGCACCATATAGGAATTGAAACTTGACCGATGCAGACCGACAAGAATTGCTTGATTCCTTCCAATCGCACCATATAGGAATTGAAACAATTCGGATGGGGAACTTAGATTTTCGGCTCCTGCACTTCCAATCGCACCATATAGGAATTGAAACAACAATACCTATCCTTATGAATATGTAACGGGAGAGCTTCCAATCGCACCATATAGGAATTGAAACGTCAACGGAATTCGAGATTATAGATCAATCATTTTCTTCCAATCGCACCATATAGGAATTGAAACGTTTAGGATCATTGGTTTAGATCCCTTTGTTTTGCCCTTCCAATCGCACCATATAGGAATTGAAACGGGTGTTGGGCTGGTTGTCCATTACCCCCCAGGGCTTCCAATCGCACCATATAGGAATTGAAACTCGGCAACAACGGTTGGTCCAGCCGAATTTTTATTCTTCCAATCGCACCATATAGGAATTGAAACAGATTATTACTCCGTCTATTGCACTCAATTGAGTGCTTCCAATCGCACCATATAGGAATTGAAACAGTGTTTTTAGATTGGCGCACTTCGGCCACGCCGTCTTCCAATCGCACCATATAGGAATTGAAACCACATCCCCTAGAAATTTCATGGTATTTCTAGGATCTTCCAATCGCACCATATAGGAATTGAAACTCTCAGGCATAGTGGGTACACAGATTGCACCTGCTCTTCCAATCGCACCATATAGGAATTGAAACATATGTTTGATTTTCACAGGCTTTTCCCGGCGTTCTTCCAATCGCACCATATAGGAATTGAAACAATGCTTTTGAATAACCCAAAAATCGCCCGAAAAACTTCCAATCGCACCATATAGGAATTGAAACATTCGTTACAGCTTTTGGACCAGCCGTTGGGCGACTTCCAATCGCACCATATAGGAATTGAAACAACGAACTAACCAACGCGCGTTTTGTGCCAACCGCTTCCAATCGCACCATATAGGAATTGAAACGTTGGTACTTTATTGATTTACAGGCATTTATAAATTTCTTCCAATCGCACCATATAGGAATTGAAACGAGGTTGCCGAAATATTGAGCCATCACGAAAACAAACTTCCAATCGCACCATATAGGAATTGAAACTAATGAAAAAAAGTCTGCCTTAATTGGTGGGCTTCTTCCAATCGCACCATATAGGAATTGAAACAGCGCGAGCTCAAGAAAAAAGTAGGGGCTGAGCTAGCTTCCAATCGCACCATATAGGAATTGAAACAAGCTCATAATTGTCATTAGCAGCCAAAGCCAGCTTCTTCCAATCGCACCATATAGGAATTGAAACCCGGTCGGGAAATCCTTACTATTCCTACCCGGCACTTCCAATCGCACCATATAGGAATTGAAAAGTGTGATGGAACTGGACCTGAAGGTGATTGAAGACCTTCCAATCGCACCATATAGGAATTGAAACGCAACTTGAAAACCTGGCCAAGCAACTGGCTAAGGCTTCCAATCGCACCATATAGGAATTGAAACTGGATTGTGCCATTCCACCGGTGTCCTTTTCGGCTCTTCCAATCGCACCATATAGGAATTGAAACGTGACGGAAGTCACGATGGACCGTGCAGTAGGGTACTTCCAATCGCACCATATAGGAATTGAAACGTGACCGGTCTTTTGACCAAAATTGCAGATGCCATCTTCCAATCGCACCATATAGGAATTGAAACCAGGATATAACATTTCGGAGACAGCAAGGAAGTACCTTCCAATCGCACCATATAGGAATTGAAACTTAGCCGCCAGAAAGAAACCAACCTTTTTTCCTTCTTCCAATCGCACCATATAGGAATTGAAACAAGGAGGTCAATGCAGCTTGAATCGCTTCCGGTGTACTTCCAATCGCACCATATAGGAATTGAAACTAACCAAATGGGAATATGCCGACAGCCGGGAGAGTCTTCCAATCGCACCATATAGGAATTGAAACGCTCGTTCACCTCCATATTTGTTGGCCGGAATGACAACTTCCAATCGCACCATATAGGAATTGAAACAAAAAGGCAAAAGTAACTTAGTACACTATCATTTAACTTCCAATCGCACCATATAGGAATTGAAACATGTAATGGCGTAGCCATTGAACTTTGAAGGGCTACTTCCAATCGCACCATATAGGAATTGAAACGCAGGTTATCAAAGCTGGGAACACATGGTGGATTTCTTCCAATCGCACCATATAGGAATTGAAACTGGGATATTAGGGAGGATAAAATACTTCCCGGCGGCTTCCAATCGCACCATATAGGAATTGAAACGTTAATGGATTTGACGTAAGGCAAGATCTTAGCTCCTTCCAATCGCACCATATAGGAATTGAAACAATAAAAAATTGCTTTCTGGAGCGATTTTAAAGAACTTCCAATCGCACCATATAGGAATTGAAACATTATGCTGGGAAGAAAGTATCGTTTTTCTTGGCTACTTCCAATCGCACCATATAGGAATTGAAACTTGCCCCCCAAGGCACATGGCTCACCCCAGAGGACTTCCAATCGCACCATATAGGAATTGAAACGAATTTCCCGGGCTTCGAAATATCCAATATCCAACCTTCCAATCGCACCATATAGGAATTGAAACTTGGGCACAATTTAGGATCATCCATCTAGGTTGCCTCTTCCAATCGCACCATATAGGAATTGAAACTTCACCCTCTGGGATCCATGGGATATTAGGGAGGATACTTCCAATCGCACCATATAGGAATTGAAACAGGGAGGTAATCCCCAGTGGCTTTGAGGAAGTTCTTCTTCCAATCGCACCATATAGGAATTGAAACAGTCAGTAACTTTTTCGGGTTCCTTGCCTAAGGCTCTTCCAATCGCACCATATAGGAATTGAAACTTTAATGGGAATGTTCGGCATTTTTCCCTCAAATTCTTCCAATCGCACCATATAGGAATTGAAACTTTACTGTTGCTACATTTTTAAGTAGCGATAACTCCTTCCAATCGCACCATATAGGAATTGAAACCACATTCCGACACCCTAAGCGCTATATCACGCTCTCTTCCAATCGCACCATATAGGAATTGAAACATTTGGGATCATCCATCTAGGTTGCCTTGTTTCACCCTTCCAATCGCACCATATAGGAATTGAAACAAAACCGGCCTAAGGGACCCCGGGGGTGGGAAAAAATCTTCCAATCGCACCATATAGGAATTGAAACTATTTATATGATAGCAGCCCGAAAACAAAAAATATTCTTCCAATCGCACCATATAGGAATTGAAACTTTGAACTCTCTTAAGTTCTATATTTTACACGATTTCTTCCAATCGCACCATATAGGAATTGAAACAACTTTTCAATTTGCAGTATTACCTTTTGCTGGTCTTCCAATCGCACCATATAGGAATTGAAACTTACTTTAAAAGGTTAAATTGTTTAAAAAAAAATTGACTTCCAATCGCACCATATAGGAATTGAAACTTCTATACCTTTCAAGTTAAATAACTTTTTAGGATACTTCCAATCGCACCATATAGGAATTGAAACTGCCTTACTTGCCACTCAAGATGGACGAAGTGGGTCTTCCAATCGCACCATATAGGAATTGAAACCGTGTAAGATCTCCTTTTAGCCAAATTAGCGGAGTACTTCCAATCGCACCATATAGGAATTGAAACTTTAATGGGAATGTTCGGCATTTTTCCCTCAAATTCTTCCAATCGCACCATATAGGAATTGAAACTCGGGATCGTGTAAGCCAGGAAACAACCGCAAACTTCCAATCGCACCATATAGGAATTGAAACAGTTTTAAGCGAGGTGGTTTGATCAAGGGAAGTAAACTTCCAATCGCACCATATAGGAATTGAAACAAGTGGCCGCTACGCCAAACGCGTTAGGCTTGCAGCCTTCCAATCGCACCATATAGGAATTGAAACACTCGCGCCCTGGGCATTTTTTCCTTCATTAGCCACTTCCAATCGCACCATATAGGAATTGAAACTTACCAAACTCCGTGCGCTGGAAGATGAAGAGTATGCTTCCAATCGCACCATATAGGAATTGAAACGCCAGTGGTCGATGGGGAAGGACCGGTGAAAGTAAACTTCCAATCGCACCATATAGGAATTGAAACACTCCGGGAAGACTGGCTGAACGCGGCCATCAAACACTTCCAATCGCACCATATAGGAATTGAAACAGATATATGTCAATGGCACACTGCTCATCAATCAGACTTCCAATCGCACCATATAGGAATTGAAACGGTGAACAGGAGGAGTCCAAGCCAATAATCCCAAATCTTCCAATCGCACCATATAGGAATTGAAACAACTTTTCAATTTGCAGTATTACCTTTTGCTGGTTCTTCCAATCGCACCATATAGGAATTGAAACTTGTTTCACCTGACATTCCATGTTTGAACAGCAACTTCCAATCGCACCATATAGGAATTGAAACGGTCAGACGCATAAGGGAAACACATAAAAGAACTTCCTTCCAATCGCACCATATAGGAATTGAAACATCCTGGAAAGTATTCATCCACACTCCATCACGTTCTTCCAATCGCACCATATAGGAATTGAAACTTTGTTGGTATAGCGTAGCAGACGTGAACTTAGCGTCTTCCAATCGCACCATATAGGAATTGAAACAAAAATATTTTTGATACCTAACTTATTGACTATCACTTCCAATCGCACCATATAGGAATTGAAACTGATCCATACTTTGTACAATACGTATAAGCCTAACCGCTTCCAATCGCACCATATAGGAATTGAAACTGTGGGACTAAGACTTTATTGCCATAAAATCGAGACTTCCAATCGCACCATATAGGAATTGAAACTGTTTGAACAGCAAAACATTCAAACCAAAAAATATTCTTCCAATCGCACCATATAGGAATTGAAACACGCAAACCAAACCTAATTACGTTCCTTGTATGTACCTTCCAATCGCACCATATAGGAATTGAAACAAAAATATTTTTGATACCTAACTTATTGACTATCAACTTCCAATCGCACCATATAGGAATTGAAACTTGGGCACAATTTGGGATCATTGGTTTAGATTCCTTCCAATCGCACCATATAGGAATTGAAACAGTGAAAAGGCGAATTTGACAAAATTGCGCAATAGCCTTCCAATCGCACCATATAGGAATTGAAACAGATATGTAGCAATTTAACGTAATTTGCGTTTGATCTTCCAATCGCACCATATAGGAATTGAAACTAAACGGAACGTGGATTTCAGGGTTAAAATTTTTGCTTCCAATCGCACCATATAGGAATTGAAACGGAATGGGTGAAAGACAGAACACACCCAAAGCTGCTTCCAATCGCACCATATAGGAATTGAAACAGATATGTAGCAATTTAACGTAATTTGCGTTTGATCTTCCAATCGCACCATATAGGAATTGAAACCAAATAAGTAAAACCTATTCGTTACCAAACTACCTTTCTTCCAATCGCACCATATAGGAATTGAAACCCGGTACTGGAAGGCAAAAAAGCTATTCGGATAATGCTTCCAATCGCACCATATAGGAATTGAAACAACCTTGGACTTGACAGAACTTGTCAAGACACTTCTTCCAATCGCACCATATAGGAATTGAAACGTTTTCGTAGGGTAAGGATCAGTTTTACCACATCGCTTCCAATCGCACCATATAGGAATTGAAACACGCCAACCGTCCGATTCGTGGCTATGGCAAGGACCTTCCAATCGCACCATATAGGAATTGAAACGTTGATCCAAAAGTACCACAAAGAGTACCCGAATTCTTCCAATCGCACCATATAGGAATTGAAACAGAAAACCGCGAAGCTGAGAACCAAAAGCTGGAGGACTTCCAATCGCACCATATAGGAATTGAAACCAAGTCAAGAAGGCGGTCAATTGACTTATAGTCAACTTCCAATCGCACCATATAGGAATTGAAACTCGCCACCAAAAAAAGGACCGTAAGAAAGTCCACGACTTCCAATCGCACCATATAGGAATTGAAACCCACCTTCGGCCCGCATGGCTCCGGGTACTCGTGTCCTTCCAATCGCACCATATAGGAATTGAAACATCGCAAAGCCCATGTATTGCATCATCTAAACTGCTTCCAATCGCACCATATAGGAATTGAAACATGTGTTTTGTGCTTGTGGTCCCGAAAAAGTAAAAGTCTTCCAATCGCACCATATAGGAATTGAAACAACTCTAGCGGCTCAAGTCCAAACGGATGCAGATACTTCCAATCGCACCATATAGGAATTGAAACAACTCTAGCGGCTCAAGTCCAAACGGATGCAGATACTTCCAATCGCACCATATAGGAATTGAAACAAAAATCAGTAAAACTAACTGTTTTGCCAAGCGTCTTCCAATCGCACCATATAGGAATTGAAACAGATCCAGTCTACGTTCTACCGGATCGAAGGACTTCTTCCAATCGCACCATATAGGAATTGAAACTCTCAATCCCCGATTTGTAGCAGAGATGATGGGTTCTTCCAATCGCACCATATAGGAATTGAAACATATTATTTCACCGAGTTGCGAACGAAGCTTCACAACTTCCAATCGCACCATATAGGAATTGAAACTTCATTCGGGAATTCGCTGACGAACCGGGTACGGCTTCCAATCGCACCATATAGGAATTGAAACAAGGTCAATTTCGGTAATTGTACGGATGCCGTTCCTTCCAATCGCACCATATAGGAATTGAAACTGTGAGCTCCCTCGATCAGTACCCTCTTGGCGCCACTTCCAATCGCACCATATAGGAATTGAAACGAGTTCGAAGACACCACATCCCTAGAGCTGGCAATCTTCCAATCGCACCATATAGGAATTGAAAGATCTCCATGTAGCTTGATACTAACTAGGCATTTTAAATTCATCATCCAACTTCGAAAAGTTTAGTCAGCCACCAGAAAAGTTACCTTGATTGTGAAACATAAAATAATTTGGTTCCACTTCACTGATGAAATACAAAAAGAAAATAAATTCCTCACCAACGGACTCAATTTTAACAGGTCGCACCTACGGCGCTTCGCCGGTTATGGCGATATCCCGTAATGGCTACAAACAGTGGCTACAAACAGTGGACTCCGATGGAGTCAACAGTATATAGTGAAAACAACCTTTGGTTATCTTTCTTATGGTTGATTAGTTTGGGTTAAAATTCTCCCTACTTGAAAAAATAAATTCCCCAACAACGGACTCGATTTTAACGGGTCGCACCTACGGCGCTTTGTCGGTTATGGCGCCAACCCGTCATGGCTACAAACATTGGCTACAAACAGTGGACTCCGATGGAGTCAACAGTATAGTGAAAACAACCTTTGGTTATCTTTCTTATGGTTGATTAGTTTGGGTTAAAATTTTCCCTACTTGAAAAAATAAATTCCCCACCAACGGACTCGATTTTAACAGGTCGCACCTACGGCGCTTCGCAGGTCTTGGGTCTATCGCTCATTTGCTACAAATGGAGAGCTCCGATGGAGCCGTTTGTCGCCAAATCATCTCCTCTCGGTGTGTTTCCGTTGGGAAGGTAGTATCAAGCCATTTTCGGCTTAGTTGCCCAAGTTATTTATCGGCTGTTCCGCTTAACTAAACGACATTGAATTATGAAGTATGAAGTATGAAGTATGAAGTATGAATTATGAATTATTTGGATAAAATTCTTATTTCATGAGAAAAGTATATAAAAAAAGCGACCTGGTGTTTCGGGTCGCTTTTTTTAATGCAATACCAATTGCTTATTTACCGCACTGAGACAAGATGGTCTTCAGGGTTCCTAAGTTCCCGGTTACCTCGTCCTGATTAGGTTTTACTTCGTTGCATTTTTCAAAATACGGAAGTGACTTAGAGAAAATCGAACAAGCTTTTTCCTCAACCGCTTTCCCTTCGGCACGGTAGGTTTTCATGTCCATGTCATCCACTTTCTTCTTGATCTCAACGGCCTCATTGAAGTAAATAACGGCCATGCTGAAGTTGGCATCGTAGTTGTTCGGCTCAACCGCAAGTACTTTCTGGTACTGCGCCATAGCCATGTCTTTTTTGCCTACGTTGTCATACAACAAACCCAAGTTCAATAGATTATTGGTATTTTTAGGATCAGCCTCCACCAATTTCGAAAGGTCGGCAATCGCATCTTCAATCTTATTCGAACGAATGTACGTATTGATCAATTCTCCTTTCAAATCCTTGTCATTGGGTTGTGCGATGATCCCTTTTTTCAAAGTCGCAATGGCCTCATCGTACTTGTTCTCATTCGATAAAAGAACGGCTAATGAATAATACACCGCCGCATCTTTTCCGTTGTTGGCAATGAATTTATCAAAATACTTCTTTGCTACATCGAACTTTTGATTTTGCTGTGCCACAATACCGGCATACAAAGCGGCTGTGGTATCATTTGCTTTGACATCGTTCGCCAATTCAAACAATTGCAACGCCTTTGTCAATTCTTTCACTCCATAAAAAGCGGCACCTTGGGTCATCAATCCACCGTAAAGACGGTCGCTTTTCAATGACTCATTGATTTTCGCTACATCTTTGGCCGCTGGCTCTACTTCAATCGCTTTTTTGTAGGTATTGTAAGCGGTCATGGAAGCCATGGAATCTTTTCCGCAATTGATGGCCATATCCAAATAAGCATCCGCTAATTTAGACCATGTCGCTGCCTTGGTATTTTTCTTTGGATTCTCCACGTTCTTTACATTCGTGGCAATCGCTTTCTCCATGGCAACACATGTTTCCTCCCGGATTTTATCTTGCAATGCAGCTTGAGCCGAAGCTGAGAAAGCTCCAAAAACCAATGTTGAGGCAACCAACATTCTCTTTTTCATAGGTAATTTGTTAAATGGTTTACGATTCAATTTTACACAAAAAAATTAATAAAAAAGGCCCTTAACAAGCTTTTAACAAGGGAGAGGTTAGGCCTCCTCCCCTGTTGGTTCAGTGGTTTCGCCGCCTTCTTCCTCTTCTTCTCGGATGATTCGGGTGACTGACGCGATGTTATCATTTGTTCCAAGCTTGATCAAACGAACCCCCTGTGTAGCGCGGCCCATCACACGTAGTTCCGCTATTGGGATTCGAATGGCAATTCCATTCACGGTAATGATCATTAAATCATCCTCATCCGATACCTCTTTGATGGCCACCAAGTTACCTGTCTTATCGGTCAACTGGAAGGCTTTCACCCCTTTGGTCCCGCGGGAAGTTAATCGGTATTCTTCTACTTCGGATCGCTTACCAAATCCGTTTTCGGATACGACCAACAATTGCGCCTCTGGACGAGAAACACAAATCATCCCGATTGCCTTGTAGTCATCCTCCAACGAAATTCCTTTTACCCCTGCGGCGCCTCGTCCCATCGGTCGAATGCCCGCTTCATGGAATCGAACCGCTTTTCCGTTTTGAGAAGCAATCACAATGTAATTATCCCCGTTGGTTAAGGCTACATCCAATAAATTATCCCCTTCGTTAATGGAGATCGCTATGATCCCGTTCTGACGTGGACGCGAGTAGGCTTCCAATAAGGTCTTTTTCACGATCCCTTTCTCGGTACACATCACAATGTAGTTATTGTTGATGTAATCAGGATCGGTTAACGTCGTGACATTCAATACCGCTTTGATCCGGTCATCGGCTTCAATGTTGATCAAGTTCTGAATAGCGCGTCCTTTGGATGTCTTGGATCCTTCCGGAACCTCAAAAACACGTAACCAGAACAGTTTCCCCTTTTGGGTAAAGAACAACAAATAATTATGGTTGGTGGCGGTGAACAAGTGCTCGGTATAATCGTTGTCTTTTGTCTTCACACCCCGAGATCCTGTACCTCCCCGTCCCTGGGTGCGGTACTCTTGCAACGGCGTCCGTTTGATATACCCCTGATTGGAGATAGTCACGAGCATTTCATCATCCGGAATCATGTCCTCGATCGAGAACTCACCCGAGGCCAGTTCAATTTTGGAACGACGCACATCTCCATACTTCGCCTTAATATCCAAAAGATCATCTTTTACGATACCTTTCTTCAACTCATCGGAGTTAAGAATTTCATTAAGGCGGATAATGGTGGCTTTTAGTTCATCAAATTCACCGACGATTTTATCTCGCTCCAAACCGGTCAAGCGCTGTAGACGCATGTCAAGAATCGCTTTGGCTTGAACCTCACTTAGGATTTGGTCTTCGGTCATTTCTTGAACCATCCCGGCAATACCTAGCTTCAACAGGCCATTGGCAATGAAGTCGGCTTTCTCGGTTCCGGTCATGAAATCTCCACGCATCAATCCTTGCTTGGCTTCGTCAGGATCTTTGGATTGACGAATGAGGGCAATCACGGCGTCGATGAAATCTTGAGCGATCAACAAACCGATCAAGATATGGGCACGTTTTTCTGCTTCCCGCAATTCGTATTGAGTCCGCCGTGTAATGACCTCGATCCGGTGCTCAACGTAATATTTAATCAAATCTTTTAAATTCAATAACATGGGACGGCCATTCACCAACGTCACGTTATTGATACTAAAAGACGACTGCAGTTGCGTAAACTTGTAGAGGTTATTAAGGACGACATTGGGAACGGCATCGCGTTTCAGGTCATATACCACCCGAAGTCCGTCCCGGTCGGATTCGTCCCGGATATCAGCAATTCCTTCTATTTTCTTTTCATTAACCAATTGGGCGGTTTTTTCAATCATGGCCGCTTTGTTGACCATGTAAGGAATTTCGGTTACCACGATTTGGTCTTTTCCTGTTTTGCTCACCTCAAAATTGGCCACAGCGCGAATCACGACTCGGCCACGACCTGTTTCGTAGGCTGACTTCACTCCATTGTATCCATAAATGATACCCCCTGTTGGAAAATCTGGCGCTTTGATGTGTTCCATCAGCTCGCTGATTTCAATCTCAGGTCGATCGATGTAGGCAATGATGCCATCCACCACTTCCGACATATTATGCGGAGCCATGTTGGTAGCCATACCCACGGCAATTCCTGAGGATCCGTTTAATAAGAGGTTAGGAATACGAGCTGGGAGCACGGATGGCTCCTCCAAAGAGTCGTCGAAGTTGGGTTGGTAGTTGACTGTATCTTTGTTGATATCAGCCAACATTTCTTCGGCTACTTTTTTCAATCGAGCTTCGGTGTACCGCATGGCGGCGGCAAAGTCACCGTCCACAGAACCAAAGTTTCCTTGGCCATCCACGAGGGGATAACGAAGTGACCAATCTTGGGCCATCCGGACCATGGTTTCGTAAACCGAGGAGTCACCATGCGGGTGATACTTACCCAATACTTCCCCGACAATACGTGCCGATTTTTTGTAGGGTCGATTGTGATACACCCCTAGTTCGGACATTCCATACAACACCCGACGATGCACAGGTTTAAATCCATCCCTCACATCCGGGAGAGCCCGGGAAATAATAACGGACATGGAGTAATCGATGTAGGCACCTTTCATTTCATCCTCAATGTGGATGGGAATAATGGTTCCTTGATTACTGGCTTCTCCGTCTAAATTCTCTAATTCATCAGCCATAGATTAGTACACTATTTTTTTATAAGAACATTAAACAAAAATAACGAATTACCCTCACTTATTTACCTTTTTCAAGGAAGATCGAGTAAATCGGGTCGTCTTTTTTGGGTTCTTTCCAGAGATTGCTCCAATCTCCAATCCTGGATTTTCCTTTCGTGCCCTGACAACAGGATATCGGGTACTTGTAGGCCCTCAAAATTAGCCGGGCGGGTGTACACAGGGGGAGCAAGTAAATTATCTTGAAAGGAGTCGGTCAAGGCAGAGGTTTCATCGTTTAACACACCTGGTAACAACCGAATGATGGCATCGGCTAAAATGGCGGCGGGTAGCTCTCCGCCACTGAGTACAAAATCACCGATTGAGATTTCTCGGGTCACCCAATGTTCTCGCACTCGTTCATCGATCCCTTTGTAATGTCCTGCAATGAGAAGGAGATTTTGTTTCAACGAAAGTTGATTGACAATCCCCTGGTTGAGTCGCTCTCCATCAGGGGTTAGGAAGATGATCTCGTCGTAGGTTCGTTCTTTTTGCAAGTCTCGAATGAGGTTGACCAGCGGTTCGATCATCATCACCATACCGGCTCCACCTCCAAAGGCGTAGTCATCGATTTGGCGATTGGGACCTAATCCATAAGATCTGAGGTCATGAACTACGATTTCGGCGAGTTGATTTTTCTGGGCACGTTGAAGAATGGAATGCGCAAAAAAGCTTTCCATCAAAGCTGGGACAGCTGAAATGATATCAATTCGAAACATCGTCATCTAAATCATCAGGTTCAGTTTCATTACCTAAGTACACATCCAGGAGACCATCTGGGAGTCGGACAATCATTTTTTTAGTTTCGGCCTCCGCCCGCAAAACGATGGAATCGGAGATGGGAATGAGCACTTCTTGTCCTTTGACCTTCACTGCGATGAGATCCTGTTGAACCCCTTCATAGATAGACAAAATAGGTCCTAGAGAAAGTCCAGAGTGCTCGTCATATACTTCGTACCCGATGACCTCATGGTAAAAAAATTGGCCTTCTTCTAGATCAGGCAGGGTATCCAAAGGCAAATACATATCGAGATTGACGATTTTCTGAGCCTGTTCGAATGTATCTACGGTTTCGAATTTACAGATGGATTTCTTGCCTTTAATTTGGAGGTTCTCAATAAAATAAGGTACCAATTGGCCTTTTATGTCCAAGAAAACAGAATCCATTTCTTCGTATTCCTCGGGAAAATCGACGTCGAGGTACACGATGACCTCTCCCTTGAGTCCATGGGTTTTGGTGATTTTTCCGAGCTGAAAGCAGGTATCTTTTGTCATTGCTTCGGGTTTAATGTGTCATTGTCAAAAACCAAAAATCCCCGCCGAGGCGAGGATTATGGGTGCCATGATTTTGGATTGCCTTAAGCCTCGGTCGACTCTTCGGCAGCGGTATCATCAGCCGCTGGAGCTTCTGTTTCCTCCGCTGCAGTTTCTTCAACCGCAGTTTCGGCAGCAGCTGCCTCCGCTAAAGCTTTGGCTTTAGCAGCTTCCATGTCTTCTTTTTTCTTACGCTCTGCTTCCAAAGCGGCTTGCTTAGCTGATTCTTTCACGTTGGAAAGTTTTGCAATTTTCTCAGCACGAGCTTTTTCTTTTTCCTCTAACCAAGCGTTGAAACGGGCATCTGCCACTTCTTGGGTGATAGCACCTTTGTTAACACCCACTTGAAGGTGTTTTTTCAACATAATACCGGCTACCGAAAGGATTTTCCGGGTGGTATCTGTTGGTTGAGCACCTACCATCATCCAATGCAAAGCACGCTCCATTTTCAAGGAAATAGCTGCTGGTGTGGATTGAGGATTGTACTGACCGATTTTCTCAATGAAACGACCATCCCGTGGTGATCTTGAGTCGGCTACGACGATGTCATAAATTGGAGCTTGTTTACGACCCCGACGCGCTAGTCTGATTTTAACTGACATAATTTGACAATTTGGTGGGAACCCGTCCCACATGGTTAAATTTTGAAACGCAAAGATACGTTTATTTTTTCATAAAAAAAAGAAAAGCCGATAAGCCGAGTTCTGTCGTGCCTTATCATTTATCTAGGATCTTCATCACTGAAGACCTCCATCGACCTACCCTCCGACGGGAGCGAGCCACCCCCTGCTGACGCATGTCGGTATATTTGGTCTTTCAACCCATGAGGTTTACCGTGCCCAGCCCATCACTGGCCTGGCGGTGGTCTCTTACACCCCCGTTTCACCCTTACCAATAACTATTGGCGGTTTAATTTCTGTGGCACTGGCTGTCAAAAGGTCTTTTCCCCTTTCGCCTACCCGTTAGGTAGCATGGTGCTCTATGTTGCTCGGACTTTCCTCTGATGTTACCACCAGCGATAAGGTAGCTTTTCTTTTGACAAAGGTACGGATCCCAACTTATAATCCCTCCACCTGCAATTGAATTTTACCGGTGGCCTGCACAATCGCTGAAAGACCTTCTTGAGCAATCACTATTTTACTGGGCACCAAATGGGACAATTGACCTGATATTTTAAATCCAGGACTGGGGGATTGATTCAAGGCACTTTGAATCTCGGTCTGCGCCGATTTCAATTGATCTTGTAATGGAATCTGAAAATTTTCTTGAATTTTACGTTCCAAAGTGCCATCAAATATCCATGCTGCCGCCTTGAGTAAAATATTTTTTGTTTTCAAATCGAATTCTGTTTGAGCTAACTCGATCCGTTGCAAGGCTGGATTATACACGGGTATGGCCTTGATAAAAAGAGTTCCTTTAATGGCTCCTGAGGTCAAAATCTCAAATACAAGGCGATCCTCTGATCCATATAACGAAATTTTTTCAAACGTAATTTCCTTTTTCTTAAAAGCATAACTTGACCCTCCCAACTGTTTTTGTGCCAATTGAGTAGCCGTCTCATAATCAATGGTATTGACGAGTCCTACTTGAAACTGATCTGGGATCGACTGTACATAGCTAAAGGCCGGCGCTTTACTTAGCTTTTGAACGGGAGCCGGTTGTTTTCCGGTGAATGTTTCCGTGTAGGCTTTTAGTCCCAAAGTCATCCGAATTCGGCGATTGGCCGCGACAATGGGTGTACAATAAATTTGGATGGGAATGACCCGCAGCCAAACTTGATATTCCTCTTGAATCAAAATCGGCTCAAGCGATTTATTCCAAGCATCCAGGACATATTTTGACAAATTAATATCCTTACTGGCCGATTGGTCGATGGTACGGGCAATGGATTGCAGGTTAAGTTCAATTACTTTTCCGACGATCGGACCGATGGGGACCTCCACCGCTCCAAACTTTAACGTGGGTTTTGTTACCCAAGTATATCCTTGTGGAGTGGTGTAGGTGGAAATGGACCAATCCTCTCCCAATCCAAAGCGGGTCGAAAACTTCATGACCATTTCAAAAGATGTCTCTTGGTATTGCTTGTATCCAAAGGCGCCATATCCTTTCTGAATCCACACTTTGATGGGTACCGAAAAATCAAAACGATCACCAATTGCTTGCGTGAATGCAATGGGTTTGGTTTTGGTGACCTTCATCTTAAGATCATCTTGGTTGTTGTTGGTAAAACTATCATCAACGTAGATATCGGTTCCCACCGCGGCATTGATTTGTTTTTCAATATCATTTAACGCTACATCCACCGGAACCGCAATGGTGGAAGTTAGCTTTGATGCCGTTGCTTGTTTGATGGATGTTGACTCGGTGGGTCGTTCAGGTTCAATTTTTTGAGCGACTAATGTTAGACTTACTCCGGAGAGGAAAGCCAATGTGAGAAGACTTTTTTTCATTTTAAAGAAACTTTTAAAGCGCCGTAACCAAATTTTTCTTTTTGTGCCTCTTGAAACCAGGCCACTTGAGGATGTTTGGATAGATGTCTCTGCAGCTCTTGTTTCAGTACACCATTGCCAACTCCATGAATGAACGTCATTTCCGACAATCCTTGGGCCACTCCCAGTTCCAAATGCTTTTTAAAGTATTGCAATTGATACCCTAATGCTTCCTGCTGAGGTACACTTTGGCCCTCGGGCGTAATTTTTTCTAAATGGAGATCCACAACCGAGGGCGTCACAGTCATTTCGACGATATCCCCGTTGGTTTGATTTTCCTGAAGTGCAGTTGCAACAAGAGCTGGCTGCCAATTCAAGGGTTGTGAACTTAGTTCATCTAATTGAAAGACATAACCTGCTTCCTGTACCAAAGGAATTGTTTTCTTCTTTGAAAAAAAAGTTTTGGCCTTTCCTCGTACTATGACATGCAAAGGCGGCTTGGGAGAAAAAGTCCCTTCCTTAAAATACAATGCAGTAAACACAAAATTACCCCATTGTTCAAAGTCCGAAATTTTCCATTCCTTCAACGATTTTTGAAATGACTTAGGTTCCAAGGTGCTGGCTAGAATACCTGTCTCGGCATTCCCCTTCTCATTGATTAAGGTAAATGGAAGCGTGTAATCTGTATTATTGATCAGATAAACCACCACCCGCTCCTGGTGAATAGGTAAAAATGCAAGAAAAATCCCTTTTTCTGCCAGGACAGCCCTTGGTTTGATTTCATCCGAGGAGGGGAAGTTTTTTTTGAAGTAAGTCAATTCATGATCAGCAATTTTAACTACCTCATGAACTTGTACCGGTAGAATAAACCCTTCTTCAATTTCCACTTCGACAATCTGCCCAGAAATTCGCATGATTATTCCTTCTTCCTTTCCGTGCAGTAAGCGAACACGATCGCCAATAGATAATTGTGTCATATTTTTTAGTAGAGTCCAACGTATTTACGAATAATCCATTCCAAAGACATAAGCATCAAGAGTAATCCGCCTAACCAAGGCAAGTCGATGGTTTGTTTCCGGCGCTCCGAAACAGTTATTTTGCCAGGAGGCGGATTTTGATTCATGTCATTAATCCATTTTTCGAGATTATTCAGCGTCAAAAACTCACCCCCATTTTGATTGGTTATTTCCCGTAGCCAACCAAAGTCGGCCTGCCGATTTTCATCCTCAATCCATTGATTATTCAACAAGAAGGATCCCTTCACTTTTTGAGGTAGGCCATCACAGATGGCCTCGGCTGTAAATGTATAGGCTCCAGGAGTAAGACCCGATAACTGAAAAGATGCTGGGCCTGAGGTAAAAGAATATACTTTGGATTGCTTGGAGTGTGTCAAAGTTAACTTGATGTCAACCCCTTCTAGGGCATGACCGGCTCGATCCCAGGTTTCAGACCAAAACGATATCGTTTCACCTCGAGAGTACACAGATTTTTCAGTATTCACTTGCAACCTCGCCTGACCTGATGGATTAAGGAGCTGTTGCATCAACCGAATCCAGAGTTGATCTAAAGCATTGACCTGCTGCGGATTTTCCGCTACTTCCATTCGCCACTTCCAAATCCCTTCTCCCAGCAAAGCAGCTTCCTTATTTCCGACCAATAAAAGTGGACGATTCGCTGGAACTGTTCCAATCAATTGATCTATCCAAATTTCAGGTTCTTTGGAGGCAACGTAGGTGCCAAAGGGTACCAGAAGGGGATCCAAATTGGAGATAAAATCATTCGTCTGGTTGTCGACGGAAATCCAACGGCCCCTCGCGCGATCTTGTTTATTTCCAACCCCTTGGATACCCACCACATTTTGCACACCATTAAAAGCAGGGAGGTTGGTTTCATTTCCTACAATAAAAAATAAAGGAATGCCTTGAGATTTCCATCGGCTGATCCATTCAACCGACTGAGGGAAAGAACGAGAGGGCAATTGATGAAAAATGACTCCAGCATAGGGGGGGCCGACAGGCGATTTTGCGGATCCGAGCGCCGGAATGATCCATTCCTCCACATCAAACTGATTACTCTTTAAGATAGAAGCCTTTAAAGAGCGAATATCAGGATGCGGTGCGTGAGCTAAAATCAATATTTTTTGTTTGTTTTCAATCACTTCCACTGGCTTCTTCATTTCGTTGTTAAACGTATTGACCTCTCGTCGGTCGGGTACCACTTTCACACTGTATATGAACGTGCCTTTTTCAGGAGCTGTGGTGGTCCAAACCCAAGGCAGGAAGTCATTTGAATTTGCACTGGTCCAGTTTCTGGTTTGAATGATTTGCCCGTTTCGGGTAAGGTGGATGGCAAAGGAACTTCCTTTGAGTTGATTAATTTGAATATCGGTTTCGATTTGAAATGGATTCCCAACCGATACTTGATCATTTACAGCAAATCGTTTGACGCGCGCGTCCGGTTTAACCGTGGTATCGCCAACTCCTATGGCATACAGAGGAAAGGGAAGATCCACAGAACGGACACCCTCATTGACCAAACCATCTGAAATCAATAGAAGTCGGGGTGATGATTGGGTGATTCGATTTTGGGACAACCGCAACAATCCGCTCATAATGGGCGAAGAAAGTTGGGAGGGCATTTGCCAAGTGGGTAATTCAGTGCCTTGAAGGTCCATGTGGATTTGATCTCCTTCAAGCGACTCAAGCAGCGTTCGAATTTTTTTAGTATCTGAAGCATTGGGTTGCATGGATTTAGACTGGTCCCAAACGATCCACCAGGCGGGTGTTAGGGTTTCCGACTGGATAAATTTCCAATAGACCTGAGCCAACAAAAAGAGCAACACGAGAAGTGAAGAGGCGCGAAGTACTCCCAAAAGGAAACGAAGGGGCTTGGCTACTTTGGTCTCGTTTCGATAAATCAACCAAGCGAGGCCTCCACTAACACCAAAAAACACCAACCACCCAAGAGGTGAAAGACCTATCCATTGTATTGATTGCATGATGTGGATACTTTTTACAAAATAAACGAAAAAAGGTACATGATGAACATGTACCTTCTCTTGGGGTCGGAAAATGAGTTACATCACCATTCCTCCATCCACCACCAAGGTTTGTCCGGTGATGTACGTGGAGAGGTCCGAGGCTAGAAATAAACATGCATTGGCAATATCTTCTCCATTTCCTGCTCGTTTCAGTGGAATGTTTTTAAGCCATTCGGCTAATTGGTCTTGATTTAATTCACCGGTCATTTCGGTTTCAATAAATCCTGGAGCAATGGCATTACACCGGATATTCCGGGAACCTAATTCTTTGGCAATGGATTTGGTAAAACCAATCATTCCGGCTTTGGATGCGGCGTAATTGGCTTGACCAGCATTACCCATCAGACCCACCACAGAGGAAATCTGGATAATCGATCCTTTTCTTGCACGCATCATGGGTTTTGTAGCGGCTTTGGTCAGGTTAAATACCGACTTTAAATTCACCCGCAATACTTCATCCCATTGTTCTTCGGTCATTCTCATTAATAGGGTATCACGTGTAATACCTGCGTTGTTAATCAAAACATCCAATTGACCAAAATCTTGAACCACATCATTTACTAGGCTTTCGGCGGCATCAAACTCGGACGCATCGGACCGGTATCCTTTGGCTTTAACCCCGAGGGCTTCTAATTCGGCCGCAAGAGCCTCTCCTTTTTCCACACTGGAGAGGTAGGTAAATGCGATGTTTGCACCCTGCGAAGCAAGATGGGTAGCGATGGCACGACCAATTCCACGAGAGGCTCCTGTAACCAAGACTACTTTATCTTGTAATAATTTCATGAGAGAGTAATTTAATGGGATAGTCCTTCAACAACAATGACAAATTCCCCTTTGGGGGATTTTTGCTCAAAAATACGAATAATTTCAGAAATGGAACCTCGAACTGTCTCTTGAAACATTTTAGTCAGTTCTCTTGACACGCTTACCTGCCGATCAGCACCCAACACTTCTCCCAATTGGGTTAAGGTTTTGACGACCCGATACGGTGATTCATAAAACACCATGGTTCGTTCCTCTGCGGCTAGGGCTTGCAGGCGAGTTTGGCGACCTTTTTTTACGGGTAAAAACCCTTCAAATACAAAACGGTCTGTGGGAAATCCGGATTGAACCAAGGCTGGAATGACAGCTGTAGCTCCCGGGAGGCATTCCACCTCAATCCCTGCAGCGAGGCAGGACCGGACCAATAGAAACCCAGGATCCGAGATTCCGGGAGTACCGGCATCAGAAACCAAGCAAATTCGCTCTCCCTTTTCTAGTCTGGAAACTAAGTTTTGAACGGTTTGATGTTCATTGTGGGCGTGATGACTTTGGAGAGGTTTCTGGATCTCCAGATGTTTCAATAAAAAACCGGTAGTGCGGGTATCCTCTGCCAAAATCAAATCGGCCTCTTTTAATAAGCGAATGGCACGGAGGGTGATATCCTCTAGGTTACCGATGGGTGTAGGAACAAGAACGAGTGGCATGGAATTAGGAAGCTAAAAGTTGGTCTATTTTAGCGGCCATATCGTAGTCTTTTTCTGTTACTTGGTTGCCCGCATCGTGGGTGGTAAAGCGTAACTCGACGCGGTTGTAGGTATTGATGATGGTTGGATGATGATTGGCAACTTCCGCCAACATAGCCACTTGGGTGAGGAAGCCAAAGGCCTCGATGAAGTTTTTAAACTCAAAACTTCTACACAAATGATCTTTATTTAGATGCCACATAGGAAAGGATTTCAGGGTTAATCAAAAAAGCCCAAATCAAATGATCTGGGCTTCTTGCAGAGAGAGAGGGATTCGAACCCCCGGACCTGTTACAGTCAACGGTTTTCAAGACCGCCGCATTCGACCGCTCTGCCATCTCTCTTTTTGGTCGTTTTAGTAACGTGGTGCAAAGATATAGGATAAAAATCCCTTTGTCAAGTGTTCTGTCGATTTATTTTTCTTTTCGAACAATTAGGAAAAGGGAACTTCCCCATCCGCCGCGGGGGGGAGACCATTTTTTTTCTAGGCTAACTAGTTGATACAAAAGTTCGTTAATCATACGATGGGGCATCGATACATCGCTTTTGATGGTGGAATAAAATCCAAATTTTAATTGAATTCTTTGTATCCACCGAATACTAACGATAAGTGGCGCCAGCCATCTTGACCAACTTACCCAGTGTCCGGAAAGATGCCTATTTTGGGACAGCCAAGACTGAAAAAACGAGGGATGGAAACGCCTCTTCGCTCCCACGGCAACATCATGCATGCCCTGAAAGGCATCGTATGCCTGGTTATTACTAATTAAAATGCCACCCGGGGCTATTAATTTTTGAAGGTCCTCAAGAATGGGTAGCAATTCATCGTCTTCAAATTGATACCACACATCATTGCAAATGATGACATCAAACGTATGGGGCTCAAATATTTGGGCTAATTGTCTGATATCCAAGACTTGTATTTTTCCTAGGTGCCGTCGGTTGGCCAACTGCACGGCTTTAGGATTGTAATCAAATCCGGATAAATTTTGATAACCCTCCTTTTGTAATCGCTGCAGCATTCCTCCGGTCCCACAACCTGCATCTAGAATTCGAGCTTGAGGATCAATTTTTTCTTTTTGTAACATGGAAATGACCCGGTCATGGAGGTGACGATACCACCAATGCGAATCCTCTACCTGAAACATGGCCTCATATTCCTCATCATTCAGCAGCATGGGATCTTTTTTTTAGGGTCCGAATACTGAATTGAGGTTGTCCATTGATAGCCATGTACGATTTACCAATGTATTCTCCGACGATAGCCAAAGAACACATCAAAACCCCACAAAGGAAGATGACAACCGGTGATCCCCAATGATTAATCACATTCGTAAAATATAAGAAAAAATAACATAACGCGAAGATGACCGATATGGATCCCAGCAGAAAAATCACACGAAGGGGCAGCAAAGAATAACCAAAAAGGATGGTCAAAAACAAGGAGATTAATTTTCTTAGGGTGTAATTGGACTCTCCCTCTGATCGTTCGTGATGTGCCACCTCCACTTTGCCTATGTGGTTGGTCACTTGAAATATCAATCCATCGATGTAGGGATATCCCCCTTTGTAGCGAATAATTTCGTTGACTACATCAAAATGAATTAGTTTAAAACTTGAAAGGTACAAATCCTTGGGCTTTTTGAGGAGGTAGGTAGTTAAATAATTCACCAATTGACTCCCGAGGTTTCGGTAGGCGGCATGTTTTTTTTCGGTGTAATACGAGTAGACGACATCAAAATCACCTTCTTTGGCCTTATCCACTAATTTTAAAATCTCAGATGGAGGATTTTGGAAATCATCGTCGATGATCACCGCGTACAAACCAGTCACATGGTTTAAACCAGCCATCACGGCATTGAATTCTCCAAAATTTCGTCGTAGTGAAATATAGGTAATGTTTTCGAATTCCCGTTGGAGAGAGAGACAGATGGGATGCGAGTTGTCTGGACTGCCATCGTTTACGAGAACAATTTCAAATTGATACCCTTGTAATTCCAGTTGCAATTGTTCGACTAGCCGCCGAATTGAACCGGCCCCTCGGTACACGGGAATGACAATACTTAATTCTTTTTCCATTCGTTTAGGCTGTCGATAATGTAATCCACTTGAGTGGTTTCCAATCTCGGGTGTAAGGGGATACTTAACACGTGTTGATGAAGTTTTTCGCTGATTGGATACTGCCCCGAAAGCCAACTTTGGGTGGCTTTTTGCTGATGGGGTGGAATTGGATAATGAATATCGGTTCCGATCCCTAAATTAAGTAAATATTGCTGAAGTCCTGCTCTATCTTGTGTTCTTATCACAAATAAATGCCAAACACTATCCTGAAGGAGCTTAGGTAATATTATGGACGGATTCTTAATCTCGAGTAAATAACGCTTAGCTATTTCCTTTCTTATTTCATTTTCTTGATCTAGAAAAGGCAATTTTTTGAGAAGAATATGAGCTTGGAGCTCATCTAGCCTAGCATTGAGGCCAATCGAATCAAATACATATTTTTGGGAGGATCCATAATTCCGAAGAGTTCGAACCTTCTGAGCAAGATCAATATCCTGGGTTGTTACAGCCCCAGCATCGCCAAGAGCTCCTAAGTTTTTAGTCGGATAAAAGCTATGAGCTACCCCATCGTACCACCTAGTAGACCTTTGATTTTGGTACCGTACGCCGTGAGACTGCGCAGCATCACAAAAAAACTTCAAGTTATGTTGCCGACAAAATTCGGACATGGGAGCTAAATTCCCTGTTTGCCCGTACAATTCGACGAAAAAGACTGCTTTTGTCTTTTTTGAAATTTTTTCCTCCAGGTTGGCTAATTCGATTAAATAGGTCTCTTCATTGGGTTCCACCAAAACCGGTACATGACCCGCTCTCAAAATGCCGAGGATAGTGGCTATATAGGTATTGGAGGGAACTAGAATTTCGGAGCCCTTAGGGAAATTACAAGCCTCCAATAAGAGAATGATTGCATCCAGGCCATTGGAAACTCCAATACAGTAATCACTTTCACAATAAGTGGCGTAGGCATTTTCAAAGGACTCCACTTCTTGACCCATGATATACCAGCCCGATTGAATAACCGTTGAAACGGACTCTAAAGCAGAAAAATAAGGTTTATTTATTTCTTTTAAATCAAGAAATGGAATTTTCATGTATTGGGATAAGGTTCGTCAATATAATCTGCCTTATCATACGGCTCGTTAGCCAACACCAATAATAAGGCGTCTTGTGAGAAATCATGCATGGTGTGCCAATCTGTCGGTTCAAGTATCAAACAAGTATCCGGGCGATCCAACCAGAACTCATGTTCACCTTGACCATCGTGGACATATACCCGGCATTTCCCGCGAATACAAACTAAGATCTGCCAGGTTTTATGATGACGATGCCCTCCTCGAACTACACCATGTGGAACATCATATATATAATATACGCGTTTTATGGGTCCAGGAAAAATACCTTCTAATACCGTTAAATCCCCTAGGTCACTTTGGAAACAGGGTAAAATTTTAAGGGTGGGCATACAGCTGAGAAATCAGTTCAGTCAAAAATAGTGTGGTTAGGGCATTGGCAAAATACTTCAAAAAGTACATTTAACAAAATGAAATATTCATTTGACCGCATAAAACCGCAAAACAAAGAAACTTTTTGAAATTATTTTCCGCAGGTCAAACGAAATCCACAAAAAGAACAATCCTCCGGTACGGCGGCGGATTGAATTGGGGTTGATGGGTCAAGCATAGATCTCACTAATTCTTGTAACCATTTTTCTGAATTCTCTTGGAATTCTTGAACGTTTCCAACTTTTTCAATCGAGGGCAAGCTGGCATGGATTTTCACATCGCGTAAGGATATCAAGGAAGCTTCCGCATCGGATACCCGGTTTTGCTTCCACATCAAATACTGATACAACCAAAGCTGGCGTAATTTTCCTTCCTTCGGCTCTGCTAATTTTTGGAACATATTTTTAGATAGATCTCCGCCTTTCACATGGCCCGTTTTAAAATCAATTAATTTGATTTTTCCATCCACCTGTTCTTGTTGATCGACTCTCGCTTTCAGTTTAATTGGAAAGTCAAACGACAAATGGATTTCCTGTTGTAATGTAAATTCCATCCCCATCACATGATGCACTCTGCTGTCCGCAATTAGGCTATCCAAATAGTGTGAAAGTTGATCAATGGCAATTTTCTTGATGAGCGCATGGTATCCCGTTTGGAAGTCAAATTGACTAAATGGTTTTTCATTTACTTGTGCTTCCAATATCTCCGGCAGTTGGGCTTTAAATAATTTTGCATTTTCAGCCTGTTGCACTGGAAATTGGAGGAAATAGATTTCCAAAATTTTATGGATCAACTGTCCGTACAAATCGGCACCCATGGTTTCGGTTTCCTCCTCGAGTTCTTTCCATCTCCATACATGTTTCATCAGAAATTTCCGTTCACAACGAAGCCATGTATCTAAAGTGGTCGGAGAAAAACCGGTGGTATGTAACCATTGTACCAAGGATTGCCGAAGTTCCTCTGTTTTCTGCCATGGCTCCAAAGCCCCTTCCTCCCAAGCATCCGTTGGTTTTTGAAGCGTCCAATGTTGAATTTTAGTATGTTCTAGGTTCATTTGTTGCAGCTGTCGTAAAAAACGACTTGGCTCTTTTCCACCTCCTAAACCCTTACCAGAAGGAATGACATAATAAATATCCACCTCTTTGGCTCGTTGAAGTAACCGGAAAAAGTGATACGCCATGACACTATCCTGGTCTGAATAAATAGGTAATCCAAATTCACGGGCTAAATCAAAGGGGATTAGACTATCTGTTTTTTTGGGAGCAGGCAAGAATCCTTCATTGGCATGGAACAGAACAACCTTTTCAAAGTCCAAACAACGTGTTTCCAACATCGACATAATTTGCAATTCAGCCACAGGTTCCCCCGAAAACGGAACGCGCTCTTGCCGTACAATATCCTGAAACAATTGACGAATTAAACCAAGGGATACGGAAAGTTGGGCGGGGATTGATTTTTCAAGTCGCTGGCAAACCATCAACAACGTAAACAAAAACTCATTTTCCATCACATGTGCCTCGCCTACCAAAGCCAATCGAAGCACATGAAGTACCTCTTTCATACGACTAAGTGCTCGATAGCCCTGGGGCCATCGAGAAAAAACCAATTTCCCCAACGAATCATTCTCAAATAAGGCCAAAAACTCCTCTTCTTTCACAAACGGATTTTGATCCAAATACAAAGTATAGGCATCTACCGAGAGGGATTGATTTTCTCTAAACAAGGCATACATTGGATGCTGGTAGACCTTTTGTAACAAGGGAATGGTAAATGAAGGAATGTACAAACGTCGATCACCTTGAGAAACGGACCGGTGATGCAATTGAAGTTCGAGCACTGCCATCATAAAAGAGTAGACCAACGACTGCCTCAAAGACAATCCCATGGTGATATTAACCGATTCGACTTCGCTTGGAAGTGCTTCCATTAGGGCGGGAAGAAGCGATTCATCATTAAGAATCCATCCTGTCGCATTTTTTACTCCGGAAGTCACCTGAGGGCAATACCGTTGAGCGGCCATTTGTGCCTGCCAAATCGACGCCGTGACGGGAATGAAATGAATAGTTCGAGGAAGTTGATTGAGGAAATCATTTGTCCCTATCCCTGAATTCCCTTTTAAACTATTTTTTTTGTGTTTTCTCAAAAAAAGGCCGGCCCGATTTGTCCCTTGTTCATACGCCACATCCGAGTCCCACAGGGTATCGGCCAGTTTGACATCCATTAATTTTTTGATGACCTGTTCCTCCGTTTTGCTCAAAGCATTCAAGCCGATAAAATAATGAAAGGTGTAAGGTGAGGATGTTTGGGGTTGAGCTACCACACGTTCTTGAGCCAATCGATAAGCAAGTCCCCTGTAAACCCTTTGTTTCATTCTTAATTTCTCCCGAAACAAGGGAAATACTTCAGCAATTTGTTGATACAGAGAAAAGTAATTGGATTGTACTTTGGAGGCGGGCTCCCCGGGCAAAACACCCCATCGCTCGAGTGCTTTCGCCTCGGTTAGGTAGTCAAAGAAAGCTTGAGGGTTCTCGATGGCGTATTGATCAATCAGGTCAAAATCTTTTAATAGAACAGGACCCCAACCCATGAATTTTTCTAGCGAAATGGCCGAATGAAGAGTTTGAAAAGTCGAAAACAAATCGAACAACAATTCAATTCCATCTGCTCGATCGGTCATAGAGAGCTCCTGCATAAAGTCATCCATTGCCAAGATTTTGGGTGACCGCATGACCTCCTTCACTTTCCCACTTAAGGATCGCTGAAGAAAATAAGCCGACCGTCTGGAGGGGAAAACCAATACCATATCCGACAATTCGGATTGCGTGTGTTGAGACAGTAAATAGTCGGAAACTTCATCTAAATACGCTTTCATGGCCTAATTTTTAATGTTTTAAGTTCCGATTCATTCATCAAAGGCAGCCACTCTTCTTTTTTGGGAATAAAGTGAATCAACCCTCCCCCTGGAAAAGGTGTACTTGAAATGGGCTGTCCAAAATGTTCGACAAACTTAGCCATGCACGCTGCATTGGGTAGTAAGTCCTCATAAATTTGCAAGCCGGCAAAATCACCCAATTGAATGATACGTTCCATTTGCTGAAAAATAGATTCTGTCGGGCATTCTGATAGCTTATTGGGCTGTCTCTCTTTCTTCTCTGCGACCATCAACTGATCCCAACCATTTTCAACAAAAGGTTGAAGCATGCTGGGGTACATCCGACCATAATAATAACTAACCGTATGTTTCTGATGGAAATAGGCCATAAATCCTTGATTACTGGTTTCCAAATAACAGGGACAAAGGTTCTCTTCAAAACCAATACCATTCCCCCCGATGATACAAAACGGAAAATCGAAAATAGCTTTACCGGGGGTATTACGGACCGTCGTAACATACGAGTTAAGTTTTTTATCAAAACCATAGGCTTTATCTGAAAAGCGAATGGCATAGACTGAAATGATTTCAGACACACCGATCAAAAACCATACAGTTACCCAAGGGAAACTCCGATTGGACATTGACCGCAAGGGTAAAAAAACAAGTAATAAGGGGATTAAAGTGGAGAAGATAATGGTTGATCGTCCGGAGTTCCGGTTGAATGTGAACCAGGAAAACACATGTAAAGTTGGAAAAACAGTCGGATGAAATAACAAACAAAAACCTAAGATTATAAAAATAGGAAGGGCAAAACCAATTTGTTTTTTCCGGATCAAGTAAAAGAAGGAAAAAATCAATAATCCGGATAAAGTCCAACCAATTAAATAATCCCAAAAAAACTCTGGACGATCTTTAAAATAATGAAGGATGGATGGGAGGCCCACCAAATCGGCCCGACCGATCAAAGGTAAGAACAGTTTCAATGGATGAGCCCAACTGTAAGCGGCCGGACTCGGTTCACCTTCAAAAAGGGCAACGTTGGCTAAAACCTGAAAAACCAGGGGGAGGTAGGCCCAAATCAAGACGATATTGAAAAAAATCAAACTAAAAACTGTGAGTCGTTGCGATTTTGTCCAACGAAAGCATGCCCAATACGATTCAATCCTTGACCATCGCGATCGAAGGTTTGGATCTAGGGCAATAAATCCAACAGCTGATACAAAAAAAATGAGTGTACTTAGAAGGGCAAAACCAGTCAGATAAGCCACTTCCTGGCCTAAACTACCCAACAAAACCAAACTTTTAAGCAATAGAAAAGAAAATGAGATTGGCTTTCCTTTAATCAATCGATGGTAAAGGATCAGGTCCGTTAGAATCGACCACGTCAACCAGTGGTGTACGGCATGAACCAAATGCCCACTAAACTTGAAAATGGAATAAAAATCAAAAAAGAAAGCGAGAAATGTAATGGCAAAGGCTAAGGAAACCGAATATTCTCGCTTCAGTAACCAAAATGAGAAAAAAACACCTAGGAAAGTACAAAAGGCATAATACAAACTCGCCCAAGGACCAAACGGTCCAAAAAAATGATAAAATAGAGAGTAGAAATAATTAAACTCAAGGGTTAAGTCCTGAAAAACATGGTTATTCCCAAAAGGATAAAGCATTTCATCTGACACAAGAGTTAATTGGGGCCAGGGGAAGAAATTAAGGTTATGGTAAAAATAATACGCCATGTTGGGCCACGCTTCCACGTCTCCCCCGGTACGATGTGTGAGAGGTTGGGAAAAGTCTTGAACGACTAGGAATAATTTGACAAAACAACCAATGGTAAGGAGTATCCAAGCAATTTTTTGGGACAATGGCTTCACGAAATGTAAAATTCAATTTAGACAAATATACAAAAAAGCCCGAAAATGTAGTCGGGCTTCTTTATTTCAACGCATCTTGGTACGTTTGAATCGCACGTTGTCGAGCCATCGCGTGATCAACCATTGGTTTTGGGTAATAGGACGTTCCAAATTCAGGGATCCATTTTTTGATGTATTTGAAATCGGGATCAAACTTTTTGGCTTGACTTTCCAGATTAAAAACTCGAAAATACGGGGCCGCATCACATCCACTTCCCGCAGCCCATTGCCACCCACCATTGTTGGAGGAGAATTCAAAGTCAAGTAATTTTTCTGCAAAGTACTCCTCCCCTTTTCGCCAATCAATCAATAAATGTTTCACTAAAAAACTAGCTACCACCATTCGAACACGGTTGTGCATGAAACCCGTGGCATTAAGCTCCCGCATGCCAGCATCGACTAAGGGATACCCTGTTTTTCCGGCACACCATTTTTTAAAATCCTCCTCGGATTGGCGCCAAGGAATCTGATCATATTCCAACCGAAAAGCCTTTCCCTCACCTATCCATTTTTTGTGCCACGTTATGTTCATGTAAAATTCACGCCAAATTAGCTCTTTAAGCCATTTTTCGTTGGTAGACATAGCCAAACGTACCATTTTTCGAATACTCACCGTTCCAAATCGAAGGTGAACACTAAGTCGAGAGGTGCCTTGGATCGATGGAATATCCCGGGTTTGATCATACCTCGAGAGAAGCGTCTCCGATACATTGGGTGGTGGGACCTGGAGGTCACTGGCCTCAAACCCCATCTGTTTCAAAGGTATCACGTGAGAACCATAGTGCCGGCAGACTTGGCTAGAAAGTAGCGATACCGAATCCACAGAAACTGTATGGTGGGGCTTCAGCTCGGCTTTCCATTTTTTGCAGTATGGGGTAAAAACGGTGTAGGGAGTACCTCCACCGGAAAGAATCTCATTTTTTTCAAAAATTACTTGGTCTTTACTCGTATAAAAAGGAATACCCTGGGCATTGAGCAGCTTTCGAATCTGGTCATCCCGAATTTCTGCATAATTTTCATAATCATGATTGGTGTATACTTCAGCCACGGGATACAGCCGTAGAATGTTATCCCAAACTGTCTTGGGCTCCCCATAAAAAGTAAGGAGGGGAAATTCCTCAGCCAGCGCTGTCAAGGTTTGGTGAATGAAAGAGACTCGGGCGTCGGACCGATCAGCCAAAGGATCCAGAATCAAGGAATCGAAAATAAAAATTGGAAGTACCTCAAAGCCCGACTGCAATGCTCGATGCAATCCTACATTATCTTCCCACCGAAGATCTCGTCTGAACCAAAAAATTGCAATTTTTTTCATAAAATTTAACCGCTCGGGGACATAATTTACCAATCATCCCGAGTACATTGGACCTAATTAGAAATTATGTTAGCTTAACATTTTCATCACCAAATTGTTTGTTTCATAAAAACATGAAAAAAATTATTCTTTCCTTACTCTCCTACGCTCTCATTCAAACGGCTAGTGCCCAAAAAGCAGAGGAAGTCTTTCAAAAACACATCCAGGCCATTGGAGGCAAAGAACTCATCCAATCGGTAACTGACCTGACGTTATCCATGACAACCGAGACTCCGCGAGGTGTTTCGGAGACCGAAATGAAATATAAGATGCCTGAAAAATACGCCATGTCGGTATTTGCCAACGGAATGCAAGTGATGTCTATGACGTACGATGGAACCCAACTCACCTCCTCAAGCCCTTGGGGTGGCGGTGCCCAAAAACCCATCACAGGTGCAGCCGCACGAGGGGAAGTTTTGCGCAGCCATCCCTTCGCAGAATTGATCTACTTGGATCAAAATATCAAGCCTTCCAGTGTCGAAACCATCCAAGAAAATGGGGTAGAGATGATCAAAGTCCAATTCGATTGGGAAGGGCAAACCTGGACCAACGTCTATGACAGTCAAACAGGTCTCAAAAAGTATGTTACGGCCAAGGCCAAAACACCTCGGGGTGAATTTGAGTCTAAAGTAATTTTTGAAGATTACAAGAAATTTAAAGGATCCGACCTACTTTTCCCTGCCAAAAGACAACAAACCACCGGCATGGGGAATGTAACCTCTACCCTAGCCAGTATAAAAGTCAATAAAGGGTTGAAAGATAAAGAATTCAGCGCCAACTGAGATTTCCCATGAATTTAAAAAGGGTATCCTGTGATTTATCAGGATACCCTTTTTATTTTGCACGACATTTCGAAATTTGCATGAAGCCAACATTCGTTTTAGATATCGGGAACACTCGGATCAAATGTGGTATTTTTTTAGGGTCGCAACTCAAAGAAGTCCATATAGCCAATGATTTGGATGAAATTGAATCTTTTTTAAGCACATTTGATATAGTACACGGAATCGTTTGCAATGTAGGTAGGTCGGAGGATTCTCTTGAGAAGTTCCGGAGGCGGTGGACGGGTCTGATTTTTCTACATCATTCGACTCCCATCCCCTTTCCTAATCAATATGCCACCCCACAAACACTTGGTTTGGACCGACTAGCCGCCGCGGTAGGGGCTTGGACCCTGTTCCCAGAGCAGGCTTGCCTGATCGTCGATGTAGGCACAGCTCTTAAAATGGACTATGTACTTCCCGACCAAGGTTTTATGGGAGGCTATATTTCCCCCGGACTGCGTATACGCTTTGAGGGCCTTCATTCGTTTACCAACAGATTACCTCTCATTACTCCAAAACCATTTGCACATTTATATGGACAATCCACTCAGGACTGTATATTGGCAGGTGTTATGCAAGGAATGTTGGCCGAAATAGAGGGAATCGTTCAGAAATATGAAAAACTTCATCCCATCACCGTAGTATTTTCAGGGGGAGATGCTCATTTTTTTGAAAGTCAGATAAAAACTACGAAATTTACAGAGCCGAATCTCGTTTTGATTGGGCTCCATAGAATCTTACAACACAATGTTAACGAACCGAACCAGGTACTTTAGTTTTCTTTTTTGTCTATCTTCTTTTTCCATTTTTGCTCAAAGCCAAGGAAATTCCCCCTATTCCGTATTCGGTATCGGTGATGTAGATGAACCCACCACAGCGGCCAATGTAGCCATGGGTGGAACCGGATTAACCACGACTTCCGGTTTTTTTATTCCCTCGCTCAATCCAGCATTGGTGGTCAAGAATAGAGTATTAGGGGGTTATCGGTATGTTGGACTCAATTTTGGATTAAACGGAACCGCCAAAACCATTCAAAATGCCTCGTTGGCTCAGCAAGATTTTGGCATGAACCTCAATCATATATCGGCGGCTTTTCCGATACTCGACAAATGGGCCATGAGCGTGGCTCTTCGGCCTTATTCTCAAGTTACCCACACCACTCGTTTTTCGACCAACGCCACCATTCCGGGCACCACCCAGACGGCAATTAACGAAGTGAAAAGCACCGGTGGATTATCGCGGGTGGGATGGACAAACTCCGTACTCCTTGGGAAATCACTCTACCTAGGGGTTGAAGCCTTCCATACGTTTGGTGTCATCTTGCGCGATACCACTACCACCATCTCAACCAATAATGTAGCTTCCAATGAAGCCATTCGTTTTACAAACCGGACGTCGGTAGGTGGTTCTGGAGTTCGATTGGGAGCTGTATGGCAGCAAAAATTATCGAAAAATTGGCAATTAAATGCCGGCGGTACCTACGAGGTATCGAATCAATTGAAAGGAGAATACCTTCGGCAATTAAGTAATGTAAGTGATAATGGTACGGGATTTGTTTTATCGGCTCCGGCGGATACGTTACTATTAGCAGATGCCCGAATCTCTCTTCCCCATCGAGTTGGGGGTGGGATCAGTTTAGAAAGTCCCTTTCATTGGGTATTTGCGTTGGAATATTCCAAAACGTTTTGGAATCAATACCAAAGTAATGTGGATCCTGTAAATGGCCTTTTGCGAGATGCTGATAAATTAGCTATGGGAATCGAATGGCTACCCAAAGCCAACTCCACTAAGTACTTTGATCAAGTATTTTATCGCATTGGGTATACCCGGCAAAATACCCCATTTGTGATTAATGGTACCCGAATAAGAGACAATAGTTTTACAGCAGGCCTCTCTTTACCTCTAGGATTTAGAAGCCCAAGTTATGTCGACATTGCCATGGCTTTTGGAAGAAGAGGAACCACCGTGTCCAACTTAATTCAAGAAAATTACTGGAAAATTCAAGTCAATTTTGCCTTGCTTGGATCTTGGTTTGTTAAACCACGAATTGATTAATTTTCATGAAACGATGTTTTTTAGCCTGTCTTTTTTTGGCAGGGTGTACGGATGTTCCTCCCTCCCAAGAAAAACAAAGCACCTATAATGGTCCTTTAATGGAGGTTCACCAAGTTTCGGTAATGCTAAGTGATTCAGGAAAAACATCCATTTCCTTGACCACGGCCCGACAACTCAAAATGCAAAATGAAGACGAAGTATATCCCAAAACCGTTTACGTTACTTTTTTTGACGATCTTGGGGTACCTTATTCTACATTAAGAGGCGATTCCGCTCGATTTGTAAAATCAGAGAATTTGTACCGAATTATGGGAAATGTCTTTTTTTACAACCGAACCGCTCAACAAAGCTTGGCGTCTGAACTTCTGCTTTGGAATCCTGTCACGCGTCGTATTTATACGGATAAAAAGGTGACCATCAATACACCAACCGAAAAGATGGTAGGCATTGGCATGGAGGCAGACCAAGATTTTACCCAATTTCAGATGAAACGAGTGACTGGCATCTTCCAAGTGGATTCATTGATCACCCAACCACCCACTTCAGCGTCGGCAGTGAGCCAGTGAGGAATCAACCTCCATCACGGTAATTCTCCGGTTCATCCCTCCCCATTTTGAATAAATGTAAGTAGAAACAGCAGCAATATCCAAGGATTGCAAAGAACCATGAGGAGGCATTGCTTGGGTGTAAGTAACCCCATTCACTTGCAAAGGTTCGTTTATGCCGTTTTTGATCAAGCATATAACCTGATCCAGACGACCGGGGGTTAAGAAATCCGTATCCTTCAACGGGGGAATTACACCCTTTAGTCCCTCACCGGATGCCTGGTGGCAGTTGGCACACTGCTGTAGGTAAATTTCCTCTCCATTGATTTTATATTGCTCGAAAGCAAGCTCTTCTTTGGATTGACATCCCATCAACCCAAAGAAGAAAGAAAGCCAAAAAAAACGTTTATTTTTTTGATTCATAACTAATGAGCAATCGATCCATGTCTTTCATGAGTCGATCAACATCCTCGGTTTTTGTTCCATCGTATTGTCCACGAATCCGACGTTGTTTGTCGATCAACAAAAATGCACCGGAATGGACAATTCCGCCGGCATCTTGTTGGGTAGAATCCTCCACAGCTGTAACGAAATAGCTTTTCAAAGCCAAATCAAAAATGGCTTTTTTATCGCCCGTGACCATGTGCCACGAGGAGGTCTTAATCCCCAATCCTTGGGCGTACCGTTTTAAGACGGAGACTGAATCATGCCGAGGATCAATGGTGTGGGAAAGCAGTACCACATTCGGATTATCTTGGTACTTTTCATACACTCGAAGCATCTCACGCTTCATCACGGGGCAAATAGTCGGACAAGAAACAAAAAAGAAATCGGCCACGTAAATTTTTCCGGCCACAGTCTCTTGTGTTACGGGTACACTATCCTGATTTATAAATGAAAAATCAGCGATGGTATGGTAGACCGAGTCCCCGTTAACAAAATCACGTTCACCCAGAATTGGTAACTCTTTGGATTTATTTTCACAACCCAAGGTCCATATGCCTATGCCAAGTAAGGCAAAAAAAACATGGATATTAGAAGTTCTTCGCATCGGTCATGGCCTGATCAGTGATTACAGCAATGGAATCGATGGTCGATTTCATGGCACCCAAGCGTATTAACTTTTCAGCCGGATCTTTTACTTCATCTTGAATCACTCGGTACGTGTCCATCCACTGGTACATGGCTGCCTCGGCTTGATCGAGCCGGCGTGCAATATCCTGAGCTTTTTGTACTTGGTCAACTTGTGAACTATCCACTTTTTTGAGCATCTCTTCTTTTAGCTCTGCCAATTTCATGGATTTGGGCATGACCTCATCGTGACCTTGAAGGAGGGCTTCATCCACTTTTTTAAGTGCTTCTTCGCTGACTGATTGACAAGCAGAGAAGGATAGTGCTAAAATAGCAACGACGATTTTTTTCATTTTTTTATGCATTTAACATTTCTCGAGCACTCCGTAATGCACTTTCTGAGGGATGATCTCCCCCAATCATTTTGGCAATCTCAAGTACTCTTTCCTCTTGTGATAACTGTTTGATTCGACTTATGGTTCGCTCCGCTGAATGGTCTTTGAAAACGAAGAAATGAGCTGTTCCTTTGCCAGCAATTTGATGCAAATGGGAAATGGCAATAACTTGGATGTTTTTCGACATTTCTTTCATCATATTACCGACTTTAATAGCCACTTCACCTGAAATACCCGTATCAATTTCATCGAATAAAATCGTAGGTAAAGACCGCTTATCCGCTAAAATGTACTTGATCACCAACATCAATCGTGAAAACTCGCCCCCGGAGGCTACCTCTCGAAGTTGACGCGGTTTCATTCCTTTATTGGCTGTAAAAAGCAACTGAACGGTATCCATACCATCCAAAGAAAGCTCTTTGTGTTGATGCCCAATTTCGACTTGGGCATTGGGCATTCCTAAATCTCCCAAATAAAAAGTGAGAAGCTTTTCAATTTGAGCCAATACTTTCACCCGCACCTCCGATAACTCGTGGGCCGCCGTACGTGCATCTTGTTCTGCCAAGGTCAACCGAGCATGGGCTCCGGCCAAATTATCACTTAAATTTAAAACCTTACTGACTTTTTCTTCCAATTGGGCCTGAATATCCAACAACGCGGCGTTGTCCGATACCCCATGCTTTTGTTGTAAGCGAAAGAAAAGATCCAATCGTTCTTGAATGGATTTAATTCGCTCATCGTCCAATTCAATTTTTTCTTCCTCATACGCCATGTCGCGGGCGATATCTTTCAATTCGATCAAGCAAGAATCCACTCGGGCAATGTAATCTCGGTACGTTTGAGAGTAGCTAGAAATCCCCTGAAGGGATGACTTGACCTCGGTGAGTAAAGAAAGTATGCTGTTGTCTCCACCTTGCTCAATAAGTTGTAAACTATTGAGAAGTTTCACTTTTACCTCTTCAGCATTTTCAAGAATCGCTAGCTCTTGTTCAAGTTCCTCTTGCTCTTGATGTTTTATTTGAGCGGATTGAAGCTCTTGGAGCAAAAACGAATTGTAGTCAAATTCCTTTTGATTCTGAGCCGCCTCTGCTTCCATTCGTTCGTAGGCAGTTTTCAACCGTTGAAACAACCTAAATTTCTCCTGGTAAACAAAAAGGAGGTCTTGGGACTGAGCAAAGGTATCAACGATAGACAATTGATACTCATTTGATCCTAATTGAATGGAATCGTGTTGGGAGTGAATGTCCATTAATTGGCCAGAAATCGTCCGGAGCGTTTCGAGTGTGACGGGTGTATCGTTGATGAAAGCACGAGATTTCCCAGTTGGTAAAATTTCGCGCCGAATCAAGCAGTGCGATTCATAATCCAATTCTTCGGCCTCAAAAACAGTCCGTAAATGGTTATCGTTGAGCTGAAAAGTACCCTCAATGACGCACTTCTCTCCTTCATGGTAAAGCGATTTAGTATCGGCTCGATTTCCCATCAGCAAACCAATAGCACCCAACAGGATGGATTTACCGGCACCCGTTTCTCCGGTAATGATATTCAATTGACCATCGGGTTCGATTTCCAGGTGATCGATCAAGGCAAAGTTTCGAATCAATAAATGGACCAGCATACAAATGAATGGGTAATAAACAAAAATACAAAGGAATCCCGTACCTCAAGACATTCTCCAAGGTTCGGCATAAAATTTAACCGTTTCTTGCGTTGAATCCGTGGCAAGTAGGGATGGATCAAGCCAAATTCCCGGGATCCACCGGATATGCCCCTCACCATCCTCCAGTATTGGCCAATGATCCCGAAGAAATTTGGGGACTTTTGCCTCCATAAAGACATCGCTTACTTTCTTTTTTCCGTTTTTTATGGAAATACGGTCACCCAAACGACGAAATCGAAGCAGAAGGGGCCAAACCAATTGGCTCGCATCAACCTCCAGCGCAATAGTATTTTCATGGCCAAAAATCGCTACTGAAATGTGGGGAACCGGAGAAGCAAATGTCAATTCTTTTTTTTCTTGAAAAAATGGTTGATCGGATTTCGTAAACCAAAGGGAAGTTGAATTCACCCAAATCACGAGGGTGGAGTGCGCTTCAAAATACTTCATTTCGGCGGAAAAAGTCGCATTTCTCAAGTTTTCTATTTGATTTTGAGTAAATCCTAGAGGCTTTAACCACCAAGACAGCATCCAAGAAAGCGTCGGATTTTGAATCCATTCAACGGAGTCGAAGTAGTAAAAACACCCCCACTGTGTAAGATTTTTGCGTTTAAATTCCTCCCAAGATTGGGTTAAAAAGGGCAGGATGGACTGGATTTCTTGGGAAGCCCGCGCAAGATTTTCAAGGGCTCCAGACCTAAATTGCTGAATTTCGGGGAGTATTAGGTGTCGAATTTGATTTCGAGAATAATCCAACGTTAAATTGGAAGAGTCAGTTCTCCAGACAATACCCTCCGCCGTCAACCATTCAGCCAAGGTTTCTGGTTGTGCAAATAACAGGGGGCGTCGAAGTTGGTCTGCACGCAAGGCGATCCCGCCCAATCCCCGAATACCCGTTCCACGAATCCCATGCCAAAGGAAAGTTTCAACTTGGTCTTGCGCGTGATGCGCTGTGAGAATGTAGTTTAATTTCCGATCCTGGGCTATTTGCTGTAACCATCGGTATCGAACTTCTCTTGCATTGGCTTGCAAATTTCGGGCCTTCAGGTGGATACGTTCGTGCAAAGGTATGCGGTAGCAATGAAAAGGTATCCCACGGGATTCACAATAGGATTCGACGACTTGCTGATCCAAGTCGGATTCTTCCCCTCGAAACCCATAATTGACATGGCCAACTTCAAAAGAAAGGGAGGTTTTCCAGCATAGGTGCAACAGAGCCATCGAATCGGCTCCTCCACTGACGGCTAGCAGGAGGCGGTCATCCGAATTCCATAATTTATTTTGACGGATAAAGCTCAAAAAGTCTTGAATCATTTGATTAGCCGTTATTTTTGTAAAATTATTGGAAAATAACCAAAGTTATGCGCAAACTGATCTGGCTACTTTTACTTATTTCGGGCACGTTGATGGCGCAAAAGCCTTTGAATCCACCCAAAGCCCCAAAGCCCGGAAGTCAAGTTGAATTACTGAATACAGATAGTTTAGCGATATTAAATAATTCCACGTTTCAACAAAGGCGTTTTTTTGGAAATGTTCGTTTCAAACACAATGGCATCCTACTGAATTGCCAAACGGCGGTACAAAATGTCACGACCAATCAAATTGAGGCGTATGGTAGGGTAAAAATTATTCAAGGAGATACCCTGACCATTACTGGAGATACCTTGTATTATGATGGAAATAGTCGATTTGCTCGTATTTTTGGCAAGAAAGTCGTTTTAACGGACAAGGAAGTCGTTCTAACAACTAAGCAACTTAACTATGACATACCTCAATCTACCGCTTATTTTCCTCAGAAAGGGGTGATTGTTCAGGACTCTTCGGTTCTAACCAGTGATCGAGGGCAATACAATACCCAAACCAAGGTTTTTCAATACCGAGGCAATGTTGAAATCAAAAATCCATCGGTCTTAATCTGCACCGACACGCTCGATTACTACAGTCAAACCAGTGAAGCCGTTTTTTTATCCCCCACTCAGCTTTTTTCTTCGGATGGACTGATTCAGGCAAAAAAAGGACGGTACAATACGCAAAAAAAGACCTCCCAATTTGAAGGGCGTACGTCCATCACACAGGATAATTACTATTTAGAGGGTGATACGGTATCTTACGATACTCCACGCAAGCAAGGAATGGCCTGGGGCAAGGTAAAACTAATTTCTCAGAAAGATAGTGTAACCTTATTAGGAGATCGAGGGTATCGAGATGGCATATTGGGCGAATCGTGGGTAAAGGGCAATGCCCAAATGGCCCGCGTCGAAAAGGCAGATACCTTATTCATGAAAGCAGGTGCCATGTTTGCTTGGGAGGATACCGTTCAAAAAGAAGCCCAATCGTTCCGGCGCCTCATGGCTATAGAAAAAGTACGAATATGGCGTCATGATTTTCAGGCCATTTGTGATTCGCTACGGTATGAAATTCAAGATTCCACTTTCAGTTTTTTCAAAGACCCGTTGGTTTGGGGAAAAGAAAACCAATTGAAGGCAGATACCATTCGATCCTTTTTACAAAACAACCGATTGAAGAAAATTCAATTGGATGTAAATAGTTTAATCGTGTCACCCGATACTTTGATCAACTTCAATCAAGTCTCGGGCCGTGCTATTGAAGCCCACATGAATGAAGCAGGGCAATTACGGCAAGTATTTGTGGCCGGTAATGGTGAAGCACTATACTATGCATTGGATGAAAAAAATAAAATCATCGGATTGAATCGAGTGGAATCATCTAAGATGCGACTGGACTTCGAAAAAAGTAAAATTTCCAGCATTCGGTTTTTAGGAAATCCAGATGGGCGACTACTACCACCCAAAAAAATAGGGAGTAAGGAAACCGAATTGGAGTCCTTCCAATGGTTTATTGATCAAAAACCTGTCCGAAGTGAATTTAAATCTGAAAATTTTTTTTAGAATTATTGCTGAGCTGACCAGGGTATTTTCACCCTTTTTTCGCTCATTTTTAGGTATTTACAGGATTTTGATGCAAATTTACCAGGACGATCAACGGAAATAGGGTTTGATTTATTCTAGATATAAATAATTTTTATATTTTTTTTTATTTTTTTGACAACCTTTTCACGTCGAAATACGTCTATATAGAAAATGTAAAACTTCCAAACATGAAAAGAGCTTTACTCCAGCTACCATTGGCCGTAGGGATTTTGCTTCTTGTGAGCTTTGGGGCAGCGGCGCAAGCCACTGCTGAAAAGTCCCGTTTGTATGTGGGAAGTAAAGGAAATGAAAAGGTGACGGCCAAATCGCAATTTTCACTTCCCAAAACAGTAGAATCAAAACCATTAACCAATACATCGATTCTAAACAAATACTATAAAGAGACCTTGATATCGAAAAGCACGTTACCTAAAAGCGCTAGCCAACCGGAAGCTCAAAAAGTAGCGGCCAATCAAATCCAAGAAAAGGTTGTGATTTCCAATATGTATCCTAATCCTGCGGACGATCACACCAATTTAGTGATTAAATATCAAGGAAAATTCACCAAAGCGCGCATTAGTTTTTTCAATTTAATTGGGGCGGAGGTAGAAAGTATTGATTTAGGTCGAATGGATGAGGAAATACGAGTTTCGACGGTTTCATGGCCGTCCGGCGTATATTTCTATCAGTTATTGGTGGATGACAAAAAGCTTTCAACCAAAAAATTCGTTGTGAGTCATAACTAATCTACTGATCCACATAATTTAAAAGAAACCCTACCGTTTGCATGTGTAGGGTTTTTTCTATTTTTGTACTATGAATAAATATGCTGTTTGGGGAATTGGGTTTCTCCTAGGTTTTTTTACCTTGGTTTCGTGCAATAAGAAATTTGCGAAACTACAAAAGTCGGGTACTGTCGCTGAAAAATACGTAGCTGCCATGGATTATTACAATCAAAATGATTATTACCGGGCGGGTCTATTATTGGAGGAAATTACACCCTTGTTGAAAGGCGATTCGACCTCTGAAAAAGCTCAATTTTACCACGCTTACTGCCAGTTCTTTCAACGCCAATACCAACTGAGCTCGTATCAATTTAAAACATTTTATTCAACCTACAACAACAGTCCATTGGCTGAGGAAGCCTTCTACATGTATGCTTTCTCGTTATTTAAGGATGCGCCTGAGTATAACTTAGATCAATCGAGTACCCTCACTGCCATCGATGCACTTCAAACTTTTATCAATACCTATCCTGACAGCAAATACGCACCTGTGTCTGCCCAGAATTTAAAGGATTTACGTGAAAGGCTCGAGCGGAAAGCGTATGAAAAAGCTATGCTTTACTACAAAACCAATGGAGTAACGATTGCAAATTATTTAGCAGCCACGGTAGCGATTGATAATTTTGAGCGGGACTTCCCAGATTCAAAATATCTGGAAGAGATGTCCTTCACCCGATTGACCTCCATGTACGAATTGGCCGAAGTAAGTATTTTCAAAAAACAACGGGAGCGTTACACCAAAGCCCTAGAATTATTTGAGAAATTTAGAGATAAATACCCGAATTCGGCCAATCTAAAGTCCGCCATTCGTATTTATGAAAACTCTCAAAAAGGATTGGAGAAAGTGGCGAAGATCGAGATTGAAATAGAAAAAGAGAAAAAACAAGCGGCGGCTGCTGATACTGTCCAAACAACGTTGTCGAAAGTTCAATAATTTATTGTAAATTTGTTTCTTTAAATAGATCTATATACATGAAAGGCGTAACCAATCCATCGATTGTCACTCGGGATACTGATAAAATTTCTAGTAAAACCGGTAATATTTATTTGAGTGTATTTTTGGCATCTCAGCGCGCGCGGCAGATCGCTAGTAAAACCAAAGATGAATTAACCCAAAAATTGTCAGAATTTGCTTCCAACGTCGATAATTTGGAGGAAATATTCGAAAATAGAGAGCAGATCGAAATCTCAAAGTACTACGAGAGACAGCCTAAGCCCACTTCCACCGCAATGGATGAGTTCCTGGCCGATGAAGTTGAGTTTAAGTCATTAGAAGCATAAAAAAAAACCGGGTATCACTACCCGGTTTTTTTATATTAAGTATGTAAAGATCGATTACCTGTTGCGGCAAGTGCGGCTTCCTTAACGGCCTCCATGTAGGTAGGATGCGCGTGGGAGATTCTGGAAATATCTTCAGCACTAGCCCGAAATTCCATCGCTGTTACAGCCTCCGCAATCATATCTGCTGCTCTAGCCCCAATGATATGAACGCCTAGGATTTCATCGGTGTCCTTATCGGCCAGCATTTTAACCAAACCATCGGTATCGCCAGATGCCGTCGCACGACCTAGCGCTTTGAAAGGGAATTGACCTACCTTGTAGTTTTTACCCATCTCCTTCAACTCTTCCTCTGTAAATCCTACAGAAGCCACCTCAGGCCAGGTGTAAACAACCCCAGGGATCAATTTATAATTGATATGTGGTTTTTGTCCGGCAATGACTTCGGCCACTAAAACCCCTTCTTCTTCTGCTTTATGTGCCAACATTGCGCCGCGAACGACATCACCAATAGCATAGATATGAGGAATGGACGTTTGCAAAGTATGTTCGTTGACCGGAATTTTCCCACGATCTGTTTGTAAGCCAATCTTTTCTAATTGAAGAAGATCGGTGTAAGGACGACGACCAATTGCAACCAAGCAGTAATCCCCAGTAATTTGAACCGGCTCACCTTTCGCATTTTCAGCTGTCACGACGACCTCCTCTCCTTTATTCTCAATACCGGTCACTTTGGTTTGGAAATGGAATTCGGCTTTTAATTGTTTTTTCAATACTTTTTGAAGCTCTTTCCCCATGGTACTATCCATGGTTGGAATCATTCCTTTCGCAAACTCTACAAAGGTAACCTGAGAGCCTAATCGAGCATACACCGAGCCTAGTTCAGCTCCAATCACACCTGCACCGATCACGATGAGATGTTTTGGAATCTCCTGCAATTGAAGCGCCTCTGTGGAGGTAATGATCCGTTTCCCATCAAAATTCATGAAGGGAAGAATGGTAGGTTTTGACCCGGTGGCAATGATGATGTTCTTTCCTGTGATTTGCTCAGTAGAACCATCCTTTTGGGTAATTTGCACGGTGTGTGCGTCCACAAATGAGCCGATACCTTGGAAAACCTGAATTTTATTTTTTTTCATCAAAAAGGCAACCCCTTGATTCATCTTCTCGACAACTCCATTTTTGCGGGTAATCATTTGAGGGAGATTTGCCTTGGGTTGGCTAATTTCGATTCCATGTTCCGCGAAATGATGACTTGCATTATAGAAATGTTCGGAGGAATCCAATAAAGCTTTTGACGGAATACAACCTACATTTAAGCAAGTTCCACCCAAGGTAGGGTATTTCTCAATGATGGCGACACGCATGCCCAACTGAGCAGAGCGAATGGCGGAAACATATCCACCAGGGCCAGAGCCTATAACAATAACATCGAATTGCATATGAATTAAAGCGTAAAAGGAAGGGGAAATCCCCTTCCTTGGTCAAAAAATTAAACTTGAAGAAGCATGCGCATAGGATCTTCGAGGAGTTGTTTCACCCGAACAAGGAAACCAACTGAGTCTTTGCCGTCAATGGTTCGGTGGTCATAGGAAAGAGCTACATACATGATCGGTCGAATCACAATTTCACCATTGACCACAACGGGGCGTTCCACTATATTATGCATACCCAAGATGGCCGATTGCGGTGCATTGATGATCGGAGTAGACAACATCGAACCAAAAATACCCCCATTCGTGATTGTGAAAGTACCCCCGGTCATTTCATCGACAGTCAATTTATTGTCACGTGCTTTTACTGCCAGACGAACAACTTCACTTTCAATCTCAGCAAAGCTCATTTTCTCGGCATTCCGGATCACCGGCACGACAAGGCCCCGAGGTGCTGAAACCGCAATGGAAATATCTGTAAAGTCATTGTAGACCACTTCTTCCCCATCGATAAAGGCATTGACAACTGGAAACTCTTGCAAAGCAATGGAGCAGGCCTTGGTAAAGAAGGACATAAATCCAAGCCCGACGCCGTGGGTATCTTTAAATTTATCTTTGTACTGTTTCCGAAGATCCATGATTGGCTTCATGTCGACTTCATTGAAAGTTGTCAACATAGCCGTCTCATTTTTCACAGCCACCAAGCGGCGAGAAATGGTTTTGCGAAGGGAGGACATTTTTTCGCGACGGGATCCTCGGCTATCCAAACTTGGGGTAGCTTTTGGAGCTGTTGGGGTGGCTACGGGAGCAGCTACCGGCTTATCAGCTTTCAATGCATCCTCTTTTGTAATGCGCCCGCCCACACCCGAACCTTGTACAGCTTCGGCCGAGATACCTTTTTCTGCCAAAACTTTGGCGGCTGCTGGGGACGGATGTCCGGCGGCATAGGTGGTAGAAGCTCCTGATGTAGGAGCAGACGAAGGCGCAGCCGAGGTAGGTGACACCGGAGTGGCTTGGGCAGCTCCCCCCACAATGGTGGCGACTACCGATCCCACAGGTACTGTACTACCCGCTTCTGCTTGAATCGTCAAAATGCCAGCGGCAGGTGCAGGTAATTCAAATGTCGCTTTGTCAGATTCTAATTCACAAATGACTTCATCAAGAGCGACTACATCACCTGATTTTTTTGACCAGGAGGCGATGGTTACTTCGGTAATGGATTCACCAACTGTGGGAATGGTAACTGAGGTCGTGGTGGCTTCAGAAGCCACAGGAGATGTGGCGACTGATGGAGCCGCTGCTTCAGGTGCTACCTGTGCAGATGCGGAGGCTTCGATACGGCAGATTGCGGCACCAATGGGAAGTGTTTCTCCTTCCTGAGCTATTATTCGCAGAATACCTTCACCTTCTGCAGGAAGTTCAAATGTCGCTTTATCCGATTCCAGTTCACACAAAACTTCATCCATTTTGACGTGATCACCGTCTTTTTTTACCCACGTGGCGATGGTTACTTCTGTTACCGATTCCCCAACTGAGGGTACCTTCATTTCTATTGCCATGATAAACGAATTATTTTTTTAGATCAAAAGCCTTGTTGATTATTTCTTGCTGTTCCCGAACATGGAATTTGGTGTAACCAGTCGCGGGAGATGCACTTTTCTTACGCGAGATGATATCATCGATCCCAATCTCTGGGAATTCACGCAAAATGAATGTCCAGGCACCCATATTCATTGGCTCCTCTTGTACCCAGAAGGTTTCTGGTTTTTTGTATTGAGCTAAATAGGCTTCAATTTGCGTTTTGGGGAATGGATGCAGCTGTTCGACCCGGATAATGGCAATATCTTTACGTTGCTCGGCCTGCTGTCTTTCCAAAAGCTCCCAGTAAATTTTACCTGAACAGAATAAAACTCGTTTTACTTTCTTAGGGTCGGCATACGAATCACCAAATGTTTCTTGGAAGCGTGTTTCACCAAGGAAGTCCTCCATTGGGGATACCGCCATCGGGTGCCGAAGCATCGATTTGGGTGACATGTGAATACAAGGCTTCCGGTACGGTAAAGCAAGTTGTCTTCTTAACATATGGAAGAAGTTGGCTGGCGTTGTACAGTTACAGACGTACATATTGTATTCAGCTGAAAGCTGTAGGAAACGTTCTGGCCGGGCGTTGGAGTGTTCTGGGCCCTGGCCCTCGTATCCATGAGGTAGAAGGAGAACTAACCCGTTCATGGCATTCCATTTTGACTCGGTAGCGGCAATGAATTGATCCACCATAATCTGGGCTCCGTTGACAAAATCACCGAACTGAGCTTCCCAAATTACAAGTGCGTTTGGATTAGCCATGGCATATCCGTATTCAAATCCCATCACACCGTACTCAGAGAGGAAGGAATTGTAAATTTCAAATTTACCTTGGCCTTCTTTTATGTGAGCAAGTGAATTATGGATCTCATTGGTCTGAATATCATGTAGAACTGCATGACGGTGCGAAAATGTACCGCGTTGTACGTCTTGTCCCGACATTCTCACCCATCTTCCATCTTGCAAAATAGATCCAAAGGCAAGTAATTCACCGGCGGCCCAGTTAAAAGGTTTGTTCCCCGCGAAGATTTCTTTCCGCTCCTCTATTACTTTTTCTATTTGCTTGATTGGGGTAAATCCTTCGGGTAGTTTCACTAGCGCAGCGCCGACTTCTTGAAGAATATCCTTTGAAATACCCGTAACAGGGGACTGTTCAAAATCTTCCGGTTTTGAACGACGTAACTTTGCCCAATCCAACTCTAGTTTTGGAAGCTGGTATGGAAGTTGATTTTGCTTTACTTTATTCAACAAATCTTGAAGATTATTGTCGAATTCGGCTTTCATTTGATTGGCTAGAGATTCATCCAATGCTCCTTTCTCTTGCAAATATTTGATGTAAATTTCGCGAGGATTGGGGTGTTTGGAAATAATTTGGTACATCGTTGGCTGGGTGAATCTAGGTTCATCAGCTTCGTTGTGTCCATGTTTCCGGTAACAAATCATATCAATGAATACATCTCGGTTGAATTCTTGACGGAATTCAATTGCCAATTGCATCGCAAAAACCACGGCCTCAGGATCATCTCCATTTACATGGAAAATAGGGGTGTCCAAAATTTTGGCAACGTCCGAACAATACAAGCTTGATCGTGCGTCTTGATTATCGGTGGTAAATCCAACCTGGTTGTTGATGATGAAATGCAAAGCCCCACCGACATAATACGCTGGCAAATTGGACATTTGCGCAACTTCGTAGACAATTCCTTGGCCTGCTAAAGAGGCATCCCCGTGGATGATGATTGGTAGGATTTTGTCGTAGATATCGTCAAAGGTATTTGACTTTGTTGTTCCTTCACTTTCAAAATGGGCATCGGCTCGGGCACGTGCATAGCCAAGTACGACAGGGTCTACCGCCTCTAGGTGGGAAGGATTGGCCATCAATTTCATGGAGACTCGCTGGCCACTAGGCGTTTCAATCTGAGATGAATACCCCATGTGGTATTTTACGTCACCGTCGGAAAATTCCAAAGTTGGAATATTTTCTTCAAACTCGTTGAATACCTGATCATAGGGCTTTTGCATGATATTGGTCAAGACATTCAACCGACCGCGATGGGCCATTCCAATGACCACTTCCTCCACGCCTAATTCAGCCCCTTTTAAAATGGCGGCATCAAGCCCTGGAATGGTGGATTCACCACCCTCGAGAGAAAAGCGTTTTTTACCCAAGAACTTGGTATGCAAGAAACCTTCAAACGCTACAGCGGAATTCAGCTTACTTAAAATCCGCTTTTTCTGATCGAGCGTTGGATTGAAATTAAGGTATTCTTGCTCGATTTTTCGACGGAACCAACTTTTAATTTGGCGATCTCGGATGTAAATGTATTCAAAACCGATGTTTCCGGTGTAGACTTTCTTCAAGGCTTGAACAATATCCCGAAGGGTTGCTGGGCGACCAAACACTTGAACACCCGCGTGAAACACGGTATCCAGATCTGCTTCCGATAAATTAAAGTCGGCTAACTCCAAATTGGGGTTAAACTTGCGTTTTGGATACAGTGGATCGATGGAAGCCATCATGTGTCCACGTGCCCGGTAACCACGAATTAGGTGAACCACCTCAATTTCTTTGGCTACGTGGTCGCTTGATGGGGCTGAGCCCGCATGGGTTGCACCTTCGGCTTGCCAGGTTTTCGAAAATTCAAAACCCTTGAAAAAGTTTTGCCAACTTTCGTCAACAGAGGAGGGATCTTGTTTGTATTGTTGATAAAGAGAATCTAAAGCAGCTACATCGGCATTAGCAATGTACGAAAATGGATCCATTCGTTATTAAGTTATCTTCTGAATTGATAGTAAATGCAAAGTTAGAACATCATGGGTAATTCCTTAACAAAAATCTTGGATATTTATTTGATTTTTATGTGAATTTTCCAAAATGAATATTTTGTGTTTTTCCGGCAAAGAACCAAATTTTAAGCCACAAATGTTGTATTTTTTCATCAAGCATTGGTCACATAAAGTCAAAGATTGTGGTTTGATTCCCCGCCTTGGCACCCTCATAACGGAAGAAGATTTGAAATTGCCTGGGCGTATTGGGAGTTTGGAAATTTTGGGGGTACACACTTTGTGGTCGAGGGTCGTATGCTATACCAAGCCGGATTCCTTCTGAAACCCGAAACTCTCCCCATCCAACCATTTTCCAAGGTTGTGCTAGGGCTTCATTTTGTTCATATCGGACCGACCCTCCGAGGCCTAATCGATTGCCTATCCAGAATTTAGTATCAACATGGACTGCTTGAGGGCTAATCGACCCTTTTTCGCCTCGCCAGTACGTACCTCCTACATACCAAGCATTGGAATCACCTGATTTTAGTAAATAACCGATCTGCAGGATGGTAGGATGAATTCGAGGATCAAACAAAGGTTGTCTTCTCCCGATGCTTGGTTTGGAGAGGCCAATCATAAAATGGTCACGCACTAACATACCCCCAAGTCCAAAACTAGGGTCTACGACACGGCGGTTATCAAATCCTGAATTAAAGAAGGTCCGGAAGCGACCTACCCCCTGCACGCCTGCCCGAACTTGCCAGCCATTGGCCAAATTCCAACTGTGGGCGGCCCCAAGAGTTAATCCTGAACTCGGAAAATTAGCTAAGTTGGTATTGAAACCTTGGAAGCCCCAACCCGTACGGCCATTCGCCAAGGTACCCTCAGCGGATAAAACTTGACCGATTTGGTTCGGACGGATGGTGCCGTTTAATTGATTAAACAAAACAGCATTGAGGTTAAAATACCCCTTGGCGCCTGCAAAGGCAGGGTTTAAGGCTAAGGGGTTGAATCCATAGGCATCGTACAATGGTTGTTGAGCGAACACCCCACTCGATAAACCGGTGAGAAATAGGCCCCAAAGGAGCCTCTTCAATCGTTGTTGAGTTGTATCCATAGAACAATATTACCACATTTACTCCATAACCCACTGAAGTCAAGTTGTTAAATTTATATAGATGACTTTTCTGGATTAAAATTTGTTTTTGACCTACCCATATCAACTTGAACCTGTATATTTGCTATATTTTTGAATTTATGACAAATATTTCTTCTCCCGTGGTGGGTATATTAGGTGGTGGTCAATTGGGCCGCATGTTGTTGCAAGCAGCCATTGACTTGGACATACAGGCACATGTTTTGGATCCTGATCCAGAGGCCTCTTGCCGAAGCTTGACTCCTCATTTTACGGTTGGATCTTTGAAAGACTTCGAGACCGTGATGGCTTTTGGACAAGCATGTGATTACATCACCATTGAAATTGAGGATGTCAATTTAGATGCATTGGAGGCGTTGGAGGCTCAAGGTAAAAAGGTCTATCCCCAGCCACGAGTGCTTCGGACTATACAAAATAAACGAATTCAGAAAAATTACTTTTTAGATCGACACCTTCCCACCTCACCCTTTATACCTTTAGAGCATTGGGAGGGTTATACAGGTCCTTTTCCGGTGGTACAAAAGGTGGAAACGGGAGGCTATGATGGCCGAGGTGTTCAAGTGCTTCGGGGCCCAGAGGATATGTCCAAGGTTTTGCCAGGACCTTCCTTTTTGGAAGCCTACATACCCTTTGAGAAAGAGCTTGCTGTGGTAGTTGGACGATCTGCCACGGGAGAAGTAGCTACTTTTCCGGTGGTCGAGATGGTCTTTCACCCGGAGGCGAATCTCGTCGAATATTTATTCTCCCCCGCTTGTATCTCCGAGGAACTGTCGAGGAAGGCACAAAAAATAGCTGTGGGCGCGGCTGAGGCCTTGGAGGTAGTCGGTATATTGGCGGTGGAGATGTTTTTATTGCCTTCGGGGGAGATTCTTATCAACGAATGTGCTCCTCGACCTCACAATAGTGGTCATCATACACTACGAGCCAATGATGTCTCTCAATTTGAGCAACATTGGCGTGCCATTTTGGGTTGGCCACTCGGAGATACGAGTGCCCACTGCCCAGCCGCAATGGTCAATGTATTGGGGTCTGAAGGATTCCATGGCCCGGCAATTTACGAGGGTTTGGATGAAGTACTTCGGATGCCGGGAGTTCATCCATTTTTATATGGAAAGAAAATCACCAAGCCATTTCGAAAAATGGGTCATGTCACCATTTTAGGGCCAGATCTTGAAAGTTTAAGAGAAAAAGTAGATTTAGTTCAACAACATTTACACGTTAAATCAAGCGAAATTCATGGTTAGTATTGTTATGGGTAGTCAATCCGACTGGCCAATCATGTCAGGTGCTACGGAGTACCTTTCCTTATTGGGAGTTCCATTTGAAGTGGATGTGGTCTCGGCACACCGCACGCCTCGAAAATTAATCGATTTTGCTGAAAATGCTGCCTCGCGTGGTGTCAAGGTGATTATCGCGGGAGCTGGTGGTGCGGCTCATTTGCCGGGTATGGTGGCAGCAAGCACTCATCTTCCGGTGATAGGAGTACCTATAAAATCAAGCAACTCCATCGATGGTTGGGATTCTGTTCTATCGATTCTCCAAATGCCCACGGGTGTTCCGGTGGCGACTGTTGCCTTGAATGGAGCAAAAAATGCAGGTATATTAGCTGCCCAATTGGTAGGATTGTATGATCCCGTGGTGGCATCGGGACTTCAAGCCTTTAAAAAAGACTTAATTGCGCAAGTCGATAAAATGAGTGAAGAAATTCAAACTAATTCTGTAAAATGAGTCAAGAGTCCCCAAAAAGAAACCGCGAGGAGAGTAATAGCTTACCTATGGTGGTATTGCTAATTTTAGTCGGTATCGTTTGCTTGTTTTTATTTATTGGTTGGAAGTATGTATCTGATGAACCCTCTACCATCAGTGAACTTACCCCGACGACACCAGAAGAGATGTTGAAGAGTTTACCGGAGGAAAATGAAGTAACCTCTACGGCAGAGGAAGAAGATCTTGGCTCGGAGGACTTGGTCACCGATGCCAAAATAGAGAAAATTGAACCCATTCAAGAGACTAAATCAACTGAAAAGGAATCCACCTCCCAAGGTACAGGGAATCGGCACCAGCATATCGTTCAGGCGAATGAGACCCTATTCAGTATTGCAACACGGTACAACATTTCGATGGAAACCATGAAAAAGCTAAATCCGACTGTCGACCCCAATTCCATCAAAGTGGGCATAACCAGTTTGTCGGTGCCCGTACAGGCGATCCATACCGTTGGACCGGGAGATATTTTGCGTGTCGTCGCCTCAAAATATGGGATCACGGTGGAGCAGCTAATGAAAGCCAATGGGAAAAGTAAAAACTTTGCGGAGCGCGGGGAGAAACTTGTGATACCCCACGCCCAAAGGCAATAAGGCAAAAAAAGGCGATTTGATGATCAAATCGCCTTTTTTTTTATTTTCTTTCCCAAATTTCATGAATCGGATCCCCTTTGGAGGATAAGCCTTTGTGTATCCATTTTTTACCTTCTATGTTGGCATCAAAGCTTAATTGATTTCCAACACGGGAAGAGTCACGAGAGAAGAACTGGATGGTTTCGGTGTATTTTCCATTCACGAAGGTGTAGGTCCCGCCGCCTGTTCCGAAAAATTCTCGGGTTTCTGTATTGATTGCCGCCCATTGAAAGGTATTTCCAGTCAGTAATTTAATCGTCTTTCGAGGACCTGGCCGCATTTCACTGAGTGTACCATCGGCACCGACTCGTCCGCTAATTCGCCAATTACCAGCCATCGGACCCACTTGACTTCCGGGCAAAAGTTGAAAACTTTTACCGTCGACTGTCCATTCTTTTTTCTTTTCCTTGAAAGAAAAAGTTTGCATGCTGGCTACGGCTTCAGGTTCCCGTGTATCAAATTCTACATTGACTGCCAATTGCCCTTGGGCAGAGGTAGTGTATTTGCCACCCCAGGTGCGAATGAATTCTTTTTTCGACTCTGAAAAATCAGTCCATACAAAATAACCATCGGCTACAGAAATCCGGGAGGTTGTTCCCCCATCTGTCCGCTCAAACGTTCCTGTATACATTTGAGAAAATCCAACCTGACCTAAGGTAAAACAAAGGGCTACGGTTAAAATCCAGTGTTTCATTTTTTTCTTCGATTGATTCTGGAATAAAAATACGCATTCCCATGCAACCTAGAGCCTCTTTTGTCCATCTTATTCGTGAAACTCCATTCATCCTTTCAAAATTACCTTTTGTGTATTCTAAGCTACCTTGTGTAGCAAGGTACTGTAATTTTGAGAAAACATTTGAAAAAGCTATAAAATGAAAAAACTACTCGCCATTATTGGGATATGGGTATCCCCTACGCTACTATGGGCTCAACACGTGTACGAGGTAAAAGGTAAAGTTACAGACGAAAAGAAAGAGGGCTTACCTTTTGCGACTGTCAAGGCATTGCAAGTACCTGATTCTATTTGGGTAAAAGGTGAAGTGACGCAAGTTGATGGAACCTTCCAAATCGCCTTACCTTCCAGCGGAAAATACCGATTGGCATATTCGATGGTCGGATTTAAAACCCAGATGACGGATGTATTCGAGGTTACGCCCCAAAATCCGTCAGTAATCTTGCCTGAGCAGGCGCTATTGGGAGAGGAGAAAACCTTGCAAGCGGTAACCGTACGGGCAAAGAAGCCTTTTATTGAGCAGACTATGGATAAAACCGTTTTGCACGTTGAGGATAGCCCACTGGCTGGCGGTTCTACAGCGCTGGAAGTATTGGAGCGTGCCCCGGGGGTTGTGATTGATCACCAGAATGATCGCATTCAATTGAAGAACAAAACAGGTGTTTTGGTTATGATTGATGGCAAACGGAACTTCATGTCGGAAGCCGATCTAGCCACTTTTCTCCGCAACATGCCTTCGGATCAAATTGCATCCATCGAAATTATCACCAATCCTTCGGCAAAATATGAAGCGTCTGGGAATTCCGGAATCATTCATATTAAATTGAAAAAAAACCAGCAGTTAGGTACCAATGGTACTCTGTCTGCCTCGGCTGGAGATGCGTTCATTCCGAATTCGACACCTGATTTATACCGTGGAAATTTAAATTTAATGTTGAATCACCGCAAAGAAAAATGGAACGTATACGGTACAGCGGGAGCAAATCGTAGCGCATGGTACAATGATAACACGCTTGTTAGACGAGTAAACTTTGAAAACCGCACGACTGTGTTTGATCAATATGCACAGCGGAATGGTTCTGGAAGCGGAGCGAACTTCCGCCTTGGGGCCGATTATTTTGTCTCGCCCAAAACAACCTTGGGTGTGTTGTATGATGGAAATTTTTGGGGAGGTAGCATGGGAGGACAAAATAATACCGATATTACGTCGGCTGAACAAACTGGTGGTTTAACTCAGCTGTCGAATTTGGTCATGAACCGTCAGAATCAATCCGGTAACTTCAATATCCGCCATCAATTTAATGAAAAGGGCAAAGAAGTAACATTTGACATTGATTATTCGAATTTTCAAAACCGAAATGAACAAAATTTTGATACTGAATTCTTTGGTGGTTCGATGGCTCCGAACTTAATCCAGCGTAATATCACCCCTACTACCATTGGAATTTTGGCCGGTAAGTTGGACTTCACCCTTCCTGTGAACGACAAAATGAAATGGGAATACGGTTTGAAATCTTCTTGGGTAGAAACAGACAACAATTTTAAGTTTGAGCAACAGTTGGATGGAGTTTGGCGCAATGACCCTACGAAAACCAATCATTTTCAATACCAAGAGTGGGTGAATGCAGGATATGTAAACTTCTCCTATCAATGGAAAAAGGTGGGTATTCAATCGGGTTTACGTGCTGAACATACCCAGTCCGATGGCTACTCGCTTACGTTGGATCAGCGATTAAAACGTTCCTACCTATCATTCTTCCCTTCTGTCTTCATTCAACACAAAGTATCGGATGCACATGCTCTTCGGTACTCTTACAGCCGCCGAATTGATCGTCCTAATTATGGCCAACTAAATCCGTTTATCTTTTATTTGGATCCGTACACCTACGAGGAGGGAAACCCCAATTTACAGCCTCAATTTACCGACAATGTAGAATTGACTTATGTATTTAAGGACAAGTTAAATCTGGGGGTTAGTTACTCACGAACCAATGATTACATGGCCCAAATTACTGAACAGGATGATGCGACGTCTGTAACACGTGCGATCCAAAGAAACTTGGAATTGTTTGAAAACTACTCGATCAATGCCAGTTTGCCAACTCAAGTCACTAAAAAATGGATGATGCAGAATCAGGCCAATTTATTCTACAACCAATTCTCTGATTCCGACCTATTGGGAGGAAGTTTGGCCAATGGACAATGGGCATACTCCTTCAATAGCTCACATACCTTAACACTTCCAAAAAGCTGGAGTGGTGAAGTCACCTTTTGGTACAACTCACCGAACGTCTACGGGATTTTCCGAAATACCAAACCACAATATGCATTGAACGCGGGCGTGCAAAAGACATTTTGGGACAAAAAAGCTCGGGTGAAACTCAATGTAACGGATGTTTTCTTGACTTCGTTTTGGGTAGGAAAGGTAAATTACCAAAATATGGATTTTACTATGAGTAATCGCTGGACGAGTCGTCGGGCCACGGTATCGTTCACCTACCAACTTGGAAATCAGCATGTAAAAGCTGCCAGAAGACGGGGGACGGCGGTCGATTCTGAACGTCAGCGGGTAGATGGTGGACAATCTTAACATAAAAAGGGCGGTTTCTTCGGAAGTCGCCCTTTTTGTTACCTAGCAAAATCGAGGGCCATTTCCTCCGCCCAGGTAGTGGGGCGACTTGCTTGCATAAATCCCACATGTCCGCCTTGTTTTGTCAATTTAAGTTCCACGGGACTGTTTCGTGAGACGCGTCCGAGCTCAAGACATTCAGGTGTAAGAAATGGGTCGTTGATAGCTTGAAGGATTCGAGTGGGCACCTGAATTTCTGGCAACAAAGGTTTTACAGAAGCCTTTTTATAAAAATCATGGCAGTCGGCATACCCATGAAGTGGGGCTGTGTAGCGGTTGTCAAAATCCTCAAAGTTTTTAATCAAGTGATAATCCCGGGTAGTGAGGATCGGATGATTTGGAAACATTTCTTCTTTGATTCGAATCTTTTTTTCCAATTTTTGAATGAACCGATTCATATAAAATCGTTTTCCGGGCTTATCGAGTTCTTTAACTGACGAGGGTAAATCCAGAGGAACCGAGGCCACAATGCTCTTTTTGACTTGGGGAATCACCTGAGCTGGATTTTCCCCTAAATAACGAAGTGTCAGGCTCCCTCCCATGCTAAATCCGACCAATATTATTTCTTCATAAGCCGCAGCGGCATATTCCACTACAAACTTGAGATCATTGGCGTCGCCATGGTGGTAAAATCGGGGAAGACGATTGATTTCTCCGCTACAACTCCGGCAGTTCCAACCTAGGGCATCAAAACCGTTTTGGTGGAATAATTGAGCCATTCCAGTAACGTAGTGCCGAGTGGAATCTCCTTCTAGCCCATGGGTAATGATGACCAACTTGGCATTTCCGCCACGAAGCCAATCCAAATCCAGGAAATCTCCGTCGGGTAAATGAACTCTTTCCCGAACATAGGGGACATTGATCTTACGAAAGAGGCTTGGATACACCGTTTGAATATGACCATTCCATTGCCAAACGGGTGCTTTGAAAGAACTAATCGATTGCATAGATTGCAAAAATAGGGATTGTAGGTGGTTTCAACCATCCATCGATAAAAAAAGTAAAGGGGGAATGGATTATTTTTTTAACCATCCCAAACATTTCAAATCAACGTTCCGTTTGACTTTTTGAATTGAGAACAATGATGACACAATATTCCGACATACTACAAACGCTTGACCTGTACCGACAACGTGGAGACGAATCGGCCGACCAAGTCGTTCAAGCCGTGGCGGAAAGAATCGGTGGTGCGGGCATTCGTGACATTATGCCCCTTTTAAGTGACTTTACCCAAACAGACATTTCCGCTTATCCAGACGAATGGCAGGCTTTCTATCGGCAGATCAGCCATTTTCCTATTTTTTACAAAAAGAAAGAGGTCATTCGGGCTACCAATTTATATATCAAGCACCAACAGGAGATCGGAATGGTCTTAGGTTGTTACTCTCTCCCCTATTGTTATTTGGGTGAAGACGGTGCTCGAGTTTTATGGTGGTCACAACGGATTCAATCGGACACCTACAATCGTTTAAAAGAGACGGGGCACTTTCTTCGGAAAGTCATGAATTATGATCATTGGGAGGATGGATCATTGTTCATGATTACTTTTAAGGTTCGGATGCTGCATGCCTGCATTCGGTACTTTACACTTTCCTCAGGCCGCTGGGAAAACAGCTGGGGTTATCCGATCAACCAAGAAGACATGGCAGGAACCAATTTGGCATTCTCTTGGATCCTAATCAAAGGTTTAGAAAAACTGGGACATACTCTGGATGAAGTCGAGGAACGAGCGTATTTGCATACCTGGAAGGTAATTGGCTATTTATTGGGTATTGAGGAATCGCTACTAGCCGCCCTTCCCCGAGATGCCCACAAACTGGATCGATCCATCGCAGATCGTCAGTTTAAATCGTCTGAGGTTGGACAATCTTTGACCAAATCGTTAATGGAATGTTACAGTCAAATGGCAGGAAGTGTGCTGGCAGGAGAATTTTTTCAAGCTCAATCTCGTTTATTATTAGGTGAGAACTATGCGGATATGTTGGGGATTCCAAAACCTAAATTCCCATTATCTGTCTTACATGCATTCAATAAATCAACTGCATTTCTATCCAATTTTTACGCTTAATTCACATGACTCGCGAAGATATTCAAAAAAAATTCCAAGTATTTATTCTTGAAAAAGGGCAAGTCCCACCCTCAGTTTACGCATTTTCGAAAGAAATAGGAATCGAGGAATCGGAATTTTACGAGGTGTATAATTCTTTTCATCAAATTGAAGGGGATATCATCAAAACGACCATCCGTCAAACAATCGATCAGATACGCTCCGAAGAGGTGTATGGTAATTATTCGGTTCGAGAAAAACTTCTCTCATTTTATTACACTTGGATTGAAGTCTTGAAGGCCCAGCGGAGTTATTTATTAGTTGCTTCATCGGGGTGGGAAAAACCTTTACCCATCCGGAAGAATGTAGTCCTCACTGATGCATGCTACACATTCAAAGATTTCGTTCAGGAGTTATTGATTGAAGGACGCGAAACCCGGGAGGTAGAACAACGGCCCATCCCCCAAATTATGGCCAAATATCCGGATCTCATTTGGATGATGACGGTAGGTATTCTTGAATTTTGGTTAACAGACCACAGCAAATCCTTTGAGAAAACTGATACGTTGATTGAGAAATCGGTGAATACAGTATTTGACTGGATGGGGAAATCCCCTCTCGACTCCTTGTTTGACTTAGGTAAATTTATATTCCAAAATCGGCCATGAAATCCCAAGAATCCATTCCAACCTCCAAAGTCGCTCGTGCAAGCCAATTTGTAAAAGCAACCGTGAAAGTAGGTGGAAACTACCTGAAACATTACTCTAAAAAATTAGTGGATCCGGACCTTCCCAAGGAGGCCTTGCATGAGGCTAATGCCAAGGATGTTTACGACGCACTGAGTAATTTGAAGGGGTCAGCACTTAAAATGGCTCAGATGATGAGTATGGACAAAAATTTATTGCCAAGAGCCTACACAGATAAATTTGCCATGTCTCAGTATTCGGCTCCTCCATTATCGGCGCCCTTGGTCATGAAGACGTTCAAGACACACTTTGGAATGTCGCCTTCCCAAATGTTCGATACGTTTTCGATGGAGGCCGAAAACGCCGCCTCCATTGGCCAAGTCCACCGAGCAACCAAGGGAGACAAAACATTGGCCGTGAAAATCCAGTATCCGGGAGTAGCCGACAGTATTTCATCCGATTTACGAATGGCCAGACCCTTGGCAGTTCAATTGTTGAATTTAAATGATGCGGAAATCGATCGGTACTTTTCGGAGGTTGAGGGGAAGCTGCTTGAGGAGGCTGATTATGAATTGGAACTGAAACGATCCATCGAAATTACTCAAGCCTGTTCGCATATCGATAACTTGTATTTTCCCTCCTACTATCCTGAGTTTTCATGCAAACGCATCATCACCATGGATTGGATCGAAGGGGAGCATTTAAAAGAGTTTTTGCAGACTAATCCAAGCCAAGAGGTCCGGGATCGGATAGGACAAGCCTTGTGGGATTTTTACAATTTCCAAATTCATGAACTAAAACAGGTACACGCCGATCCCCATCCAGGTAATTTCCTTTTTTCGCCGGAGGGTAAACTAGGAATTATCGACTTTGGTTGTATCAAGGTTATTCCGGAGCATTTCTACACGCATTACTTTGCACTAATCAATCGGGATATTCTGGAAGATGATGGAGCCATGGATAAAATTTTTCGGGAATTGGAATTTATCTTGAAGGAAGATACCCCGGATCAGCAAGTTTTTTTCCATGGACTATTCAAGCAAATGATTGAAATACTAGGCCGGCCATTCGCGCAGAAAGAATTTCATTTCGGCGATGACAGTTACGTGGATGAGGTTTATGCATTTTTTGAATATGTGGCCAACATTCCAGAATTGAAGTCGGCCTCTGCTGCCCGGGGTTCTCAACATGGGCTATATGTTAATCGAACCTACTTTGGTTTGTATACACTACTGAATGATTTGAAGGCTAATGTTCGGACTACCAAACCACGCTGGTTGATGTCGAAAGCCGAATTAGGGGAGCAAACCGTCGCAAGTTAATATTTGGAGGACTCAGTCCTCCTTTTTATTTTTGTTCCGTCATACAATCAATGGATATGAGTCTTGAAATGTGGTTATTGTTTATCATTTTAAAAGATCGCGGTGGATACAACCAGCCGAATATATCTTTTTAATGTCAAACACTTCTATTTCAAATCATATGAAAACCATTATTGAACCTTTCCGCATCAAGGCGGTAGAACCCATCCATTTTACGACTCCTGAACAACGTATTCATACCTTAGCCAACGCGCATTCCAATGTTTTTTTGTTAAAAAAGATTAGTAAAAAGCAAAAATAAGCAAAACGGTTAAAACCGTTACAATACAGCGGCTTATAAAATAGTAGTCTTAGTTTGGAAGTCGGTGTCCGATAGGTTTTAGGCTTAAATAGACGAAGTTAGGTTACTAAATCATTACCTAATTAGGTCTGGATTTAAATGATTAAGCATCTATATTTCAGCATTTTGCATTCATTTTCGTATTTCCTTGTAACTCATTAAAAATTAATTTTAAACATTAAAATTTTGAGTTATGGAGCA
>VFQO010000101.1_pt1 | contig 110592 bp, 87 predicted proteins | sample 3512331 | NCBI WGS metagenome assembly VFQO01 (sample SAMN10412371, study PRJNA504923) | tailings metagenome | isolation source: Replicate 3 from Balatoc abandoned mine | place: Philippines: Itogon, Benguet | collected 2017-08-28 | reverse complement strand
AGAAAATTCTCGCACTTCAAAAAGTACCAAATTTTGATGTATTGCTAGATAAAAACGAGGCCATCGGATTTCAGGTGTACACTCTGCTCAATGTTGGGGCCATTCCGGAAAAGTTAGTGATCGATCGAGAGGGGAGGTTGAGGTATCGGAGTACGGGCTTTTCTACCAAGGAGAAACTATTAAAGGAGATGACATATGTGATCAGCCAAGTGAAGAATAATTGAACCATTGTTTGAAATGTATAAGAAATATGCAATAGTTTTATTCGTCTTGGGATTTAGTTTACCATCCTATCATTCCTTTTGCCAAGAAAATCTGTGTGTTCTTTGGGTGGACGAATCAGTCGTCTTGAATGAAGTGAATGAATTTGGAGAGCTAGTTCGAATTTCTGAACGAGAGATTTGGCGTAATGAAAAAAAGTGGATAGAGCAAACGGTGAACGGATATCATTTCCTTTATTTTTTTGATTATAATAGGAATACATTTCATCATTTTTTCTCTATTCCCGGCGATTCAATTCAAATTTTAGCAGATTCTCTTGGAAATTGGACTATTCAAAGCCGATTTTTTCCAAAAGAAATGGATATTATGCAAAAGTTTCAAAACGAGGGGCTAAATCTATATTCAAAGTATGATGGAAACGAGGTTTCTTGGAAAGACTCCATCCACTTAGCTTTTCAAAATGCAAACATGAATTGGGAAATGCGAATGTCTATTTTGCAGAACGTTAAAGAGAGAATTTCCCCAACGTTTTTTAATATCCTCGATCAGGCCATACAATTTAAATGGATGGATTTTTTGATCAGTCCGTTCTCCAACCAAGAGATTTCACTGGACCAGTCCCCTTTAAAAGTTGAATCTTATTATTCAGCTAGAGTGCAAGCAAGTTTCGATGCAGTTCAAAAACTTAAATCCAATGAAATCACTCGTTATTCGTTTTGGCTTGCCACCATACTTCCTGGAATAATTAATTTTCAGCTTTCATTTCAAGCCTCCCCTCAAAATAAGTTTGACTATATCCGAGAGCATTGGCAAGGTGAGATAAAGAATATCGGTTTAACACGTCTCATGCTCGAAAACCTCCAAAATTTAGATTTTATTCAACAAAACTCCGAATCCTATTTTTCAATCTGTACCAACCCGAAGTACACCACTCGGGTGGCGGAGAAGTTGTGACTTGCTATGTATTTTAAGTGATTAATATCAACTTTGATTGTTTAAAAACTTATTTTAGTACAATTAAGTAAAAATTAAATGGGTAATGGCATGAAAGTTGAAAATGAGATGAATACCCAATTTCGTCAGCATGAAATGCCTTTTCACTCTTTCCATTAGCTTATTTATTGTTTTTAGCGGTTCATTTTCTGCTTCAGGACAAGTTCCAAAGCCCTCAACGCCGTATCATGCTTCGTTTCAGTTGACCTACGACCGTACGACTCAAGAATATACCTTTTGGCTCATCCCGAATTACTCAACTCCTAATGAAGTTAATTTCAATTTGGCTGAGTCAGACGTAGCTGCGTTTGCCATTCTCTTAGTGCCCAAAGATTTTGTCATTACCCAATTTCAAAACTTGGTTGGGAAATGGGATGGAAATAATAACCTAACCAAATTGGGTCCGGGGTTGAACACGATTTTCTGGAACTCTTATTCATTATTACCAGATACCTATTTCTACGTTCTTAGTAATTTGGCGGGAAATGGGCAATTTTTTGCACCGTTTCAAAAGGGAGTACCTATACCTTGTTTTAAGTTTAGGGGAAATGGGTGTTTTGGTGACGTCCGCATCTTTGACTTAGAGGATGATATCGGCCCAATTATCGAATCGGATTACATTTTTCCCTGGTGGGGAAACTCTTTTCAGTCGTATTCAAGTATAATGGCTAGTTCACAGGCTCCCCAGTCTTTTAGTAATCATTACCTAGCAGGAGACTCAAAAGAGGTGAGTTGTTCCTCACAAACCGAAGTACAAGCTAAACCAGATACTATTCGATTAGATCCAAAAAATTCAGTTTCTCTTTTCCCGATTCTAACAAATGACTCTAAAAACAACCTTCCTGTGTTGTCTCGAGACGCCAACGTCCGACTTCTACAGTCCCCACCAATAGGCAGTTTATCAGTTTTGCCAACCAATCAAATTGAATATTATAGTTCCTCGAATCACGTTCCCAACTTTACTTTTCAATACCAAGTTTGTTTAAAATCAGAACCATTGCAATGCGATACGGCCTCGGTATTTGTAACAGGCTATTCGGTTTCTGATTCCCTATTCGGGGTTTACATCTCGCAGAATTTACTAGGTTCTTTGCCCGATACATCCTACAATCAAGTTTTTCAAACTCTTAATATCTTCAATTCGAATCGATTTAATTTTAAGGATGTAGAGGTACGTGTAACACATCACGATCGAATTGAGCAAGTTCATTTTTATAGCTCTCAAGGTGAAATCAGCCCGGATTTAGTTAAAGTGAATATAAAAGCTCTACCAAAAAGAGGTTTTGTTTCATTTTCAAAGCAACTGAACATATCCAAAGAAATCCCCTTTTTGTTTACTCAAGTAGATATTTCTGCCGTCACGGAAAGGGATCAGGTGACATTTAAACAATCCAACTCATTTTGTTTAACCATTCCTATTACTCAATGCGATTCAGAAGAAAGTATTTTGACCGTTCCAAGTAATTGGACAGGTGTTCAATGGTTTAAAAATGACGTTCTTGTAGGTCAAGGAAATACCTTGACTGTGCAAGAACCCGGGCGATATACGGTGAAAGCCAATAATCAAAATTGTTCATCCAATGGTTGCTGCTCGATTGAAGTTGTTCGCATAATCTGTTGTGATACCGAAGTCCTCATTCCCTCTAAAGCTTTGAAAACAGTCAAAAGGAGGCCTTAAGTCAATTTTTGAATCATCTTGGTTTTTAATTAGCATCAAAAAGTTTCTTTATGGTCTACTTTGGCTAGATTTTTGTCCTATTTTCCTAGGAATATCTTACTTTAGGCCATGATTCGATTTTTTTCGTGTATTTTAATGCTTTCCTGCTGGGGAATTTCGGTGGCACAAGGGCAATCCCACACGCCCTCCACACCGTATCATGCCTCGTTTCAGTTGACCTACGATCGCACAACACAAGAATACACCTTTTGGCTTGTTCCCAACTATTCCACCCCAAACGTAGTGAACTCCAATGCACAAGAGTCAGGTGTGGGGATAGGCGTAACGCTGATGGTGCCTGAGGCGTTTACGATTGAGCGCTTTACAGGGCTAGTGGCCAATTGGGATAGCCAACGCGATAAAAATTTTAAGCTTGGGCCACGTGTGCCCGGACAAGACCTGTGGCCATTGGAACTACTACCGCCCCACGTAAATTATTATTCTTACGGCATAGTTCCCTTCAGTACTTATGCCCCTTTCTTATCCGGAATTCCCATTCCATCCTTTCGTTTCAAAGGAAATGGGTGTTTCGGTGATATTCGAATTGTCGAGAAGGAAGATCCCATCATCCAGGTGGCTTCGGAGGGCGACTATCAATTAAATATCGAAAACTATTTTGTTGCTTCCTCGGCCTCTCTAGCTTCGTTTTCCCCACCGCGGCCACCGGATAATCATTATTTTAGTAATGTAGGCCCAAACGCCAGTTGCTTTCTTCAAACCGAGCTTGTGGCGAAGTCGGACACGTTTCAAGTAGCTCAAGGCCAGACGTCTGCACAATTCAACGTGCTGTTCAATGACGATAAAAATCGAATTCCGGTTGCGGTTCGAGATACCAGGTTGCGGATTCTCCAACCACCCACACATGGCAACTTGACGGTTACGCCAAACCAACAAATTCAATACCAATCCCCTGCGGGAAGTGTTCCTTCGTTTTCGTTCCAGTATGAGGTTTGTTTGGTTTCCGAACCTACCCAATGTGATACCGCTACGGTGGTGGTACGGGGTAGTGGTCCACCTACTACGCGAGTTGTGCAATGTGAGGAGGAAGAAACCCAATTATCGGTCCCCGAAGGTTGGTTGGACGTCAGGTGGTTTCGAGATGGAGTTTTGGTGGGCTCAGGCCCAACATTCGCTGCGCGAGAATCGGGCAGATACTCGGTTCGAGCGTCCAATCAAACCTGTCCGGCAGAGGGTTGTCTGGAAATTGAAGTCATCACCGAAATATGTTGTCTCGATTCCCTACAAATTCCTGCCCAGACCCGTAAAGTAAAGCGCAGATAAAACAAAAAGAGACGCCGAAGCGTCTCTCCAAATATTAGGCCTCTTCCGCCCATTTCATTCGGTCATTGGCCGAGAATTTCCAAGGAGCCATGTTGGTTTCTAGGTTCTGAAACATCATGTTCCAAGACTGCGGGGCTTGACTTTCTTCCATCACTTGGTAGCGACGAAGTTGTAAAATAATATCCAATGGATTAATCAAAATCGGGCAGGCTTCTACACATGCTTGGCAAGTGGTACAGGCCAATAATTCTTCTTGCGAGATATAGTCGCCCAACAAGGTTTTGTCATCTTGGTGGTCAAACCCATGGGCCAGCCATCCTTTCTGAATGTCTTCAAGTCGATCCCGGGTATCCATCATGATCTTCCGAGGTGAGAGCGATTTGCCTGTGAGGTTGGCTGGGCAAGAGGAAGTACAGCGGCCACATTCGGTACATGAATAGGCGTCCATGAGATTTTTCCAGCTTAAATCAGCCACATCTTTAGCACCAAATCGACCCGTTTCGGCGGGGGTGCCACCGTCAGACTCCAAGCCCAACATGATTTTCACTTCCTTCGTCACGGCTGGCATGTTGGACATGGTACCTTTGGGCGCTAAGTTGGCAAAATAGGTATTGGGAAATGCCAGGGCGATGTGCAAATGCTTGGAGTGCGTCACATAAATGGAAAAAGCAAAAATACCCAGAATATGAAGCCACCACGCCACGCGTTCGTACGCGATGAGCGCCTCGGTAGACCATGAGGTGAAAAGAGGCATAAGCCATTGGCTGATCCACAAATTCCCTGTCAGAACCTCTGCATAATGGCCTTCACCTCGAAGTTGCAGGAGGCGATCTGTGGCATTCATCGATAAAAAGGCCCACATCAAAACGATTTCGACGCCCAAAATAATCAAAGCATCACGAGTGGGCCATGATTTCATTTCCCTGTGTTGGTCAGCTTGGAAACGCCCCACTTTTGCCACCACGCGTCGGGTAATGAATACCACACAGGCCACAATGACGGCTAAAGCAAGAAGCTCAAAGAAGGAAATCAGGAAAGGGTAGAACGACCCAAGTGCTGGAGCTAGAATACGATGGGTTCCTAAGAGACCATCCAGAAGAATTTCAACGATCTCGATATTGATCAAAATAAAACCAGCATAGACCACAAAATGCAAGAAGCCTACCAATGGGCGGTCAAACATTTTCTTTTGCCCGAACGCGATTCGTAGCATTGTTTGCCACCGGAGAGCCGGCTGATCGGTGCGATCTTCCGCCCGACCCAGCTGGATGGTTTTCTTAATCAACATAATCCGTCGCCCGACCCAGTAGGCTGTAATGCCAAGCGCTGTAATAAAAACCAAAGGGCCTAATAAAGATGCCATAGTGTATAAAGGGTTGTAAATGAAGTTATTACTAAAATTTTAATTTTTTTTTGCTTTAGAGTGTTGCATTTTTAAAAATGATTGCTGTACTTTGCAGTCCCTTCGGTGATGTAGCTCAGTTGGTAGAGCAAAGGACTGAAAATCCTTGTGTCGGCGGTTCGATTCCGTCCATCACCACAACCACGCAATTTGCGTGGTTTTTTTTTGCCTTTTTGGACTTGGATATGTGTCAAATAGTATGCTTGCATAACATTGCAAAGATACTAGTTGCCCCGAAAAATGCAAATTTTCCTTGGGTTAATTGAATGAGGAGGGAAGTACGGGGAAATTTACTGATGAAGTAGGAAGTAAGTTCCCTTGTTGTTTAAGTAAGGAACTACTCGTGACCAGCTCCCAAGAAAGGTTTCTCAGGCCTTGTTTACCCTTGGATTGGTGCCATTTTCTTGGCAGAGACCTAGCCTTAAGGTACACCTCTACCCCGCAGAAAGAATTACCAAGGTACCTGATTTCAACGAGCCGCTCCGAAGGAGCTTTGGTTCCATCTTCATGTGTCCTGCAAACGGGTTGCTCACCTGAACTTAACGATATTGAATTATGAATTATGAATCAATGTCGTTTAATTAAGGAGTTTTACCTAGCTGCTTAAATCCAGCACCAACGGTGCTTAATCAATAACCCCTAGCCTGCGAAGGCTAGGAAAATGGCACAAACCCTAGCAAAAAAAGGCCTGAAGGGCCGTAATCATGGGCTACTTCCTGAAAGAATCCACTAACTAAACGACATTGAATTATGAATTCATACTTGTTCTAATAGGGGCAGCCGATCATTGATCAATCCACGGCCTCCAATAATTGTATTAGTTCATCAATGTGATCTTTTTGGGTATTAAAATTGGTCATACAGGCTCGTAGGCTGTAGGTACCTTCAATAGGGTAGGCCGAGATCCAGACTTTACCGGAGGATATGGCTTCCTGAGCGGCTTGAATGCCACGATTCGGTGTCCAATGGGGACGTTTGAAGCATACAACAGGCAGATTTGTTGGATTTGTAATTTCCCAACCTGTTGCTATCAACCTCTCTCGAAGATAATGACCTAATTCAATATGGTGTTCTATAATCTCAGCCAACCCGTCATCTCCGTAGATTTGCCAAGCTAAGTAAATACGGAGACCTAAAAATCGCCGGGACCATGGGAGTGAATGTGCAAAAGGATCGGGTTGCCCAGCGCCTTCTTTCGGCATGTACTCGGCTGAAATTCGAAAGGTTTTTCCAAGAATTTCAGGATGTCGGGTGATCCAAACGCTGGTTCCCATGGGTACTGACCACCATTTGTGTGCATCAAATGTAATCGAGTCTGCTCGCTCAATTCCCTGTAACCATTCCTTATATTGGGGATGGATCACCAGTCCACCTCCCCAAGCCGCATCTGCGTGGAGCCAACAACCATATTTTTGGGTGAGTGTATGGATTTTTTCAATGGGGTCAATGACTCCCGTTCCAGTTGTACCCATCGTGGCAACCACCAAAAAGGGAGTTCGGCCCGCCGCTACATCTTCCTGAAGCATACGATCCAGGACATCAACATCCATTTTCAAGTCGATTGTGGGTACATTTCGTACCGAGGATCGCCCAAGCCCTGTACAAGCGGCCGACTTTAAGACGGAATGATGGCTCTCTGCCGAAGTGTATAATACAGGTTGGCCCTGTACTCCGTCTTGTCCAAAAGAAGGGAATTTCGCATGGAGGGCGCACAAAACTGCGGTTAAATTGGCTTCCTGCCCGCCACTGGCCACAGTACCATCGATTGGGTCAAATCCGAATCGTTCCCCCAAACGTTGAATGACATCCCGTTCTATTTCATTGGCCCACGGTGCATGGCTCCATGCAGCTAATTGAGGATTAAATGCAGCCAATAACGCATCTGCCAGAATTCCGGCAAAGGATCCTTTCGGATTAAATAACCCAAAATAAGCCGGGTGACCCGTCTGCACAATCAAGGTAGATAAGCCTTCCACCACATGATCTAATACAGCCTTTGGTTGGCCCTGATGTGCCTTTCCCTTTTCAACAAATTGCCGAATGAGGTGGACATCCAGAGGGGGAGTCACTGGATTTAGACTGACTTGTTGATTCCACCTCTCAATCTGATCGATTAGGTGGTGCCAAAGTTCGAGACGTTGTTCGTTTGAAAAATCCATCCTTGGGAAAAATTTTTGACCCAATTTAGGATGTTCAGAGCACTTAGGATGGAGTCTTCCTTAAATATCCGATGGAATGACCAAATATTTTGATAGATTGGTCAATAAAATAGATCCACATGAAAATTAGACCCGCACTTTTGGTTATTGAGGACAATAAGCTTTTAGTCATGCGATACTCTTATTCAGGAGGAATTCGATGGAATTTACCTGGAGGAAATTTAGAATTCGGGGAGTCGGTCGTTCCCGCTTTAAAGAGAGAATGGAAAGAGGAATTAAACGTCGAGGTCGAGGTTGGTCACTTGTTGGTCGTGGGCGAGACCGATCGCTCGGGACAACGAACTCTGCATATGGTATTTGAAGGTCGAATCGTTCATGGGATTCCGTCCCTTCAGCCTGAAGAAACCACAGCCGAGGCAGTGGAGTGGATTCCCGTGGAGGAAATTGAAAACGCAGCTCTCTATCCAGCCATTCAAGGGTGGTTAAAATCGTATTGGACAGGCAATAACCCTCCTCATTATGCAGGATTATTGCCCCAGATTTGGTTGTAATTAGCGTTTTTTACGTGGTTGAGCGGTTGCTTTTTTTGCCTTGGGTTTGGCAGCCGGGCGCTTCTTTTTCTCATGGAAGGCTCCTAAGAAAGTAGGGTCTTCTTTTTTACGTTGGTTATCTATCTCTTTTAACATTTCCTGCCGTTCGTCAAAAGGTGTTTCGGTGACTTGCACGTCGGTAGGAAATGGCGCTTCTGGGATTTCCATTTGAATGATCTTTTCGATTTTTTTCACATGGTATTCCTCTGCCATTGTCACAAACGTAATGGCAATACCAGAAAGATTAGCTCGGCCGGTTCGACCAATGCGGTGTACATAATCTTCGTAGATCAACGGTACATCAAAATTAATGACATGAGATACCCCGCGGACATCAATACCACGGGCGGCTACATCGGTAGAAACCAAGACCTCTAAATCACCAGATTTGAAGGCCTCCATGGCATTTATTCTTGTATTTTGGCCTTTATTGGCGTGAATGACCCGGATTTTCCCTGCCCCAACCACTTTTCGCTCCAAAAAATGAAAGACATTATCTGCCATACTTTTGGATCGGGTGAAGATTAATGCGCGCTCGGGTTTCTCGGTTTCAAAAATATGCGCCAATAAGTTGATCTTGGTACGGAAATTGGGTACTCGGTACAAGGACTGCGTAATCGTTTCGGCGGTAGTGGCTTGTGGTGTCACCTCGATCCGGACAGGAGCCTCCAAGAATTCTTCGGAAAGCACCTCGACCTTCGGAGGAAACGTAGCAGAGAAAAGTAAGTTCTTTCGTTTTCTAGGAATGACCTCCAGTATTTTCCGAATTTGAGGAAAGAAGCCCATATCCATCATTTTATCCGCTTCATCCAAGATCATGTATTGGAGGTTTTTGGGGACGATGACACCGCGGCTGTACAAATCGGTGAAACGACCCGGCGTAGCCAAGATGATATCGACACCTTTCTCAATGGCTTCTATCTGGGTTTTGGGTCCGAGACCACCGTATATGGCAACCGACCGGATGTCGGTGTATTTGGAAAGCTTGATCAATTCCTCATGAATTTGCATGATCAACTCCCGGGTAGGCGCCAAAATTAAACATCGAGGTAAATGGCCTTGGGCGTATTTGATTTTCATCAACAAAGGCAAAAGATAGGCGGCTGTTTTCCCTGTTCCTGTTTGAGCTATGCCCAGCACATCATGTCCTTGAAGGATCATGGGAATGGCTTGAGATTGAATTTGAGTGGGTTGTGTGTAACCCTGTTCTTCAATGGCCGTTAACAGCTGTTTATTGAGGGCAAAATCTGCGAATGATGTCATGGAGATAAAAAAAATGAGACGTTCTGGTATCTGATCCGTCGTAAAGTGGAAGAGGGACGATGCACCCGAATATTTACCGGCAACTACCGTTAAAATAAAGAATTGTTTTTATTTTTGCTTCTAGCGCCACAAAAATACACAATTTTAGGCACTAATCCGTTTTTTTAAGGAATTGTCCCGTTTAAACCTTATTCACGTTTTTAACCAAGTATCCACAATGAGGAGGATTTTATTTGTAACGGCTGTCCTTTTGTCCTTAACATGGGGACAGGCCCAGGCTCAATCAGACACCTGCCGAGTATGTAAACCCTATCCTTGGGAAGTAGGACTTCCGATCGGGTTGAATCAGTATTTCGGGGATATGCATTGTAGCCGCCCTTATGCGTCGGCCAATAGTTTGCTCACGGGTGTTTTTCTACGTCGTCATTTAAACGACTATTTCGCGTTGCGTCCACAAGTTTTGGTGGGTCGAATCGCAGGAAATGACCTAGATGCGCCCGATGGACGTTGGGACTACCGTCGATTGAAATTTAGCTCTCCTTTTGTCGAAACCGCTTTAATCGGTGAACTATACCCTTTTCGGGAACGAAAATATACATGTGATGGGGTCTTTAAAAAGACCTTAACTCCCTATCTCTTTGGTGGAGTTGGATTACTTTACACCAACCCAACCGTTACTATTCAACCGGGTGCTACGGCCCCACCTTTGCAACGTGACCTCGATGCCGATGTCGAGAATCTAAAAAAATGGGGTGTTGTATTGCCTTTTGGCCTTGGTTTAAAGTACAATGTATCAGAGCGTTGGACAGTGGGTGCTGAGGCCGGATATCGCATTGCCTTCACCGATTACATCGATGGCGTTAGTTTGGCTGGAAACAACGGTCGAGATGACGGTTATTTCCTTGGCCAGGTCATGGTTTCCTATCGCTTTGGTTCAAAAGACTCGGATAAAGATGGTGTGGTGGATAACTGTGATGCTTGTCCAAACGAGCCAGGACTTCGGAAATTCCAAGGATGTCCGGATCGTGACAACGACGGAACCCCAGATAAAGACGATGCATGTCCCGATGTACCAGGCCCCATTGCTTTAAAAGGTTGTCCTGATACAGATGGCGATGGTATTCCAGATAAAGATGATGAATGTCCTACAGTTCCGGGCTTAGCATCCCTAAAAGGTTGTCCAGATCGTGATGGTGATGGTGTGGCAGATAAAGACGATGCTTGCCCAGATGTTCCAGGTAAAAAAGAATTGAAAGGTTGCCCTGATACTGATGGTGACGGAATTCCGGATCAAGAAGATGCGTGTCCAAATGAAGCAGGAACCGCAGCTAATAAGGGCTGTCCAGATAGCGACGGAGACGGTATAATCGATAAAGAGGATGAATGTCCTCAGGTCGCTGGTTTGGCTGCCTTGAAAGGTTGTCCGGATCGGGATGGCGATGGTCTTGCTGATCATGTAGATGCTTGTCCTGACGAGGCTGGCCCGATTGAAAATAAAGGCTGCCCTGATGTTTGTAATTGTACAGGATCTATATTTGAAATTCCGACGAACGAAGCACCCAAAGTGGTGACTCAGCTGGGAACCAATCCAGAGTTTGGCTATTCGGCGAATCTTTCTCCCTCTCAATTCTTGGCCAAATTGAAAAAAGCGTACACAGCTTCAGCTTCCAGTAAAAAATTCTTAGATGAACTTTTCCGTGGTATGGGATACACTGGATTTGCCGACGTAAAAGTATCGGATATCTCCAATGCTACCATTCCGTATGGTTCAGAAGGTAACATCGGGTTCTCGAAACAACACAAGTCTCAATACAGTAAATTGAACTTGAAACCTGTGGATCAGGCGGCCTTTAAGTTTACCTCGAAGAATGGCTGTGACATTTATTTCATGAAGACTTGTGGAAACCACTTCTACTTCTGTCCTAAGAAATAAAAAGACCAAAAGTAAAAAAAGAGCGGGTCAGTGGTAATCCCACCGACCCGCTCTTTTTTTATTATGAATGCAAACTGTGTTGTACTTAAAACCGTTGAGGATGCGCTTCTTTCATGATTTCCCAAGCCTTATGCACTATGGTTTCGACGTTGGGTTTCGAGAAATAATCGCCATCTGAGCTATATGCAGGACGATGTGCTTGTGCCGAAATCGTGGCTGGAGCACTATCCAACCAACGGTAAGCCCCTTGGCCTTCTACAACCTGTTGCATCATGTAGGCAGAAGCTCCTCCGGGCATGTCCTCGTCTGCAAATATCACTCGATTGGTTTTTTGAATAGACCGCACAATTGACTGGTGAACATCAAAAGGTAAGAGTGTCTGCACGTCAATAACTTCCATCGAAATCCCCAGGAATTGATGCAACTGTTCGGCTGCTTCCAAAGCGATCCTGCACATCGATCCATAGGTGACTAACGTGATGTCGCTTCCCTCTCGGATGACCTCAGGCACCCCGAGTGGTACGTGAACGTCCGCCAAATTCTCAGGTTTCTTCTCTTTCACGCGATATCCGTTCAAACATTCGATCACTAAAGCGGGGTCATCCCCTTTGAGTAAGGTGTTGTACATGCCAGCAGCTTGCACAAAATTGCGAGGGACACAAACATGCATACCCCGTAAAGCATGTAGCATGACACCCATGTGGGAGCCAGAATGCCAGATTCCCTCCAAACGATGACCACGCGTGCGAACAATCAGAGGAGCTGCCTGTTTCCCGACAGTACGGTAGCGTAGGCAGGCTAAATCATCGGTCAAGGTCGGGAGAGCATAATATATGTAGTCAAAATATTGAATTTCGACGATTGGCCGGAGCCCGCGCATGGCGGCACCAATGCCCTGGCCAATAATGGTGGTTTCCCGAATGCCTGTGTCGGTAATGCGTAATTCACCGAAAGTATCTTGAAGTCCGGCGAAACCTTGATTGACATCCCCGATCTTACCCACATCTTCACCTAAAGCGAAAACAAGAGGATTGGATTCGAACAGATGTTTAAAGTACGTATTGATGATCTCTCTGCCTTCCACCATTGGGGCGTTGGGGGCAAATTGCGCTGCCACAGCAGGAACATGCATGGGAGATGTGGGATACTCACTATACAAATGGGAGCTATAACGTTGGGCATTAATCTGCGTGATGGCATGTAACCAATCCTCCAGTTTTTTCCGGGCAGGAGTTGCTTCTTTACGGGTAAGGTAAAGAACTTTTTGCCCGAGTGAAATCACGTCCCGGCGGAGGGCTTGCGTGTTTTGCTCGACACCCTTGACCCAGTCTTGTGCCAGGGGGTGCTGTTGAATTAGGGGCTTAATCAGTCCTAATCCTTCTTTATTTTCCCGATCAATGCTTCCTCGAAATTCTTGCCATGCGGCATTTCGAGCTTTCTTAGCTACTTCTTTGGCCTCTGTTTCGATCGATTCGAGCTCAGCCTCAGAGGCTAGCTCTTGGGAAATTATCCAAGCTCGGAAGCGAACATTGGCATCGTGGTCCTCTTCCCATTTCAAACGCTCAGCTGATTTATAGCGCTCATGCGAGCCGGAAGCCGAATGTCCTTGGGGTTGGGTAAGCTCTTCTACATGAACAAGAACCGGAATATGGTGATCTCGAGCCGCAATCGCTGCTTTTCGGTACGCTTGAAGCAAGGCAGGGTAGTCCCATCCTTTCACTTTGATGATTTCAAGTCCGTTGGTCCCTTGTTCAATCTGAAATCCCGCCAAGGCTTCCGAAATCGACGATTTGGTGGTTTGGTAAGAAATGGGAACCGAAATACCATAGCCATCATCCCAAATGGAAAAAATCACCGGAATTTGAAGGACACCTGCTGCATTGATGCTTTCAAAAAACATACCCTGCGATGTGGAGGAGTCTCCGATGGTTAAAAAACAAACTTCATTTCCATGTTTTGAAAACTGCGTCAGGTGATGTAAGTCTTTGTTCTGACGATATAACTTGGAAGCATACCCAATGCCAATGCCTCGGGGCATTTGGCCTGCGGTGGAGGATACATCCATGATGTGGTTTTTCATTTCCGTTTGAGGAAGCCACTGGCCTTGGTCGTCTACCCAAGGATTTCCATAATGGCCATTCATGGATCTACCACCCGAGAATGGATCATGGCCGGCCTCGGCATCGGCATAGAGTTGGGCAAAAAACTGTTGCCAAGTGAGTCCACCTACTGCCGCAACAAAAGTCTGATCGCGGTAGTAACCTGAACGAAAGTCCCCGGGTCTGAAAACCTTGGCCATGGCGATCTGGGCGATCTCTTTCCCATCTCCAAAAATGCCAAATTTGGCTCGACCCATGAAGACATCTTTTCTTCCTAACAAACTAACTTCCCGGCTCTCACAGGCCAATCGGTAGTCGGCCAACACCTCCTCGCGGGTAATGTGTACATCCGATGCGATACGTTGTTTGGTTATTGCCATAGCGTCTTATCTAGATGCATTGCCATGCCGGTTGATGAAAATTAATTAGCATGACAACTTTTTTTGTAAAGTTACAATGTAAAATTTGATTTTTCAAATATGGGTCGGTCGGGAAGGATTGTTAATGCCTTGTTAAATTTTTGTTCAGAACCTAAAAAAAATATTTCTTTGTGATGTAAAATCTTTGAAATTGGATTTAAAATTAAAAAAACCTGTTCACAATCTTATGAGAAATTTATTTTTAACCCTCGTTGGGGTTCTAGCAATTTCGGTAGCAGCTTCTGCCCAAGGAAAATTAGAATTCAACAAAATGGTACATGACTTCGGTAAATTAAACGAAGGGCCCATCGCTACCTATTCATTTGAAGTGAAAAATACAGGAAATGTACCGGTGGTTCTTTCCAATGTGCAAGCATCATGTGGTTGTACCACGCCCGAGTGGAAGAAAGATCCTATCATGCCAGGCGCCAAAACTACGATCAAAGTTGGTTACAGTACCCAAGGCCGTCCAGGTGCATTTAATAAAACCATTACCGTGACAAGTAACGCGGAAAACGCACGCGAGGTATTAACGATCAAAGGATCTGTTGAGAACAAGCCTGGGGTTTAATGTAATACCCAACCAAAAAAAGAGGAGAAATCAGTTGCCTGATTTCTCCTCTTTTTTTGGCTAGGAAGTGACCAAACTAGCTAAATGTATTTTGACTCGCATCATCCACCGGTCTGGAGTCAATCGAGGTAAATTACTGAGGAACCAGTTTTGGGTACCTACTACTTTTTTCCCGTGACCCGATAAAAAAAGTTGTACGCCTGCTTGGGCCACGGCATGTGCCGACATGGGTCGATTCGCCCGCATGGCATGGGTTTTGCGCATGGAATCGGTATGAAAGGGTGTTTCGACGGTGCCGGGGCAAAGCGTTGTTACCACAACACCCTTGGACTCCATCTCAGCTGCAATGGTCTCGGAAAAGGCAAGTACAAATGCTTTGGTCGAGGAGTAAACAGAATAATAGGGAAATGGCAAAAAGGAGAGCAATGACGCAACATGCAGGATTCGCCCTTTCCGTTTTTGGACCATGTCCTCCCCGAAGAGTCGAGTTAAACCCATCAAAGCGGTGATATTGACCGCCACCATTTGCTCTAATGTGGCAAGTGGCATCATCCAAAAGGGTCCATATTCCCCAAAACCAGCATTGTTGATCAATCCAGTAATTTGATAGCCCTTTTCCTTCATCGCCCGATGGATTTCGACGGCCGCCCCAGGTTCTGCTAGATCAAACGGAAAAAAGTCTATGTCAACGGGATGGATTTTCATTAATTCAGATTGAAGCGATTGTAACTTTTCCGCATTTCGGGAAATGAGGATGAGGTTGTGATTTTTTTCAGCCAAAAGCCGAGTCATTTCTAGGCCAATACCAGAGCTTGCCCCCGTAATCAGTATGTATTCTTTCATCTTTTTTTTGACAAAAGTGACGCACTGGTTCGGATAAAAACGATAACAAATGTTTAGGTTTTTGGAGTGGTCTGTTTTTTTATTCGACTCAGATGAATGGGTGTAATGCCTAAGTACGAAGCGATCAGATGTTGAGGGACTCGTTGATGGAGATTTGGAAAAGTTTGAGTGATGGACTCATACCGTTCTCTAGGTGTTCGTAGGTATTGATTTTGAATTCGTTGGTCGTGGTAGATGAAGTAATATTCCGCAATGAGCCTACCCAACTTTTGGCCGTTGGGTAGATGGGCATAACCCCATTCAATGGTTTTTCGTGGGATTTCCACGACCTCTAGTTCCTCCAAGGCCTGGAGACAATAAACCGATGGGGTTTGTTGTAAAAAATGCGTGTAGTCGGCGATGAATTGGCCTTCCAATGCAAAGTGAACTGTATGTTCGTTTCCCTGGGAATCGGTGATGAACACACGAATCAAACCCCGGTTGATAAAAAAGATAGAGGGTGGCACTTGTCCAGGAGGGGATAGAATCTCATTTTTTTTGAATACCCGAACTCGGGTCTGGTTTAGGAAGTAGGACAGGTCTTGATCTGAAATAGTGATCATGGAGTGGATGACTTCCTGAATCTGAAGCATTTTATTTGCTGTAAGTAAAATTTTATGCAACCACTTTGATCAATTCATCCACGACTGAGGCCCAGTTTTGTTCGGAATGCTGTGCTCGTTCTTCATCGTAATTGGTTTGAGTAATCGTTAAACGCGTATGGGGCCCAACTGCTTCTACCTCGTATTGAACAAACAAATAATTTTCTGGCACATCGTCCTTCCCACTCCAATTACTCAAATACGAAAAAGCCAACTTTACCCGTGGTTCATAGGCTAGAATGGTTCCCTTATCCTCATACCCCTGATTTTCCCATTCTCCTTTAAATACGATGGGACTGCCCACTTCCCAGCTAGTAACCAGATCGGTTCCAAAAAAATAGCGTTTCACGATGGCGGGGTTGGTGAGGGCCTCCCAAAGGTTTTCCACGGATGTTTCAATCAAGCGGGCATGTTGGATCGGATACTGAGTGACCATAAGGTTAATGGAATAAGGGCCAAAAATTATTTTGAATATATGTTTTTTTGGGCATAATTCAAATGTAGCCACTGCTTTTAAACTTTGACTAGAAAGAGAATCGATCGATGTCATCAACCAACTTTTGCATTTTTCTCTAAAAAAGCGCATCTTACCTCTTCGACTTAACCTAACGACTCTCATGACCGTATTTTGTATTTGTACTTTTTTCAAAGGCTCAGCCTTTTTAGAAGCCGCTAAAGAGGCGGGCAATCGAGTCTATTTATTGACTGATCAAAAATTAGCCGAAAAGCCTTGGCCATGGGAGGCTATCGACGAGGTATTCTATCTGGATGAAGTCGACAATACATTCTCTACTTACCAAAAGCTATTGGATGGCGTAGCCCATGTCATGCGGGATCGAAAAATTGATGTGGTGGTAGCGTTGGACGATTTTGATGTCGAAAAAGCGGCGTTGGTTCGAGAGCACTTCCGAATCCCGGGCATGGGACAAACCACCGCGCGGTATTTTCGAGATAAGTTAGCGATGCGCATTCGAGCTCAGGATCAAGGGTTACCTGTGCCCCCTTTTTCTCCTTTGTTTACGGACATTGATATCACCGAATATCTCCAGTCTACATCGGCCCCTTGGGTGATCAAACCTCGTTCTGAGGCCTCGGCTACAGGTATTCGCAAAGTATATAGTTTGGAGGAGGCCTGGGAGGTGATTCATAGTTTGGGAGATCATCGACACCATTTCTTGATCGAGCAATTTAAGCCAGGTCATGTATTTCATGTCGATTCATTGAGTCAAGACGGAGTTCAGCTGTTTAGTCGGTGCAGCCAATACCTGTCGACCCCTTTTGAAGTAGCGCATGGGGGAGGGATTTTTCGATCCGTTACGGTACAAGAGAACTCCGAGGAGGAGAGCGCTTTATTGGATTTAAATGCCCGGGTTTTACAAGCATTTGGATTGCAATTGAGTGCTTCGCATACCGAAATCATTCAGTGCCATGAAGATGGTCAATATTATTTTCTAGAGACTGCTTCCCGGGTAGGTGGAGCACATTTGGCCGAGATGGTGGAGGCATCGTCAGGAATCAATCTTTGGCGAGAATGGGCCAAACTTGAAACGGCTCATGCTCATGGGACGACATATCAATTGCCGGAGGTGAAAAAACAATATTCGGGCATTTTGATTACATTATCCTCCTTTGAAAAGCCAGACTATACTCCTTTTCATAGACCAGAGGTTGTCTGGACCATGGCCGAGGAGTACCACGTGGGATTGATCGTGCAATCGCCAGATCGGGCTCGTGTATTAGAATTGATGGATGACCTCGCGCATCAAGTTCATGCTTTAGGATATCATGCTTCGGCACCAGCCCCCGACAAGCCTACGCATTAAGGTTGGAATTTTTAGGGAGTGGGTCGAAAATCCGACGGGCCAAAGGGTTTTATTACTAACTTTGTGTCATCATCTAAGCAAAAATTAAAATTTATGGCACAATACGACGTCGTGATTCTGGGAAGCGGTCCGGGAGGATATGTAACCGCCATTCGGGCTTCACAATTGGGGATGAAAGTAGCAATCGTGGAAAAAGAAAACCTAGGGGGCATTTGCCTAAACTGGGGTTGTATTCCCACCAAAGCTCTTTTGAAATCAGCTCAAGTTTTCCAGTATATCCAACACGCGAGTGATTACGGAATTACCGTGTCTGATGCCCAAGCAGATTTCTCAGCCGTGATCCAACGTTCTCGGGGGGTAGCGGATGGAATGAGCAAAGGCGTGCAGTTTTTGATGAAGAAAAACAAGATTGACGTCATTTTCGGTTATGGTAAGGTCCAGCCAGGTAAACAAGTGGCTGTAACTGCCGCCGACGGACAAGTGTCGACCCTCAATGGGAAACATATTATCATTGCTACGGGTGCTCGGGCTCGGCAATTACCCAATGTGCCCATTGATGGAGAAAAGGTGATTGAGTACCGGAAGGCCATGAGTTTGGAGAAGCAACCCAAGTCGCTCCTAGTCATCGGCTCGGGTGCGATTGGCGTAGAGTTTGCGTATGTTTACGCCAGCATGGGAACCAAAGTGACCATTGTGGAATTCATGCCAAACATCGTTCCCGTGGAAGATGAAGACGTGTCGAAAGAATTAGCGAAACAATACAAAAAAATGGGTATTGAAATCTACACCAATGCTAGTGTAGAGAAAGTGGATACCTCGGGTACAGGTTGTGTTTCGACGGTAAAGACAGCTAAAGGCGAAATTACTATTGAAACCGACATTGTATTGTCGGCGGCGGGTATCCAGGCCAACATCGAAAATATCGGTTTGGAAGATGTCGGAATCGCCACCGATCGTGGTAAAATTTTAGTGAATAGCTGGTATGAAACCAACATGCCGGGTTACTATGCTATTGGGGACGTTACACCTGGCCAAGCTTTGGCCCATGTAGCTTCAGCCGAGGGAATCATTTGCGTGGAAAAAATCGCAGGACACCATCCACAACCACTGAACTACCAAAATATTCCGGGATGTACGTATTGTTCTCCTGAAATCGCCTCGGTTGGGTATACTGAAAAGGCGGCTAAGGAAGCAGGATATGAAATAAAAGTTGGTAAATTCCCATTCACAGCTTCCGGAAAAGCGAAGGCAGGTGGAGTGCCGGAAGGTTTTGTTAAAGTGATCTTTGACGCCAAGTACGGAGAATGGTTAGGGTGCCACATGATTGGAGCCAACGTAACCGAGATGATCGCGGAGGCCGTAGTTGCTCGGAATTTGGAGACAACGGGAATGGAAATTCTCAAGTCGGTGCACCCACACCCAACCATGTCGGAGGCCATCATGGAAGCTACTGCTGCGGCTTATGACGAGGTAATTCACTTGTAAGTATTTTCCGTCCAAAAAAGAATCCCCCGTTCATTGTTGAACGGGGGATTCTTTTTTAAGTAGTTCTTATTTGAATTTGATCTGGCAGAATATCGATTTTCTGTTCTCTATATAAGGTGCCAATAGCTCGTTTAAAGGCTTTTTTACTCATTTCGAATTGAGTTTGGATATCGATGGGATCGCTCGAATCGGAGAAGGGTAGGCGGCCTCCTGCTTGTTGCAGATGATTCCAAATTCGCTCTGCATCCGTCCCTAAACGCTTGACACCCGGTCGGTCAAGTACAAGATCTATTTTACCATCTTCCCGAATGGCCTTGATGTAACCTGGAAGGGTATCGCCCCAAGCCACCCGCCGAAATATCTCATTGTGATACAATAATCCACCGTATCGGTGGTTAATCACCGCTTTGTATCCTAGATCCGTACGTTCATAAATAAGTAAGGAGACTTCCTGGCCTTCTTGAAGATGTGCATCGGCTGGGTGAAGGTGTTTTTGGATTTTACAGGTGCCGACCAATCGGTCTGTTTTTTCATCCAAGTAGACATACACAATGGCCCAATCGCCTGCCCGAAGTTTTTGATTTTGCTCTCGGAATGGCACAAACAGATCTTTCTCGAGTCCCCAATCTAAAAAAGCCCCAAAGGACGAAACGTGAGTTACCTCCAAACAGCCCATTTCATGCAAAGCTACCTGCGGCCGTAGATTTGTGGCGATGATCCGGTCTTCCGAATCTCGGTAAATAAAAACGTCGATTTCGTCTCCAATCTGCGCTTCCTCGGGTATATACTTGTGTGGGAGAAGGACGTCTTCCCCTTCCTCATTTCCTAAATAAAATCCAACGCTTGTTCCGCGTAGAATGGTTAATCGATTGACTTGCCCAACTGCCAACATATGCTTCTTCACTATTTTGACAAAGATACAAGAATAAAAAGAAACCCCTGTGGTACCAGGGGTTCTTCATGGTTCAATAGAAGGGTGGGTATTTAGATTGTATTTAAAAAGTGCAATTGTTGACTTGGTTTCAAAATTAATCTAAAATCAGTAAAAAAATAAAAAAATTGAAAATAAATTAAAATTTTTAAACTAACAATCGGCTAAAAATTAAAAATCTGAATGAAAAATGTGTTTTTTGAAACTGGGTACTATTTCTAAGTGAATCGAATATTATCCGTCGAATGGGCAAAAAATTGGATCATTTTGTTAAAATATGCAATAAAATGAATAAAATTTGGCCAATTTGAAGGAATTGTGCAAAAATATTTTGAGAATTAGCTTTTAATCCATAAAATTGAATCAAGATCGTACAGAATTATAGGTTTTGTACAAGAAGCTGCCTCGAATTATATCCCCGACCGCCCCGATATAATTCGTTCATCCGAATCCTTTCTTCCGGGAAAGGGCGGTCCAGCTGGGGATAACCCAACTGATATGTGTTTACTCTTTTTTACTGGATGTTGATATCCTCTAGATGCTACCACCGACTTGGCTTGCATGACCTGATACTGAGCGGTCGGGCGTTCGGGACATGTGGGTCGGTCGGTCGGGTAGCGCCCATCCAAACTACCTAAACTAAACTGTCTGTTGTATGAAGCACATTTTATTCTTTTGTTGTCTCCTAGGCTCGTTGGCGGGTTGGGCACAACGTACGATTACCGGGGTGGTTTCGCATCCTACAGAGGGCACTCTTCCTGGTGTTTCGGTGCTTGTGAAAGGCACTACCGTTGGAACGTTATCGGATGTCGATGGAAAATTTTCGTTAAAACTTCCTTCCGATGGCCCAACTACCTTGGTATTTAGTGCCATCGGATTTGCGGGAAAGGAAGTGGCAATCGGCTCTGAATCCTCTGTTATGATTTCGTTAGAAACCGATGCCCGCACCCTCAATGAAGTGGTGGTGACCGCATTGGGGATTTCACGGGAAAAAAAGTCCTTGGGGTTTTCGCAACAAGAGGTGAAAGGAGAGAGTTTGACGGAAGCCCGATCAACCAACGTAGTCAATGGACTTTCGGGGAAAGTAGCCGGGGTGCGAATCAGCGCGAACGGAGGCCCAGGGTCCGGTTCGACCATTCAAATTAGAGGAGCTTCCTCGGTATCTGGAAACAACCAACCTCTTATTGTTGTGGATGGGGTGCCTATGCAACAACAATTCGACAAACAATTTGGGGGTGGGATCTCCGAGATCAATCCCGACGATATCCAAGAAATTTCAGTCCTGAAAGGCCCCAACGCGGCCGCCCTGTATGGCTCCCGGGCTGCCAATGGCGTCATTTTAATCACCACCAAAACAGGCAAAGGCTCCAAAGGGTTGGGCATCGAATACAACGTGAACATGACCGCCGAACGACCGTTTGTTAAACCACGCTTTCAAAACGTATATGGAGGAGGGAACGGTTATAGAACCTGGTATTCAGATGGTTGGAGCGGGGTGATTCAGCCGGATGCTTACGACCAATACCGTGCAGCGTATGGATCTGTCATCCCTGGTAGAACCACCGGTACTGACGGTACAGATGAATCGTGGGGTGCCCCCATGGACGGCCGATTGGTTCGGCAATGGTGGACGGGTACCGATGTCGCCCCCTTGCTTCCACAACCCAATAACTGGGAAGAATTCTGGGATACTGGCACCACATTATCAAACTCACTCGCCTTGTCCGGAGGAAAAGATGGAAATTCTTTTCGACTTGCCTATGCCCGGGTCGATCAAAAGGGGATAGCTGCCTTCAATAATTTTCAACGAGATAATTTTCGGTTAAATGCAACAAGTCAACTCAATCGATTCGTCAATGTAACGGCATCGGGAGAATACATCAAATCGGGAGGAAATCGAAACTTCACCGGAGGAGATCAGTTCATCTGGTCACATCGCCACATTTCATGGGATCAATTAGCCGACTGGCGAAATTACACCGATGTACATATCCAAAGAGCGCTCCCTGGCCGACTTCCAGATAATGATCCACCCAACTGGCAGCATACGTTTTTTACAAACCCTTTCTATATCAATGAATTATTGCCTAATTCCAATGATAAAGATCGTCTCCTAGGTTCGTTGTCTGCCCAAATTACGTTGACAGATCATCTGAAGCTCATGCTACGTTCGGGAACCGATATGTGGACGGATACACGGATTAACATTATCAATTTTGACCGGGTTCGAAATGGGAATAGAACCCCTGGTCGATACTCCGAAGAAGTCATGCGTAGCCAAGAGACCAACCACGATTTCTTGTTGACCTACGATAATTCCTTTGGACCCGACTTTTCCATCGTCACCCAAGTCGGTGGAGCCCGCCGATCCAATTTCTACAAACGGAATTTTACGAATGTGGGTGAGTTGGTTGTGGACGGAGTTTACAACCTAGGGAATTCAAACCCAAGTCAAAATACGGTAGCTAGTTCCATTTTGCGCTCCCAGGTTCAGTCTTTGTATGGTTCCACACAATTAGGGTATAAGAATGCCTTGTTTTTGGATCTAACCGCTCGAAACGATTGGTCAAGTACCTTACCATCCAACGACCGTTCCTATTTTTATCCCTCCGTTTCAGGAAGTGCGGTCTTGACCGATTTGTTTAATTACTCTTCCTCAATTTTGAGCTTTGGGAAAATCCGAGCCAGCTGGGCACAAGTTGGAAATGACGCCGATCCTTATCAATTGGCTCAAACGTTTCGTGCCTCAGGTTCTTGGAATGGTTCGGTCCCCCAATACTTTGAAAGTTTGACGCTAGCCAATGCAACGTTGAAGCCTGAAATTACAACAGGCACAGAGCTTGGTTTGGACATGCGCTTTTTACGAAATAAAATTACCTTGGATGCTACTTTTTATGATCAAACCACCCGGAATCAAATCTTAGGTGTTGAAGTATCCAAAGCCTCCGGTTATGATCGTCGAATTCTTAATGCAGGTAAAATCAATAACCGTGGTATCGAGGTAACCTTGTCTGGAAAAGTCATCGAAAATAAAGGTGGATTTAGCTGGGAGGTGGGTTTTAATTATGCGAAAAACCGAAACCTAGTCCTTGAATTAGCCGAAGGTTTAAGTACATATACCCTGCAAGAACGTCGAGGTCTCATCTCCATGGCCCAAGTTGGTCAGCCGTATGGGGCTTTGTTTGGCATTGGATTTCAAAAATCACCAGACGGACAAATCATTTATCAAAATGGACTACCCTTGGTGGATAATACCCCAAAGGTGCTCGGAAATGTGCAACCCAAATGGATGGGTGGATTTAATAACACTTTTACCTACAAGCGACTGGTATTGAGTGTTTTAGTCGATGCAAAAGTGGGAGGCGACTTTTTTGATGAGGGGACAGGTACTGCCCGTTGGACGGGGCAATATGAAGAAACTGCCGTCGGGCGTGAAGAGGGTATCATTGGTGTTGGAGTGAAGAATATCGGAACCACCGAAAACCCCCAATTTGTACCCAATGATGTCATCGTGGCAGCCAATCAATTGTATGCCTTCAACAACCCGAGACGGTATCATGAAGCAGCTATATTTGACGGTTCTTATGTAAAATTAAGAGAGGTTTCGGTGGGGCTTCGCATTCCTGAGGCATTTTTAAAACGCATGCATATCCAAAAAGCGAAGCTTTCTCTTGTCGGTCGAAATGTGTTGTTATTGTTTAGCAATAATCCACACATTGATCCAGAGGTCGATCGCTTTGGGGGGAATTCTCAAGGTTTTGCCTACGGGGAACTTCCCAACTCACGCAGTATTGGTGTCAACTTGTCTCTTGGACTTTAATCGTAATCGACGAATCTCATGAAAAAATTACTCTATAGTATTTTATTGGTGTCGACATTGGGTTGTACCGATTCTTTTGATGAATTAAACCTGGACCCCAATAATCCGGTCAATATCGGGCCACAATATTTGCTTCCTTATGCCACTGAACGTTCTGTGGATCGATACTGGGGCGGAAACATCCGCTTTGAACGGTTGAATTTAGACGGAACCATGCTTTGGATGCAGTATTTGTCTCGGAACATCTACTCCAGCGAAGGGGATAACTATGGGATTACCCCCACGTTTTACAATAACACATGGAAATCCTTTTACAATGATGGCTTGGTTAATTTTCAACGAATCATTACCCAGTCGAAACCCGATGGAGTTTCTCCTCATACCAATTACGAAGGTGTCGCGTTGGTTATGCGGTCTTGGGTTTTTTCGCTCTTGACCGACCTATATGGCCCTATTCCATATCAGGAAGCCATTAAAGGAAGTGCTGAATCACCCATTTTTACCCCAACGTACGATACCCAAGAAGCGGTGTATGCTGGAATATTGGCTGACCTCAAATTAGCGAATGAAAAGCTAATCGTGGGCGGTCCCAGTGTATCTGGTGATATTCTTTACCAAGGGAATATTTTGAAATGGAAAAAATTAGCCAATTCCCTTCGAATTCGTCTAGCGAATCGTCAAGCAGCTAAAAAGCCAACGGAGTCACGCGCGATCCTGCGTGAAATTCTGTCAGATCCGGCTAAATTCCCCATTTTCACTTCTGTAGCCGACAATGCAGCCTTAGTTCATACCGAAGTGCGTCCATCCAATAACGAATGGCATGAGGTGATGATCCAAGGAGGACGTACTGACTGGAATTTGAGCAAAACTCTGGTGGATCGACTTCAAGCTCTTCAGGACCCTCGTCTAGCGGTTTATGGAACACCTGTAGGTGGCAAATTTGAAGGAATTCCGAATGGGCTACCCGATGCAATAGCGACCACTTACCTAAGTTCAGCCGCTACGTTGGGAAGTTACTTTACACGTGCCTCAACGCCGAGTGTGATCATGACCTATTCCGAACTCCTCTTTGCATTGGCTGAAGCTGCACTGGATGGCGATATCTCAGGTTCAGCCCAAACTTATTATGAGCAGGGGATTCAAGCCTCTATGGCACAATACAATGTGACGATGCCCGCCGGGTATCTTGCCTTGGCTGGGCCCGCGACAAAAGAATCCATCTTATTGCAAAAATGGATTGCCTTATTCGGACAAGGGGTTGAGGCTTGGGCAGAATACCGCCGAACAGGACTTCCGGCGATGCCCACTCGCGATGCCCGGGCTGTCTTTGAAAACGATGGATTACTTCCTACTCGTTTGCCCTATCCCACAACCGAATATTCATTGAATAAAGCGAAAATGGAGGAGGGTGTCAAAATGATCGGACAAGACAATATGAAATCAAAATTATGGTGGGTCGAATAATTAAACGCAAGAAATTATGAAAAAATACGGAACCTTATTCAGTATCCTTCTAGCCGTCATGGGTTTGGCTAGCTGTGAAGTAGCCGATCCATTTGTGGATCGCATTGAAGCACCTTTATTGGTGTTGGTGGAGTCGACACAAGGAGTGGCAAGCAATGGCATGACCACAGAACCAACCGTCACGGCCGCGGTCTCGGGCCCCGCTACTTTTTCAGTTCGGTTGGTTAAACTCGATAAATCGGGTCTGTTGGATTACAAAGTTGGGATCGACTCGATTCCAGCAACGGGGCAGACAATCAATTTAGCCCTTCGGTCAGGGGTATCTTTAGGTACTTTCACAACCGATGCGGCAGGTCGAGCTAAAATATCGATCCCTTGGGCTTCTATAGGCGTCTCCCAACCCAGAGTGGGGTCGGCGGCCGCCTTGCAAGTGTCGGGGTCTTGGGAGGGTACAGCCTACACCAAATTATTTCGAGTATCGGGTATATAACTATTTTCTAAACACCTATTTTCTACTACTATGGACCGCAGAGAATTATTACGCAAAGGATTTTTAGGACTAGGAGGATTGGCCCTCGCTCCTCATTTGGCTCAAGGAGCTTTTTCGGGTGCCCCATTGGCATTAGATGCGCAAAATCGCATCATGTATAGCACCTTTATGCGAGAATACTTTTTAGAGGAAGCTGCCACAGCGCCGGTGATTACAGCCAAGTTGAATGCCAACGAAAATCCCTATGGACCTCCAGCTTCCGCTATGGAAGCTGTGAAAATGGCCGTTTCGGGAGGGAATCGGTACGCTTGGAAGGAAATGTTTGACTTGGTGGCCAAAATAGCTAAAAAAGAAGGCGTGACGGCAGATCACCTCATGATGGGGCCAGGGTCTTCGGACTTGCTTGAAAAAGTAGCCATTGTTTTATTCCAAAACGGGGGTAATATTGTTTCAGCCGATCCGACGTATATGTCGTTGATTCGTGTCGCCGAATCGGTTGGCGCGACGTGGAAGGCGGTTCCATGTAAGTCAGACTGGTCGCATGACCTTAAAGCCATGGAAGCGGCCATCGATTCCCAAACCAAATTAGTGTACATCTGCAATCCAAACAATCCAACGGGAAGTTTGACAGCAGGTAAAGATTTATTTGATTTTTGTAGTCGGGTATCCGAAAAGGTTCCTGTATTTGTGGATGAGGCCTATATCGAATTAGCCGTCGGTGCCGACGCCCCGTCTATGGTCTCTTTATTGAGCCAAAAGAAAAATGTCATTGTGGCTCGTACTTTTTCCAAAATCATGGGTATGGCGGGTATTCGGGTTGGTTACATTGCCGCCTTGCCTTCCTTCTTGGAGCAAATCAATAAAATTACCCGAGGAGGAATGGGTATTTCGTTTACCTCGATTGCCGCAGCTAGTGCCGCTTTGGATGATCAGAATTTCCAAGGCATGACGCGCAAGCTAAACGATGAGGCCAAAAAGTACGTGTATGCTGAATTGACTCAAATGGGCTATACCTACATTCCGTCGTATACCAATTTCATTCTTTTTCCGATCAAGATCGGTGGTAAAGAACTCCTAGCCCGTATGAGTGCCCAAGGAGTGGGTGTCCGGGCGTTTGATATCGCAGGAAAAACGTATTGCCGGGTCAGTATAGGTACCATGGACGAAATGAAAATGTTCGTGCGTGCCTTCCAAACCATTTCCTAATCACGGTGGGGGAAGTTCCTGATGTAACATCAAGAGAATTTCCCTCCCACTATTTTTTGTCGCAATGAACGAAGCTATCGAAAAATCCATCACCCTAATCCTCCTGATCGTCCTGGGAGTTGCTTTGAAAAGCAAGTTTGGCCACAAAGAAAAAGTGAACGGTTTGAAAGAAATCGTTCTATCGGTAGCCTTACCTGCGACAATTTTCATTGCTTTGATGAAAATTCATTTGGACATCACCTTGATTCTGGTGCCCATCGCGGCCTTGGCCTTTAATTTCTTTATGTATACGCTTTCTCCGGTAGCATTTGGTTGGTTTGGAATACGCAAAGAGGGTAAAACAGCCCGCACCCTACAGATGCTACTTCCCTCCCTGGCACCCGGATTAAGTTGTTTTCCCTTGATTTCCGAGTTTCTAGGTGAGGACAGCCTGGCCATGGCAGCCATGGCAGATGTTGGAAATAAGTTTTTTGTATTGATCTTCTTGTACCTTTTTGCATTGAACCTCTACTTAGCCAATACGCATTCCAAACGAACTCCCGTAACCCAGAAAATCAAGAGTCTTCTTTTGAACATGATTCAAGAACCGATCAACCTCATTATGTTTATTGCCTTGGGGTTAATTTCCGTTGGACTCGACTACCAGCACATGCCGGGTATCGTACAAGAGTTTTTTGATAAGACGGCTGCCATGATGACACCCCTCGTCCTCCTTTTCATAGGCTTGGCGGTTCAATGGAAAGAGGGGAAAAAACGATTGGTCCTTAGTATGTTGGTTTTTAGAGCCGGACTCACCATGCTTTTTTCTTCTTTATTGATTTGGCTGACTGGTTTGCATGATCCAAGTATGATCTTATTGGCAATCGTTATTCCCCTTTCCTCGGCTAGTTTTTGGCCATTTGCCCACATTTCGACCTTCCATTTGCTTGAAGAGCAGAAGGAACTGCCTAAGGAACGGCATACATTTGACATGTCCTTAGCGGTCTTGGTTTTGGCACTTTCATTGCCGTTTTCTACGTTGTTGATCTTGGGCATTTTATCTACCGGTACTTTCTTTGCCCATATTCCTGTATTAATGACGACCGGCCTAGCCCTGATCTTCCTCTCCTTAACTCCAAGATGGGTGAAGAAATGGATCCAAAAAAGGCCGGCTCTCCAAGTGTACTTTAGAAAATAGGATATTTCATCGGTTGAGCGAACGATCAAAGCTATTCTTCTCTTGAGGGATAGCTTTATTTCTATTGGAGGCGAATCAATCTTTTGGCTACCTTTGTGGTTTCAAACTGAAGATAGATCAGATGATTTTGAGCGAACAAGAACAGTTACGTCGGCAAAAAAGAGAAGAACTCATGCGGATGGGGATTGATCCCTACCCAGCTGAGGCATTTGAGGTAAATGCCTATGCCGCCGATATAGTGCAGAATTACGAAAATAATAAGCTGGACTACAAAAATATTTCGTTGGCAGGTCGGTTAATGAGCTTCCGAATCATGGGAAGCGCCTCTTTTGTGGAATTGCAAGATTCTACTGGAAGAATCCAACTGTACTTCCGGCGGGATGACCTTTGTCCGGGAGAGGATAAAACCCTGTACAATACCGTATTTAAAAAGTTATTGGACATTGGTGATATTTTGGGTGTAACTGGCTACTGTTTTACCACCCAAACGGGGGAGATCTCAGTCCATGTTACTTCCTTCAAACTACTCAACAAGGCACTTCGTCCACTTCCAGTCGTTAAGCGAGATGATGAAGGCCGTATATACGATGGTTTTACAGATCCCGAAATGCGGTATCGCCAGCGGTATGTTGACCTAATTGTCAATCCAGAAGTTAAACAGATTTTCTTGGCAAGAGCGAAGGTCATACAGACCATGCGACGAATTTTTGATGACCAGGGATGGTTGGAAGTCGAAACACCCATTCTCCAGCCTATCCATGGGGGAGCCGCGGCACGCCCGTTTAAAACCCATCACAATACGCTTGATATGCCTTTGTACCTTCGAATTGCTAACGAATTGTACCTCAAGCGTCTTATTGTCGGTGGATTTGAGGGTGTCTATGAGTTTGGAAAGATGTTCCGAAACGAAGGAATGGACCGCACCCATAATCCTGAATTTACATCGTTAGAATTCTACGTAGCCTATAAAGATTACGAGTGGATGATGAAAATCACCGAGGAAATCTTTGAAAAAGTGGCTTTGGCGGTACATGGATCGACGCAATTTAACGTTGGCGAAAAAACCTTGCAATTTGCTGGGCCCTTCGAACGCCTCTCCATTTTGGAGGCCATCGAAAAGTACACAGGTGTTGATCTGGGACCCTTGTCTGAGGAAGAAACGAGAAGCCAATGTCTGGCCTGGGGAATGGAAGTAGACGACTCCATGGGCAAAGCCAAGTTGATTGATGAGATTTTTGGGGAAAAGGTGGAGCATCATTTGATCCAACCCACTTTTATTATTGATTATCCCGTTGAAATGTCGCCTTTGACCAAAAAACACCGTTCAAAACCTGGTTTGGTTGAACGCTTTGAGCTTTTTGTCAATGGAAAAGAAGTTGCCAATGCCTATTCTGAATTAAATGATCCCATCGATCAGAGAGAGCGCTTTGAAGAACAACTTCGTTTGGCAGAGCGTGGCGATGAGGAAGCCATGGCCATGGACGAGGATTTTATCCGTTCATTGGAATATGGGATGCCACCCACCGCTGGAATTGGTATCGGGATCGATCGTCTGACTATGTTATTAACCGATCAATCAAGCATTCAAGAAGTGCTCTTCTTCCCGCAAATGCGCCCTGAGAAACGTGTCGAAATGGCCACTGAAGCGGACTACCTGGCCAAGGGTATTCCCGCCGTTTGGATTCCTGCCTTACAGAAAATGGGCTTTTTGACGATAGAAGCACTAAAAGAAGCCAATCCGAATAAGGTATTTAATGACCTAGGCGGGTTGCGTAAAAAACTGAAAATTGAGGAGAGAATGCCCTCAAAAGAAGAAGTGGAGGCGTGGTTGTCATAAAATTGACCTCCCGACCAAGTGTTCAGTTTAGCTAATCTGTATTGACATGGAAACCCCCTTTCTTTCTCTTGTCATACCAGTCTACAACGAGGCAAGTCGAAAAGGACCTGGTATTCAAGAGCATTTAAAAAGCATTCATGCGTATTTTCAATCACGTGAGGTCCCTTATGAGCTCATCATTGTCAACGATGGCTCGAAAGACGATACCCTGAACGTGATTGAACAATACCGGGGGCTTTTTCCAACCCTGGTGGTGATCGATCGTTCCCAAAATAAAGGTAAATTGTTTTCCGTTCGTGAAGGCCTACTGGCTGCTCACGGAAAGTACCGATTGTTTACAGATGCCGACGGCGCTACCCCCATTCAGAATCTGGATCTTTTCTGGGAATTTATGGAGGCTGGTGAGTCCATTCTCATTGGGTCACGTGATCTAGCCCAGTCCAATATTATTAAAAATCAACCTAAATGGAAAGTTTGGCTAGGGGATGCAGGAAATATCCTCGTCCAACATTCCTTGGGCTTACAGGGGATCTTGGATACCCAATGTGGATTTAAAGTATTCTCTGCCGAGGTGGTGGATCAGATTTTGCCGCATATCCAGGCTTTTCGATGGGGAGGTGATTTTGAGATCTTGGCTCTAGCTAAAAAAGTCGGATTTTCCATTCGGGAAATAGCGATTACCTGGGAAGACTCTGGCCAAAGCACAGTGGGAGTAAAGGGCTACTTTTTAACCCTGAAAGAACTCCTTGAGGTCAAATGGAGGCTTATGACCCATGCCTATCCTTTGCCCTTTAAGGCGTCGAAATAGGTCTTTTCTCCCCAGCTAATATTTTAACTTTCAGGTGGTTGTCTTGAGGGGGTAACGGACAAGCATAGGAAGAATCATAGGCACACAATGGATTGACCGCTTGATTGAAGTCAAGCCAAATCCCGTCTTCTTGAAAATCATCCATAGTTAAGGGTAAATACCGCCCAGCTGGGTAGGTCTCTTGCTTGGCACTTTCATCCCGAAAAGGTAGAAAAATTTGATATCGATTGATCAATTGAATCGGCCAAGGGCGGTAAAGCTTTAATTGATACGATTTCTCTTTCAAGGTAAATCGAAGCGTACCAAATTCCATGAAGTAGGTGCTTGAACCCTCCGAAGTAAGAAATTGTAGGGGCTCATTCTTCGTAATGGAGGGATCATAGAGGGCCTTTACTCGAAAGCTGCTGTCATACGGAAAAAAGGAGAGCTGGCCCTTCACCTTTTCATATAAATCCTTGCCCAATCGTTTTTGAGTTTCCTCTGGTTTTTGAGCCCAAGTGGAAAAGGATAAAAAAAGACAAGTCACTAGGAGGGCAGAAATTCGGGTGATCATTCGGGTAAAATCGTAGATTGTTTTACTTCTGTAACGACAAAATGAGATTGCGCATTGCCAATGTTGGCTAAGGCGGCTAATTTATTCAAGATAAAATGCTTGTATTCTTCGATATCAGAAACAATGATTTTCAGTAGAAAATCGGATCCTCCAGAAATACAGTAACATTCCACAACCTCGGGCAAGGTTTGAACATCACGCTCAAAGCGGGTGAGAAATTCCTGTGCATGTTCCTTTAACGAAACGTTACAAAAAACGATGAGGTTTTTGTTCAGTTTGCGTTTATTTACCTGAATGGTGTATTTTTCAATGATCCCATCTCGCCGAAGACGTTTTATTCGTTCGTGAACAGGTGTGGTGGTCAGATTGAGCTCAGCCGCAATCTCTTTGTTGGTCATGAGACCATCTTTTTGCAAAAGCTGTAATATTTTTAAATCTGTTGGGTCTAGGTCAATCATAGCATGATTTTCTTTAAAACTTCGAAATATAGGGGTTTCTTTCCGAAAATCACCCCTATAGATCGAAATGAAAGAACTTTATGCTATTTAGCTCGAATGGCGATGACAGGATCCAAGCGGGCGGCTTGAAGGGCCGGGACAATCCCAGAAATAACCCCAATGAAGGAGGCAATCATCAAGCCTGTTAGGATATTGGAGGTGGTTAAGACAATATCAAAGGAGCCAATTTCGATGAAGCTAGCGAGGTAAACGAGGAGAATTCCAAAAAGGCCACCAAAAAGGCAGAGAAAGACAGATTCGAACAAGAATTGCAGAAGGATCACATAATTTCGGGCCCCCAATGATTTTTGGATTCCGATAATATTGGTTCTTTCTTTGACCGACACAAACATGATATTGGCTATTCCGAATCCTCCAATAAGTAAAGCAAACAGACCAATGAAAAATCCGCCCGTCCGAATACTGGAGAAAATTCCTGAGACAGCCCCAGCCAAGGCATCTGGTCGATTGAGTGCGAAGTCATCGTCTTGAGCAGGGCGAAGTCCCCGCCGAGTCCGCATGAGGCCTCGTGTTTCGGCTTCCAATTCCACCATACCCAATTCATTGTCTCGGGCTTGAAGAACGATAGTCCCTTCCATGTTACCAGATGAAAATAACCGTTTGTGTTTTAGAAACGGAATGAATACTTTTTCATCCGTCACACCGCCAATTTGAACCAGCTCTTTCCCTTGGAGTTGTTGCACACCAATCACCACAAAGTTTTGGCCTCGAATTTTGATTCGCTTGTTAATGGGATCTTGTTCCCCAAATAAAGTCTCGGCAATTGTCGCTCCGATGATGGCGACATTGCTCCCTGACTCCATTTCTTGAGGCAGAAAATACCGACCCTGACTCAGTGGGATGTCGGTGATTAAATTAAAATCGTAGGTAATGCCCTGGCACAAGGCACTCAAGCTATTGTTCTGATATTTCGCCGTGGTTCTAGACCAATCCAATATCGTTACCGCCACCGCTTCCTGGCTGTTTTCCTTTAGGTAGCGGTATTCTTTATATTTGGGTTCCGGGCGTTGAAAGTACTTCCACCAAGGATATTCACCTTCCGAAAACTGCCAAGGCCACTTATCGACATAAATGGTTTTATCTCCAATGCTACTAAGCGACTTCTGGACGGACGCCTCCAGCGAGTCAACCATGGTATAAACTCCAATGATGGAAAAAATCCCGACCGTTACTCCCAAAAGGGATAAAACGGTGCGGAGTACATTAGAACGGAGGGAAGCAGAAGCAAATCGAATCGATTCCCAAGTTTGAAATAAGAGTTTACGCATGCCTTTCTAGGTAATTCAGAAACCAAAAGTACATCCAGATTTTTAGATAATCGGAAGGCAATTCGTTTATCGGTTGAATTTCAGGACAAATGGAAGGCATAACTGGACAACTCCCTGAAAATTACTATTTTACGAATTAATAAAGAACCAATCCTAGTGAATTCGGTGATTTCTTCCTAATTTTGCGGGCCTTTTCCATTCAACACCACGTCAAAATCTCTTGGGAAGGGGCACAATCATCCGTTTTATGCAGGAAATTAGAAACATTGCCATCATCGCACACGTTGACCATGGCAAAACCACTTTGGTGGACAAAATCATTCATGCGTCCAAGATCTTTCGGGAAAATCAAGAGTTTGGAGAGCTTATTCTTGATAACAACGACCTAGAACGGGAACGAGGTATTACCATCGTTTCCAAGAATGTGTCGGTACGATACAATGGCGTTAAAATCAACATCATTGATACGCCTGGTCACGCCGATTTCGGTGGTGAAGTTGAGCGTGTCCTTAAATTAGCTGACGGGGTCATCTTGTTGGTGGATGCATTTGAAGGACCCATGCCACAAACTCGATTTGTATTGGGTAAAGCCTTGTCTTTGGGTTTAAAGCCTATTGTGGTTATTAATAAAGTTGATAAAGAAAACTGTCGTCCTGAAGAGGTCCACGAGCAAGTTTTTGATTTGATGTTTAACCTGGAAGCCACTGAAGACCAATTGGATTTTCCAGCTCTATACGGTTCTTCCAAACAAGGATGGATGTCGACGGACTATAAAAAACCAACCACCGACATCATTCCACTTTTGGATGCAATCATCCAACACATCCCTGCTTCTCCGGTATTTGAGGGCTCCGCTCAAATGCAAATCACTTCCTTGGATTATTCCTCTTTCGTAGGCCGAATTGCCATTGGGCGGGTCCACCGAGGTACTTTAAAGGAAGGCATGCAGGTTGCCCTTTGTAAGGCTGATGGTTCTATCAAAAAAATGAAAATTAAAGAACTTCATGTATTTGAAGGTCTTGGAAAAGTGCGGGTTGAGTCCGTTCACTCAGGAGAAATCTGTGCCGTTATGGGTATTGAGGACTTCGAAATCGGTGACACCATCGCCGATGCAGAAAATCCAGAGGCATTGCCGCGGATTGCCATCGATGAGCCAACCATGAACATGTTGTTCACAATCAATAACTCACCTTTCTTTGGAAAAGAAGGTAAATTCGTTACCTCACGCCATATTCGGGACCGTTTGACGAAAGAAACCGAGAAAAACTTGGCTCTCCGCGTAGAACAGGGGGATACAGAAGATAAGTTTTTGGTCTACGGACGGGGTATTCTCCACTTGTCGGTTTTGATCGAAACCATGCGCCGCGAAGGATATGAGCTTCAAGTAGGACAGCCGCAAGTATTGTTCAAAACCTCCGAGGCTGGTGAAAAACTGGAGCCAATCGAGTCTCTCGTGGTGGATGTTCCTGAAGAAAGCGCCGGTAAAGTAATCGAATTAGCTACCCAACGTAAAGGGGAACTTTTGATCATGGAACCCAAAGGTGATTTACAACATTTGGAATTCAAAATTCCTTCGAGAGGCTTGATCGGACTTCGCTCCAATGTTTTGACAGCCACACAAGGGGAAGCGATCATGAACCACCGCTTTATCGCTTATGAACCTTTCAAAGGGTCAATTCCAGGCCGGATCAATGGTTCCATGATCTCCATGGCCAATGGTCCTGCTACGCCTTATGCCATTGACAAATTGCAGGATCGAGGTGTTTTCTTCATCGATCCAGGCGAGGATATCTACATGGGTATGGTAGTTGGTGAACACAACCGCCAAAATGACATTGTGGTGAACCTCCAAACTTCCAAAAAATTAACGAACATGCGAGCTTCTGGTTCAGACGATAACGTGAAGATCGCACCAAAGATTAATTTTTCGCTAGAAGAATGTATGGAGTATATCCAAAAAGACGAATACCTCGAAATCACACCCAAGTCGCTCCGGATGCGGAAGATTTACTTGGATGAAAACGAGCGTAAGCGCATGGAGCGCACTGCTGAAATGGCATAATACCAAATTATTTGGGTATTTTTGGGCAACTTCCTCTAACTGGAAGTTGCCCATTTTATTTAAACGGAATCAACATGGCCCATTATTTAGTCATTGGTCGAGACGGACAAGATGAACATGCTCTCGATCGCCGGATGTCAAACCGCGAAAATCATTTAGCAGGAGCTAAAGAGTTGAAGGAAAAAGGTCAATTCATTTTAGGAGGTGCTATGCTCTCCGACGACGGGACAATGAAAGGATCGGCGATGGTGGTATCATTTGACACACCAGAGGAACTACAGGCTTGGCTGGATCGGGAGCCTTACATCGCCGGACAGGTATGGGCGACTTACGAAATTTATCCCTTCCGCATCGCCGATGTTTAGTGTTGAAGACCAAAGGTTCATGAGACGTGCCCTCGACTTGGCACTGCTTGGGGCTGGCGCTGTTAGCCCCAATCCTCTTGTCGGATGTGTCTTGGTGGTGGATGGATGTATTATTGGCGAAGGTTACCATCAACAGTACGGTCAAGCCCATGCGGAGGTGAATGCCGTTGCCTCGGTGTCAGATCCTCTTTTATTGAAAAAAGCTACCGCCTATGTCACCCTAGAACCCTGCGCCCACATAGGAAAAACCCCACCATGTGCCGATTTACTGATTCGAGTGGGTGTGCCTCGCGTGGTAATTTCAAACGAAGACCCATTTCCCCAAGTGGCCGGGCGAGGGATTCAAAAACTCAGAGAGGCCGGATGCCAAGTTGAGGTTGGCTGCTTATCAGATGAAGGTAAATGGATTAATCGGCGATTTTTTCATGCCCTTCAGACCAACCGTCCATTCGTGATTCTCAAATGGGCGCAAAGTCGAGATGGCTTCGTGGGTACCACCGACCGGCGCCCCTTGGCCATTACTGGACGGCTTTCTCAAAAATTAACTCATCAATGGCGCGGCCAAGAAGATGCCATTTTGATCGGTTCTCAAACAGCTCTTCAAGACAACCCTTCTCTAACCACTCGCGCTTGGCCCGGTCGAAATCCCCAACGAATCGTTCTCGACCCCTCTGGCCGAATCCCCACGGATCACCCCTTGATGGATGGAGAAACCTGGGTGTACACCGAATGGAATCAACCTGGAAAAATTCAGGTTCGTCACACACATTTTTTAGAAGACGTGCTCCAAGATGCATTTCGACGAAATATTCGATCCATTTTAGTGGAGGGTGGCCCTACCATACAGCGCGCTTTCCAAGAGGCCGGTTGGGTTGATGAATATCGAATCGGTATAAATCAACGAGTTTTGGGTCAGGGCTGGCCGGCGTTATCGGTACCCTCACATGCCGAATGCATTGAAACCCGAACGTGGGGAGACGATACTTGGCGAATTTTTCGTACTCATTCCAACCTTTCGTTGGTCGACTGACTCTATTTGAATATGAATCTCTCATCCTGATGAATTACCTAGGGTATGAATCGTGACCAGGCCCTTGTTCAGGCTTGTTTGCAACAAGATCGAAAAGCACAACGTCAGCTCTATGAGCTGTATGGAGGGAAGCTTTTTGCCATCATCTTACGGTATTTAAAGCATCGGGAAGAAGCAGAAGATATTTTACAGGAGGTATGGATCCGCATTTTTACCAATTTAGGTTCGTTTCGCTTTGATTGTCCTTTGGAAGCGTGGTTGAAACGAATCGCGATCAATACCTCGATTCGGGCTTTACAAAAACAACCTCAATGGAAAGGTATGCTCGATACCGATGGGCTTGAAATAGGACTGGAAGACTCCATGTCGGCTTTGGATCAACTGACTTTAGCTGAGTTACACCACCTGATCCGGCAATTACCCGATGGTTGTCGAACGATATTCAATTTGTATGCTATTGAAGGGTACAAGCATCATGAGATTGCCGAATTATTGGGGATAACCGAAGGAACCTCAAAATCGCAATATTTTCGAGCAAAAGCGATGTTACAAAAGGAAGTTAAAGAAATTCAAATCAAATAAAGCATGGCATCCGAGGAAGAAATATGGAAAAAGCGATTGCTTGAGGAGGATGTGACGCCTCCAGATTCGGTTTGGGCTGCCATCGAAGCGGAATTAGATCAAACGAAAAAGAAACGGTTCTTTATATGGCTTCCCTGGTATTCGGTGGGCGGTTTGGCAGCTGCTTTGCTACTTATCGGTTTTGGTGTTTGGGTAGGATTGATTCAGCCAGCCGACACCCCAAAATCCATGGTTAGTAGAACCTCTCCAAACTCTTCTCACGTGATTTCGTCGGCAAATCAATCCCCGAAAGAGGAATTGGCTGAACTGGGTGTGCAACTCTCCCAAACAAAACGGCCCTTCGTTCGTCGTCATGCCGATGTCCATAAAGAACACTCTTGGATGGCTCCAACAGCTCAGCCTTTGGTAAACTTAGAAAACTTTGTAGCCATGGACGTTACCTCAACCTCACCAATTGGGGAAGAGGTTTCTTTTCTTTCTCCACGAACTTTTATGCCAATGGCCAATCGATTTCAGTGGAATCGGCCTCGATTGGCGGTTCCAGAATTCGACCCAGAGAAAAAAAGCAGCCGTCAATCCAAAACCCGTTTTTTAGCTTTACAATCCCATGCGGCTCCGTTTGCCCCAGGGGTGCAATGGCCCGGAATGGCACAACAGGCGTTTGCGGCGGTTAGGGAAACGGTACAAAATGACCAGCCTTTGTTTACGACGTCCTCTGGTCGTTTTCCTGATGGTATTTTGTCGGAGGGAGATCGAACAATCTCCTCCTTGTATGATCCGAATGCTTGGGAGCCTGAACAACGTTTCGCTCGGGGCTGGGCTGTCCAAATGGCAGCGCAAGCCGGAATCCAACTTTCGGAACAATGGGGAGTGGAGATAGGTCTTCGGTACGTTCAGGGAACCAACTCCACCGAGAGCAATGTATTTACCTGGGAAGGACAAGAAATGAGTCTTCAGACATTTTTTGAAAGCTCGGTGCTACGCCAATCAAAGGCAGAATCTTCTTTGATTGGCCCGAAGGAGACAACAGATACACGGTACCATTGGCTCTCCATCCCAGTTCAAGGAGTCTATTCCATCCCCATAGGATCGAAATGGAACGCGGCGGGATCGGTAGGACTTTCCGTGGACAAATTGATTTCCAACCGGTGGTCCTCCTTTGCCACCGAGCAAAATTATACGCCCTCCAACTCGGCGTATCGCCCCCTTGCCCTGAGTGCGGTGGCTGGTTTGCGAGTGAGCCGGGCTTTATCCAACCAATGGGCACTTGTTGGAGGTATTTTTGGTCAGCATTCTTTGAGTTCTTGGATTTCGGAGTCATCCGTGCGCATGAACCCGACCCAAATTGGAGGTCAAATGGGCCTTTCCTATCAATTTTAAACCAGGTTTGATCAATCGATATAACCAACTTGGCTGGTCAAAGCCCAATACGCGTCTTCTTCATCAACTGGGTTTTGTGTATTGTATGGCCTGAAGAAGCTCCTCCATATAGGATTCACTAACGGGTATTTCAAATTTCCCGATCGAAATTCGGTGATTTCGGATGGATTCGATTTTATCTAAATTCACAATAAATGATTTTTGAACACGCCGGAATTGTTGACCCGGTAATCGTTCTTCCATACTTTTCAACGTAGCTTTGGTCAGGATAGGTCGTGTTACGTTTTCTAAATGGATTTTGATATAATCCTTTAACCCTTCAATGTGAGTAATTTCATTGAATACGATTTTCACCAGTGAATATTCCACATTGACAAACATGTAATCCAACGGCTTGGTGTCCGGTTGGGGTGAAGGAGTTGGCACACTTTGTAATTTATGTTTCTTGCGGTGGGTATCCAATGCCTTGTAGGCGGCTTTAGTGAATCGTTCAAGACTAACAGGTTTCATGAGATAGTCAATCACCTCCAGGTCATAGCTTTCTACGGCGTAATGATCGTAGGCAGTCACAAAGATCACCATGGGAGGTTCCCGTAGGCTTTCTAAAAACTTTGTTCTCAACATACCGGGCATTTGGATATCAAGGAAAAGTAGGTCAATAGGCTCCTTTTCCATGACTTCCATAGCCTCGAACGGATTTTTACATGATTTCACAAGTTCCAAAAAAGGAATCTGCCGGATGTTTTCTTCAATCAACTTTCTCGCCAGACTTTCATCGTCAACGGCTAAACAACGCAAAGGTTCCATCATGATTTTAGTTTTAAAGTAAGTTGCAATTGGACAGTGAACAACTGATTTTGCTGATCAATGACCAACTGATGAAGCTGAGGATAAAGTAACTCCAGTCGTCGCTTCACGTTTTTGAGTCCAATACCCGATTGTCGATCTCGATTTTCGGGCTTCTCGGGTGTGATTTTATTTTGCACTTCAAATGATAAAATATTGTTCTCACAAGCTAGTTTGATCGAAATAAAAGGATCCTCAATCATGCCTACCCCGTGTTTGAAAGCATTTTCAACAAAAGGAATCAGGAGCATAGGTTCAATGATCTGATCTTGTAAAAGGCCTTCTGTCTTAAAGTCGATGGCCACATCTTCCCCAAATCGAACCGTTTGTAATTCGATGTAGTTTCGAAGATATTCAACCTCTTGGGAAAGAACCACTTGCCGGCTATCCGATTCATATATAACATACCGAATCATCTTGGAAAGTTTGATGGTTGTTTCCTCCGCCAACTGGCTGTTGGTCCGGATCAAATATACTAGTCCATTCAAAACATTGAAAATAAAGTGCGGACTGATTTGGGAACGCAAAAAGGCCAGTTCCGAAACCGTCTTTTCGGCTTTCAGTTCTTTGTAAAATTCATCTTGTTGTTGAAGATACAATAATATACTGGAAAGCGTTGACATCGATGTGATGAAAAGGACGGGGATCAAGGTCCGGAAGTCAAAGAGGTTGACTTTAAATTCGGTGATGATAAACGATTTAATTTTCCATTGAATCAGCCAATGTAGAACAAACAAGATAAGGACACCAACGAAATAGTGAGCCATCCGACTATTATTCAGGTACTTTCTGGCTAACCATAAGGTATTAGAATAAAAAAATGGGACTGACACCAAAGAGGCAGGAAACGTCTTTTTTAGAAATTCAATTCGCTCCATATCTCCATCTGTGTAGGCATTAAGAAAAGGGAGAACCAATAAAAAAAACCAAAAAGCGATGGAGAAGAACCAACGGATAAAAGTGGGAGATGAAAAGCGACCTCTCAGCATAGAGAATGAGGTTAATGTAAGTCCAAATGTACGGGGATTCCATGGATTGACTCCAAGTTTGCCGACCAAGTCCGAAATACGGGCGATCTAAGAGGTAATTAGATCGTTTTTAGACCTAATTTTCAGTTTTTAAGTCAATTTTGCCTCTTTTTTTACCATTTTACAGCTTATCGGTCAAAAACTTCCTTTCATCCTCGATTCTTGCATCCTAATCTATTCCTCTCAGGTAATTCTATGGGCAGGCGTTAATTTTGACACATGATTCATTCGAAAACATTCCTAATGAAAAAGTTATTCGTTCTCTTTTGTTTAAGTCTCCTCGCCACTGTTCCGTCAGTAGCCCAAATGGGAGCGCCTGCTGCTGCTATAACCACCGGTTACGGAAAAATCACCGGACAAATCATCGACAGTACATCCAACGAACCCGTTGAGTTTGCTACGGTGGCATTATTCGCCAAAAACGATACCAAGAAACCCATCGATGGTACTATTTCGGACGAAAAAGGTCAATTCACATTAAAAAATGTACCTACGGGTCAATTTTTACTTAAAGTCTCTTTTATTGGCTATGAAGACACGTGGGTGGCTCTTCCTGCCCTAAAAGACAATGCACTTAACTTGAAAAAAGTTCTTTTGTCGACCTCAGCGAAGCAATTGGCTGAAGTGACGGTAACCGCTCAGAAGGCTGTTATTGAAGAAAAAGTAGATCGGCTGGTTTACAATGCCGATAAAGATCTATCGTCAAAAGGTGGTGATGCCACTGAAATCCTCCGAAAAGTCCCTCTTTTAACCGTAGATATTGAAGGAAATGTGTCGCTGCGGGGAAATTCGAATATTCGGGTTTTGATTAACAATAAACCTTCCACGATTATTGCCTCTAGTATAGCAGATGCCTTAAAACAAATTCCGGCTGATCAAATCAAGACGGTCGAGGTAATTACGTCGCCATCGGCAAAATACGATGCAGAAGGTTCAGGTGGGATTATCAACATCATCACCAAGAAAAATAATTTGGAAGGAATGACCTTGAACGTGGATGCAGGTGTGGGAAACAGAGCTTCCAACTTAGGTTTGTTTGGTTCTTTTCGTCAAGGAAAAATGGGCTTCAATCTAAGTGGATTTGGCCGAGCCTTTTATAATGGTTCTTTGTTGGATATGGAACAAGTGACACGTCAAGGAGCCAATGAAGTTAAAACTGTTCAAAAAGCCGATGCACAAGATACAGGGGCGTTTGGTCGCTACTCTTTGGGATGGGATTATGACATCACCAAATCTCAATCCTTGGCTGCGGGTGTTCGGTACGGTACCCGTAATTTCATCCGGACACAGGATTTAGCCATCAATTCATTTTTGAATAACAATCCGATAAATTCCATTGCGCGGGAGGTAAATACGCGTGATTTATCGGGTAACTGGGATTTTAACTTGGACTACGTTAATATCATCAAGCCAGGTAAGGAGTGGACGATTTCTTCACTTTATTCCAGAACAGGACTGACCAATAACTTTACGTCTGCTTTGTTGAACGCTAGTGGTGAAACACTCAATCGCCAGCGAAACGAAAACTTCAATACCAATCAAGAATTCACTATTCAAACCGATTACACTACACCTATCAGCAAAAATCAAATTTTTGAAACGGGAATCAAAGGTATCTTCCGATGGGTAAATTCAGACTTTAGTTATTTGGCAGCATCGGGCAATAGCACCAACTTTGTGTTTGATCCCACCCACCCCGCAGGTTCATTGGATTACACGCAAAACGTAGCTTCCGCGTATGCAGCTTATACATACAGTACAGAAAGTAAGTACACCTTTAAATTGGGTGCACGGTACGAATACACAGGCATTGCGGCTACAATCAATAATAATCAAGTAGTTGATATCCCAGATTACGGAAATTTTGTACCAAGTATAAATCTATCCAAATCGTTCAATGCTGGAAAATACACGGCCAAAGCAGGGTATAATCGTCGGATTCAACGTCCGGGTATCCAACAGCTTAATCCCAACGTCAATGCAGCCAACCCACAAAGTATTTCGGTGGGTAATCCATTCCTAGAACCTGAATTAACGGATAACATCGAATTGGGACTGAGTGCCTCCATCAAAAAATTGTACTTGAACCTGTCGATGTTCGGTCGTCAAACCAATAATGCGATCTCGCAAGTGCGTATTCCCTTGGATACCTTGCAAGGTGCCGTCTTAACTACCTTCCAAAATATTGGCCAAGAAAAAGCAACAGGTGTTAACTTATTCGGAAATTTCAGTATCACCCCTAAATGGAGTGTCAATGGGGGAATTGAGGCTTTCTACAATTACTTAGAAGGATTTACCCCAGGTTTGGATGGACTTTCGGTTCCGATCAGCAACCAAGGTTGGAACGTCAACGGTCGGTTGATGACCATGATCACCCTAAACAAAGGTTGGCAAGTCCAAGGATTTAGCTTCTTGCGTGGATCAACTGTTCAATTACAAGGTCGCCAAGGTGGTTTCGGGTTTTACTCCGTGGGAGTTCGAAAAGACTTTGCCAACAAAAAAGGTAGTATTGGATTGGCTGGTGACAACTTCTTGACGAACGGATTGAAAATTCGAACCGAACTTCAATCCCCTACATTCTCACAAAATATGCTCATGACCTTGTTGAATCAGGGGGTTCGTTTGACCTTCAGTTACAAAATTGGTAAAATGGGTGTGGAAGGAATGGGAATGACACGCAAGCGCACCAAGTCAGTCAATAATAATGACTTGAAAGAAGGTGGCGGAGATGCGGCTCAAGGTGCCAATCAAGGCGGTGGGTCCGGACCTAGATAAGGATTCTATTTTGTCAAAAAGGGCTTCTTTCTTTTGGGAAAGGAGCCCTTTTTGTTTCTTCATGAGTTTCCAAGCCAGTTTTCTGTGTAATTGTTCTAATTTTGCATCAGTGCATCTTTAGAATTGAATTTCCAGCTACCTTACTTAGTATGATATCCTCTTTTTGGCCATCTTCATATCGAAATCGACTCCTTTTTTGTCTTTTACTTGTTTCAGCTTTGGGATCACGAGTATACAAACTGGATGCTTATGGGTTGTTTGTCGATGAAAAATTCACCTTACTGACGAGCATCGGAGTCTGTGTCGGTGGGGCCAATCAACGAGATATTTTTTTCGACAAAACGTATTTCACACCCCAAGAATTTTGGCGTGAAAAGTCGTATGCCGATTTTGAAGAATCCACCGCGAGGAGCGATATCGGGGCTCATTTGCCCTATAACTACGTTTTATATGCTTGGCGGAGTGTCTTTGGTTCAAGTGATGCCTCCCTTCGGTTTTTGTCGGTTTTGTTCGGCCTTGCCATGATGGTGATGTTGTATGCATTACTTTATCAGTTGTTTCAATCTGAAACGATTGGTTTAATCGCCATGGGTCTTGCTTTGTTTGAACCACTCTTTTTGGCGCTCAATCATTTGGCTCGAAGTTATTCAATGAGCCTATTTCTGTGTGTATGGTCGAGTTACTTGTTTCTTAAATTGATGGAGGACCGTGAAACAGCTTGGCGGTATCTAGTGTATGTTTTGGTTACTTCCACGGCCGTGTTGACTCATTTCCTGAATGGCATGGTGCTCTTGATTCACGGAATTTACGTGTTGATTTACCTCAGGCCATGGGTACGGTGGTGGCGTATTTCGGTAGCGGCTGGGTTAATTACCTTAAGTTTAGTGGCATGGTTGACTGTAGGAGGGGGACAGTACACTTTTCAATTTTTGGCGGATAAAAATGAATTGATGCTTCAAATTGTGCAATCGAATCCAGAGGAAAGTCCAATGGGAGAGGCATTGTCGCGATCGACCTTAAAGAATGTGTATCGGCAATACTCAGGTGTACTTTTTGATTCTTTTGTGACGTCCAATCACTTGGTCTATGTGTTGCATGGGCTTAAGAATGCAGCCATAGTGGTGTTTTTGTCAATCTTGACGTGGGCTAGCCTGTTTTTTGGGAATCGATGGAAATATCAATCGGTGGGTATCCTGATAGTGCATGGACTCGGGTATGCATTTTTGACGCATTCTCACCTTCATTATGCGGTTTTTGAGGTCAATTTAATTTTATTGTTTTGGGGGGTATCAGGTTGGTCTGGGTATACGGCTCAAGAGAAAAAGGGCTTTCTTTGGCTTAGTTTTTTTGTTGTCTTGCCCCTATCTTATTTGTTGTTTGATGCGTTCAAAAGTGGACATACCGGAAACATCACCCAACGGTATGGGGCGTATGCTTTACCCTTTGTGGCGGGATGGCTTTCATTTCTCCTATTTCAAATTCGAAGATTACCACAAGTCTTTCAGGTGATTTTTTTCTTGGTCTTACTGAGTCAAGCCTACTTTGTTTTTCAGATTCACGCAGCCATTTACCGGGATCAGTCGGGCAAGTATAGTTATTTTGAGCAACCGCGCATTCCTAATCCACATCGGGCTGTGGCTCTAAAAATTCAAGAGGTATATCAACCCGGCGACACGATTGTGTATCCGTCTTTTAGTGGGCATGTGTATGCCGATTATGTCGAGGAAACGGAGCGGATCACCATCGACGATGCGCAATACATCAATGCCTACTTGCCGCAAGATGCTCAGTACTGGCAACGGATAGATCCCAAGGAACCTCATCGGGTCATCCTTCGAAAACCCGATGGTACAGAACGGATCTTATTTGACTTTCAGGGTAGAAAGTATCGATATTAAACTTTCACTAAGCCATTTTTGATGGCATACATCACCAAGCCTGTTCTACTTTTTACGCCAAGTTTTTCGAAAAGGCTATCTCGGTATCCATCGACTGTCCGAGGGGACAGAGTCATGTGGTCGGCAATTTCTTTGTATGTAAGTTCAGTACAAACGAGTTCTAAAAACTCGAGTTCCCGTGACATGAATTGAATTGGGGGGCCTGTTCTTGCTTTTAGAGGCCGTTTGATTGACCGCAATAGGGTAGAGGAAACCAATTCACTATGGTAAAATCCGCGTAAAATAACCTCCTCTAAAGCCGTTTTGAATTGTGGGGTATCGGTGTCTTTGAGCAAGTAACCTTTAGCCCCCAAACGAAGCATCCGAATAATGGCTTCTTCACTATCTTCAACAGAGAGTGCAAGACACTTTACTTGGGGAAAATGCATGGACAGGTATTCCATGGTGCGGTAGCCGTCCATAATTGGCATGTTGATGTCGATTAAAATGACATCAGGCATACTTCCTTTTGAAAGCTGCTCGAGTAATTCTTGGCCATTATTGACATCGAAAATGACTTCAAAGCCATCGATGCTATTGACCAACTCAACCAAAGCCTGGCGAACTAATTTATGATCGTCGGCGAGTGCAACCGTTGTCATGTAGTGGTTTTAAAAGGAATAAATAATAGGGCACGGGTACCACCGGCTTCCGGAGATTGGAATTGGAGGGTACCATGCATTAGTTTAGCTCGGTGAATTAAATTAGGGATCCCGGACCCAGCTTCGAATCCCTTTTTTTCTTGGGTTTTTTCGACTGAAAATCCTATCCCATCGTCTACAAAATCTAATTTAAGTCCTTCTCCTTGAATCAGCAAATGAACGTATAAGTTCCTTGCTTGGGCGTGTTTCAAGACGTTTTGTAGAAGCTCTTGGAAAATTCGGAAAACGAGGACTTCTTTGTTGCGGTCGAGTTGATAGGTTTCCACGGAGGAGTCAAATTCAATTTGCAAAATACCTACTTTTCGAACGCGTTCGAGTTCAAACTGAATGGCCTTGACCAAACCTTCTTGAAGAACCGCTTCGGAGTTTAGACCTTTGGTAAGAGATCGTAAATCTTGTAACGCTTTATGTAAAAACTCGCGGGAATCATGAAGACGTTGATTGGACGGGTTCTCATCAATGAGTTTTCCCAATTGAATTTTGACAAGTGTCAGGATTTGACCCACGTTGTCGTGTAGTTCACGACCAACATGCCGGAGTGTGGCCTCTTGTATTTCATTTTCGGCCTCCCGTATTTCCTGGTCAAAGGCGGCTTTCAACGCAGCTTTTTCCAACAAATGACTTTGCTGGCGACGTTGATGAATGACAAAAAAAGCGAGGATAAAAATGATCAACAACAGTACAATCACTGCTCCTCCAATGATAATGACGACAATTTCTGATTTTTCCATGCAGCAAAAAACGCGTATCCAATCATGGAATACAGGACGATATTTAGCAAATGATTGAGTGTGAAAACTTGACGCGCCAGCGTTTTATCGGTTTGAACTAGGTAATCAATGAGTCCGGTAAGGAGAAATCCCCCCCCCATAAAAAAAGAGTAGCCCGGTGCAAACCCAAAATTCAGGTTTGAAAAGATCAGGTTCATTGAGTTGAATAATTTGAACAAAATAAGTCAACGTCAACGAGATATGGTAAGCCCCGATAATTAAATACATCTTGGCATTGCTTTCATCTAAATAATACTCACCCTGAATTGTTTGGGCTAAGTTAATTAGAAACAAGGTTCCAGAAATAAACAAAACAAATTGCTTAATTCTCCTATTGACTAGAATTTGATAAAAATAAGCACCCAGAAATCCGATCTCGGCGAGGGTATAAACATTGTAGTTGGCCGCATTGATTGTTGGGTAATCATGGATATGCAACGTATAAAAGCCTATGGCCTCAGCAATGACTGAGGCCAAGACATAAACAACAATGATTTTTAACGTTAAACTTAGCTTCTTGATGATCACCAAGCCGTAAACCAAGCAAAAGAATAAAATGAGGGTATAAATGAAATGGGCAACCTCAATAGGCATTTATCTTTTCCTTTAGTTTTTAGGACAACAGCTGTTTCCTCTGTTACCAAATGCTTCCGAATCATCTTCGATTGCATCGGCAGAGCGAGCATTTTTGATGGTACGATAGTTGGCTACGTTGGAGATGACAACCGCGTTGCGATCTTCAGCGGCATTGTAACCAAAATCAAAGTACACAAAAGGCTTCCCTTTTTTGTTCAACAAACTAGCGAACTGAGCAGCAGAATTTACCTCATACACAGTTCCGTTTTGGTTGTTGGCTGGGTTAAATCCTTTGATGTTGGCACTATGCAACAAGGCGTCTCGCTCCAATCGAATTTCAGTGCTTTCCCATGTACACAATTGGTTGTTGTTTAAAGCCCGGTTGATCCGGTCATCCGAGTACACGATTTTACGACTGACGACATCGAAACCAACAATGTTTAAACACTCTTTTCCGAATTGAATACGACCGCGGCCAAGCGAACGTTTTTCCAACAAACCGTTCATAAACAAAATGACAGTATTGTCATTGGCATTTTTAGCGATAGCTGAAATGTGCTGTTGGAACTGGTCCGTCTTCAATTTGAATCGGCTGCTGTGATCAATCGAAATAATGTTACCCAAAACTTGACGTAGTGCGGAGGCCGCTGATACCGTCCGTTCATCCTGCTGTACCATCTCCATGGCTTCTGCTCTAGTCAAAACTTGAAGATAGGGAGGTGTGGCGGACTTCCGTGCGACAACGGAATTCGCTTGGGTAGATGTCGCAATTTCTGCTTCAGATGCAGGAGGTGTTTGGCAGCTCCATAGAGCGCTCACCGATAACGTTAGAAGTAAGGAACGTTGAAGGAGTTTCATAAGGTTTTGACGATTTAAGGCATAAAAGTACAAACTTCTGTACTAATATTTTACCGTGAAAAACACCCTATTTTATTTCTAAAATTAGAAACATTCAGAATCTTTCTCTCAAAGTAGCGCCCTCAAGTGGTTGTACTTGAGGGCGTAGATCAACTTTCGATTTCGTTTTCATTCGCCATGTATGGCTGTTGATACAATCTTTTACCCGAAACTCGGTAGAGTGCATTAGCTAGTGCAGCCCCTGTAGGTGGGAGTGCGGGTTCCCCAAGTCCAGTCGGATCGATACCATTATCCACAAAATAAGCTTCAATTGTAGGAACTTCATCGAATCGGATGAGTCTATATTGGTCATAGTTTCGTTCAATCGGTGCTCCTTTCTCAAACCGTAGGTTTCCATACAAAGCATGTCCCATTCCATCAACGATGCCCCCCACGACTTGATTCCTAGCACTGGACTGATTGATCACAATGCCGCAATCAGTGGCCGCAACGACTCGGGTGATGGTCGGTTTTCCATCCTTCATTTCGGCCTCTGCGACCTGTGCTACATAGGATAGGTGAGAGAAATAGACGCTAAATCCTTGTGCCTTGCCTGTTTTTCCCCAATTTGCTTTTTCAGCTGCCAATTTAATGACCGCCTCAAAGCGCTGGGGTTCGTAGGTAATTTTTCCAACTGGATTTTTCTTCACCTTTTCAAGGAGTTCCAACCTAAACTGAACAGGATCTTTCCCAGCGGCTTCAGCTACTTCATCCAAAAAGGATTGCTCGGCAGATGCCAGGAAATTGGTGATCGGCGCCCGCCAAGGACCTGTGGTAATGGGTGATTTATAATCAACGGATTCAATGAGTACATTTTGAATGGCACCAACGGGGAAATTATCTTGACGGGTGGAGTTTCCTGCATTGAGTCCCACTCCGCGTAAAGTAAAACCGATGAGCTCTCCTTCCTTGGATAACGCGGCCCGGAAACGGTATCGAACGGCGGGTCGGTAAATACCACCTGTCAGATCATCCTCTCGAGTCCACATTACTTTCACCGGTGCTTTGATGAGGCTGGATAATTCGGCTGCCTCTAGTGCGTAATCGTTATTTAACCTCCGGCCAAAACCGCCACCCATTTTAGTTAACTGAACGGAAACTTGTTCGGGTTTCATTTTAAGGAGTTGGGCTACCTGATTTTGGCAGGCTTGCGGTGTTTGGGTAGGTCCAATCAATTCCACCCGATCCGCCTGCACATGAGCAAAGAAATTCATGGGCTCCATGGGATTGTGTGGGAGGAATGGACATTGGTATTCTGCTTCTACAATTCGATGCGCCGCGGCAAAAGCCATTGTCACATCTCCATCTTTTCGTTGGATGGTGGCTTCGGGTTGATTCATCAGCCGAGTAAAAATGGCATTGTGGTCGTCGGAGGATTCCAAATCCCGATCTTTTTCCCAATTTATTTTTACCAATGGACGTGCTTTTAGGATTTCCCACGTCGACTTACCCACAATGGCCACTTTAGAACCGAAAGCAACGACATCCACAATGCCGGGCATTTTCTTTGCCTCGGTGGCATCAAAAGAGACAAGTTTCAAGCCAAACGCAGGCGGTCGCTGAATCTGAGCATGAAGCATGCCAGGACGATAATAGTCCAATCCAAAAACTGGTTTTCCTGTTAGAATGGATGGATTATCAACCCCTTTAATGGATTTCCCGAGGAGCGAGAACGTAGATTTATCTTTTAAAGGAACCTCTTTGGGGACGGGAAGAGTTGAGGCTTTTTGGGCTAAAGCTCCATAGGACATTTTTTTGTCGGAGCGCGTATGATAGACCCAACTTTCAGAAGTCCGACATTCCTCAACCGGCACCTGCCAGGTCTGGGCAGCTGCTTCACGGAGTAATGCTCGGGCGGTGGCTCCGGCTCGACGGAGGCGTTCCCAAGAATGTTTGATAGCCCCGGATCCTCCGGTGAGCTGTCGTTCAAAACGTTTGGTATCCAAATGAGCTTGTTCGACGGTGACATCGTCCCATTTGACATCCATTTCCTCTGCGACAATTAAGGGGAAAGCCGTCTTAATTCCCTGACCAATTTCAGGATTGGGCGAATAAATGATGACTTTTCCGGAGGGAAGAAGGGCTAAAAAAGCATTCGAGTAAAGATCGGATGCCAAAGGCTGAGAAATGATTTCTGCGGCAAAGGATTCTTGCCAACTAAAACCTAACCACAATCCTCCCCCGGTCATGAGAGCGGATTTCAGGAAGGATCTACGACTGTTCTGCATTTGATTTTCCATGTGGTGGGCTAAGTTAAGATTTCATTTTCGTGGATGCCTTCAAAATAGCTTCCTCAATTCGATGATACGTACCGCACCGGCAGATATTTCCCTGCATGGCAACTGCGATATCCTCCTTGGTTGGCGTAGGGTTTTCCGCTAAGAGAGCTGCGGCTGTCATCATTTGTCCTGCTTGACAATAACCACATTGAGGAACATCCACTTCATCCCATGCTTGTTGAACTGGGTGATTTCCCGTTTCGGATAACCCCTCTATGGTGGTGATTTTCGACTTTCCTATGGCGGAAATAGGAAGGACACACGCCCGGGTGGGCTGTCCATCCAAATGGACGGTACATGCACCACATTGTGCAATACCACATCCATATTTGGTGCCGAGCATCTGCAAATGATCGCGGAGTACCCACAAAAGTGGTGTATCTTCTGCGACAGTCACCGTTTTTTTCTTTTTGTTGATCGTCAGGTTGTAGGTTGGCATAGAACAATTCGTCTAATGATTCCTTGAATGTAGGTAATTTACCTAGAAAACTGAAGTAAATCATTAATGTTTAGACGCTTACCTGTAAATAGGAGATTACTCTTTGTAAAATACCCGCTTCACTCGTTCGCTGATGTGGGTAAGAACTTCGTAGGGGATGGTTTCTAAGGTTTGAGCTAAGGTTTGGATTGGAATGTGGATCCCAAAAATTTCAACTTCGTCCCCAACTTCACATGGAACGTGAGTGACATCAATCATGGTCATGTCCATACATACATTTCCAACAACAGGACATAATTCGCCGTGAAGCCATACTTGGCCCACCCCTTGACTAAATTTTCGATTGTAACCATCCGCATAACCGATGGCAATTGTGGCTATTCGGGAGGGTTTGTCCACCATTCCTTTTCGGCCGTACCCAACGGTTTCTCCGGCTGAAATATGTTTAATTTGAGAAATAGTTGTTTTGAGAGTGCCCGCTACTCGAAGCGCCTGGGGCTCAATCCCGGCGGCTTCAATTCCATGCAATCCAATGCCCAATCGGACCATATCAAACGCTGCCTCAGGAAAACGCAAAATACCTGCTGTATTGCAAATATGGCGCAGGGGCATATAACCAAGCGTTTGATTTAGAGCGTCCGACATTTCACGGAAAAGCCGAATTTGTTGACGAGAATAGGCATTGTGCTCGACCTCATCCGCGCCCACCAGATGACTAAACAAGGTGGCCACCCGAACCTCCGGCGATTCTTTGAGAACAGGTAAAAAATTGGGGAGGTCCTCCGGTGTAAATCCGAGTCGATGCATACCAGTATCCAATTTTAAATGAATGGGATAGGGGGTTCGGCTGCCGGTATTTTGTAAAAATTGAATAAACAAACGAAAACTCTCTAAGCTAAATATTTCTGGTTCCAATTGGTGGTCAATCAGTTTTTGGAACGACTCCGGTTGTGGGTTCAAGACCATAATGGGCAGGGTGATACCATTTTCTCGGAGCACAACCCCCTCATCGGTGTAGGCAACAGCCAAATAGTCCACACGGTGATATTGCAACAGCGCAGCTACTTCCATTGAACCACTTCCGTAGGCCGATGCCTTGACCATCGCCATCATCTTGGTTTGCCGAGGTACTTTACTTCGATAAAAGTTGAGGTTGTGGGTGATGGCATCTAAATTGATTTCAAATACGGTTCCGTGTACTTTCTGTACCAATTGACGAACAATGCGCTCAAAAGCAAAAACCCGAGCTCCTTTGATTAAAACCAGGCTGCTGTGAATTCCCCGAAAGGCTTGGCTAGCTAAAAATTCTTCAGTGGAGGGAAATATCTGAGCCGTGGGAAAGCGAGCAGCTTGCCGAGCAAACCCTGGGCCAATCCCAAAAACCTGATGGATACCATGACGTTCAATTACATGGGCCATTTGACTAAAAACCTCCTCCTCAGGTTGTCCTGTTTCAAGCATGTCGCTGACAATCAGAACTTTACTTCTTTTGGTGTGTTGTTGGTTCATGAAGTTCAACGCCATGTGGAGGCCCCCCAAGTCATTGTTGTAGGTATCGTCAATGAGGTAGTTATCCTGAATGCCCTGTTTCAATTCCAAGCGCATGGCTAAGGGGCGGAGCTCGGACATTTTGGCTTCCCAAGGCCAAGATCGACGAAGGACTTGTTCTAAAACCAACGAAGCGATGGCTGCATGGGTGGCATTTTCGAGCGAAGCCTCGTCTGTAAATGGCACGTTGAAGGTACGCGATTGATTGGAGTTTTGAAGGGTAATTTGGGTGAGATTGGATTTCCGCTCCATTTGAACACTCCATCCATCCCCTTGAGGTTGGGTACTCCAACCGTGCAAAGTAATGGTGGGATTAACGGCCTTCAAGAACAGGTAAATTTCTTCCTGAATGGTTTGGTGGTCTTTGCAATAAATCAAATGCTGAACATGACGAAAAAGTCTCAGCTTTTCTGTCACCTTTTGTTTTCTACTCCGAAAACCCTCATCATGAGCTGTTCCGATATTGGTAAAAATACCAATGGTGGGTTGAATGATCTCCACCAAGTGCTGCATTTCGTCAGGTTGAGAAATTCCTGCTTCAAACAGGGCAATTTCATGACTTGGTTGCATTTGAAGCACAGATAAGGCGACCCCTATTTGGGAGTTGTAACTTCTGGGACTTTTGATGACCCGAAAATCCTCTTCCAAGAGATGCGCCAGCCATTCCTTGGTCATGGTCTTTCCGTTGCTCCCCGTGATGCCAAGGACAGGATATGAAAATGTATTTCGGTAGGCGGCGGCTGCTTGTTGAAGTGCCCGAATGCTGTTATTAACGACCCAAACCGAAACGGGTTCTTGAATTCCATCCAACTGGCGCTCCGCGACCAAGCGTTCGGACGTTTCCACAACAAACGAGCGCACTCCTTTTTCATACAGTTCACGAATGTACAGATGGCCATTATGCCGCACTCCTTTGATAGCAAAAAATATGCTGAAAGAAGCTCTTGAGATCAGGCGGCTGTCGGTTAAAACGGTCTTCCCAGTTAGGTCTATGGGAGATAATTGAAATTGAATCACATCCTAGGTATTTACCTGCCAAATTACCAATACCGCAGGATATTCTCTAATTTTGCAGCCAAATTCATCCAGTAAACATGATTGATACCCATGCTCATCTCTATGATGAAAAGTTTTTGATTGACGAACCGGATCACATGGCTCGACTCGCCGATGCCGGCGTGCGGGAAGTCTGGATGCCAAATTGCCACTCCTCTACAATTGAAGCGATGTTGAGATGGGAACAGAAGTACCCAACTCTTTGCCGACCCATGATGGGTTTGCATCCCTGTTATGTGGAAAAGAATTTTGAAGAGGAATTGCGAGTTGTCGAGGAATGGATGGCCAAACGACGTTTTTTTATGATTGGGGAGATTGGGTTGGATTTTTATTGGGATCTTACCTATCGAGAAGAACAAGAAGAAGCTTTTCGCCGGCAGTTGGCGCTGGCCCAGCACTATCAAGTACCCATTTGCATTCATTCCAGAAATAGCCAAGATGGGAACGAAAGCGCAATTCACCGTGCCTGCGAGATCCTTGAGCAAATGAAAGGTCCCTCGATTTCCGGCATTTTCCATTGTTTCTCAGGAAATCAAGAGGAAGCGCAGCGGATTTTGGATTTGAAAACATTTTTTTTGGGAATCGGAGGGGTGCTCACCTATAAAAACAGTGGCCTGGCCGAAGTGGTACGCACTATTTCGCTCGACCATCTGGTTTTAGAAACCGACGCTCCCTACTTGGCACCGGTTCCATACCGCGGCAAACGAAACGAAGTGTCGTTCATTCAACACACCGCTGAGGCCTTGTCGAGACTTCATCAAACCACCTTGCAAGAAGTTATCTACCAAACTACGCAGAATGCAACGAAGTTATCCACAATGTAGATTGTGGATAACTTTTTATTTCTTTTTAAAATCGCCTCTTGAAAAGTATTTTTCAATCAAGCAATAGAGGAGGATAAAGAAGTACCGACTACCCATTTCTTTGATTTTGAGTTTGGACTCTCCGTATTTTCGATTGGTCCATGAATTGGGCACCACCGTAAAGGAATATCCTCGAACTATGGCTTTTAAGGGCAATTCTACGGTTAAATTGAAGTGAGGAGATAGAAATGGTTTCACGCCTTCAATCGTCTCTCTTTTGTACAATTTAAAGGCATTGGTAGTATCGTTATAGGAAATATTCATCATCATTTGGATGATGAAATTAGCGATACGATTGATCATTTTTTTGAGGGGGGGATAGTCAATGACTTTTCCACCTTTGATCCATCGGCTCCCAAAAACAGCGTCTACATTCGTGGAGATGAGGGTTCGATAATACAAGACAAGATCATGAGGATCATCCGACATATCTGCCATGAAGACAGCCACGCAATCTCCAGAAAAGCGTTCGAGTCCATACCGAACGGCATATCCAAATCCGTTTGGGCCGGGATTAGTTTCAAAGACCAACGTGGGAATGGTGGCTTGTAATTGCCTTAATACCTCGGCAGTTCGATCTTTGGAATTGTCATTGGTGACCCAAATTTCATGAGGAATTTGCTCTTCGGATAAAACTTTGTAAAGCGAGTGGAGGGTTTCTGGAATAGATTCCTCTTCATTGTAGGCCGGAATAACAACGCTTAACTTCATGTAGGACGATTTCTTGTGCGGGCAAATGTACTAGGTTTTTTCAGACCGACCAAGGTTACGCTGACAAAACCGTTCGCAAAACTGACCAGGACTTCACTTCGCCAAAATCCTGTATGTGGACTTTATAATACCAAATCAAGGCCTCCAAAACAGCCTTTCGGGTACCGAGCGGAAAAGAAACTTGACTTGGGGTGGTACATCCTTGAAGGTGGTCGATCAACTCAGGGAATCGAAACGGAATACCATGCTCGGCAAGTTGATGTTGAAATTGAATTCCAGACGGAATCTCAAACCCCAAAAACGATGCGAAATGAACCAAGAAAAACAAGTGAAAATTCTCAATGCCCTGAATTTGTTGATCAAAATAAACCAATTGGTCGCGCAAGAATTGAAAAAGAGCCGGATTTCCGACCGCTTCTTTCAATGTCTTTTGACAGATCTCTGCTAAAAAAAGAGCGATGCAGGATCGAGTTACATCATAGGGAATAGTTTGGTAAGGATACGGGCACTTGTATTCCGTTAACCGATGAATCTCCTTTTTATCGTCATGATACACCACCATCTCAAGCCAGGTCAGTGGCTGAAAAAAAGCCATTTTTGTTTTTCCTTTGGCTGAACGTACCCCATTTTCTAGGTAAGTCTGCAAACCAAAGGATTCTGTATACATTTTGATTAACAAAGAAGATTCTTTGTAAGGATAGGTGCTGACTACAATGGCATCGGTCTTAGCGCGCATGAAAAACGAGGAAAAGAAACAAAATCACCCACAAGATATCAACAAAATGCCAATAGATACTAATGAGTTTCAACCGCAATTGATTGGGGGGATTAACGGCATATACAAACGAGTCAATGTATTTTCTGTGTTTCCATGCGTCCCATAAAGCAACCCACAAGGCAATGATTCCTCCTAGGGTATGGACTACATGAAGTCCTGATAGAATATAAAGAAACGAACCACCCGTGTCGTTGGCCATGGTGATCTTCAGGTCAAACAACATCTTCCAGCCAAACAGTTGAGTAGCCATGAAGGCCAATCCCAATACATTCACAAGGATGAGGCCAAGCCGGTACCGTTGAAAACGCTCTTGCTGAAACGATTGACGCGCATCCTGCAGTAAAAAACTACTTAAGACGATCAATCCAGTGGAAACCCAAAATATAGGCAACAGGGGTACTTGTATCGCCTGATTCATCCACTCCTTTCGAAGGAAAACGAATAAGATGAATAAGAACAAAAGGCTACTTCCAATTATGGCCAAATACAACATGAATGTAAATGGCTCTCGGCGTCGAAAAAGGCTTGTTTCTTCCATAAGGCTTAGGTGAGGGGTCCATCCCAACAAGCAAAACCTTGGAATATGTTTTTTTGTTCGTCGGAGATCGGATTCTCAAATAAACCATAAACCGTACTTCCGCTGCCGGTCATGGATGCATACAGGGCCCCTAGTTGGTATAACTGTTCCTTAACTTGTGCGATCACTGGATAAGAGGCTGTTAAACCGATTTCGAAATCATTCCGAAGTTCTGTTTTCCATGTTCGCAGGGGGCTTTTCCAAATCTCCCGTAGGTCAGGTTGATTTGGATTGGGCGTTACGTTCCGGTACGCCTCTGCCGTGGAGATATGGACATTTGGATAAATGACCCAGAGATAGAGCTTTTGTGAAAAAACTGAAATGTCCTCAAATTCATCCCCTTTATGGTAACAAAAGGCAGGCTGGTTGTGAATAAAAAAAGCGCAATCGCTTCCCAAGGGGCGAGCCAAATCTTCCAATTCTTCACGCGTCAATTCAAGCTGAAAAAGGTCATTGAGCGCTTTTAAAGCAAAGGCAGCATCCGACGACCCTCCTCCCAATCCAGCCCCCATGGGTATGATTTTGTGCAGATGAAAGTGAACATTTGATATGCGTTCAGGAAAAGCTTTTTGCAAGGCACGGAATGCCTTGAGGATTAAATTTTGATCGGAATCGCCCGGAATGGCTCGTCCAGAGGTGGTGAAAATAAGTTCCTCGGAAGGTACCACCTCCAGAATATCGGACCACCCAATTGGATGAAAAACCGAGGCTATATTATGATAGCCATCGGTTCTTTTGTTTAAAATTTGTAGCCCTATGTTGATTTTGGCATTAGGAAATACTACCATTGAGCCACCATTGAATTTATTTTGTCCAATAAAGTTTGAGTCACGGGACCAATCGTGCCTTGGCCAATCACATGGTCATCTATACGAGTGATAGGCAATACCCGTTTGGTCGTGGAGGTTGTAAATACTTCATCGGCCGTTAAACATTCCTCCAACGTGACGTCCCGTTCGATCACCTCAAGCCAACCGGCCGCTAGGGATACCACAGTCTTACGAGTAATTCCGTATAGGATATCCCGATGGGGCGTAATTAGCTTGCCGTTTTGGACAATGAAAACATTGCTGCGGCTTAGCTCAGATATCCGCCCTTCGTGGTGGAATAACACATCCGATGCTCCTGCTTCTTTGAGTCGTGGTTGTAAAATCATCAAATGCTTGTAATCGATGCTTTTGATGGTAGGTATATCCCGAACAAACTCGTACGTAAGCACCTTAATACCAGTTTGATATTCAGGTTCGGCGACGGGGTGAATATCCTCGCTAATGATCAAAATATTGGGGGTGGTCATGGAGATGCTATCCGCTGCATACCCACCGGTTAAAACAAATCGAATGGCACAATCCTCTAGACCCGACATTTCGATCAACTGTTGGACAATGGAGCGGGCTTGGTCTTTTTCCAACGGATTGGGGATGCCCAGTAATTGTGCTGAGGTTGTATAGCGCTCCCAATACCAATCCCATTGAAATGGTTTTCTGTTGTAAGTGCGGAAATAATCAAATAAACCGTATCCCCGAAGCAAACCGAGGTCTGTGATGTGGATCCGGGTCTCGTCGGCAGGCAAGAGGGTTCCGTTGAAATAACAATGATGTGCCATACAAGAATTTAGATAAAGGGGATGGTCGTCCCGACTGATTTTATTGGAGTTTTCGATATTTAATTCGTTTCGGCGTCAAATCGGCCCCTAATCGCTTGCGTCGATTTTCTTCATACTCGGAGAAGTTTCCTTCAAACCAATATACTTGTGAATCGCCCTCAAACGCTAAAATATGGGTTGCGACCCGGTCTAAAAACCAACGGTCATGGGAAATAACCACGGCACACCCTGCAAAGTTTTCAAGACCTTCTTCCAAAGCTCGAAGTGTGTTGACATCAAGGTCGTTGGTCGGTTCATCCAATAAAAGGAGGTTCCCGCCTTCTTTCAACATCATGGCTAGATGCACCCGATTTCGTTCTCCACCTGAAAGCACTCCAATCTTTTTTTCTTGATCTGCCCCATTGAAGTTAAAGCGGCTCACGTATCCACGTGCGTTCACTTGCCGGTTTCCAAGCTGAACCCACTCATTTCCACCTGAGATCATTTCATAAACCGTTTTATCGGCATCCAATTGACCATGTTCTTGGTCCACGTACGAAAGCTTGACGGTATCTCCCACCTCAAAGGTGCCAGCTAAAGGTTGTAATTGACCTGTAATTAACTTAAACAAAGTGGTCTTTCCAGCTCCGTTTGGACCAATGATTCCCACAATGCCGGCAGGTGGAAGAGAGAAGTTAAGGTCTTCGTACAAAAGCGTATCTCCGAAGCCCATTTTAACACCTTTGGCTTCAATCACTTTATTTCCTAGGCGTGGGCCTGGCGGAATGAAAAGTTCCAATTTTTCCTCTTTCTCCTTTACATCCTCGTTCATGAGGCGGTCATAGGCTCCTAGACGAGCTTTGGACTTGGCTTGACGGCCCTTGGGAGACATCCGCACCCACTCCAACTCCCGTTCCAAAGTTTTTTGACGTTTGGATTGAGACTTTTCTTCTTGCGCCAAGCGGTTTTGCTTTTGCTCCAACCAGGATGAATAATTTCCCTTCCAAGGAATTCCTTCTCCACGGTCTAGTTCAAGAATCCAGCCAGCCACATTATCAAGGAAATACCGATCGTGGGTAACGGCAATAACGGTTCCTTTGTACTGATTCAAATGTTCCTCCAACCACAAAACGGATTCAGCGTCTAGGTGGTTGGTGGGCTCATCCAATAACAAAACATCTGGCTGTTGCAACAACAATCGGCATAGGGCTACCCGACGTTTTTCACCCCCCGATAAATGAGCCACAGGGGCGTCGCCTGGAGGACAACGAAGAGCGTCCATGGCTCTTTCTAATCGGCTGTCCAATTCCCACGCCTCTAAATGATCTAACTTCTCTTGGACTTCCCCTTGACGCGCCAACAAGGCGTCAAAATCAGGATCTGGATCGCCAAAAGCTGCGTTGATTTCATCAAATTCTTTGAGAAGATCCACAATGTGTTGTACCCCTTCCTCGACGATTTCACGCACGGTTTTCGAGGGGTCTAACTGAGGTTCCTGCTCGAGCATACCAACCGAATACCCCGGCGAGAAAACAACCTCACCATTGATGTTTTTGTCCATCCCAGCAATGACACGAAGTAAAGTAGATTTACCAGCGCCATTCAGACCTAAGACACCAATTTTAGCCCCGTAGAAGAAGGATAAATAAATATTTTTTAGTACCTGACGATTGGGAGGAATGATTTTACTCACCCCGGCCATTGAAAAAATAATCTGTTCACTCATATTGACTTTACCTCAATTGGTTGATGTTGGAAGGAAATTAAACACAAATATCGGTATCGGTTTGGGATTATGTAAAAAATCTAGCAAATTTACAATGATAAACCAACCTTTACATCCCTAAACACGTAGCCACACTGGTGTTAAAATTATGAACGGCGTGACAATTGAAAACGAATACGCTTACATCAAAGAAGGTAAGGTATTTTTAAAGGGTTACATGGACATGCCCGACCGACAAATCGGTGAAGTGAAAAGAACAGAGGAGGAAGCTTTCCAGTATTTTATTAATCGCTATGACATTGCGGTAAATAAAGTGAAACAGCTGGAGGATGAAATCCAAGAGGCCCAAAACAAAGGATCTTACCTAACTAAACTTCTCCAACTTCGGAAGCGGCTGTTAAACTTCGACGGCATTGGTGATTTCAAACCTTTGCTTGCGACGCTGGACGACCATGAAACCATCCTACGGGAACTTATCTCCGATAATCAGGCCAACAACCTGCAAATCAAGGAAACTCTAATTGACGAGGCCAAAGTACTCGTGGAGTCCACCAATTGGATGGAGGCAAGCGATATGTTGCAAGACCTTCGAACGCGTTGGATTCGGACGGGTCCCGTTGAAAAGGAATTGCAGGAAGAAATAGAAACGAGGTTTCGGACACTTCTGGATCATTTCTACCAGCGAAGAAAAGCCTATTTTGATGAACAGAACAAGATCATCAATGAGCGCTTGCGGGCGTATGACTTATTAGCCAGAGCTGCAGAAGATTTGGCGAGAAGAACCGATTGGGACGAGGCATTCAATGATCTAAAATTGATGCAAGCCGAGTGGAAGGTGATTGGTAAAGTACCACCCAAACTACTGAAAAGGCCCTACAGTATCTTCAAAAAACACACAGGAACATTTTACGAGAAATATTGCCTCGCCAAGGGTATTCAAGTGAAAAAACGTCTGGATCCACGCATCGAGGCCCAAATGCGTATGGTCAAAGAAGCTGAAAAGCTGTCAGAATCAGACGATATCTTCACCGCGACCAACCGCGCGAAAGTTTTGTTAAACGAATGGAAGACCATTCGAGTCCCACCACATTTGACAGATCGAAATCTTGGGGAACGCTTCCGAGCCGCTTGTGATAAGATCTTTGAATTGAGCTACCTCATGAAAGTGGTTACTCGAAAACATCCTTCATTCAAATTCTTTGACGAAGTACAGCAATTGCTAACAAAGTTCAGAGAAATGGAAAATATCGTTCGGCGTGCCCGGATGGATTTGGATCAATTAATTGATTCCTATGAGGGGGTGCGTCAGACGGAGGAAATGGAAAAGCTGATGATGTCGAACTTAAAAACTCAAAAGAGAAAACTTCTTATGAAGGAGATTATCTTGGAGGAACTTCGGCAAAAAGTAGCCAATCTGTAGTGTCTTTGTCTACTGGAGCGGCTTTCTGACAAAAAGCCGCTCTTATTTTATACCATAACATCATGTTCTTAACTCCTTTTTTAGGCTTGGTGGCCTTCTTTTTATTTTTGGTCCACCGACAATCTTCACTCATTGCTGCTTCTTTTTCAGATTACGTTCTGAAATTCTACGGATTGTTGTTTGGTCAAATTATCGTTGCAGGATGGATTGTTTCTTTTGTTCGTGGTGTGGGCGAATCCATGGTTTGGGGAGTTGTCACCGTTGCCATGGCCGCTATTCTGTTTCTCATTTTACAAAAACTTTACCCGAATCACCGAAGCTGGAAAGTAACGCAAGCTTGGAGCCAAGGAAAGGTCGTCATCTGGGATGCCTTGGGTAGTGCCTCAGGTTGGGTCAAAGTGTCAATCTTGGTTCTGTTTGTCGGTATCTTAGCAACCTCGGCTGTCAATCTCGCCATCCTGATCGGGACTTTTCCCAATGAATGGGACTCCATGACGGGCCATCTCGTCAAGGCCGCCTATTACCTTCAATTGGGGGCCATGGAACGAGTCGGTGGTACCATCTGGTCAATTGATTATTATCCTAATTCCATTACTTCCCTACAACTTTATTTTTATCATCTAATCGGTGAAAAAGGGTTCAGAGTGCCTCATTTTCTGGCTTTCTGGGCCTATGTATTTGTATTGTATGGACTCTCCAAAGCCTTGTTTCAACGTCCTGTTTGGGCCCTATTGAGCTCTTTTTTGGGAGCACTCCTGCCTACTGCTTTGATACAAGGCACCACAACTGAAACTGACCTGGTTTTGGCTGTTTATGTGGGCCTCGTGGTCTATTGCATGGCTCAGTACTATCGAAATCGTCGAGGTAGATGGTTGTATTGGGCGGCCTTAACGGGTACCATGGCTCTTGGCCACAAGATTACTTTCTTGATGATTGGACCCTCACTCGTCGTATTTTTGGGATATATATTCTGGATTAAATTCCCTCGTTGGAAGCACGTTCTGGGTTCTATCGGAGCATTAATGGTCGGATTTCTGATTTTTGTTTTGCCCATGGGTTATCTTGGAAATCTAAAACAAGCCGACAAATTCTCTATTGGAGCCCTTACAGCCCCGCCGGAAGTTCTAGCCTACCATGGCACACAGGGGTATTCTACAACGCAAAAATTAGAAAACTTCTTGCTCAATATGGGACGCTACGGTACCGAGTTTATTGGATTGGATGGAATTCGGATGACGAAAATTGGCCAATCCCTACATCAATCGGTCAAATACCCCATCCAAAAACTAGCCAATAAACTCGGTTTAGAACGAGATCAATACTGGGTTGTGGCTCCGTTTCAGGTAGAGCAAAAACCGATACAATTTTTTATCGAGAGGCCCTATTGGGGCGTGATCGGATGGATGGTGGTTTTACCCATTATCTTTTTGGGCTTGTTCACCAAAAAATTGGGATCTTCCACTCACCTAGTGCGTATCCTTACCTTAGCGGCTTTTGTTCAGTTTGCATTGCTTAGCTCCACAGCACCGTATGATCCGCTGAAAGGGCGCTATTTCCTAAGTATGTCCATTTGGATTTTACCGCTTGGTGGATTCCTATGGGAAGAATACTCCCGTGGTTGGGTCAAGATCTATGGTTTCGTAGTATCCATTTTGGTAATTTGGTCTGGGCTTGGCGTTGTTCTTCATCGGCAACTGGCCCCCGTGTGGGTGCAGGAGGGAAAAAAGCCTTTTTGGAAAATGGATCGGTTGGAACAACTAACTATCTCGCGGCCCGATTTATATCCGGCTTTTAAACGATTCGATGAATTGGTCCCAGCGAAAGCGACGGTGGCGTTAGGTACCCAATCAGAGGATTTTGAATACCCACTGTGGGGTGAAAAATTAGCTAGAACCTTGATCCCAATACATCCTTTTCGTCAACCAATTAAATCGATTCCTCTGTCAGCCGATTATTTGGTTTTTACAGACGGGGTTTTCCCTGTGAAAGAAGGAGATATTCAACTAAATTATCGTCCAGAAGATCCAGTTTATCCCAATACTTTGATTTCTAGAGTCTATTATTTAAGAAAACTTAAACCTTGATTCATGTCGGTTACCTTGGGTATCATGCAACCGTATTGCTTTCCTTACATTGGCTACCTTCAACTTGTCAATCGAGTGGATACGTTTGTTTTTTTGGATGACGTTCATTTTATCAAAAAAGGTTGGATACACCGCAATCAAATTAATCAACACGGTCAAGCGGTGCTATTCAGTATCCCGCTCAAAGAGGCTAGCCAAAATCGATTGATTCACGAAATTTACGTGGATGACTCTTTTCCTCAGTGGAGAGAAAAATTTTTTAAAACATTAGAGCAATCATATAAAAAAGCTCCACAATATCCTGTTGTTTTACCCTGGGTACGTGAGGTTTTTTTTAGGTCCGATCAGCCCAAAATTAGCGAATTGGCCTACTGGAGTATTCAATCAAGTTGTGGGTATTTGAATATAACCACCCGTTTGGTGGCCAGTTCTAGTTTGTACGGTGAAAACCATTTGAAAGGACAAGATCGAATTATTGCCATCTGCCAAAAAGAAATGGCCACACATTACATCAATCCAATAGGTGGTGTCGAATTATATCAAGGACATGACTTCGAAGAAAAGGGGATTCAACTTTCTTTTTTAAAGCCCATTTTAGCTCCCTATCCGCAAGGGAAACACCCATTTTTACCTTGGTTGTCGATTTTAGATGTCTTGTTTTGGAATGAACCTCCAGAGGTCCTTCGACTTTTGGAAAGTTTTGAATTAGTAGGATAATTAAAATAAAAACTTAAAAATAACCACGGTATTCTCCGATTATTGTTTCAAAGTAGTATGTTATTTTCTATATTAGAGGTACAAAAGGTCTCCCAGCCTCTATGTCCTATACATCCATTACCCTAAAATCTGACCCTCTTTTTGCCCAGTTTCCTTTTTTTCATGTTCAACGCATAGAGGACGGTGAATTAAAATTACCCTTACCACCGCATCGCAAAAAAGAAACAGATTTTTTGTATCTGACCCATGGAAGCACCGAGCGTACCAAAGGTTTGGTGAATTACCAGGTTTTTCCCGGACATTTCTTTTTCCTTCCCAAAGACCAAATCTCAGAGCAGACAAACTTAGCAGCCGGGAGCCAAGGATATTACGGTTATTTCCATCAGGATATTTTCCAGAAACTATTTCATGATTTTGAGCCACTCTCTTTTTTTACGTTTTTGCAAAAACACCACAATCCGCTGGTGTATGTGCCCGAGAGTCGTCAAGACAAAGTGGAATGGCTACTCGAAACCCTTAACCAGACGGGTAAAGAAAAACATCCAGAGCGTGGACGACTTTGGGCCACTTACCTGTACGCTCTTCTTTTGGAAATTGCACCCTTGCAGGAAACTCAACCGCAACTAAAGCTTAACAAAGCCCACCAAATTACCAGATCCTATTTACAGCTTCTCGAAAATCGAATCTATGAATGGAAAAAAGTGGCCGATTACGCCGATTACCTGGAGATTAGTACCGACCACCTCAATAAATGTGTTAAAACAACCTTAGGTAAAACTTCTCAAGAATTATTAGGTGATATGGTGATTCTCGAAACCAAAGTTCTTCTTCGCCAGACCGATTTTCCGATCCAGCAAATTGCCACGTATATGGCCGGGGGGAGTCCGAGTGATTTTGCACGATTCTTCAAACTCAGAACGCGCATGTCCCCCAAAGATTACCGGCGTTTCGCACTTGAATTTTAATCCTGATGTACGCCTAGTTTTTTAATTTTTCGGTTAGATTTGTTTTCCTATTCAACCGAAAAAAATGAAAAAACGACTCCTGTTTTGCCTTCTTGGTATATCTTTATTTCCATCCACTCAGGCACAAAAAATGATTCCATTGTATTCAGGAAAAGCCCCTGGGTCCGAATCCTGGACTTGGCAAGAGGGTTTGAATACCCAAAATCCTTTCCAAACGCCTGTCGCCTACAACGTCGTGGATCCCTCCCTCACTGCGTATTTTCCTGCTCCCGATAAAGCGACAGGAACTGCCGTTATCATCGCCCCAGGAGGTGCCTTTCACACTCTCAGTGTGGAGTCGGAAGGGAGTAAAGTAGCCGAGTGGCTCGCCCAACGAGGTATTGCAGCCTTTGTATTGAAGTATCGATTGGTTCGGTCCTTGACAGATCAACCCGTTCAAGAATTATTGGCCAAAATGAATGACTTCAAGAAATTGGACGAGATCAATGCACCTGTGGTCAAATTAGCTGTAGCAGATGGACTCCAAGCCACTCGGATAGTTCGACAAAACGCAAAGGCATGGGGCATTGATCCAACCAAAATAGGATTCATGGGTTTTTCAGCCGGAGGGACAGTCACGGCGTCGGTGGCCCTATCTTCTGATCAAGCCAGCCGCCCTAACTTTATTGCTCCCATCTACCTATATGGAGGGGCTGTGCTAGGTAATTCCATTCCAACAACGCCCATGCCTATGTTTGTTGCTGTTGCAGCCGATGATGAATTGGGATTGATGCCACATAGCCTTCGAATCTACGAACAATGGATTCAAGCAAAACAACCTGCCGAGTTGCATGTCTACCCAAAGGGTGGGCATGGATTTGGCATGCACCAAAAAAACATCACAACCGATACCTGGATAGAGCGATTTGCTGAATGGATGAAACAAGAAGGTGTCTGGACGCCCAAGCCGGATCCAGGCGCTGAATACCGTGCCCTAGTGGATGCCCGTAATAAAGTGGATTACGCTTATTTGGAACGATACGCTTCCGAAAATCAAAATCTCCCCAAACCAGTTCCCGGACAAAAACGAGTCATTTTGTATGGCGATTCAATTACCGAATTGTGGGTTAAGTTACGACCCGATTTTTTTCAAAAAAATCAATTCATCGGTCGGGGCATCAGTGGCCAAACTACAGCACAGGCATTGCTGAGATTTCGACAAGATGTCATTGGTTTACGTCCAACCACCGTCGTCATTACCCTCGGGACCAACGATGTGGCGGAAAACACAGGTCCGTTTCGATTTGATTACACGATTGGGAATCTCCAAACCATGATTGAAATGGCTCAAGCACAGGGAATTAACGTAATATTGACCTCCATTTTACCAGCCGATCATTTTAATTGGCGTCCTTCGATTGTTGATCCGGCCTCCAAGATTTCAGCCTTGAACGAAGCGCTCAAAAGATTGGCTGCCGATAAAAAAGTGGTCTATCTCGATTATCATACCCCATTAAAAACAACCACCGGAGGATTACCCCTTTCCCTTGCACCCGACGGGGTGCATCCCAACGAAGCGGGCTATGTCAAAATGGAGCAAATTCTCGGAAATCAACTTTCACTCAAATGAAAAGAGCAAAATGGATTTTTCTTTTTAAAATGGGTATTTTCCTCTCGTGCTGTCAATCAAAAAAAGAATGGCCGGAATACCTAGGGAATGGAGAAAGAGATCATTTTTCTCCTTCATCCTTGATCACGCATGAAAATGTCAACCAATTAAAACCTGTTTGGACCTACTCGCTGCCTGATTCAGGTCAAATTCAGGCCAATGCCCTGATGGTCGATGGAGTGGTTTATGGAGTGTCACCCACAGTGCAGGTTTTTGCTCTGGATGCTGAAACAGGAAAAGAAAAATGGCGATTTGGGGATCCAATAAATCATTGGTCGGCAACAAGTCGGGGCGTGACGTATTGGGAAAAGGGGGCCGATAAACGTATTCTTTTCACCGCGGGCCCTACACTTTGGGCATTGCATGCAGAGACAGGAATGCCCGTCAACACATTTGGAAAAAATGGGCAGGTCGATTTGCATCTCGGGCTACCACCCATCTCAAAAGATAAATTCATTATTTCCAATACTCCAGGTACTTTGTTCGAAGATCTGCTGATCATGCCCGTCCGGGTTTCTGAAGGTGTGGATGCTGCACCTGGTGATATTCGAGCGTTTGATGTGGTGACGGGCCGGCTGGTCTGGACGTTCCACACCATTCCTCATCCAGGTGAATTTGGGTATGAGACCGTTCCAAAAGATGCGTATACCAACCGAGAAATTGGTGGAGCCAATAACTGGGCTGGGATGGCCATTGATCGGGATCGTGGGATTGTGTATGTTCCTACAGGCTCCATGGCAGATGATTTTTACGGAGGAAATCGGCCAGGGCGTAATTTATTTGCCAATTGTTTGCTTGCCTTGGATGCACGTACCGGAAAACGACTTTGGCACTTTCAAACAACCCACCATGACATTTGGGATCGGGATCTCCCAGCCCCCCCTGTCTTGGCCACTATTTCATTTCAAGGGAAAAAACGTGATATCGTCGCCCAAATATCAAAGCAAGGGTATGTTTATGTTTTTGATCGAGTGACAGGTGAGCCACTTTTTCCGATGGAGGAGCGAAAAGTACCTCGAAAGGGAGTTCCTGGGGAGGTTACATGGCCTACTCAGCCGTTTCCAAAGCTTCCTTTACCGTTCTCTAGGCAATCGAATGAAATAACGAAAGCTCAAATTAGTCCGTTTGCACCCAATCGAACCGAACTACAAGATCAATTGGCTACCTTACAAACAGAGGTGTATCATCCGGGAACAGAAACAGGTACTTTACTACTTCCAGGCTATGATGGGGGAGCTGAATGGGGTGGAGCGGCGATTGACCGGTCTGGCGTTTTGTATGTCAATTCCAATGAAATGGCTTGGATTCTTAAACTCGAAAAAACAAAAAAACAATCCGCTAAACCTTTAGGTGCCTTGGTGTATGAACAGAATTGTTCCACTTGCCACGGCCCAGATCAAAAAGGGGGAGGAAATGTCCCCTCGTTGGTCCAAATTAAAGAACGATTGACCCAAGAAAAGGTGCACCGATTGATCCGGCAAGGAAAAGGCATGATGCCCGGATTTCCCCAAATCTCTGAAGTGCATCGAAATGCATTGGTTTCCTATTTGTGGGGATCGCAAGATAAACAAGAGGTGACTGAAATCAATTCAACTCCGCGTCTTCCCTATAAAAGTGATGGATACCACAAATTCTTGGATTCTCGAGGATTACCCGCCATTTCGCCTCCATGGGGTCAATTAACCGCCATTAATTTGACAACCGGAAAGTTTAAATGGCAAATTCCACTAGGTTTTGAACCCTTGATCGAAAAAGAAACGGGTCGTCGCGATACAGGAGTAGAAAATTACGGAGGGCCCGTGGTGACGGCTTCGGGCATCTTGTTCATTGCGGCAACAAAGGATGGGTATTTTCGAGCATTTGATACCCGAAATGGTCGCTTGCTATGGGAATATAAACTGCCTGCTGCGGGTTTTGCCACCCCAACGTTGTACGAATGGAAAGGGAAGCCCTATCTTGTGATTGCCTGTGGAGGTACTAAACTTGGTACACCCAAAGGAAATCAATATGTGGCATTTGGGCTTTAACCGTGTTGAACGATGAATTGTTAGGCCCGGAATGGCCCTGCCTCATTTGAATAGGTTAATTCAAGCCCAATGGTAAAGTAAAGAGATTGTATTTCTGTATCTAGATTCAAGAGAATGGTATTTTTTCCTCCAAAAGGAATTTGAATCAGAAAGGGGCTTATAAAACTTTATGGATTGGATTGTCCGAATGTGAGTAAATTATGATCCGGATCGAGTAGTGAAAACTCCCATTGCCCCCATGGTTTGAGGGATAATGGACCATTGGGGTGGATTGAAACGCCCAGTTGGATCCAATCTTGGTATACGCGATGAATCGCCTCGGTTCGAATGTAGATTTGTCCATAATTCTCCAAGGGATTTAAATCCTCGAAAAGAAAGAAGTGTATTTCCACATTGTCTTTTCTCAATAACAGATAATTTCCATAATCTCCCATGAGCCTAAAGTTTAATGTTTGGGTGTAGAAATCCAAAGTGGCTACTCTGTCTCGCATTGGCAATTTGGGAATTACATCGACTAGCATAGTTTTGATAGAAATGGAAATGATGGGAAGTGTTGCTTTGGATGGTTAGATCGGAAATTAATTCATCCAATGCACCGACCTTGGTCAAAAGGAAACCTGTTTTGGATGTAAGATAAGGACAAGCTAGATTAAATTTTTTAGAAAGCAATATCTAAAGGGGGGTCTTAATCACGCAAAAGCCTAGCCTTTGGGGATAGGCTTTTGCGCTGTTCTGTTTTTAGGAATTGGTTGGTGCTATGTGACGTTTTTATGGGCCTTGATAGCTTGTATTGCTTCGTTCAGCACGATTCTATCCGCTTACCCCTTAAAATAACTTTCTGCTGGATACACTTTTCCGGCAGCCTCGCTGTCTTTTACTGCATACGAGAAGCCCGGAGCTAGGGAGTAGGCGCCATATTCTCCATTTTTATTGATGGCAATGAATCCGACTTGAAACGTCTTGGCTTTTTCAGGATTGATTGCCACGATGCGTTCAATGGCTATTCGGCATGCTTCTTTGGGTGATTTTCCCTGGCGCATGAGTTCGACAATCAAAAAAGTACCACATACCCGTATGACTTCTTCTCCCTGGCCTGAGCCTGTGGCGGCCCCAACGGCGTTGTCAACATAAAGTCCTGAGCCGATGATCGGGGAGTCGCCAACCCGCCCGCGCATCTTGAATCCCATCCCACTTGTAGTACAGGCCCCCGACAGATTACCGGATTGATCCAAGGCAATGGAGCCCATCGTGTCATGATTAAAGGAACCATCCTCCAGTGTGGCAGGGGCAAAGGGTCCATTTCCGGTGCGTTGCCGAGCTTTGCTTTGCTGCTGCTCGATGTTCTTGATGGGCTTATACTCCGAGGTCTTGAGCCAGTTGGTGTACGCCTCTTGGGCTTCCTTTGAGAGTTGATCGGACTCCCGTGGAAATCCATTCTCTAATGCAAATTGCCGGGCTCCTTCCCCCACAAGCATGACATGTGGGGTGGTTTCCATCAATTTCCGCGCTACCGAAATCGGATGTAGTATATTTTCTAACGCAGCGACGGAGCCACAGTTGAATTGGTGATCCATTATCGAAGCATCCAACGTGACTTTTCCGTCACGGTCTGGATTACCCCCTAGGCCTACACAGCAATTGATGGAGGCTTCAATATCTCGTGCAGCGGCCTCCACGGCATCTAGTGCTTTGCCTGTGGGTTGGCGTAAGATTTTCCAAGCGGCTTCGTTTACGGCCAAACCACTATCCCAGGTCGAGACAATCAGTGGTTTTTTGACAAAATTCGGTCGAAAAGAAGTTAAAAACGGGATTCCTCCCAAAGCAAGTTGCAAAAAAGATCGACGGTTCGACATAAAATTTAAGCGATTTGGATAGAATCATACACCGTAACTTTTTCCCATAAATGCTGGCAGTCGGCTACGAATTTCAGGTGAATCGGATGTTTTTGGTAAACCTCCTCGGCGGCACCATCAGCAAACAAACAAAGCCAAGAAATTTGATATCCCCGCTCAATCACGTCGCGATTGGTAGGTGCCGGAATACCAATGTGGTGAAATTTGATTGTCGGTACCTGAGAAAGCTTCCGAAGGCCAGCTACTAAGGCGTCTCGATCCGCTTGAGAAGTTGGATTTTTTAACCAGAAATAAACATGATGAACAAAGGCTTCTTTCATTGGGGCAACAGTAGTGGTGGGAGATACAAGAGGCAAGGCTGCTAAAGCCGCCGTTTTTTCGACAAAGGATCGACGTTTCATTGAATATAAGGGATAGGTTCGTTTCAAGTAAAAATACAATGTTTTTTAAAATAATCAGATCTAATCGATCAATGCATTTTTTTTCGCAACCAAAGAGACGGAAATTTGTTGATCTAGAAGCGAATTGAATTTTATGAAGAAACGGTCAGTCATTATAGGAGCAGGAATCGGTGGAATTGCCACCGCCATTCGGTTAGCACTTCGAGGAGATCAGGTGACGGTCATTGAGGCCAATGCCTATCCCGGTGGAAAGTTAAGTAGTTGGTCGGCTAAGGGCTATCGCTTTGACGCAGGTCCTTCCCTATTTACCCTGCCTGAACGTGTGGATGAACTCTTTGCCATGGCGGGAAAAAATCCAAAAGACTATTTTCAATACCTTCAATTACCAGAGGTTTGCCGTTATTTCTGGGAGGATGGAACTCGATTTACCGTCCCCGCGGATCCCACCGAATTCGCACGGGAAGCCGAGCGGATCCTACACGAACCCGCAGCCCATACAGAAGCCTACCTGAAAGATTCAGCCTTTAAGTACGAGGTATTGAGTGGATTATTCCTAGAAGATTCCCTTCATAAAATATCTACCTGGCTGTCAAGAAAAGCCTTCAAGGGGTATCTCAACATGCCCAAAATGGGAATTTTTGGCACCATGGATCAGGCCAATCGAAAACAATTCCAGCAACCTAAAATGGTTCAATTGTTTAATCGATATGCAACATACAATGGGTCTGATCCGTATCAGACACCTGCCACCCTCACCATCATTCCTCATTTAGAATATAATATGGGAGCTTATTTCCCGATTCAGGGTATGTATGGGATCACCCAAAGTTTGGTTTCGCTGGCTAATGAATTGGGAGTCGAATTTCGGATGGAAGAAAAAGTAACTGAAATTTGGGTAGAAAATAAACAAGCCGTTGGCGTTAAAACCGCTAAAAATCCGCTGGGTGAGCGGTATGATCGGGTGATTAGCAATATGGATGTGACACCCACCTTCCGAAAGTTAATGCCTCGCGAAAAACACCCCGATCGAATCCTAAATCAACCTAAAAGTGGATCTGGACTCATTTTTTATTGGGGCATAAAAAGGACCTTTTCCGAATTAGGGCTCCATAATATTTTCTTTTCTGACGACTATAAATCGGAATTTGAACACCAATTTCAGCGTAAAACCATTTACGCTGATCCCACCATTTACCTCAACATAACCTCCAAATATAAGCCGGATGATGCACCCGAAGGATGTGAAAACTGGTTTATTCTGTTAAATGCCCCTGCCAATGAGGGGCAGGATTGGGATGCCTTAATTGCCGAAACAAGAAAGAATATTTTAGCAAAATTTCAGCGCATTTTGGGGGTTGATATCGAACCCCTCATCGAGACTGAGGATGTCCTCGATCCTAGAACGATTGAATCCAGAACCTCGAGTGCACAAGGTGCCCTATATGGTAATAGTTCCAACAACCGCTTTGCTGCCTTTCTACGACACGCCAATTTCTCGTCGTCAATCCAAAATTTGTACTTCGTGGGAGGAAGTGTGCATCCTGGTGGGGGGATTCCCTTGGCCTTGTCGTCAGCCCGAATTGCAGTGGATTTGATGCAAGATTGATGTAAAAAATACAGGTAATTCTTGATAATCCCGGGTAGATTCCGGTATTTTGTTGGTGAGATGAACACAACTTTCATTCACACCACCCCTCTTTTGGCGCGTCATTCCCGACGGCCCTACCTCATGGCGTAAGCTTTGAGGCACCAATTGATTATTCCTTTCACTTTTTTAATCACACTTATGCAAACTGTTTCTGCAGGCATCGTGGGCGGTGCCGGCTACACTGGCGGCGAACTGTTGCGCATCCTATTACATCATCCCTACGTGCAGGTGGCTTGGGTACATTCTCAGAGCCAAGCGGGTAAGCCCATCTACAAAACACACAAAGACCTGATCGGCGAAACAGAGCTTGTCTTTGCTGGTACGTTTGATTGGACCTCGGTACAGGTCATTTTCCTATGTTCGGGGCATGGTGAGTCAGCATCATTTTTACAACAAAATGATCTACCCAATACCCTCCGAATCATTGATTTAAGTACCGATTTCCGGGATCAATCTAACGGTTTTTTATATGGTCTTCCGGAATGGCAGCGTGATCGTATCCAAACGGCTCATCGAATTGCCAATCCGGGTTGTTTTGCCACAAGTATTGAGCTTGCACTTTTACCCTTGGCCCACGAAGGATGGCTAACTAACGATGTCCATGTCTCAGCCGTAACAGGGTCGACAGGGGCGGGCCAATCCCTCAGTGCTACAAGCCACTTTTCTTGGCGAAACAATAATATTTCCATCTACAAAGCTTTTACTCACCAACATTTAACCGAAATCCGTCAAGCTTTGGTTGGGTTACAGCCCACTTTTGATCGAGGCATTCATTTCATTCCGTACCGAGGTAATTACACTCGTGGAATATTGGCCAATGTGTACACAAACTTTGAAGGGAGCCTGGATCAAGCGTTGGCATTGTATAAAGACTTTTATTCGTCACATCCATTTACCCATGTGACAACCGACGAAATTGATCTCAAGCAAGTCGTCAACACCAATAAATGTTTGATTCAGCTACAAAAACACGGAGATCAGTTGCTCATCACCTCGGCCATTGATAACCTTTTGAAAGGTGCGTCGGGCCAAGCTGTCCAAAATTTAAATCTCATGTTTGGCCTTCCCGAGACGGCCGGACTTCACTTAAAACCCATTGGATTTTAATTATGAACTTATTTGATGTATATCCTCTGTATGACATTGAGCCCGTAAAGGCTCAAGGTAGTACGCTTTGGGATACGAACGGGCAAAAATACACCGATCTCTATGGTGGGCATGCCGTTATTTCGATCGGACATACCCACCCACGGTATGTACAACGTCTCAGTGATCAATTGAATAAAATTGGATTCTATTCCAATTCTGTTCAAATTTCGGCCCAAAAAGAGTTAGCCGAGCGATTAGGTCGTGTGTCTGGGTTACCCGAGTATGATTTATTTTTAGTGAATTCTGGGGCAGAGGCCAATGAAAATGCGTTAAAACTCGCTTCTTTTCATACAGGTCGTACCCGTGTGGTGGCTTGCACGAAAGCCTTCCACGGCCGGACCTCCGCTGCGGTAGCCGTAACTGACAATCCTTCGATCAAGGCTCCTTTGAATTTTGATCAGCATGTCACCTTTGTTCCTTTCAACGACGTGGAAGCCGTAAAAACGGCAATTACAGAAGAAACCGCCGCTGTTATTGTAGAAGGAATTCAAGGGGTAGGTGGAATCCACGTGGCGACTGAGGAATTCTATCAAGCGATTCGCACGCGGTGCGATGAGACCGGAACCGTATTCATCCATGATAGTGTTCAATGTGGCTTTGGTCGCTCAGGGGCGTTTTTTACCTTCCAGCATGGTCAGGTTTTACCTGATTTGATCACCACGGCCAAAGGAATGGGCAATGGTTTTCCGGTCGGAGGGGTGTTGATCTCACCCAAATTCAAAGCTAAACACGGTCTATTAGGAACCACTTTTGGGGGAAACCACCTCGCCTGTACGGCTGCCAATGCTGTCTTAGAAGTAATGGAGGAAGAGCAATTGATTTCTAGGGCTGGCCACCTAGGAACCCAATGGATGAAAGCCCTCAGTGAAATTCCAGGAATTGCTGAAGTTCGCGGGCAAGGATTGATGATCGGGTTGGAGCTTGAAAAGCCCGTTGGTCCGGTTCGAGAAGCCTTGTTGCGGCAACATTTTTTCTTTACGGGTGTAGCAGGTGGACATACCATCCGGTTACTTCCGGCACTCAATGTAGCTGAGTCGGATATGCATCGTTTTGTAGAGGCGCTTCGTAGTTTGCTAGTGGGCTGATTCAATATAAAAAAATCGGGGGGGGTATCAACATACCCACCCCGACTTTTAATAAAAAAAGATGTCGAGCTTTTCTATTAAGCAAGACATCTTTTGATTCATGTGTATAAAACCTCAGAAAGGTCAAAAAGGTTTCAGGTTTGAAAAATTAAATCGTTTTTTTTCAAAATATTTTTTCGGCTGTCTCAAATCATCTTTTGAGACGTCTCAATTCCTCCTTTGGGGCGATGGGGTGGTGGTTAAGTGGGACCTTTGTTCCATCATCTTAACTACGACCGATTATGTCCAATTTTCTCTCTCGCTGGGTTCGTCCCATGACTATGCCGTATGTTGTCCAAGATATCTTGTTAGCTATCCCACGCTTGGTGGCAGGCTTTTGGATGACAGCCTATTTTGGAGCGCCTAAATTCGGTTTACCTTGGACCGAACCAGAAAAAAATCTAGATCTTTTTGAAGTTGTTTTTTGGTTTCCCTCGGATGTCGCGGAATTCGGAGGCTTTTTCTCACTCTTGGCCCCTAATTTAGCTTGGTTAGGTGCTTTTGCGGAAGGTATAGGGGGTATTGCTTGGATGGTGGGTTGGCAGACTCGATTTTTTTCTGTTTTGATCGGAATCACCATGGCGGTGGCTGCATTTTGTCAACAAATCGATCATGGTTTATGGAATATGTTACCTGCGATCGGTTTCCTTTGGCTTAGTCTTTTTTATGGAATTCTGGGTTCTGGACGACTGGGATTAGATTACCTCTTCACTCAGCCAGCCCGTTCTTTTCATTGGGCAAATCCCCTTCCCATGGTCTTGGTTACCTTCGGTTTAGCACTTTGGAGCCCTGTTCAAAAAGCTAATCCTCAACGTGTTTTGGTTCAATTGGATGTATCAGATTACCCGGGAGTTGTTGATTCGGTTGGCATTCGTGGTGACGGCAATCCACTTTCATGGCAAACCGATCTCCCTTGTAAAAAGAACGAACAGACTGGGCAATACGAGGCTGAATTCACTTCCTTGACGGGATATTTAACAACCGAACTTAAGTTTACAGTCAACGGTGAGTTCGAATTGAAGGACCAGCCCAATCGGGTGGTTCGATTTGACCCTGACCAAACAACCCACCTAAAGGCTACTTGGAATCAAGTAAAATAGAATAAGTAGACTGGTAGCTAGAACCATCAAAACTTGTTACATTTAAGCCAGTAAACGTAAAATACATGTCGTTTCATCAAACTCCATTGGTGGTAGGGTATTTCTCGGCTTTGATTTTCGCAGGGGTTCTTTGTTTTCGTGCTTGGAGAAATGAAAGTCCCGCTCACTTTTGGTTGGGCTTTCTTTTGTTTTTAATGGCCATGGAAATCCAAGACTATACCTTTGGATTCTCTGGGATTAACCTACTTTGGGAGGAATTAAATGGCTTCCCTCGTCATTTTACGCTAGTTTTTGCACCGACTGTTTTCTTTTATTTAACCACCCAAACGAATCAAGACTATCGTTGGAAATCGATCGATTGGTTGCATTTTCTCCCACATGGCATCTATGTTTTGTTCGGACTGATATTATTTTCACTGGGTCCTTCGGCAGTAACGAATTTTCAAAATTCCGATCTGGGAAAACGAATGGGATGGCTTTTGGATATCTTGATTTGGATTTCCTACGGCTATTATTTTGTAAAGTCTTTACGCCTATTAAGGCAATTTGAGCAATGGCTGCCTTCTCAATTTTCAAGTATTCAGCAGGTTGACCTCCATTGGTTGAAACAGTTTATTTATTTAGTCATTTTTGGACAGGTATTCAAATGGTGCTGGTTCTTGATCGATTTGATCTTTCGCTTACCTTTTGAGCAAGACTGGTGGTGGCAGTTGTTTTCAGTGTTCTTGATTTTCTTCGTTGGAATCAATGGATTATCCCAATCCTCCCCATCGAGCCTAATCTTTCAACCCATAGAAGAAACCGTCGCAGATCCAATGGATTCCAAAGACTATTCTTTCTTGCGTGAAAAGTTAGATCATCTTATGGAAAAGGAGGAAGTTTACCTGGTGCCTGAATTAACACTGCTGGAAGTATCTAACCGTTTGAAGTTATCCTCTTCTACAGTTTCAGCTGCGATAAATCAGCTCTACCAAATGAATTTCAATGATTTTATAAACCAATACCGGGTCAAAGCTTTTTTAAGCTATGTACATGATCCAAAAAAGCAACATTTAACGCTTTTGGCATTGGGGCTCATGGCGGGATTCAATTCCAAGGCTACCTTCAATCGGGTCGTGAAAAAGGTAACAGGAAAATCACCTAAAGAATTTTTGATTACCCCATCCGATTCGTTACTTTGAGCCAAATGAACAAATTTATGTCTAGGTTCCTCCAAACTATTCTATTCTTAAGCTGTACGTTTTTTTCTTTAGCCCAAAATCCCATTATCGCACACCGGGGAGCATGGAAAAAAGAGGGATTACCCCAAAATTCGCTGGCCTCACTTCGGCAGGCAATCAAATTGGGTTGCGCGGGATCTGAATTTGATATCCGCATCACCCAAGATGACTCGCTTGTCATTGTGCATGATGCTACACACGAAGGCTTGTTTATCGAATCTACTCCTTATGCCGAGTTGATGAAACATCCACTGAAAAACGGGGAAAAAATTCCAACTCTCCGCGAATACCTTGTCGAAGGACTCCGAGATAATCCATCCACTCGTCTAATTCTAGAAATTAAGCCGACCTCCCCTGACCGCCAGAGGGGCTTGTTGGTTGCCGACCAATGTGTGGCACTAGTGCACACGCTTAAAGCTCAAAAAAATGTAGCGTACATTAGCTTCGACTATGCGATTGTTTTGCAAGTTAAAAAACAAGATTCTCAGGCACTTGTCTATTACTTGGAGGGGAATCGCTCTCCAGACGAACTGAAAGCCGATGGCGTGACGGGCATGAACTATCACTTTTCGGTTTTCCAGAAAAAACCTGAATGGGTAGTACAAGCGCAAAAAGAAGGCGTTCAAGTTTTGTCCTGGACCGTCAATAATCCAGAAATCATTCAAACATTCGTCGCACAATCTTTTAACTTCATCACCACCGATGAACCCGAAATGGGATTGAATATCTGGAAAGAGAGAAGGTAAACTATCCCAATACAGTATTCGCCAGCCAACAAAGAATCATGGCCGTCAAACCCGTGACGAATGATGCTGCACTATGACTTCGAAGACCTGTCGAAACATTCAATCCCGAAAGTTTGGTGACTACCCAAAAGTAGCTATCATTCACATGGCTCACGCCCACAGCACCTGCTCCCATGGCAATAACGGTCAAGGCGGTAGCATCAGGAGTGATAATGCCCAGACTGGGCAGTAGGGGAGCCACCAGCGAGGCCGTTGTAAGTAAAGCTACAGTAGAAGACCCTTGAATAGTCTTTAATAAAAATGCCACAGCAAAGGGGATCCATAAACCCATTCCTTTCATCAGGGTAGGTTCCAGCAAGTGCTGACTAAGGTCGGAGGCCTGAAGCACAAAACCAAACATCCCTCCAGCCCCTGTCACCAATAAAATATCCCCGCTCTCTCGAAAGGCATCTCCAACCCACCCTTGGCCACCAAACATGGTTTTTTCTAGCTTTTTGGGAAGACTTAAACTCAATAAAAATCCCATTCCTAGCGCGATGAAAGGGGTACCCACAAAACCAATAACGGATGTAATGAGATTAGGCTCTCCTTCCGATGGCCAAAAGGATTTGGCCATAATACAAAGTAATGGAACTGCTATCGGGAGAATGGAAAGGGAAAGGGAAGGGATTTGGGGCGATGTTACAATGGTTTCGGTAGTCAATTCTTCATGTTCTATTTGGATTTTCCTACCAATCCACTGGCTATAGAAAACCGTGGGGATTTGCGCCAAAAGACCGATACAAATTCCATATACTAATACCAATCCCATGTCGGCCTGTAAAATACCCGTGGCTGCCAATGGGCCGGGCGTTGGTGGAATAAGGCAGTGTGATGTCATCAATCCCATGGCCAAGGCCGTGGTTGTGGTTAAGATCGAAACACCCGCTTTTTTTGATAAAACTTTAGTTAGCCCTTGCAATAGTACAAAGCCTGCATCGACAAAAACCGGTATTGAAATGATGAATCCGAGCGTGGATAATGCCCAGGGAAGATGTTTAAGTCCAGTAATCCGCAGCAGTGCCTGGGCTAATTGGACGGCTCCCCCTGATTTTTCTAAAAATTGACCGATTAAAACCCCCATCAGGATCAACAGTCCAATTTTTCCCAAAGTAGTACCAAATCCTTGCTGCATCAAGTCTACGAGCTTGGTCATGGGTATCCGGACCCATAGACCATAAAACAGTGTGACCGCTAAAAGAACCAAAAAAGGATGAATCCTCCAAAGTGAAGTTCCAACGATGATCAATACGATGGAAATGAGAAGGCCTGAAACTACCATTTGATTGTAAGTTTACACCAAATGTAATCTTATTTTTGGATATCCAATTATTTCGTTGATATCTATGTTGGCGACTTCCAGGCAGAACTTGGTCGATGCTCAAGCTTATTGAATGAGCTGTAGGATTTTGATAATTTCCGCTCGAACCAGCGAGACAGGATGAATAAATTGGTTGGTGAATATGGCAAAACGAAGGAGACGTCCGTCTGAAGTTCGAATGAATCCAGCTAAATTGTAAACTCCCGACATAGAGCCAGATTTGCCGTAAATTCTGGCCTTATTTTCCCCGGATTTTCCAATTTGGGGTAAAAATGAAAATAAGGTTTCCTCCGAGACTACATCCTGCAGCCGTTGCAAAAGAAAAAGTAGGTTTCGGGGAGTTTGTAAGTTGTATCGGGATAGTCCCGAACCGTCCACCCAGCGGGGGCGGTCGGGAAGGCCACGGAGCGGCCCCCTTAGAAGGTGTTCAATGGTTGTAGGAGTATCTCCAATCGTTCCAGTGGTTGACCCCGCAATCAAAAGTAGTTGTTCAGCTAAAAAATTGTCGCTCTCAAACAACATTCGTCGAAATACGGTATCCACAGGCTGAAAAGAAATGGTTTGGTAGTCATGAACAAGTGGAATGGATTGAAGGACAACCTCTCGGTGTAGCGTATCGGCCAGAAGTTGCCTCGTGAGGGTCGATGAGGTCATGAAGGGAACCTCCTGCTGAAAAGTATTTTTTGAGGGAAATTGAGAAGGTAAAAAAAAATGATTTTGATGCCATGATCTCCGGATCCAAGACCCTGTGCCCTGTCCAGTAACCATCGATTGGAAAAAAGAGGGAGTTACCGTGAGTGTATTGTCTTGGTGTTTGAACCATACAACATTTCCGAATAAAGGAAGGGGAGATTGTTCAGGTGAATAGGGGGCATCAAAATCATCCCAAGCCCAGCCGGGTCCTAGTCCTCGTTGTTTAAAATGAGCCTCCGAATAGACGAGTGTCTTAGGGTTTTGCTGATTAAGCCATCGAAGCAACCCATCGTTACCAAATTCTGGATGTAGTGTCGTCGGGTCTCCCGTTCCCCATAAGAAAAGTGAATCCTCCTTCCATTTAAAATAGGCAGCGGGAAGAGTATCAGGTAAGTTGACGACACCTGCATACCACGTGAACAATTTGGTAGTGGAGGCGGGTATAAAATAGTGGTTTGATTGGAAGTTATAGAGTGTATCCTTCCCCTCTACAATGCCAAGTCCTAGGTGGGCTTGTCTTAAAATTGTAGACGTGTCGATGGCATGTTGCAAGACTTTTGACAAAGACGGTTTTTGAGACGTAGGTTGAACGACGGTTCTACAGCTCAAGGAGATAACCGTGAGAAGGGCGAGGAAGGTGATTTTTTTCCACATAAAATAAAAAACCACCGAGTGAGAGTGCTCGGTGGTGATAAAGTTTAAGCGATGCGATCGAATCCTAGGAAAGGCTGCAGGACCTTAGGCACCAAAATTCCATCGGGAGTTTGGTTATTTTCTAAGATCGCGGCCAATATTCTAGGCAAAGCCAAAGCCGACCCGTTCAGGGTATGGAGAAGCACGGTTTTTCCGTCTACCTTGGTTCGTAATTTGAGGCGATTGGCTTGGTAGGTTTCAAAGTTTGAAACGGAGCTACATTCCAGCCAACGCTCTTGTGCAGCCGAGAACACCTCGAAGTCGTAGGTCAAGGCCGAGGTAAAGCTCATGTCCCCACCACATAGGCGTAGAATTCGGTAGGGGAGTTCTAATTTTTCCAATAGTCCTTTAACGTGTTCCACCATCCCTTCCAGGGCTTGATAGGATTCCTCAGGTTTAGTAATTTGGACAATTTCCACTTTATCGAATTGATGCAAACGGTTTAGTCCTCGTACATGGGCACCCCAAGAACCTGCTTCCCGTCGAAAACAAGGAGTATATCCTACATTTTTGATGGGTAAATCATTTTCCGATACAATGACGTCCCGATATAAGTTGGTGATTGGAACCTCTGCTGTAGGAATGAGGTACAAGTCGTCTTCCGTGGCATGGTACATTTGTCCCTCTTTGTCGGGTAATTGTCCAGTACCGAATCCAGACGCACTATTAATCAAAATAGGAGGTTGTACTTCCGCATAGCCAGCCTTTTCGGCCTCATCGAGGAAGAAATGGATAAGTGCACGTTGAATTTTAGCTCCCTGACGTTTGTAAACAGGAAATCCAGCTCCGGTGATTTTATTTCCGAGATCAAAGTCGATGATATCGTATTTTTTAATCAATTCCCAATGGGGGAGCGCTTTCTCGTGCAAGGTTGGAGGGGTTCCCCATGAATAAACCTCTTCGTTTTCCTCGGGTGTTCTACCCACAGGTACCGAAGAATGTGGAAGGTTGGGAAGGGCCACCAGTGCTTGTTGAAGTGCTTCTTCCTTTTGCCGTAGCGTTTCCTCTAAGCCTTTGATTTCATTTTTTAAGCTGGCTGTTTGTGCTTTGGCTGCCTCTGCGGCTTCCTTTTGTCCAGATTTCATCAGCCCTCCAATCTCTTTCGCCAGATGATTGCTTTGGGCTAGGAGTTGGTCGAGGGTGGCTTGGGTTTCTCGGCGAGCCTGATCGATTTCCAGAAGTTCCTCCACCTTTTGTTCTGCATTTGAAACGAACTTCTTGGTAAGTCCTGCAATGGTCAATTCGCGATTTTCCCGAATAAAGGGTATAACTAGCATAAATTATTTGTCGTCAAACGTGAACAATCCTTCGTTAAGGGCCTCAAGGGCCGCATTTTTGTCTTTGGTATCCACCAAAATAGAAATATTATGTTCGGATGCCCCATAGGAAATCATGCGAATTGGAATCTCCCGAAGAGCTTCGAGTACTTTGATTGCGATTCCTGCTTTATCTGCTTTAAAATTGCCAACGATACAGATAATGGACTGGTTTCGATCGTGTTCCTCCAATTCAGCAAATTGACTTAAGGCGGCAGAAATGGATTCTAAATGCTCAGCGTTGTCGATGGTTACGGCAACAGATACCTCAGAGGTGGTGATCATATCCACAGGCGTTTTAAAATTTTCAAAGATTTCAAAAACCCGCCGTAAAAAACCAAACGCATTCAGCATACGAGTGGAGTGGATATAAATGGCAGTTATACCATCTTTAGCTGCAATGGCTTTGATTTCTGAGGATGAGGTTTGATGGGCCGTGATCAACGTTCCCGGTGCCGCAGGATCCATAGTATTTTTTAGTCGAACAGGTACCCCACAAAGTTTGGCAGGGGTAATGGTGCTTGGATGTAAAATTTTTGCCCCAAAATAAGCCAATTCAGCGGCTTCTTCAAAGGTTAATTCGCGAACGGGGAAGGTTCTTTTTACAATGCGAGGATCATTGTTGTGCATACCGTCGATATCGGTCCAAATTTGGATTTCGTCGGCATACAAAGCTCCTCCTAACAAAGAAGCCGTGTAATCAGATCCTCCTCGTTTTAAGTTATCCACTTCATTCCGAGGATTTCGGCAGATAAATCCTTGGGTCACAATAATTTGTTTGTCCTCTTGGCCGACCAACAGTTGGTTCAGACCTGTCCGAATGGTTTCTAGTTCAGGTTCACCATCGGCATCGATCCGCATGAAGTCCAAAGCGGGAATCAAGACTACGGAGTCGCCTTGTTCTTGCAAATAGGCGCTAAACATCTGGGTCGAGAGAATTTCTCCTTCCGCAACCAATTCTTTATCTTGCTTAAGAGTAAAGGGTTTGATGGAGGCAAGCGAGCGGATGAATCCAAATTCATTCTGCAAGATGGTCTTGCCGGCCTCAAGGCCTTCAGGGGTTTCATACAAAGTTGAGATGAACGCCTGGTAATGTTGTTCCAAAGCATCAACTTTGAGGAGGGCTTCTTCTTCTTGATTCGACTTCAATAAGGTCCCGATTTCCAAAAGGCTGTTGGTCGTGCCCGATAAAGCCGATAAAACAACCATTTTACGTGTTCCATCTTCGGTGACGAGTCGGCGAATGGACTGCATCCGCTCTGGTTTTCCGACGGAGGTTCCGCCAAATTTCCAAACTTGCATGGGGTATCGTTGTGTTGAGTGGGTTAAAATCCTAACATTTTAATGGCGGTGATGGCCGCTTCATCGCCCTTGTTTCCGTGAATTCCACCTGCCCGATCAAGAGCTTGTTGTTGAGTATTTGGCGTTAATACTCCAAAGATCACGGGTTTATTATATTTTAAGCTCACATTGGTTAAGCCTTGTGCTACGGCGTGGTTGATGTAGTCATTGTGTTTTGTTTCTCCTTGAATCACACAACCGATCGCAATGACTGCATCGACATCATCTCGTTGGGCGGCCAACTGTGCTCCAAAACTCAGCTCAAAGCTGCCGGGTACATTCCATCGAAGGATATTCTCGGGTTGAACCCCATATTGAAGCAAGGTGGCATAAGCTCCATTAAATAGAGATTCGGTCACTTCTTCGTTCCATTCGGCAACAATCAAAGCAAAACGTTTTTCCCGTACGTTGGGTAGATTTTGTGTCGTGAACACACTAAGATTCTTATCTGCTGAACTCATAATTTAGGGGCTTTATGAACAAAAAAGGGACAAACCTTGATCGGCTTATCCCTTCCATTATTATATCAATAACATCGGGTTACTCGCCGACAGCTGCCTCGAGTTTCGATTTGTATTTCTTCGCATTCAATGCCTCAGTAGAGGTAGCATACTGCTCTGCAACCTTGGCATAGATCGCAATAGCTTCTGAGTTTTGCTTCTTTTCCATGTACACCGCTGCCAACTTCATTAAGTAGGAGGGCGTAAAATATTTGTTTGGCTTGAAATCAACCGCTTTTTGGTAGGCTGCAATTGCCTCATCATATGCCTTTTTTTCAACGTGCGCATCCCCAATCAAGGCATAGGCACGTCCTTGTAATATCGCATCATCAGAAGAGAATTTCCCTAATGACTCAATGGCTTGGTCATATTTAGCTTGCTTCAAGTAAATCATGCCAATGTAAAAATGAGCTAACTTGCCGGCAGGTGTATGACCGTACTGATCGGCGATGGCGATTAGTCCCTCATTCCCGGCGGTTCCGTTTAATGCTTGATTTAACGAATCCGATTCAAAATAGGAGACGGCTGGGTACATGGCCGCTTGCGCTTCCTCATTTTGAGAATCAATCCAATACGTATATCCAAAATAACCACCAACCACAGCAAGGACTAAGCCTAGGATGATACCTAAAATTTTGCCATTTGATTTTAAAAATCCTTCGGCTTTATTGAATTCTTTTTGAAGAGCTTCTGCACTCTCTAGGATTTCAATTCCTGACTTATCTTTCTCTGCCATGTTATTTGTTACAAAATATTTTTCGGATCGCAAATTTACAAAATCCTTTATGAAAATCCCCTAAGATAATGGGATAAAATTTGTTTTTTCTTGTGTAATCTTTCGAAAAAAGAGGCGTACTTTGGTCAAAAGTACGCCTCCAGGTGGTTATTCGCGAATAAACGGATAATCAGCTTGCACATAAACATCGTCAAAAGCTTCCTCTGGTTTTGGCCAAGGAGACTCTTCAGCAAATTGTACGGACTCCGCTACTTGTTGTTTGATGCGTTCATCAATTGCGTCGAGCTCTTCTTGCGTAGCAATTCCATGGGTTAAAATCCGATCTTTGATCAACTCAATAGGATCCCGATCCTTCCACTCGGCTACTTCTTCTTTGGTCCGGTATTTTTGTGGGTCAGACATCGAATGACCCCGGTAGCGGTAGGTCTTAAATTCCAAGAAAGTGGGTCCTTCGCCTGCACGGGCACGTTCGGCTGCCCGGCTGACAGCCTCATGGACCATTTCAACATCCATAGCATCTACAGGCTCAGAAGGCATGTCGTAAGCTTCTGCTAGGGTATATAGTTCCCGTACGTTGGATGTCCGGCTAACCGAGGTACCCATGGCATAACCGTTATTTTCAACTACAAAAATGACCGGTATTTTCCACGTCATTGCCATGTTGAAGGCCTCATGCAAAGCCCCTTGGCGAACAGCACCATCTCCCATGTAGCAGATACAAAGATTGTCGGTACCCCGGTATTTCTCAGCAAACCCAATACCAGCTCCCATAGGGATTTGTGCCCCTACAATCCCGTGGCCTCCCACAAAATTGACCTCTTTGTCGAAAATGTGCATCGATCCCCCCTTTCCTTTGGTGGTACCTGTTACTTTTCCATATAATTCCGCCATGACACGTTTGGGGTCAGTTCCCAAAGCAAGCGGATGTCCGTGATCCCGGTAGGCCGTAATGTATTTGTCTCCCTTTTTTAATGCAGAAACCGATCCGGAAGAACATGCTTCCTGCCCGATATACAAATGACAAAAGCCACGGATTTTTTGCTGACCATACAACTGTCCTGCTTTCTCTTCGAATTTACGTTGCAACTGCATGGAGTCGTACCAATACAAGTACTGCTCTTTCGAATACCGTGTCTTAACTTCTTCTTTTTTCTTCGTTGCCATATTTTAGGCTATTTTAGGCTTAGTTAACGGAATCATTTTCTAAATTTGGACACAAAAATACGTTTTTCACCGTAACTACATAGCAATCGGGCAACAATTTGCCGGAAAGTTGGCATGCACCTGACCCAGCTTCATCTTCGACACTTTCGGAATCATTCCGAACAAGATTGGCACTTTTCACCCGCAGTGAATGCCTTAGTAGGCCCAAATGGGTCTGGAAAAACCAATGTCCTCGAGGCAATATACCTTCTTTGTTTGACAAAAACCTCCGCCTCCTGGCCTGATATCCTCAATATCTCCCACGAAGAGCCGTATTTTCAAGTCGATGGATGGTTTCAAGATACAGCCTATCCAGAGCGAATAACCTGTAGTTTTCAGCGGGGTCACAAAAAAGTCTTTTTGCACGATCAAGTACCTTACGAGCGTTTGAGCGACCACGTTGGAAAGTTCCCTCTGGTTTTTTTATCCCCGGAAGATACCGACCTCATTCGGGATTCCAGTGACGTGCGCCGGCGGTTTGTGGATAGTATCCTGTCCCAAGCATCTCCTGCTTTTCTTCAAGATTACCAATTGTACCAAAAAACACTGGATCAACGAAATCGTGCGCTCAAACACATGGCCCAACATAGACGTTGGGATGCCTTACTTTTGGATACCTACGATGCCATTCTCGTGCCAACTGGGCAGCGTATCTACGAGGCTAGGCAACGTTTTTTATCCGAATTTTTACCCCTCTTTCAAACGCATTACCATACCTTGAGCGATGGACAAGAAAAAGTTCAGATTCAGCATGAAAGTTCATGTGGCTATCCTGATTTTCTTGAGAAATTTCAGCAATCGCGGGAGGCCGATGTGCAAGCCCAACGTACCCTGATGGGCTGCCACCGGGACGACTTTCTATTCTTTTTGGACGGCCAACCTATTCGAAAAATGGGTTCACAAGGCCAAAAAAAGTCTTTTGTCATGGCACTAAGGTTAGGACAATATGACCTTCTAGCCAACCAAACAGGGAAATTACCTATCTTACTTCTTGATGATATATTTGATAAATTGGATGAAAAACGCATCCATCAGTTGATTCAACATGTCAATGGCCCAACCATGGGTCAGGTGTTCTTAACCGATGCACGACCTGAGCGGACTCGATCCTTCTTGTCGACATTTACTCGTCATGTGAACGTCTGGGAAGCAAAACGATGAGTCGTTGGGATTCCCAGTGGATCTCTGTATTTTTGTGGTTCACTTAACCGTCCCTGCCCCGTGGCCGCTTCCAAAGAAACACCCCTATCCAAACAATACAAACAAATAAAAGCGCAATACCCAGGCGCTATGTTATTATTTAGGGTAGGCGATTTCTATGAAACATTTGGTGAAGATGCCATCAAAGCTTCCAAAATACTGGGTATCGTATTAACCAAACGCAATAACGGAGGAGCAAATGAGGAACTTGCTGGCTTTCCACATCATTCCCTGGACACCTATCTTCCCAAACTGGTTCGAGCTGGTCAACGCGTTGCCATCTGTGACCAACTCGAGGATCCGTCCCAAGCCAAAGGGATCGTGCGACGAGGTGTTACCGAACTCGTGACGCCGGGTGTTTCTTTCAATGACCATGTTCTGAACACCAATCAAAATAACTTTCTAGCCTCTGTCCATTGGACCGATCAACAACAAATTGGTATTTCCTTTTTGGATATTTCCACCGGAGAGTTTTGGGTGGCCGAGGGATCCATTGCCTATGTAGATAAACTTCTGCAAAGTTTTGCACCTTCTGAGGTGTTGTTTCCCAAAAAACGAAAGGAAGCTTTCCTACATTGGTTTGGTGATCAATGGACCACCTTCTCACTGGAAGACTGGGCCTACACCCTTGACTTTGGTTACGATATCCTCACGAAACACTTTCAAACCTCCTCACTCAAAGGATTTGGAATTGAAGATCTCCCGCTTGGCATTGTGGCTGCTGGTGTGATTATCCAATACTTGGCGGATACCGAACACAAGCAAATTCACCACATTCGGTCAATAACACGCCTCGACCAAGAAAAGTACGTTTGGTTGGATCGATTCACCGTCCGGAATCTTGAACTAGTGGCACCACAACAAGACGGGGGGGTACCGCTGATTGATATTCTTGACCAAACCCTTACTCCCATGGGTGGCCGTATGATGCGCCGGTGGGTCGTCTTGCCTTTGAAGGACGTACAGGCCATTCAAGATCGACAAGATATGGTACGAAATTGGGTAGAAAATCCCGATGCCTTGGAGCATGTCCGTCAAATTCTTAAGCCTATGGGTGATTTAGAGCGTTTGATCTCCAAAATCGCCGCGGGCCGAATCAATCCTCGGGAAATGGTGCAGCTTAAAAAATCATTGATTCAAATTCCACTATTACGAGCCCACTTGGCTCCATACGCTTTTCCCATGGCGGTGGCTTTCCGAGATCAATTGTCTGATTGTGCCGGTCTCGTGGAGCGATTGGAAAAAGAACTCCGGGAAGACGCCCCGATGCTCTCCAATCAAGGTCAGATGATTGCCTCCGGTGTCGATGAAAACCTTGATGAACTTCATCGAATGGCATTTTCTGGAAAAGATTACTTGTTGGAAATACAACAACGTGAGGCAACAAGAACCGGGATTCCCTCCCTAAAAATTGCTTACAATAAAGTATTTGGTTATTATCTGGAGGTATCCAATGCCCACAAAGACAAAGTACCACAGGAATGGATCCGAAAGCAAACCCTCGTCAATGCCGAACGTTACATCACGGAGGAATTAAAAGTATATGAGGAGAAAATTTTATCTGCGGAATCCAAAATTTTCGAGATCGAGTATCGTCTTTTTCAAGCATTGGTGGCCGTAGCTCAAGAATACATTGGTCCGATTCAACAAAATGCCCGAATCATCGGTACGTTGGACTGCCTAGCTTCTTTTGCTAAAGTTTCGCGTAAAAATCGGTACGTAGCCCCAACCATGAGCGACTCGAAAGTCCTGTCGATCTCCCAAGGACGTCATCCGGTCATCGAACAACAGTTGCCTTTAGGAGAAGAATATATTCCCAATGATTTATACTTGGATGACGTTAATCAGCAAATTATCATTCTGACAGGCCCCAACATGGCAGGAAAATCCGCTTTGCTTCGTCAGACGGCTCTGATTGTGCTGATGGCCCAAATCGGATGTTATGTTCCCGCCTCCCAAGCCGATTTAGGTGTTGTGGATAAGATCTTTACACGCGTCGGAGCCAGTGATAACCTGTCCAAAGGGGAAAGTACATTTATGGTGGAAATGACCGAAACGGCTTCTATTCTCAATAATTTAAGTGATCGTAGTTTAATCATCATGGATGAAATTGGCCGTGGTACTAGCACATACGACGGTGTTTCCATCGCTTGGAGCATCGCTGAATACCTGCACAATCATCCGAAATGTCAACCTTGGACTCTTTTTGCAACGCATTACCACGAATTAAATGAACTAGCTCAGGAATTTCCCCGAATCAAGAATTTTAATGTGGCGGTTCGAGAATACCAAGGGAAAATCGTGTTTCTTCGAAAATTGGTACCTGGTGGGAGTGAGCATAGCTTTGGAATACATGTGGCTCAATTGGCCGGTATGCCAAGTCGAGTGGTCTCTAGAGCCGAGACCCTCTTGCACCATTTGGAGAAAGAGTCACGACTAGAAGATCAAAAAGAAAAAATTAGGGAGGTTCCCAAGTCCAATCTTCAATTGACGTTGTTTGATGCACCCGATCCCAAGTTGGAAAAAATCCGACTTCAGCTGGAGGCGTTGGATATCAATAGTTTGACGCCAATGGAGGCTCTGCTTCGGTTAAATGAATGGAAATCGATGTTGCGTTAACGAATTCGAGATGGAATGCGGGCGTATCCGACCAACTGATCAGAGCGTGCTCCAGGAGGGCGATGGTATACCCAAACCTCATACATGTTTTCAGTGTCGGAGAAATTGCCCTCCAATGGGGCATCTTCCCGGGTTCCGTCGGCTTTAATCCTTGAAAAAATATAATCGTATACTCCTTGTTTCAACGATAATTCGGTCGTCCAATATAGATCAGATCGTGACCACCTCAAGGGCTGATCCCAAGCCCATTGATTGAACGCTCCCCGAATAAACCACTGGTCATCCGTTTGGCCCTCTCCTCGCCAAACCACATGAAGATTGATGTAATCACAAGCAATATTGGGATTGGTTTGATCTCGGTTTTCGATGATAAATTGTCCGTTAAAATCTCGTTGATCCACATATCGCTCCAATGCTCGACTGTTTTGAGGACTCATCCAAAGTTCATCAGGATCACCTAGTTGAATTCGGTCGACCATAAATCCTCGCGTGAACGAACTGCGTAAATCGATGTACCGAAACTCATTCCCCCCAGGAAAAAGTTGCTCGGGTTGCATTAATTGATACCGAAGCTGCTGTCGTTGGGGAATAATTTGCGTTGGTGTCAGCGGACCTTTCATGGTCTCTTTGCGTTGATTTTGCCCGATATACACCTTAAAATCCTGGGCTGGGTTATAAGCCATGTCGTAACCAGTCCATTGTACCGTCAACGCGGCTTGCTGATGGGTCCGCCAATAAACACCATCTTGAGCAGCTTGAATGGAGGCTTGAATTTGTAGACGAGGGTCCAAAACACAAAACCGTTGCGTTAACAGGGGTTTCTCCATGCGATAATTAGGATATACCGCCAGAAGGTAGTTCCCTGCTAAACGAGTGCGTGGTACTAGAAATCGATAATGATGGTAGGATGTTTTGGTGTTTTGAGAGACTTCATAGTTGGAGATTGTAAATTCATTGAATCCATCTAAAAACTCCATATCCCGCAAGCCAGAGGGTTTCCATTCCGCATCAAAATGAAAAAGTTTGACGTAAAATTGATTGCCCTCCATCGACAAATCATCGAACTCCAGAACCAACGATTGGTTCCCTGTGAGTGAAACCACAGGCGTAAATAGAGTACGGTCCGACCGGATGTTTTCGGTGGTGGTTGGATATAAAAATACCGTCCGAAGTTGATCATCATACGTTCGGTTTTCTGGAGTTGGAATCACTTGTCCCAACAACGGAAAACTCAGGAACCAAAGAAAGATGCATCCTAATCTCATGGAGTTGAAACGAATTAAGCTTCCTCTAATTGCAGCATCTTCTCCTCCCAAATCTCATTTTTTTCAACCAAATTTTGTTGAACTTGCTGATATTCCTCTTGTATTCGGGAGGCTTTAGCCACGTCTTCGTACAAACTTGGGTCGGCTAGAGTCGATTCAAGTTGGGCTTTTTGAACTTCCAACTCCGAAATAATCTGTTCCAATTCCTCGATTTCCTTGGCTAGTTTCTTTTTTTGTTGGGGGGAAATTCCTGTGAGGGCTGTGGGCTTCTCTTGACTGGATTTGGGTACTTCGGGTGCTGGTTTTTTAAACGAGGCTGGGGCATCCCATGTTTTTCCGTTGTCTTCCATCCATTGCGCAAATTCATCATAGCCACCCGGATATTCCTTGATTTCCTCATCTTCGATGTACCAAACTTTATTGGATACTTGGGAAATAAAATGACGATCATGGGATACAATCACATAAGTTCCTTCGTATTGATCCAAAGCTTGAATCAAAATATTGACCGACTGCATGTCCAGGTGGTTGGTCGGCTCATCAAGTAACAAGAAATTGGCCTCCGAAATCAAAATTTTTGCCAAGGCAACTCGTGATTTCTCTCCACCAGAAAGTACTTTGATTTTTTTGAATACGTCTTCGCCGGAAAATAAAAAACACCCCAATAGTGCACGAAGTTCGGTTTCCGACTTGGTAGAGTCGGCGTACTTTAGTTCATCCACCAAGGTTTCTTCCAAATGCAAAGATTCCAATTGATGCTGGGCATAAAACGAAAACTTGACTTGGTGTCCTAATTTTCGATCACCTTCTATCGATTCTGTTCCCGCAATTATACGTAGTAACGTCGATTTCCCTTTCCCATTCGCTCCAATCAAAACAATTTTATCTCCTCGTTCAATTTTGGCAGTGGTATTGGATAAAATGACTTTCTCGCCATACGCTTTGGAGACGTCATTGAGTTCCATGACATGTCGACCCGGTTGCAGACCAAATCGGAACTTAAAGTGTACCCGCGCCGTCTCATCGATTACTTCATCAATCAGATCCATTCGGTCCAAAGCTTTCACCCGGGATTGCACTTGCCGAGCTTTGGTCGCTTTGGCTTTGAATCGCTCGATGAAGCGTTCTGTTTGACGAATTTGGGCTTGTTGATTTTCAAATGCATTGCGTTGAATCTCATTCCGTAACGCTTTCTCCTCAAGGTAAAACGAGTAGTTCCCAGGATAATAATTTAGTTTATGGTTTGCAACCTCCACCGTCACAGAGCAAACATTATCCAGAAAGTCACGGTCATGGGAAACCACCATCACCGCATTTTCATACGACTGAACGTATTTTTCTACCCATTGAATGGAGGGTAGGTCGAGGTGGTTGGTCGGCTCATCGAGAAGGAGTAAGGCAGGTTTTTGAAGTAGTAGCTTGGCTAACATCACCCGCATGCGCCAACCACCCGAAAAACTCCGAAGTGGCTGTTGAAGCTCCCAGGTTTTAAATCCCAATCCCTCCAAGATTTCCTCTGCTTTGGCCTGAATCGAATACCCATCCAGGTGGTCGAATTCTGCTTGTAAATGCCCTAGCCGGTCCACCAATTCATCTCGGTAGTTGGTTTCCATTTCCTGAAGTACCTCCTCAATTTGCTCTTGCAATGCCAGTTCTCTTTCAAACGCTTGCATAGCAACCGATAAAATGGAATCATCGGTTTGGTATGAAAGAAGATCTTGATTTAGGAATCCGATGGTACAATCACCTGATTTTGAAATTTGGCCGCCATCGGGTTGATATTCTCCAACGATTAGCTTGAGTAACGTTGATTTTCCTTTTCCATTAAGTCCAATCAATCCAATTTTATCTTTGGGTTTTACTTGAAGGCTGGCTTCTTCAAAAATCGTGCGGCCTCCAAAATAGAAGGAGAGTTGGTTGATGGTTAACATACAAAAAGAAAAAATTTTGGCAAAAGTACGACGAAATGACTAGGAATGAAAAAGGCCAGCCCAATTGATTTTGGGCCGGCCTTTTTGTTTGGATTGATTTCCAATAAATTAATATCCTGGGTTTTGTACCAGTTTATCGTTGGTGTCAATTTCCCGCTGGGGGATTGGAAGTACCAATAATGGCGAGTTCCAAGCCACTCCTTTGGTGGTTTGACGTAGGCGTTTTACATCATGCAATTGAACTCCCTCGAATGCTAGTTCAAGTTTGCGTTCTTTCAAAATGTCTGCTAGTGCCACTGTTGTTTTAGGAGCCAATCCAGCTCTCTGGCGTATTAAATTAACATCAGCCAAAGGCGCTGCTCCAGTGGTAGTTCCTAAACGGAAATTACACTCCGCACGGGTCAGGTACATTTCAGCAAGTCGAATGACGGGTACATGACCGAAGCGATCCAAGTGCTTTTGAGTGTAATTGTTGTTATTGGCACGGATGAAAAACTCTGCCCGGGCGTCACCAGGCTCATAAAGGGCTAGGTGTGCAGGAAGCACCCGGAAGTCACCCCGACCCGCAGAACCTGGGATCGAACCAACCGCCACACCGTAGTAGGTATTCATACCATTGGTACCATCTTGGGTAGTGACCATGATATTGAAGATATACTCAGCCGGTACGGCACCGCCACCCGTTAAAAATGTGTAGAAATTGTTCCGGAAGGGGTTCGTTAAGCTGTACCGATTCAAGGCGATCACCCGGTTGGCTGCATCGCGCGCTGCGGCAAAGTTACCTTGCTGCAAGTAGACGCGTGACAACATCGCAGCGGCAGCACCACGTGTGGCGTAGTTTCCGTTGGAAACAGGTAAAGCAGCCTCAGCTTCGGTCAAATCCTTAATGACTTGCGCGTAAACCTCGGCAACCGAGTTCCGAGCTTTGTAATCCGCTTCCGTCACTCCGCGCGTGGGTGTTAAGACCAAGGGTACACCCGGATTGGTGTTGTTATCCCCGTCTCCCCATGCCTTGGCGTATAAACGGACAAGTTCGAAGTAAAGGGATCCCCGAATGAACTTGGCTTCAGCTTCCACCCGTGCTCTTTTGGCTTGGTCTACCACTGAAACTGCTGAAAGAACGTTGTTCGCCCGATTGATCGCCACATAGCTAAAACGCCATGTTGCACTGGCTGACGAGTTCACGTTGGTCATTTGACGGTTGTAGACTTCCAGTAAGTTTTGGAAAGTACCCCCAAATCGCATGTCGTTGTCATCTCCCAAAAGATCAGAAAGATACTGGAATGCACCTCCGTACACGTCTACGTCTTGGATACCATCATAGGTACCAACAAGAGTTACCTCCACATCTTTGGATGTACTTAAAGCGGAAGTCTCATCAATGGATTGGGTAGGGGCTACCTCCAATCGACTGTCGCAACCCGTGGCAACAAACAAACCACCGGCCGCGAGGAGCGTATATACTAATTTATTTTTTTTCATCTTTTCTATCCTTAAAATGTGATCAAATTAGAAACCAATGTTCAAGCCCATCAAGAAAGTTCTTGGTTGTGGTGGCGTGTAGAAATCGTTTCCAATTGAGAAATTGGCTGTTGCAGGGTTTGATGTAAATGAATCGGAGTTCACTTCTGGATCCCACAATGGATATTTGGTGAACGTGGCTAAGTTCATGCCCGATACATACACCCGCAAACGGTCAATCTTCATCCGATCCGTAACGGCTTTCGGAATGTTGTATCCTAGAGTTACGGTACGCAAACGCAAAAACGAACCATCCACGATGTAGCGGCTAGAGGCTTGGTTTCCGTTACCACGGTAGAAGCGGGCCTCTGGAACATTGGTATTCCGGTTTTCAGGAGTCCAAGCATTCAACTGATCTTTGGTTTGGTTATCCTCATAGATACCGTTGGCTGAGGAGTATTGGCCCACCCCGTAAATGTTGATGTCGTTTCCAGACACACCATTGAAGAATACGCTCAAATCAAGACCGCGGTACGAGAAGTTGTTGGTAATACCTCCTACAAAACGTGGATTTGGATTACCCACCACCACACGTTGTGCCGAGTTATATCCTGAATTGGTCACGGTTGAACGATCCAATGTTCCATCCGGATTTTTGGTATTGCGATAAAAAAGGGCATCACCGTTATCAGGATTCACCCCAGCATATTCCACGGTGTAGAAAACACCAATGGGTTGACCTTCCATTACACGGTTCATGTTCCGGATACCACCTTCGATAATCTGACCTTGAATATCAGTTACTTCATTGCGGTTGGTGGCGATGTTAAACGACGTATTCCATTTGAATTGTCCTACCGTGTTTTGTGTGTTCAAAACAAACTCAAAACCGCGGTTGTTCAAGGCACCTACGTTCCGAACTTGCGTGAAGAATCCGGTGGTGGCAGGTACGTTCACGTTAAGAAGTAGACCTGTGGTATTCTTGATGTAGTAATCAATTTCCCCGTTGATCCGGTTGTTGAATAAACCAAAGTCAATACCGGCATCAAATTGTGCGGTGGTTTCCCAACGTAGATCGGGGTTTCCAATTTGTGAAGGACGTTGTCCAGCAGCTCCGGCATACCCAGCATCTCCAGAAAATAGTCCAAGTTGTGGGAAGTTTCCGATTTCGGCGTTTCCAACTAAACCGTAGCTTGAACGAACTTTCAAGAACGAAACGATTTTGTTTTCACGTAAAAAATCCTCTTCTGTCACTACCCAACCTGCTGATACAGCTGGGAAGAATCCATACCGAGCATTAGCACCGAAACGGGAAGAACCGTCCATCCGGCCACTTAGTGACAACAAATAACGATCTGCAAATTTGTAATTGGCACGTAGGAAGTACGAAAGGAATCGGAAGTTCGACTCAGCTGAGCTACCCCCAGAAATAGTAGCAGCCGAGGCAATCCGCTGGTAGGAATCGGATGGGAATGCCAATCCTTCTACAAAATTATCTTTGGATTGAGATTGCTGATATTGCATACCCAAAGTGGCATTCAACCCATGGCGACCGATCGACTTGTCATACGAAAGGAAGTTATTCGTATTGTAATTGGTTACAAAGCGAGCGTAGTTGGATCCCAACCCATTGGTTGCCCGAGTTTGGTTACGAACTGTTTGGCTTTGGAAGTAGCCTTCCTCGTTTTGATTCAATAGGTCAACCCCTAATTCGGTACGGAAACGCAAGCCGGGTGCCAGTGTTACTTGTGCATACGCGTTGCTTAAGTTCCGGAAACCAGTCGATGTAAACCGAGCATAGTTCACCGTTAGCAATGGGTTGTAGTACAAAGGCAAGTTGATATCACCGGGAGGGGCTCCAGTAGGTAGACCTGTATTTGGGTCGGTGAACGGGGTGAAGGGTGTCAAAGCGGCCATTTGCAACGGGTTGGAGAATGCGTTGTCATCTGGTAAACGACGATTGAACGTACGGGTCAAGTTCATGGTTAATCCAACAGATAACCATTTATTGGCCTGGTGATCCAAGTTCATCCGGCCGCTCATCCGATTCAGGTTGTTTCCGATAATGGTACCTGTTTGGTCATAATATTGACCAGAAATGAAGAACTTAGTCTTTTCATTTCCACCATTTAGTTGGAAATCAGCTTGTTGCAAAGGACCGCGCTGGAAGGCTTGGTCTTGCCAGTTATAATCACCTTGTTCGGGAGTTCCGTAAGTTCCAAAGGAATAATAATCCAAGAATCCACCTGGTCCTACCATGTATTGTGTCCAGGAATCTGGATCGTTCGGGTCCACACCTGAAAGGCGATCCCGATACCCAGTAGCTTGGCGATAGAAACGCTCAAACTCAGAGGCATTCATGAAAGGTACCCGGCGAGTGGCTTCGGCTACCCCTGTTTGGTAGTTGAAAGAAACCTTGGTTTGTCCGGCTCCACCACGTTTGGTGGTGATCAAGACTACCCCGTTGGCCGCCCGAGAACCATAAATAGCACCAGCAGAGGCATCTTTTAAGATTTCGATGGACTCGATATCATTTGGGTTTAAGTCAACCAAAGGGTTGGTTGCTCCACCGTAGGCCGATTGGTCACCGGTTGTAACCGGCATTCCGTCAATTACATATAAAGGCTCCGAGCTTGCTGATATAGAGGAATTTCCACGTACCCGAACGGTTACGGCTTGTCCTAATTTACCTGAACCAGAATTGATGTAAACACCCGCCGCTTTTCCTTGAAGGGCTGCATCAACGGAGGGAGTCGGCATGTTTTCAATGTCTTTACCTTTTACCTGGGCGATGTTACCAGTCAATTCTCGTTTGATCTGAGAACCAAACCCAGTCACAACGACCTCGCTCAACGTTTTTACATCTGCATCCAATGCCACATTGATGGTGGTACGGTTGCCGACTTTCTCCGTCACGGTTTTAAATCCGATGAAGGAGAATTCCAAGCTTGCCGAGGCTTCGGCTTTGATGCTGTAGTTCCCTTCCGCATCTGTTTGGGTTCCAGTGGAAGACCCTTTCACAAGGACAGAGACACCCGGAATCCCGGTACCATCTTCCGATGAAGTTACTTTTCCTCGTACGGTTCCTTGAGCCATGGCGGTCCAAGTACCTAGAGTGAGTAACATGAGTAGGAGTAAACTCTTTTTCATGCAGTCAATTTATTTGGTTTATAGAAAAATAAACTTAAAGTTAAGGTTTTTTAACCCTTTCACGAAAAAAAATTTGGGCAAACTGAATAATTTTCTAGAATTATTCCAGTTATATCTTATTTAGTATCATTTTATCTCGTTTTTCAATTATCAAATTTTGCCGAAAAAAGAAAAACCCTCCGTCAAGGACAGAGGGCTTTCGAGCAATGTAAAGTTAACCTAATCAAGGTAGAATGTTCAATCGATAAAAGAAGGGTGAACTGTAGAATGCACCCCCGGTGATGTTCGCTCCCGTATTGCTGGCGTTGAACGATCTCCCGTTGGTTAGGCGCATGGTACCTCGTACTTCAAACCGATCACCTGAAGAAATTTGAGCGTCGGTTAATGCCAAGGCATCTTGCGCTTGTTTTCCTGTGATGGTGATGGTCAATCGAGGGTAATTGGTTACAGGGTCCTTCGAGAAGGCAGATGCAGGAATGCTACGTAAGGCTGCATCGGGTTTGGAATTATTTCCATTAGCTGGTGTGGCATCTACAAACCGTACCACCAAGTCATACGACGAAAACAAAGCACCAAACTGTGGGGTAACGGCTTCTGCTACGATTTCCATTTTGGTACCAGTCATATTGGCTTTGCTGACATTGAAAGTCGTTGCACTAACAGGGTATGGCGATACAGTGCGCATGTAGCCGCCTTGTTCCAAGCCAAACTCATCTAGGCGTTCGACCATCTCAGTTTCACAACTGGCACCGAACAATCCTAGAAAGAGGAGTGAAATGTATATTTTGATCTGTTTCATAAAAATCTAGATTAACGGGTTAAGGTCGCCGGGTTGTTATCCCAAAATACAGGCTGTGTTACACCAGTTTTTTGTTTGGCGTTTGAGTTCCGCGTCACAAAACTGTTCGGGTAGTAGTAAGAACGGGCAAAGCCACCTGGTCTTGGATCCAACGCAGGTTGCTGATTGCCTGGTTTACCTGTTCTGCGGTATAGGTTGTAGGCCTCAATACCGTTTCCGTGAAGTGCCAACCAATATTCGGTTCCGATCACATTCAATTTAGCATCGGCGTTGGGTGCGGCATCGTACAACTCCATCACTTTATTGACGTAACGAGTAACCTCTGCTGCCCAGTTGATCCCTTTTTCGGCTTCAAACGCTGTAATTTTGGAAGCTTCCGTTGAACCCACTGCCAAGGCCCGAACATCGGCCATGGATTGTTCTACAGCCGTTTTCAATAATTCACGTGGATCACCCGTAGTGCCTAGCGTAATGGCTGCTTCTGCCAACATGAAGTTCACGAAGGAACGCATCATGATTGGGTGAATACCGGCACCACCTGCTCCAACACCCAACGTGACACCCCGGCCTGCATCGTTATCATACAGACCACCGGCTGGATAAAGTCCCCACGCGGTACGCAACAAGTTATCTGGTGGAATACCTTCATTACTTAGGTGATCACGTCCCCAATAACCTACATTACTTGGCAAGCAGAAATAGTCTGATTCAGCGTAATGATTTGGCTTTTGGTTGGTGATACAACGCAATTGGTTTACGTCGGTAGTGTTCCGGATGGTTTGACGATAGAAATAATACCGAATCCGTGGATCCTGGAAACCTTTGGCATCGAACATCGTTCCCATATAGGAGTTCGACTGGTAATCTCCACCTCCTGTGGGCGAATACTGTCCTGCATAGCGTGGATGACGAGTATCCGGGTTAACTAAGTTGCTACCAAACTTAAAGGCAAAGTTTTGAGCTGCGGTAGAAATCATCCGATTTCCAGAAATCAAGGTATTGATCGCTGAGGTAGAACCGGCCCGGTCAATTAACCGACGGTTCAAAAGGATTTTCAACTTCAGTGTATTGGCTACCCGAATCCAGCTGTCGGCTGATCCTCCATAGAATAGATCAGAGGAGGCTGCCGCACGAGGAGCTGTTCCCATGTCGGTAATCGCTTTGTCTAAGTCAGCCAAAGCTGCGGTATAGATGGAAGCTCCCCCGTCAATTTTTGGATTGAAGTTGGTAGGATCCAATGCTTCAGAATACGGAATATCACCGAAGGCATCCACCATGTTCACAAGCACAGACGCACGGATTGTCCGGGCGATACCGGAATGGACAGTTAAACCACCTGCTTCTGCGATCGGAATAAGTGTTTTAACATCTTGAAGGATATCGGCATAGGCAACTTGCCAAGTACCGTCAAATCCACCAGGTGCTACTGCATTTTCATAAAATGCAGCGCCTTGGTTCAGCATACGGGTTAACCGCATGCCCGGATCACTCAATTGGTTGAAATGACCTGAGTAGCTCAGCTCAATTCGGTTTAGCAAGAAGTTAACGTCGGTATTGGCAGGTGTAACGGCATTGGGGTTGTCCAATAAGTCCAATTCACACGAGCTCACCAATAACGTTACGGCAGCTAGAATGGATATTTTAAAACTTTTAATCATGTTAATTCGACATATAATGGGTGAATCACGAACCTTTGGGCTTAGAAATTCAATTTCAAGGTACCTCCCATCCGGCGAGAGCTAGGACCAGTCAAGAACTCAAATCCTAATCCGTTCCCTACACCTAGGCCTAGGTTATCGGTATCAAAATTCAAATCTTTTGGCATATACAATGCACGGTACCACAAATTATTACCCGTCAATGAAACCGATGCTCCTTTGAACGGAAGCTTAGCTAATACTTTTTTCGGGATGGAATAGCTCAATGATACCTCTTGTAGACGAACGGTAGAGCCGTCAAAGACCCGGCCTTCATCTCCGAAAAAGTAAAGGTTGTTAAAGGTTACATCCGAGGCAGTAATTTGGATGTCATTTGGCGTACCATCGGCTTTAACCCCCGGGAAAATCAAGGTTTGTGCACGGTCAAATCCAGTATCGATCATCCCCCGACCCATCAACGCACCGGCGGTTGAAGCATACATGGCACCACCATGGCGGTAGGTGATCAAGAAATCCAAGGCAAATCCTCTGTAGGTAAACGTATTGTTCAAGCCCGAAAGGAATTGTGGGTTGGGATCTCCCAATTCGATTGGCGTGGCTGTAGCCTGCAAATACCCTTGGCTATCAATTAAGAACTCACCCTTTTCATTCCGACGGAAACCGTTACCTAAGATCATGTTGAACGGACGTCCGACAATTGCATAGTTACCCAAAGCGGATCCAAAACCGGTTACCTGAACTTGCTGGATGGTTCCACCCAAATCCATCACAATAGGACGGTTGCGTGAGTAGTTCACATTGACATCCCAAGCAAAAGCGCCACGTTTCATGACATTACCACCCAAGGTCAATTCAATCCCATCGTTCCGTAGTTTACCTACGTTGATCGCGGTGGAGGTAAATCCAGTCGCTGGATCCAAAGGTGAGTTGGTGATCAAATTCCGGGTGTCACGACGGTAAACGGTTAAGTCGAAGTTGATCCGATTTTTGAACAAGCGTCCTTCCAAACCTAATTCGGTTTCTTGGATACGCTCAGGAAGCAAATTCGGGTTTCCGAGGAAGTTGTCAACCGAGTGTGTTTGAACAGCTGCGCCCGACGAGTTCAACCAGCCCCGCGCACTTTGATTTAGGATATTCCGTGTTGAATACGGGTTCGGGAAACCGGCGGAATTACCAATCCCGGCCCGAACTTTCAAATAATTCAAGACATTGCTTTCCAATCCTTGGAAGGCCGTCATCGGAAGGAAAGACACGGAAGCCGATGGATAGAGAATCCGGCGATTTTCTTTCTCTACCGTAGATGTCCAGTCGTTCCGAGCCGCCACGTTTAAGAATAGGTAATTGCCATAATCTGCGGTTACCTCACCAAAGATACCCATCCGAGTTTGTTCCTCGGTCCGGTCAAACGCGACGTTGTCGATGAAGTTGTTGTGGCGGAATAGGTTACGGGCCAATTGGTTTTGGCTAGTTACACCTTCCAAACGGAATTGATCATTCCGGATATTACCCCCTAATTTCACTGACAAAGCAAATTTCTCAGTCAAGTTTTTGTTGTAGGAACCAATCACACTGTTATCCCAAATGGTGTTTTGGAAGGCCAGTGTATTGTAGAAACCATTCACAAACGCAGTACCCCCTTTGTTCAACATGTAGGCTTGGTTTTCGGTGTAGGTATCCAAACCTGCCCGGTAAGCCAACGTAAAGTTTTTCGCTAAATCGTAGGTAACTGAGGTAGTCGCAAACAAACGGTTGACTTCACCAGTCGTTTTGTAGTTATTCAATACCCAGCGTGGGTTTGGAATGTCATTTCCTGAACGGAAATACACCGAACGCCCAGAGATTGGATCCTCATACGGCCAGCCCATCAAATCGACCTGACGAGGGGTAAACATCACGTTCGCCAATACCGACGGGAAGTCCAAGGCATTGTTTCCTTGTCCCGCACTTAACGGTGGCGAGAATTGGCTGGTGTTGGCAAAGTTAAAGGATGAATTTAGGGTGATTTTTTTGCTTAATGCGGCATTCAATCCCAACCCTAGATTCAAACGTTTCAGTCCGTTTTCTGGAATGTAGCCTTGCTCGTCATTGTAACCTACCGAGAAGTTATATCCCACTTTTTCGCCACCCCCTGAAATGTTCAATGAGGTGTTGAAGATTTTTCCGGTACGGAAGAAGTCACGAACGTTGTTGGGGAATACCTGCATCGTGTAAGGACTCACCGATTTCACGTAGTCGGCCATACCAGCCCGTAAGGCGGGATCACTCAAGAAAGCATACGGGTGGTTGGTCAAGGCTGCATTGGTATTTTGCGAAGGATAAGTTCTCGCTTCATCCAAGGAAGGTCCCCAGTTAGAGAAGAAGTATCCTAGGTTTTGCTGGAATCCACCTACCCACGTATTTTGGTACCGTGGCAAATGCGCAGTGTTGGTAAAGAAAGACTGAGTAAGCGTGTATTGCGTTTGTTTTGCTTTCTTTGAACCATTTTTAGTAGTAACCAAAATAACCCCGTTTCGACCTTGGTCACCGTAGGTTACAGAGGCGGCCAATCCTTTCAATACCGAAATGTTCTCGATGTTGTTTGGATCCAAATCCAAGAAACGGCTGGAAGCCGACTGCCCACCACCGGTGAATCCACCACGTGAGTTGGTATTGGAGTTGAAAGGCACCCCATCCACCACAAATAAAGGTTGGTTGGATCCTGTGATGGACGAATAACCCCGAATGATGATGTTGGTTCCAGTTCCAGATACCCCAGAAGTGGCGGTAATGTTTACGCCAGGAATTTTTCCTTGAAGTACCCGGCCTACATCCGCTTGAGGACGATCTTCCAATGCCTTGGCTTCAACGGTCGTGACCGCATAACCCAAGGCTTTTTTCTCCCGAACAATTCCTTGTGCTGTCACCACCACCTCAGAAAGTGTTTTGGTGTCAGATTCGAGTGTTACGTTGATGATTTTCTTGTTACCAACCGAAACTTCCTGGGCCATCATACCCACAAAGCTGAAAACAAGTGTTTGATTGGATGAGGCTTCGATGGTGTAGTTCCCGTCGACGTCCGTCTGAGTCCCTTTTGAACTCCCTTTGATCTGGACCGATACGCCCGGAATGCCCGAACCATCATCCGCAGAAGTCACCTTACCCGTCACCTTGGTTTGGGCATACGATACCCACACCATACAGGTGAAGAGCATGGAAAGAAGTAATTCTCTTTTCATGCGAAAAAAAGTTTAGTTTAGGTTTATTTGAACGACAAATCTTAGAAAAAAAAATGTCTATTCCGCACAATTCTTAAAAAATTTTTAATTGTTTTTCCAGATTAGCCTATAAATTATCTAGATTGATCGCTAAAAAATGCGATTTTCTTGGATTTGATCAAAAAAAAACCCGAATTCTTAAATTGAATTCGGGTGCGTGAAAATTGACCTTTTCTAAGGATTAGGCCAACTGAAATATGGCTTCCACCTCCACAGGAACGCCTTTAGGGAGTGATCCCATACCGACGGCGCTACGTGTGCCAAGTCCTAGTTCAGGTCCCCAGATTTCGGCAAATAGTTCGGTACATCCATTCATGACAAAGGCATGGTCGGCAAAATCAGGATGAGCATTGACCATACCAAAAACTTTCACAACCCGTTGAATTTTATCCAGGCTGCCCAGATTTTCTTTTAAGGTGGCTAAAATATTGTACCCTACTTGTCGGGCCACCACTTTGGCTTCTTCTTTTGTTAGTCCTCCAGCTCCCACTTTCCCGGTGGCAAATGTACCATCGGCATAGAAGGGGATATGACCTGAAACGTACACGAGGCCTTGAACAACCAAGCAGGGTGAATATACCCCTCCCGGTGTGGGGGCGGCTGGAAGGGTAACTTGGAGATTCGAGAGATTAACTTCGGGTGTTGACATGTTTGGAATGATTTAAGGGATTATTCTCTGGAATATTGAAAAAGTTGCTTGATTTTGGAGAGGGGTTTCCACCACAGGGTGTACCATCTGGGCCTTAGTTGGTTGATTTTCCATGCTTTTCTGTCCTCCTGATTGGCCACCCAGCGGTGTTTCCAGGAGGCCGTGCTGGTACCTCCATTTCGCATAGTCATTAATACTTTGGGGATGTATTTGGCCGAGACATGATTTTTAAAAAGGATGCGAAGCATCAATTCATAATCAGCACTACAAGTGAAATCGGTGCGGTACGGGCCATATTGATCGTACACCGACTTTTTGAGGTAAAAGGTAGTATGAGGCGGCATCCAACCCTGAAGCCATTTGTCTCGGTGGTAATCGGACTCCTTCCAATACCTTACGACGGTTTGGATATTCTCTGGATTAACAAACTGGACATCTCCAAAGACCGCGTCGATCTCGTTTTGCTCAAATGTCTGAGCGACCGTAGACAGGACATCCCGGCTGGGATAAAAGTCGTCTGCTCCAATCACGCCAATAATATCACCCGTAGCCAAGGCCAATCCTTTGTTCATGGCATCGTAAATTCCTCGGTCAGGTTCCGAAATATAGCGAATGCGATCGGCGTATTTTTTTAATATGTCCACGGTGCCATCTTTGGAAGCCCCATCCACAACGATGTACTCTATATGCGGATAATCTTGGTTCAGTACGCTTTGAATTGTCATTTCCAGCGTCGCAGCACTTTGGAAACAGACCGTCAGGATGGAAAAGGTCATAAGTAAATGTCGATTCAATCGGCAAATTACGGATAATTTTTAGGTAACGAAAGGATGGAGGGCCAGGACACCCAGGAGTCCAATGATCGCCACCCAGGTTTCCATCAAGGTCCAGGTCAGAAAGGTTTCGCGAATAGATAGTTGAAAATATTCTTTGTACAGCCAGAATCCTCCATCGTTGACATGGGAGAGGATGAGACTCCCAGCTCCAATGGCAATGACCATGAGTTCCGGAGAAATTCCAGTTTGACTATGAACGATCGGCGCGATGAGTCCAACTGCCGTCAGGCCCGCAATGGTAGCTGACCCAATCGCAACCCGAATAAGGCCAGCCATTAACCATCCCAAAAGGTAGGGGTTCACTGGCCAAGATTGAATTTGTTTTCCAAGGTCTTGTGAGATCCCACTGTCGGCCAACACTTGCTTTAAGGCGCCTGCTCCCGCAATAATGAGCAAAATGAGGGAGATTCCTTTGAAGGCATCTTCAAGATGTACATTCACTTGTTTTAGGGTCATGCCTTGGCGTATACCTAAAAAGTACATGGCCATTCCGACGGAGATCAACATACTTACAAAGGGTTGTGCCACCAACTGGATCATCGAATTCGTAGGATACCATGTTGCCAACAAGCTACTACCGGAAAGTAAAAGGACTGGGAGTAGGGCAATAAACAAGCTAATCTGGAGACTGGGTAAGTGGGTGGAGGTCGGGGGGATGACCTCTTCTAATGCTACTTTGGTTCCATATTTTTTAAGTGTTTGACCAAATATGGGCCCAGCTAGGGCGATGGCGGGAATGGCGATGAGCAGTCCATACACCAGTGTTTTGCCTACGTCTGCATGCAATTGGCTTGCTATAGCAGCAGGAGCAGGATGAGGGGGCAGGTACCCATGCGAGACCGACAGAGCCGACAGCATCGGAATACCTAAGGTTAAGATTGGTAGTCGGGTTTGATAAGCCACGGCAAAGACCAGCGGCATGGCAACTACAAATCCGGCATTGTAGAAAAGTGGTATTCCAATGATGAGACCAGCCAGTGCCATGCCCCAAGGCATACCTTTAACGCCAAATAAACGAACGAATGTGTCGGTAATTTGTTGGGCTGCACCACTCACAGCCACGAGCTTACCTAGCATAGCACCGAAACCTATAATTAAGATAAGATCTCCCAAAGTAGATCCTATTCCGTTTTGTATGGACTTCGCCACTTGGGGAATATCCATTCCCATGCCGATTCCAAGAGATAAAGCAATGAGGATGAATGAGAGGAATGGGTCCCATTTCCAGATACCCACGAGGAGAACTAGCCCAAGGATGGCCAAGGCTAAAAAGAGGTATGTCATGCCAGAAGGTTATATCAGGTTGAATGATTCGGTTGGCCAAGATACACTTCTTCTGGCAAAATTGGGTGGTATGTGGGGGATAAATTAGCGTAGCACGATGTCGTCCGCATGAGCTGCCAATAAATTAGTGGCTTTCGAGGCCAAACTTGTGGAAGAAGCCCGAACGCGAGCGACGGCAATGGGCTGACCGGATTGATCTTGGACCTCCACGATTTCTCCCGTAGTAAAATCACCTAAGACCTCCGTAATTCCGACTGCCAAAAGGCTATTTCGACGCAAAAGCGCTTGGACCGCCCCATCGTCTATCCTTACCGCCCCTTGGGTAAGGGAGCCACTGGCCAACCACTTTAATCGAGCCGGTAAAGAGGCTTCCTGAGGACTGAAAACCGTACCCGCTTTTTCGTTAAATGCGGCCAAGATGCCCTGTTTCATGCCAAATATGATGGTTTTGATACCCAATTGGGTGGCTAATTTGGTAAAGGTTAGCTTGGAGGCCATTCCGCCCGTACCCAATGTTGATTTCGAGGGAGCAACCCATTGCATGACTTCTTCGGTGATTTTGGGCACATGCGGAATGATCTTTTTTTCTTCATTCAATAACCCACCGGATTGGGTACAGATCAATAAAGCAGAGGCACCAAAACCAACGGCGATGAGGGTAGCTAATTCATCGTTGTCTGAAAATTTTAATTCGCGATTACTCACGACATCATTTTCGTTGGCGATGGGAATGATCCCATTTTCCCAGAGAGTTTGATACGTTTCTTTTAATTGTAGGAATTGTTCTCGTTGGGCAAAATGTTGACGTTCACACAAGCTTTGGGCTACGGAAAGCCCGAAGGGGGCAAGGTACTTGGCGTACATTCCCAAAAGAATCGGATTCCCAATGGCGGCAGCGGCTTTCCGTTGGGTTATTTCGCCTTGGTACCCTTTAATGTACTGTTTTCCTGCCCCGACAGCACCTGAGGAAACAAGCACCAATTGGTGATCTTGCGCTAGAATGGCTACTTCTTTGGCAATTTGGGCGATAATTTGCTCATCCGGTTCCCCATTTTCTCGTGTTAGGGAAGCGGTACCGAATTTAATGACAAGTGTGGGTTTGGACATAGCGGTTGGTCAAAAGAGGAAAACAAAGGTAAAAAAGAAACGGCAAAGACAGAATCCATGCCGTTTGACTCGCACATATGTAAGTTAAACCCTATAAATACAAACTAAGATTTTTTTGCAGGTGGATCTTGAAGAATCCGGATACTGGGAGTCTGGGTATCATCAAATTGGCCATCCGAGGAGGCCCAAAAGAAGGCAGCCAGAAATCCACCTGCAACTAACAAGGCTAAAATGATTAATCCGATGATGACGCTCATATTCTAAAAATTAATTTTTTTCTCCATGCTTTAAAAAAAGTAAGTCCAACAGCTACTAACACCACCGTTAGGGAGCTTAAGGGCATAAAGATAGCCGCTAAAACGGGGGATAATTGTCCAGACACCGCCCAACTTAATCCGATACCATTAAAGACTAACGACAACAAAAAGGCCAATTTAACAACGTGGAGGGTGTCGGAGGCGAAGCCAATGAAATCGGGAAGTCGTGACCATTCGGAAGCATCAAGAAGGCCGTCGGCGGCGGGGGTAAAGACTTGGACCTCCTCTGACAAGGCAATTCCCACCTCACTTTGTTGCAAAGCTCCGGCGTCGTTGAGTCCATCTCCAATCATACATACTTTATGCCCTTGGGCTTGTAAATTTTGAACAAATGCCATTTTTTCCATTGGAGATTGTTCAAAATAGGCATTAGTCGATGTAAAAAATGGATAAAGAGGGGTTAAATCTCGGGGATGGTCACCTGATAAAAGGGTTAATTGAAACTTTTGGGTTAATTGGCTCAGGACTTTTTTCCAACCGGTTCGGTAGACAGGCTGAATATGAAAATAGCCTAGGAGCGCTCCGTCCCAACCTACCCACACCCAAGAGCCATCCGGTTGGTTGGGTAGGTCTACGGTAGATTCAATCCACCGGGCTTGACCTAGCTGAATGTGGGTATCTTGAGTCCAGCCCTCAATACCTAGTCCGGGAGTTTCTTTGGAACTTTCCGGCGAAGGTTGAGCTGGAATAGAGAGATTTTTTAAATAGTGTGCTACGGTTTTGCTTAAAGGGTGAGCGGATTGTTCGGCGAGTCCACGAATCATTCCTAGTTGGTGATCTGTTAACTTTTTGCCAATGAATTGAACGTGACCATGTTTAGAGGAGGTCAAGGTGCCGGTTTTATCCAAAATCAATTGGTCAATTTCGGTCAACTGATTCAATACGTGTTGATTTTTTACATAGAATTTATTTTGTCCTAGGATTCCCAATGCGGTATTCATTGCGAATGGCAAGGCAAGGGTTAAAGCACACGGACAGGCCACCATCAAAACGGCGGTGGCGGTCGGCCATACCAGAGCTGGATTCACTTGCCACCAGTAAAGTGCAGCGAACAGAGCTATAGCCACGGTGATCAAAGTAAAATATTGGCTGAAGGCATTGGCCAAGGCAGTGGATTTGGGCTCTTTTTCTTTGGTAAAGGCGTCTTGGTTCCACAGTTGTGTTAAATAACTTTGGTCGACGGATTTCAGTACCTCTAATTCCACAGTGGAACTTAATTGCCGCCCACCCGCAAACACTTTTTCTCCAAGACGTTTGCTTACCGGGACAGATTCACCCGAAACAAAACTGTAGTCAATCCAGGCTGTATCCTGTACCACGATGGAATCGGCCGGAATGAGGCCATTGGGACGGATTCGAATTCGATCTTTGGGTTGAAGAGAATGAATGGGTTGGTAGGTCCACTGCCCAGATTCTTTTCTCTCCACTGCCAATGGAAAATAGGAGGCATGATCCCGCTTGAATGTGAGGTAGGCGTAGGTCCTTTGTTGAACCCATTTTCCAACTAATAAGAAAAAGACTAATCCTGCTAAGCTATCCCAATACCCTGCGGATCCTAAAAGCCAGGTTTCATACATACTGCGAAGGAAGAGAGCTGAAATCCCCATAGCGATCGGAATATCCACTGAAACGGTTTTAGTTTGACGTTTCAGTAGGGCGGTAATCCCTTGCCATCCTCCTTTAAGGTAGTCCCATGCACCGAAGAAATACACCGGAAGCCCAAGTCCGAAGTTGAGGTAAAGAAAAAAGTTTTGAAAAGTTTGGCTGGAAGGATCGAATTCAAAGTATTCTGGGAAACTCAAGAGCATGCTATTTCCAAGACAGAATCCCGTAACGGCAATTTGAGTCAATAGCCTACGTTCCTGTTTTTTTCGTCCTTTTTCATGGGCATCGGACTGGTTTTGTAAGACAGGCTCATATCCTAAAGTGGTTAACAAAGAAACGATGGTCAATAAATCAGTGACTCGTGGGTCAAACTGGATGAATATTTTTTTTTCTGGGAAATTGAGGCGAGTGAATTGGACACCAGTCTGAATTTTGCTTAAATTTTCTAATAACCAAACGCAGGAGGAACAATGAATGGCGGGTATATACAAAGTGATGGAGGCTTGGGTCGGGGAGGAGAAGGAAAGCAAGGATTGGGCGATGTCTTCGTTTTTTAGAAAATCGAATTGTCCTCCCAGATTTTTAGCTTTCAGGCTTACACCTTCATTTTGGCCTACATCGTAGTAACCGCATAAGTCATGAGAAGCCAGCAAATCATACACCGTAACACAACCCACACAACAGAAAGATTTTTCCTCTCGTTGGATAGGTTGAGAGTCAAGGCAAGGCTCACCGCAATGGTAGCATGTCGTGGTGGAGGTGGAAGTGATGGGCATAACGATCTGATAATGGAAACAAAATTGGAAGAAAAGAGGGAGGATAAATCTCAGACGCATCACCGCGACGTATGACCTTGGTCATATTTTGGTGTTTTTTTGATAATTCAGTAGATTTGTGCGATGCCTGCCAGCTTATTATTTAAATTTCATCATGCTAAATCAACTTGTATGAATTTACTTCATTTTTCAGAGTCAGCTGAACGTTCCGAGGTTTTTGCAGGTGTTCAATCCTATTTGGAGGCCAAGGGTTTCCGGATTATTTCGTCGGACTTCCAACGTCCATGGGGTGGTTTTTTCGTCCTTGATGAAAGTCAGGCTTCCTTTTTTCGGGAAACCTTCTTTCCAGAATTTTCTGCGGAGGATTTTGCCGGGTTTGAAAAACTGAGTCCAAAGTTTCTCATTGTGGCGCCCAGTCAACGACTTTCTTGGCAGTATCACCACCGACGTTCTGAGATTTGGCGGGTTGTTGGAGGAGTTGCAGGGGTGGTAGTCAGTGATACCGACGAGGAAACGCCGATGCGGGAGCTTTCCGTGGGAGATTTAGTCCAACTTAAACAAGGTGAGCGCCATCGTTTGATGGGAACCAATGGCTACGGCATTGTTGCTGAAATTTGGCAGCACGTGGATCCAACACACCCGAGTGATGAGGATGATATTGTGCGAGTACAAGACGATTTTGGAAGATAAAAAAAAGGGGCTGTCTCATAAAGGCAGCTCCTTTTTTGTGTGAATAAATTATAATAAAAGTG